>Ga0310786_10008337_pt1 | contig 13319 bp, 7 predicted proteins | sample AusTroGonzalo_MG_FD_203881 | JGI IMG/M metagenome (GOLD analysis project Ga0310786, IMG submission 203881) | Bovine rumen microbial communities from tropical cattle in Woodstock, Queensland, Australia - Gonzalo_03 (v2) (version 2) | ecosystem: Host-associated > Mammals > Digestive system >... | reverse complement strand
CCTTATGATCTTTAAGAGCCTTTAATATCCATTCCTGGCATTCCGCATCATTGAACCCCTTCTTTAAAGTATATTCAATTTGCTTATTTGTTACTTTTGCAACTTGTCTCGATACATACAGATGTGGCTTACGACCTTCTATCAGGCCTTTCTTCCTCAACAACTTAATAGCATCGTCTGTGATAGGCTTCCCCTTCTGTACCTTATCTAATAATACCGTCGTAGTCAGGTCAATATCGGAATTCTCCAGCAATAATAGACTGTAGTTTTCATCAATAACTGTACCCGGAAGCGTCAGTACGACGGTATCACTATCACTCTTGTCATAATCAGGCATCGGTAGGAAGCGGTCTTTCTGCGACACGAACATCTTGTGAATACCAAAGCCCTCTGTGTCAATCATCTTGATATTCGCCATCGCCTGGGCCAAGAACGGGTTGCGATACTTCTTGGGGATACGTTCACCAGTGATGTAGTCCTCGTAGGTGCCATCATAGAACCCACCGCTATTCCTGAATTCCAACTCGTTCTCACGCTCTATCACGATGATGCGGGCATTCTCAGCATAGTTCTGGTGGGCTATGCAGTTATGAAGGGCTTCAAGTATCACCTCGTTGTCGTACTTCATACCCTCACCCGGCAAGAAACTGTTGTTGGGGAATATCTTGAACGGGTAGTTTCGGATTTTGTGCATCACCTCCGTTGTGGTCAACAGGAATGGAATAGTGAACACCTGTCCCACATTGTCCTTTCCAGCCAACCGCCACACAATCTCTCCGATATGATTGATGTAGTGCAGCGACTCCGGCTTACCTAACAGTAATATAGCAGTATTGGTAATTCTCCCATCGATAGTCAACTTTGCCTTGTTCAAGAAAACCTCATCGCTCCACGTGTCCACTTCCTTCTTCTGATTGGGGTAATGCTCCTTATATCCCTCGCGAGCCTCCTTGATGGCTTTCTCGTCCAGGTCCGCAATCGTAGCACCCTCAACAATCAGCCTTGACCAGTCGAAATCAGAGGTCTGCCGACGGATCTCCTCATATTTACTCATGTCGAGTGCCACTAAACTCTCTCCACGACGGGCATAGAAGTGCCCTTGCCATGCCATAGGAATCCCACGAGGTGCTGCTGGTATCTGGAACATCAGCACCCGCTTCCCTTCAACCTCCAACTCATAGATGTCCCTGAAAGTATTACGATCGGTAGTATGCTGTGCCAAGTCATGCTTCAACTTCTGTAGGCTCTTCATACTATTTTTATACGTTGTACCCAATATTCCTCGAGTCTTGTCATGTACGCCAAACACTAACCATGCAAAACCTTTATCTCTCAGGTTCGCCTCATTGCTCAGTGCTGAGAAATACTTACCCAGGTCATCGAAGTCGAAGTTATTCTCCGCTTTCTTAAACTCCACCACCTCATTCTCATGATGGTAGCGCAGATTATCAAAAATTTCATATATGTTCATTGCCTCACTCATCTTTTATTTGCAAAGTTACAAATAATAATTCAAAAACAAGCTATTTAAGGATACAATAACAGACCTCTATATTCAAGGTCATGCCTCATTGTTTCTTCTGTTTGATGAATCTCAATGTCAATTTGCTTCAACCGATTCTCTTTATCTTCATCGGTATGCTTGTTGTCTTGAAGCACACTCAGTTTCATTCTTGCCTTAACACATTCCAATCCGTTGTGAATTGCCAATGCACTTACAGGGGCATTAGAATTGAATAAATGAGTTAAACTCTGCCCTGCAAGCAGGTTTCCCCACTTTTCGTATTTTTGAATGTCACTTAGACATTTTTCTATTCTGTTATCTCTTATTTGTTCCATAATATGCCCTCATCATTTTATTCTTTTTGACAATACTGTAACAATATCTTCGTTTGTTACATATCTATATATTTGTGGCGGTTGGAAATTGGGATCAACTTTCCTTAAGTCTTCCAATTTTATCGGTGTTACAGATTTTATCATATCAAATTCAATGCCAATAGCTTTATAATAGCCATCATAATATGAAAAATAACTTTGCTTAGTAATACCTAAACGATTTGAGTATCTCTCCCACAAACTCTTAGGATTACATTCTATTATTGTCTTTACCTTTCCAAAGCCAAGTACCGCCTTAACGGGGGCTGATGCGTAGATGATGACATAATCCCCAGGTTGGACGTTGGGCTTCATCTTTCTAAGTTCAATATCCTTTTTACCAGAAATAAGTTTATTTGCATATTCTGGTTTGACTGCAATAAATAGATATTTATGTTTTATTTTTGTTCTTTCCATTTCCCTAATTGATAAAGTTGAAAATATATAGTGTCGTTTATCTCAACAGGCGAAGCAAAGGTATTTCTTTTACGACCATTGGAATTAAAGATTTCTTGAATTTTAGCAAATGGAATAGGATATTCAAAGACCTCTGTATGGCAAAATTTCAATGCCCTGATATCTGTGTTAATATCACCACCGCATAATTTAAAAATGTCTTTCCATTCATAAATGCCATATCGCTTGTTTACATGAAAAAGATCTTTGGGCTTTCCTGTCATCACTTCTGTAAGATATGAAGAAGCTACAATCGATTTTGCGTGAGAATAACGTACGTCTTTTCCACTTACATACCATAATATCCGAGCTGGATACTTTTCCGTAATAGGCTTCGTGTGACGATAATAGACATTCTCAAAACTCCACAGTTTTTCTGGATTAGCACCAAATAAATCTTCGCCAGCAATAGTCAAATCAAATAACTGTCCAGCCCAATACGGTATTATTGGTACAATGTATGTAGGAATATTCAATCCTTTTATCTTTAATGGGAAAAGCTTTCTTTCAACTGCCAATAGTAATCTGTCATTATTGTCAACAGTTATTGACGGATATGACTGATGGATTATACTTGATACTTCTTCTTTGGCTACGATAATGTTATATACATACTTTACATATAGATTATTTTGCAGTACAAATCCAAATTTGTCCAAGATATCTTTCTGCTTTTCTGTTATACATTTCTCTCTGAAAACTATTTTTGTCTTCTCACTTTTAAGAATCCTTTTCAGAATCTCAGATATAATTTGGAAGAACAGAGCGTTGCAGATGTCTTTGTCACAGATACGCAATAATTCTATATCTGTCGAATCATCCTTTTCAGTTATCCCATAAAATGCAATCGCATCACCATGTCGTTTTAGAACATATAGTTTTCCTTCGCTTTTGTTTATTAGTTCTGATACTAATGCACTAAAAGTTTGTTTGTCCTCACCATCTTTTTGCATCCAAAATCTATTAACACACATAGATAGTTCCTGTGGACTTGGCTTAGAGACAGAATCAGAAGCAATACCTATCAACTGATTGGGGAGATATTCTTCTCCATGCAGAAGTTGATCAATCTGCATAATAAACTCTTGAGGATTGTATATTTGTAGTGAGTATTGCTTTTCTATAATATCCCTTTTATTAATCAATCTCACATCATATGTTATAAAATAAGGTGTTTGAGAAACAATACATGATGCAATCTGTTTTCTGTCAGATATATCGTTATCTGATTTCCCAATGATTATCTGCTCCAACTCTTTTACGATTTCCTTTTGTTTCTCCACATCAACCTTAAGTTGAGTAAACGAAGACAGAAGTGCCCGTGTCTTTTCTGCACGTTGCAGATTCTCGTCTCTGTCTATTTCATTATATGCTTCTGGAGCAAAGCACAATTCTGCCTCGTCTATCAACCAGTCTGCTAATAAGCCACGAGGATCTTCTTGTGGACTTACATAATCTGCATTTTCTGCCTCACGCAGTTTAACGATAATATTCATATCCAGCAAAGCCTTCACCTTAGAAGTCAATGCTACAGAGAATAAGTCTGGCTGATTGAAATCATACCACCACCTATTCAGATAATTCACTTCATAACTTCTACTCCTGACCTTTTCGCATGGAACGAATCCGAAATTTCTCCATACAGAAGACGCATAATCAAAATCAGTCCTGCAACTAAGCGATATGCCTCTATATACTTTTTCGTATTTGCTTTTGAGCGCATTTAGTAAATCATTTGAGATGCCCTTTCCTCTGTACCCTTCGCTAACGCACAAATGAACAATGCTAATCCGAGAAAAGCGAGAGACAACACGAAACATCAAGTAACCAGCCAATGTCTTGCCATCATGCGCGATAATGATACATTTATTCCTTGCATGATCCTCAAAGCCACCTTCGGGCATAAACCCCAATGTGGCAGAGTTCTTTCTTCCCAATGCTTTCACATCATCAAAGAACCTGTTTCTGTTGTCAATGAATTCTGTCGTCATCTATTCTCTGTTCTTTTTTTGAGTTACCCACTAACGCTGGGGAGTTAACCAATATCTTGAAATCATGCAGAGATTATAGCCTGTTTTAATGAATCCAACCTGACAATATCGCAGTTATCGACCAAATTAAATTTCCACGTTTCTTTTGGTAATCTTAGAGGACAATTTAGTTTCTTTTCAATATGATATCTAAAGTATGGAATAATGAAATCCTTTCCAGATACTATTCTCAGTAAAGTATCTTGCGTATATGGGAATTGTAACTTCCGTTTATTTAACATGTCATCAATTCTTTCTTCCGTAATTCCATAATTAATCAAGCCATTTCGAATTTCTCTTATTCTTGTTTCAATTTTATTACTATCTATCTGTTTTGTTGACATATCCATATACGAGTCTATATGCATCAAATTAAACTGACTAATACACTCCATTTGAATAGAGTAATAAAAGAACAAATTAATTAGTGGTTTGGCTATTTCACTGAGCGTGTGCGAGATATTTAATACGTTTTTAATGTTTTCATACGAATCCCGTGCATGAAATATGTATGCAACATTACAAATCGCATCTTCACAAATCATAAAATTTTCTATGCAATAGGCATCTAAAACGAACAGATGTTCAATATTCTCTTTCTTTTTATATTGTAAATAAATATCCCCATCAACTATATACAATTTCTTACGTCGGGTATCTGCGTCATTCTTGCATTTTTCTATAACAATCCGCCTGCAGCCTAATGGATATATATCATTAATTTCAATGTTCGTATCAGCTAATAGCCTTTTGAGAAGTTTTCTATAAAACTCCTTATCTTTATCGCAGTCTTCTGTATAGATGTCTATAGAATTCCTATATTCAGTGAAGACAGTTGCTGCTTGTCGTACTTCTGTTGAAAATTCTAAAGCCATATTTCTATTTAGATAAATCCTCACACAATTCTTTTCTCTCAGGTTTTGCCAAAATAGCAGGAGCGTGTGTTGCTATAATAAATTGAGTAGTTGGACTAGCGCTTAATAACGCATCTACAAATATTTCCTGCCAACTAATATGCAAAGACAATTCTGGCTCATCAATAAAGAAAATAGAGTTGTTATTCTTGGAATTTTTGTTCAATGCCAAATGAGCTAACATTATTATTAATTGCTTTTCTCCAGAAGATAATTCATATATACTATTTATCCTTTTAGGGGATATCTTAATTTTAATTTCTCCTTGTCCATCTACAATTAATTCTTTTTTCCCCTCTTTAAAAAACATATTTACACCATTTTGAAATCTTATTATTGGCTCACGCAATTTCCTCAAATTATCAAGATACTCATTTCCATATGAAGTTATCACATCAATTTTTTCGAGTTGAGAACTATTAACCATCCATTTGAATAGAGTGCTATAATACTCTTGGTTAGGTTCTTTCTTTGATTGTTCTATAAGTTGTTTTAACAAAGCCTCTAATTTATTAAAAACATCGTCCAACTCATCAGATAAGTCATCTAATCCCAGTTCTTGGATAGCTATTTTTAAACTATCACGTTTCTGACCTAATAATAATAATTCTTCATCGAAATTACTATTTATAAGAGGGACTTCATTATAAAATTTGAAAGAATCATGTACAACTTTTTTCCTAAAGTTATCGGCAAATGTGCTTTGTCTTTTCGCATTCTGTCTTACATAATCGAAAACCATATTTTGAATATCAAGCAAAGCCCGATCAACGACATCATCTATCATTCTTCTTCGTCTATGCATTTGTACTTCTCTCATGGGTATAGCCCCTCTTGTACTCATTTCAATTACACGACGATTTATGCCTAAGAACAAAGGTGTTTGTATTGACTTTATCTGTTTAACAACTTCACTATTTTCAAATAAGCCCAGATTCTTCACATATTCTTCACGTGCAAATTCACTTTGTTCTTCCATCGCTTGAAACATTTCTGATGTTTCAAAAATGTCTTCATTTACAACATTTCCTCTGTCATCATTATAACTCAGATATATTTGTTTTTTATCTTTTTTACAAATAATCCGTCTCAATTGTCCATCTTCCATCTCACAAAACAGACTTAGTTCAGAGAATTCTATATTGTTTAATATTCTATAAGATGGCTCTAACATACCAGATAGCAACTTCAACACTGTTGTTTTACCCGATCCGTTAATTCCAATTAAGAAAGTTACACTTTCTCTAAAGCTAATGTCAAAGTTCATATACCCTCTGACATCTTTTCCAATAAAATGTTGTAATCTCATATGTCTATGTTATTTAGTTATTTTTTACTTTATTATTTATTTGTTTGACGTATTCATTTGTTGCTGATGTGTAAATACATTTTGAAATGCATTTGCCATTTCTATCTGTGATTTGGCATTCTTATACATTTCATAGTTTCCAAAGAGATAATTATCCCATAACCCCATATCAATCTCATGTAATATCTGTTCTATCTTTTCTGGGATTGCATTACCATTTTGATCATAAAGTATATCAAAACAAGCCTGTTCATGCAGATAACGTAAAGACAAAAACTCACCTAATCCAAAAGATTTTGCCCAATCTGGATTGTAATTTGTTTGTTTTGTTTCACTATTATAATGACTTTTTGCTAGCACTTCCCTTACGTATCTCTTTCCAACGTCTCTAACAGTTATATATTGACGATTCGCGCCAAAATAGTTTTCAGCATCAATAAAAAACAAATTGTCACAATGTTTCTGGTTAATTTGTAGTTTTATACCATCTATTTCTTTTTCATCAATATTCCTATCAGCAAAATGGATTCTATGGATATCGAATGACTCATTGGCTGGAACTACAACAGGAATTCCTAACTTATGCAACAATACTATTATCGTTCTTTTCTCTGCAATTGTCAAATCCGTATTAAATTGGTTTTCTGCTTTAACATAGGATTGTCCGTTGTAATGACTAATAATGTTTAATGCTTTAATGGCGATATCACGAACTTCCGCCATTTTGTTGTCTTCTTTATTTTTTTGGTATTTGTTGCCAAAGAAAGCACCAACCCAACCGCCTAAAACAGCTGCGAGAATGGGAATTAATATATACGCTCCAATATTAAATACGGTAGGTTCCATAATTGTTAATGTTTTATTTGTTATTATTGTATTCTTCTTGTGTAATAGGGGTTCCTGCGTCTACAATGAGGACTTCATCATAGGTCAGACCGTAGAGGTGATAGACGATGAGGTCGATTTGGGCTTCCAAAGTGGAGGTTTCACGACCATTTTGCTTAGCATTCAAGATATCTGCCACAAATCTTGATATTGTGGCCTCAACTTCCTTATTACTTATTATTACAGGAAAAGATGCGATGACTTTAGATGTGATATTTGTATTTGTGCTTGTTTGTTTTACGAAGAAATTGATAAGTTTTGAATTTATGACACCTAACAGATACAATGAATCTACATTCCTGTCAGGAACAATGTAATTAGTAGAATTCGCACACAAATAACAATTCTCCGAATATGTGGCAATAATCCTGATCTTAGAATCGACGCCAGTTATTCTTTGTAGTACAATTCTTGGATTTTGTATTTCATTTGCTCGCTTAGTAGAAAAGTTCTGATACTTTCTCTCCAAATAATAAACTTCTCCCTGCGAAGGCGTGTCTGTAATAGAATATCTAAGCACTTGGGCACCCGTTAAAACTCTGCTTCCGTTTCTTGTAAGGTTAAAATATGTCCTGTACTTGGTCATATCAATTTCTCCTGCAGATGCTACAATAGAGTATTCTTTCTTCGCAATGAGCTTCTTTAATATTTCAAAGTTTTCATTACTGCTAATTGGGAAGATATATTCATCAGGATAGATGTCAACAAGTTCTTTTTTCTTAATATCTATATGATGATTATCATTCATATATTTTGAATGCCAAACTGTGATTGGTATTACAAGATCTTTGTTTGGGACATCCTTCTTTTTTAACGTACAAATACATACACTCATCTTCACAGACTCAAAGACACGTGTCTTTGTGTTGTCTCTTTCCGGGAATGAATCAATAGATAGAATATCGGTTCTGTCTAAAAATAATTTTCTATTGCCAAAGGTACTACTTTCAGCCAAAATAGAGTTTTGAGTAATTAAAGATATTATTCCACCTTCTTTTATTACATCTATGGCAAGAGGATAGAAAAATTGAAACATATTAAGTCGACCGCCTTTCGCATGTTCGTAATATTGAGTTGTTTTTAATGCCTCCTGAACGGACATACCCAAATCTCGTAACTCATTATACGGTGGATTACCTATCACGATATCAAATCCCGTAAAGTTTCCATCCTCGTCCAGCAATGCTGGAAATTCGAAACGCCACTCGAAGGCTTGGTCGTAGATTTTGTTGGACTCTATTTCCTCGCGTTGTTGTTCTAAGGATTTGAGTTTTTTTTGGAGAGACTTGATTTTCTTCTCATTCTCCTTTTTCTTGCCCCCGAACAAATCTTCCATTTTCAGGTTCTCAATGGTTCCGCGAACTTTGGCAATCTTGCCGATTTCCTTTTTGTCAAGTTCTGTTTTGACGGCATGCTTAATGTCCTCAATCCTCAGGCGGAAGTCGTCTTTCTGAGTATGGTCGGAAATGTCCGTGTAGTCATATACCCACTGGCGATAGTCGTCCAAGGTGTAGTGAGTGCCGTTCTTTTGATTGTAGTCTTTCAACACGTCCTTGAACGGGGCATCAAGCGGGAAACGATGTAGCAGGGAGTCACCACACATAATCTTATAGTCGAGGTTGGGTAGTGGCTGCGGCTCGTTCTCGTCAACAACCAGTGCCAACCAGAAGCGCAAACGGGCTATATCTACGGCGCCTTTCTCTATATCTACACCATAGATGTTGTTTTGAATGATGTCACGCTTCACCTTGGCGTATGAGAAATCTTCATTTTTTCCAATGAAGCCATAGAGCAAATGACGGCAATCGAACAAGACATTTAGCACACCCATAGGGAATGCGCCTGAACCAATGGCTGGGTCACAAACCTTTACTACAGACAGGGCTTTGTTTACCAGTCTCGCATTCTCTTTGTTTTGCAGGATCGGCTCAACCACTCTTTGCTTAATCAAGGAGTCGATGGCGGTATGCAACTCATCAGGCGTATTGCTTTTCAGATACTGGGCAACACTCTCCTTGCTCATGTACTGCACAATTTCCTTGGGTGTGTAGAAGGCACCTTTGTCTTTGTTGTCTTCCAACAAGTTCTCGAAGATATGACCAAGCATTTCTGGGTCGATGCCGATTTCAGAATCCTCTGGGTCGTTCTCGTCGATGGTGAAGTTATACATGGCAAAGAAGTCCATGAGTTCCTTGAAATAGTCGTAGGGAAAATCAATGTCTTTTTTGTCTATATCATCTTTATCGAAAAGACCGCCATTCAGATAAGGAATCTTGATATTTTCACCCAATCGCGGATCTGCAAGGTCATTGTCACGACGTTCATTGAGCGTATTGAAGAATAGTGGTTCTAGCACATCACTCAATAGGCGGTCGTTACCTTCATAGCTCTCTATCAAGTTGTTCAGGTAGAATTTATCTCCACCCGTCCATCCTTGATTATTCGCAGGTACACCCATCCATCCTTTCTTCTGCAAGAACTGGAGGAACACCAAGCGGCCTAAGAGTTTCTTCACATAGTCACGATTCTCCTTTGTGTCATCATTGATGTGATTGAGGAACTTCACATAACGCTCCTTGTAGCCATTGAAGAAATCTTTGTTCAGACGTTCTACAGAGAAGGCATCCTTGATGTTCTCGAACGAGATGCCATTACGCTGCAAGGCATCAAAGCGGCCAACGGGGGTGTTGTAATAGTTGTCACTCTCACCAAAGACGTATGTAAATCGTTTGGCAGCGGTGTTCTCGCCCTTGATGTCGCAGACAAAAGACAAACGCCAGACAGAGCCACTATCAAAGACCACAAGCGCTGCATCAAACTCGCCCCAATTAGGATTGATAAACGACTTCACCAAATTACGCAAGCCCACTCGTTTACGGGCCACGTTGCTGTGCTGAATCTGATAATAGAACAAGCCAATACGGTAGCTATCGGTGGTGTCGATAGCTCCAAGGTAATAGCCTTGCTCGTCATCGGCAGTACCTTCAATGCGCTCTGGGTCAACTTTCAAATCCTTAGCATGGAAATAGTTGTGCAGCATGGTCTGCCATTCCTGCAGATTGTATGGCTGTTGGAATATCTGTCGAAGGTTGTCTTTGCTATAAGTCATAATGCTATGCTGTTAAATGAAAGTTTCAGAAATAATGATTTGCGGGTCACTAGCTTTAGGAACAGCCTGTTCTTGCATCTGTTCGCTCATAGTTTGGTATTCTCCAATCAGTTCGGACAGTGTTCGCTTTAGCTTTGCCTCATCCGTCTTGATCTGTACTTTGTCGCCTTTATAGGGTTTTGACAAATCACGCAAGCGACGAGGCAACTGGGTATATACACCTTTATTAATATAGTCTGTGAGGATTTTGCATTGTACTTTTGTGGTATTGTCCGTTATCACCTGGCATATTCTGCGCAGGAAGTTGAGTGCTGTCTTTGATATGTTGTCAAGGTCAGTGCGATTGATGGATGCATCGTCAGCAGCTTCCACATATTCAGAGGTATATTTGCGCAAAGCACGATTCACATGGTCATAGTTCTTGCTATCGGGCAAGAACGGAGCCGCCTGCTCTTCGGGCTTGGCCTTCAGATATTTGACAGCCTGCAGGAAATCAACAGGCACAAGAGTCTTATCTGTAGCAAGGTAGAACTCTGTCTTAACATCGGATGAAACATAAACAATAGTCTTGTCCTGATGCTTTCCTGTATCACGAGCCACACGACTCTTTAATGGTAACTGTTTCACTTTGTCGTAGAGTTCCCGATTGTTATTATAGACATCACGCAGTTCACGAATCAAGGCAAGTTTCTCGTCCATGCTATCCTTCACGTTACTGTCGTACATTTGGAACTGCTTGACAATTTCCTCCTTTGAATATATCTGCACATCTTCACCAAACGCAGAGTGAAAGCCCTGCAACTTGACGAGTGCATTTTCGTAAAGTTTGATTTGTTCATTACCTTGTGGCGATGGATAGAACATATAATTATAGATAAACTCAGCAACTGAGCCGATACGGTTTACACGTCCTATACGCTGCATCAATCGTGAGGCATTCCAAGGGGAATCATAGTTGACAATGATGTGTGAGCGATGTAGATTGACACCTTCTGCCAAAACATCTGAAGTGAGAATAATGTTGTATTGGTCTTTTTGGACTTCACTATTGGCATCAAAGTTCTCCTTGATGACAGTTGCCAACCTATCACGGTTCTCCGCTGTAATGGTTAGAACATCTTTCCGGCCCAGTTCATTCTCTAATCTACCCTTCAGATAGTTAAGTGTATCAACGCTTTCTGAGAATACCACCAACTTGCCTGATACATTACGACTGTCGAAGAATTCATTTCTCAACTTATTTTGGAACAAGTCAAACTTCTGGTCATCATGTTCTTTCTTCCAATCAGCATTGAGGACTTCAAGCACCTGTTTGTCATGTTGTAGCATTTCAACAAACTCAGGTTCAAAGTCTTCTGCATTGTAGAGAATGTCGCTTTCCTGATAGCCTTTAGAAAGGGCTTTCTCGATAATTTCATCAAGTTCCATTCCCTTTGCCTGTAAATCCTTTACGTTAAGCTCAGGAGCAATGATAACCTTGTTTTCTGCAAACATCTTCAACATGTCATCGGTAATACGAAGCAAGGTAGCCAAAGAGAGCTTAAAAGCGTGGAAACTGCTTTCTAGTCGTTTAACCATGTGAACACGATAGATGCCTGCCAACGTCTGGCCGATATGAACGGCATTGCGATACTTGGCACGCAGTTCTGGCTTCAGGAACTCGATGGCACGATAACGGGCATAATACAAATGAGGATCAAATTTGTCATCAGACAGAACATTCAGCGTATAGAAGAAACGTCTGCTGGTGTCTGCATCCATCTGGTACTCAAGAGAAATGGGAGGCTGGGGCTTGGGGAAAATGATACCCTGTGCCTCCAGATCCTTTTTGTATTCTGGGTCGTTTTCAATATTATGGCGGGTACGACGAACAGTTACCTTATCGATGACTCGTTCACGTATAACCTCATAGATTCTGTCAACATCGGCAGTAACATCCCTCGTTTCACGTTCCTTCATCAATAGGTTATAGGACTTGATGTGCTCAGCGAAGAAAGCTTTCAGATTGGGGATACCGTCGATGGTACAACTCTGGCTATCCTGGAAAAGCAATAGCAGGTTAAGCAAGTCTTCCGGACGGTTGTTGAGCGGAGTGGCAGAAAGCAACATCACTTTCTTTCGCTGACTTTTCAACAAGCCCGCATTGACACACTCTGCCTTACAGATTTTCTGAAGATCGTCGTATTTGCCTGATCCACCGTTTCGGAAGCCGTGAGCTTCATCAACGATAATCAGGTCAAATTCTTCTTTCGCCTTATACTGGTCTTTCCCTTCCAGCACGCTGGAGAGTTTGCCATTCGTGATGAACTGTGCCTTTCGGGATATACCAAACAGTTTGAAAGTGTTCACCCAGTTCTCACGCAAAGCAGGAGGGAAGACAACGAGGATGTTGGTGTTCTTTCCATTTGCCTCAATGAAACGTTTGGCTATCATCGTGGCAATCATCGTTTTGCCAAGGCCCACCACATCGGCAAGGAACAGGCCATTATGGCGCATTAGCATTTGGAAGCCTTGTATGACGGCATCCGTCTGATACTTCAGTTCCATAACTCCGTTGGGCAACTGTATTGAGAAATCATCCTCAATCTGGTCGCCAAAGGTGTCAATGAGCACTTTCAGATAGATTTCGTATGGCGTAGGCTGATAACCTAAGTATGTCTTCTGCTTGATGCTTTCAATGTCTTCAATCGTCAAAGCAACAGCTTCTTCCCATAACTTTTTAAACTCCGAATGACAAT
>Ga0310786_10008336_pt1 | contig 13319 bp, 9 predicted proteins | sample AusTroGonzalo_MG_FD_203881 | JGI IMG/M metagenome (GOLD analysis project Ga0310786, IMG submission 203881) | Bovine rumen microbial communities from tropical cattle in Woodstock, Queensland, Australia - Gonzalo_03 (v2) (version 2) | ecosystem: Host-associated > Mammals > Digestive system >... | reverse complement strand
CCATGTCATCCCGCCCCGGTGCCGAACTGGTGGATACTGAAACGGAATGGAAACGGCTGGAGCCCATAGCCGAAGCGGCGGCGCGCCACTATGCAGGCGTCACGTTTTCGATCGACACCTTCCGGGCCTCCATCGTGGTGATGGCCTACCAAGTAATGGGGCGTTTCTGGATCAATGACATCTCTTCGGGCGAATGGGATCCGGCGATGCTTCCCGTGGCCGGCCGCCTCGGCCTCCGCTACGTCGCGATGCACCATCAGGGCGATTTCGACACGATGCACCAGCAGTACACCTATGAAGACATCGTCGAGAGCGTGAAGCAGTACTTCCGAGACTTTGCCGTCCGGGCCAAAGAGGCTGGGATATCCGACTGGGTGCTCGACCCGGGCTTCGGCTTTTCGAAAAGCAACGAAGAAAACCAGACGCTCTTTGACCGCCTCGACGAACTCAAGTCCTTCCGGCGTCCGCTGTTGGTGGGCGTCTCGCGCAAGCGCTTCATCTGGCAGCCCCGCGGCCTGACTCCCGATACCTGCGGCGACATCGTCCGCGAATACGAATCCCGCGCCGCCGCCATGGGTGTCGACATCATCCGGACGCATCTGTAATACTCGCCACTGGAGATTAATCATCAGATATACAGGTATTTACATATAATCACCCTCCCCTTGCAGGGGGAGGGTGATTTCATGTAAAGCGCTACAGTTCAGCGATTTGTCCTCCAGCGGCGGACAAATTACAGCGTCCGGTACTTCTTGCCGTACTGGAGCTGCTGCTGCAGGAAGTCGTCGCCGTAGACAATCTGGTAGTCGACCACTTCGCCGTCTTTTACCACCGGCACGATGTCGGGGTTGATGAAGCCGCGGTAGGGCTTCAGGCCGAGGCTGGCGTAGCGTTCAAGCACTTCTTTGTGCAGCTGGGGATCGATGTTCACTGCATACTTCTGAACGAGGGCCTTGCCGGCTTCGTAGTCGCCTTCCGACTTGATGCGTTGGATCTCGGCGAGAAGTTCGCCGAAGAGGCCGCGGAGTTTCTCGAAGTCGTTGACCACGAAATAGGTCTTGCCGTCGCGCACCTTCTTTTCGATCACATTGTCGGCCCTGCCGTGCTCGTAGCACCAGTCAGCGATAAGCTTGCGGTTCTGCATGTGGGCCTCGGTATTCTGCTTGCCGAGCTCGACGCGGCTGAACTGCGTCATGATGCCGTTGCGGATATAGCTCATATAGGCCGCCTTGTAGGCTTCGGGGCTGTCGAGCAGGCCGAGTTCCACCAGTTTCGGATCGGCCATGTAATAGAGACCGAAGAGGTCGGCGCGGGCTTCTTCGAGCGTGGAAGTGAATTCCTTCAGTGCGTTGGCCGGCGTGCCGGGCAGCAACTGGCCGGAACCGTGGCCGAGGCACTCGTGCAGGTCGGTGTGCAGGTTGTCGGTGACATTGCCGTATTTCTTGCAGAGGTCGATCTCGTTCTGGTCCCAGGCGAATTCCGAGAGGACGCTCTTCGGACGCTGCTCAGAGGCAAGCGCGTAGGCGTCGGTGATGTTGGCGATGGTCACGGACTTGGAGCCGTGTTCCTTACGAATCCAGTCGGCATTCGGCAGGTTGATGCCGATGGCCGTGGCGGGATAGTTGTCACCGGCGATGACGGCCACGTTGATGACCTTGGCCGAGACACCCTTGACTTCTTTCTTCTTGAAGCGGGGATCGATTGGCGAGTGGTCCTCGAACCACTGGGCATTGCTGCTGATGGTCTCGGTACGCTTCGAAGCTTCGCGGTCACGGTAGTTCACGATGCCTTCCCAGGAAGCCTTGCGGCCGAGGGGATCGTCGTAGTCCTCGATGAAACCATTGACGAAGTCCACGTCGCTGTCCGTGTCGGCCACCCAGCTGATGTTGTACTGGTCCCACATGCGCAGGTCGCCCGTCTTGTAGTATTCAATGAGCTCGTCGATGTATTTCTTCTGTAGGTCATTCTCGGCGTAGACGCGGGCTGCCTCCAGGTGACCGATGATCACCTCAAGGGCCGGGCCATAGATACCGCCCACCTTCCAGGTCTTCTCCACGACCTTGCCGTTTTCCTTCACAACCTTGCTGTTGAGGCCGTAGCTGATGGGGTGCGGGTCGGACGGGTCTTCCATCTTCGCGTAGAAGTCGTTGACTTCTTCGGCGTTGACGTCATCGTAGAAATTCACGGCCGATGCCTCCACCAGGTCTTTCTCCGTGCCCTGATATTGCAACGTGGGGTAAAGATCCAGATTGAAGATCACATCCTTGAGGAAGACTATTCGCTCGGCTTCCGTACCCACGGCCTGCATCAGGCTCTCCAGATACGCTTCGGAGCAGCCGGGGATAATCTTGTCGTTGGCATAGTGATGATGGATGCCGTTGCTGAAGAACACGCGTTTGGCATAGGTCAGGAAGTTCTCCCATTCCTCGCCCTTGCGTTCACCTTTGTAGTTTTCAAGGATGTTCTCGAGGATGTGGCGGATTTCCAGATTGTATTTGAAATTCTGGTCCCAGGTGATGTCGCGGCCTGCCTTGGCGGCTTCCGACAGGTGATAGATGTAGGCTTTCTGCTGGAAGCTCAGTTCGTCCCAGCCGGGCACCTGGTAGCGCAGTACCTCGATGTCAGCGAATTCGTCGATGGAATACTTGAACTGGGGGTCACCGGTCTTCGATCCGCAGGATGTCAGCACCAGGCCCAGTCCGGTCGTAATGATCATGGCTTTGAGAAGTTTCATATGGAATATCTTCGATTATTATTGTGATTGGCACGGTTTTGTTTGACAAAGATAGCTAATTTTCGTATCATTGCATTTTGGACCACGGTACGGAGCGTTTGTATGAAACGATTTGTCCTTCTTCTTTGCGCGTTGTTGTGCCTTTGCGCCTGCGACCGCGATGAGCGTCTGGCCAAAGAACGCCAGATGCTGCTGGTGTATTTTGCCGGCAACAATTCGCTTTCATCGGAAGGAATCAGCGACTTTCAAAACATCAAGGAGAACTGGCTGCCGACTACCCGTGGCAGCGAGAAGGTGCTGCTGGTCTACCATCATTTCATGGATGAGTCACCCGTACTAGTGCGCCTGTCGGCGGACCGACGCGGCAATATCGTGGAAGATATCATCAAAGAGTATCCTTACGGAACGAGTTCCGTCGATCCGCAGACGCTCTCGACCGTCCTGGCCGATGCGGAAGCGGCCTGGCCCTCCGCCCATCATGGAATCGTCCTGTGGTCGCACGGCAGCGGCTTCCTGCCACCGGGCTACTATGCCAATCCCCAGGAGCGCCTCCAGAAAGGACAGATACCCATGGAATCCGATCCCTATGCCGACATGGTCAAGTCGGACGATACCGTGAAGAGTTTTGGCGAAGAGAATGGCAACGAGATGGATCTGATCGACCTGCGCAAGGCGCTCTCCCGTTTCCACTACGATTTCATCGTCTTCGACTGCTGCCTGATGGCCAACGTGGAATTGGCTTACGAACTGCGCAACGTCTGTGACTACCTGCTATTCTCGCCTACCGAGATCCTGACGGACGGCTTCCCCTACGACATGATGATGCAGGCCATCTTCAACCAGACGGCGGAATCCGCCATGCGAAGCATCGCCCAAAGCTATATGGCCCACTACCGTGAGTATACCGGCATTTATTGCTCGGCCACCATCAGCCTGGTCCGCACCTATGCCATCCAAGCCCTTGCAGAAGCCTGCCAGACCGTGTTTCGCAACCATCAGGAACAAATACTGATGCTCGACCGGAGCCGGGTCCAGCCCTATTTCCGCTACAACAAGCACTGGTATTACGACATCGACGACTTTGTGCAGCAGGTGGCGACCGACAGCGAATACCAGGCCTTCAACAGGGCCCTCAACCAGGTCGTCATCTATCGTGATGCCACCGACTACTTCCTCGACCTGGAGATAGCACACTATTCAGGCCTGAGCATCTACATCCCCCGGGCCGAATATACCGTCCTCAACAATTACTACAAGACCCTCTCCTGGAACCAGGCCACAGGGCTGGTTCAATAATTACCACAGGAAGTAGTACAGGACGCTGTAATTTGTTCTCAATCTTTTCGTCGGTCAGGACGCAATGTTTTCCGCCGGAATGCATCTATATAGGTGAATACACATCACACTTACTTATGCGACGGACATTTTTCGTGCTTCTGGCTTTTTCGTGGATGCTTGCATCCTGCGAGTTCTTTCCGACCGATCCCAAACTGACGACCAGCGTTGAGGACTATCTTTCCTTTGACGCTGAAGGCGGCGACATCTCTATCATGGTTTCATCAAACTGCGACTGGGAGGCGGAAGGCATAGCAACGATCGGCGTCTTTTTCTTGTCGGTCTCGCCCTCGAACGGCCGCTCGGGCGATAGCGTCCTTAAGATACACGCCCGCGAGAATTTGCGTTATGGCCGTCGCACAGCCGCAGTCAGGCTGAAATATCGGAACCCATACACTAGCACGGGTGAGACCCGGGAGTTGCTTGTCCCCGTCTATCAGGATGGCTCGCCGGCAAAGGTTTGGCTCGACAACTGGCAGGAACCGACTCTTCCGGCTGAGGGTGGATCCTTTACGGCCGACCTCCTGAACAATGGCTGTCTGTGGAACATATTCTGCGACGATCCGGATGTCAAATTGGATTTCGAATATGAATCGTGGAACATGTCCGATCCTTACTCAAAGATTATAGTTACTTTCACCGTCCAGGCCAACCCCTCTTCCGAAAAGCGCACGTTTGTCATCAACCTGACTGATCGTAAGCCGGAGGAGTATCAAGTGTATGGGCAATATACTTTCCACCAGGCCGGCAGCAAGTAAGGAATAAGAACCGGGCGAGCTCCTGTTAAGGAACTCGCCCGGCATCGTTGCGTTTTAGGTTAAGAATGAGGTTTAGGCCTCTTCAGGGACAACGTTGAACTTAACGGTGGCCTTGATGTCTTTGTAGCATTTCACCACGGCTTCGTATTCGCCGACCTGCTTGACCAGGGCGTCGCCCACGAGGGTGATGTTCTTGCGGTCCACGTCGAAACCGGCAGCCACGAGGGCGTCGGCGACCTGGATGTTGTTGACCGAACCGAACACCTTGCCGGTTTCGCTCACCTTGGCGGGGACCTTCACGGTCACCTCAGCGAGCTGGGCGGCGAGTTTCTCGGCAGCGTCGCGGAGCGCCTGCTCCTTGTGTGCGCGCTGACGCATGTTCTCGGCGTGAATCTTCTTGGCAGTCGGGGTAGCCATGATGGCCAGGCCCTGGGGAATCAGCCAGTTTGCGCCGTAACCATTCTTCACGGTCACGATGTCGTCCTTGTTACCAAGGTTCTGAATGTCTTGTTTGAGAATGACTTCCATGGTGTTTCCTCCTTATTTCATCAGGTCGGTTACATACGGGAGAAGCGCCAGGTGGCGTGCTCTCTTGACGGCTTGCGAGACTTTCTTCTGGAACTTCAGGGAAGTACCGGTGATACGGCGGGGAAGGATCTTGCCCTGCTCGTTGAGGAACTTCTTCAGGAATTCAGCATCCTTGTAGTCGACATATTTGATGCCTGCTTTCTTGAAGCGGCAGTATTTCTTCTTCTTGACCTCGACATTGACGGGGTTCAGGTAGCGGATGTCGTCGTTCTGTGCCATAGTCGTATGCTTATTCGGCAGCGGGAGCTTCGGCGGGAGCCTCGGCCGGCTGGGTTGCGCCACTCAGTTTGGCACGACGGCGCTCGGCGTAAGCGATCGCGTGCTTGTCCATCGACACAGTCTGGAAGCGGAGGATCCGCTCGTCGCGTTTGAACTGGGTCTCAAATTTTGCAATGAACTCCGGTTCTGCCTGGAACTCGATCAGGGTGTAGAAGCCGGTAGTTTTCTTCTGGATCGGGTAGGCCAGTTTCTTCAGGCCCCAATCCTCCTGGCACACGATCTTGCCACCGTTGTCGGTGATCAGACCGGTGTACTTGGCAACCGCTTCCTTCATCTGGACATCAGACAAAACGGGAGTTGCAATGAAAACGGTTTCGTACTGTTTTAACATTTCAGTGGATAAATTTTTATTAATAAAGCCCTTCGGGTTTTTCCCAAAGGGCTGCAAATGTAGAGATTATTTTTGAATCTGCAAAATTTTTACTTCTTCGGAGCGTCTTCGATGACGGCCTGGATGAATTGCCACCATTTCGCGACGGAAGGAACGAAAGCGCGCTCGTCCGGGGAGTGGGGCGACTTGAGGGTCGGGCCGCAGGAGATCATGTCCCATTCGGGATAGGCGCCCGCCAGGATGCCGCACTCGAGGCCGGCGTGGATGGCCATGACGGCAGGCTCCTTGCCGAAGAGCTTCTTGTACTGTTGTTTCATCGTCTTGAGGATGGGCGACTTGAGGTTCGGCACCCAGCCGGAGTAACCGCCATCGAAGAAGACTTTGGCGCCCGCCAGCTCGAAGCAGCAGCGGATCGATTCGGCGAGGTCTTCCTTCAGGGAGTCGGTCGAGCCGCGCAGCAGCGTCCTGACCTCGATGACACCCTTCTCCGTCTTGACGATGGCCAGGTTGTTGGAGGTCTCCACGAGATCCTTCACTTCCAGGCTCATGCGGTCGACGTTGTTCGGGCAGGCGTAGAGAGCCTTGACGAGCTTCATGCCCGTGGTACCGGCGATGACCTTCGAGGCTTTGGTCGGGGCGATGGTGATCGAGACGTTCGGGTCGATGGCGGCAAGTTCCGACCTGACGGTGGCCATGGTGCCGCCGACCAGCCGGGTGGCTTCGTTCTCCATGCCGGCCGGGAGGGCGACGACGGCCTCAGCCTCGCGCGGAATGGCGTTGCGCATATTGCCACCGTTGAAGCTGACGAGCTTGCCCTTGAAGTCGCGCAGCATCGGCAGCAGCACGCGGGCCATCACCTTGTTGGCATTGCCGCGGCCTTCGTTGATCTCCATGCCGGAGTGTCCACCGCGCAGGCCGGTGACAACCACCTGGAATGCCTTGTAGCCTTTCGGCATCGGAGCCTCTTTGTATTTGAAGGTGACGTTGGCGTCAAGACCGCCGGCGCAGCCCACATAGAGTTCGCCTTCCGTCTCGGAGTCGAGGTTCAGCAGGATTTCCCCCTTGAGTATACCCGGCTTGAGGGCCTTGGCACCCACCATGCGGGTTTCTTCGTCGACCGTGAAGAGGGCTTCGAGGGGTCCGTGTTTCAAGGTCTTCGACTCGAGCACCGACATAGCGGCCGCCACGCCGAGACCGTCGTCCGCGCCGAGGGTCGTGCCGCAGGCATACACCCAGTCGCCGTCTTTCTCATGGACGATGCGGGTCTCGATGGGGTCCTTCACGAAATCGTGCTTCTTGTCGTTGTTCTTCTGCGGGACCATGTCCATATGGGCCTGCATCACGATGCCCTTGCGGTTCTCCATGCCCTTGGTGGCCGGTTTGCGGATGATGACGTTGCCGCACTCGTCCTGGAAGGCCTCGAGGCCGAGATCCTTGGCCCATTTGACGAGGAATTTGGCCACTTTCTGGGTATGTCCGGAGGGACGGGGAATCTGGGTAAGCGCGTAGAAGTTGTTCCAAACGCACTTCGGTTCTAATTTACGGATAGGCATAATGTTGTGTTATTGAAATTATCGGGTAAGTATTGCATTGAGGGGGAGGGAGCTTTCTTCGCCCAGCTGGTAGACGGGAATGCGGCTCTCGACCAGGATCTTGCCGTCGTGGGACACGCGGCAGCGGGTGATGGCGGGGATGCGGTAGTGGACGACGGTTTCCTTGCTGCGGTCGGAGGCGGCTTCGGGCGTGCTGAGCGGCTCGACCTGGAATTCGACCGTCACGGGCTTGCCTTCCGAAACGGAGGCGGGAAGCAGGCCGTTGGGTGAAACGCGCAGGGCGGTGTAGCGCTGGTCCTTGGTGCCGGGGACGGGGGTGACGTCGAAGCGCCTGACTTCGACCGATACGTCCGTGATGCCGTAGAAGAGGCTCAGGTAACGCTCTTCCAGGCGAGTGATTTCGTCGATGGCGGCCAGGAGGGCCTCGCCGCTGAAGGTGGCGTCGGTGTCTCCGGTCGCGATCTGCTGGCGTTTCTCGCGCAGGCTGAAGATGACGGCTGCGGCATCGGCGGCCTTGCGGTCGGGCGATTTCTCCACCACGTTGTCCTGGCTCACGGGCACCCGCTCGTAGCCGTCGTCGGTACGGACTGCCTTATAGAGGGTGGTGGTCTCACTGCCCAGGTTGCCCAGCGGGTCGATGCCTTCAAACCGTTCGGTTCCGGTCTGGGGAACGAAACGCCAGGCGGCGCTCTGGCCACCGTAATTGTCGGCCATCGCAATCAGCCCCTGGCTGCACATCTGCAGGAAACCGACGGTCGCGCGCTCCGGGATCGAAACGGTGAAGCGGGCGGAAGGGTCGGCCTCCACATAAGGCGTCAGCGTGATCTGCTGGATGGTGTAGCGGGTTTCGTTCTGCGTGCGGGCGGCCACGCCGAGGTATTTCTGGGCATAGGCGGCGTATGGCCCTGCGGTGAAGGCTTCGCGGAGGGCTTCGACGGTCAGGCTGACCGTCGTGCGGGGGAGGCTGTATACCACCGGGCCGGCTTGTGCGCGGGCTTCGGGAAGCAGGAAAATCAACAGGGTCAATGCCAGGAGGATTCTTTTCATTTTCGCAGGGATTATTCGGTAAAATTAATAAAAAAATATGTATTTTTACAATTATGAAAAAGCTTCTGATTCTCTTCGTCTTGTTGGCAGGCTTCCCGTGCCTGCTTCCGGCGGGTGTGCTCCGCACAAAGTATGCCGACCTGGTCAATCCCTTTGTCGGAACTGACTTCCACGGACATACCTTCCCCGGCGCCGCCTATCCATTCGGCATGATCCAGCTCAGTCCCGATACCCGCGAGGACAACTGGGACGGCTGTTCCGGCTACCATTACAGCGATTCGCTGATCCTGGGCTTCAGCCATACCCACCTGAGCGGAACGGGTTGCGCAGACCTTTGCGACATTCGGGTGATGCCTGTCCAGGGTCTTACGGGACCGGTTTCGGAAGCGGATTACCGTTCGGCTTTTTCCCATGACCGTGAAACCGCCATCCCCGGCTACTACAAGGTCCATCTCGACCGCTGGGATATCGACGCCGAACTGACGGTGGGCCAGCGCATCGCGGCGCATCGCTACACCTATCCCGTCGGACAGGCGCCCCAGCTGATGATCGACCTGGTGCCGCGCGACCGGCTGCTGGGCTCGCAGATCCGGCAGGTGGGCGAATATGCCGTGCAGGGCTACCGTCGCTCGCATTCCTGGGCCGACGACCAGATCGTCTATTTCTATATGGAATTCTCCCGCCCGATCGCCGACCTGGTGGCGGAAGTGCCGCTGGGCGAGGGGATCGGGCAGCCGCGCGCCCTCATTACCTTCGCGGACGACCATCCGCGCGGGCGTACGCAGGAGCTGCTCGTGCGGGTGGGCATCTCGTCGGTGTCTGAAGACAATGCCCGCGACAACCTCGAATCGGAGAACTTCTGGCTGAAACGGGGTCTCTTCTCCTTCGACCTGCTGCGTGAGTCGACCCGCCGTACCTGGAACAAATTCCTTTCGAAGATCGAGGTGGAGGGCGATGCCGAGGCCATGAGGGTATTCTATACGGCGCTCTACCATACCGCCATTGCGCCGAGCCTCTATTCCGACGCCAACGGGGAATACCGTGGCATGGACTGGAAGATTCACCGGACGGACGGCTGGAACCGCTACCATATTTTCTCGCTCTGGGACACCTACCGCACCCTGCATCCGCTTTTCAACCTCATCGAGCGGGAGCGGACGGTCGATTTCCTCAAGTCCATGCTTTCCATCTACGAGGAACAGGGCAAGCTGCCCATCTGGGAACTCAGCGGCAACGAGACCAATTGCATGATCGGCTACAGTTCGGCACCCGTCTTTGCCGATGCCATAGCCAAGGATATCACGGGATTCGACCTCGACAAGGCGCTCAAGGCCTTGGTGGAAAGCTCGAACCGGTCCGAATTCGGTATCGACGTTTTCCGGGACAACGGACTGGTGCTGGCCGACCGCGAACATGAGTCGGTGTCGAAGACCCTCGAATATGCCCTGGATGACTGGTGCATCGCGCAGGTGGCCCGTGCCGCCGGCGACCGCCAGGTCGAAAGCGAATACCTCCGGCGTTCCCAGTACTGGCGCAATATCTACGATCCTTTCACCGGCTTCATGCGACCCCGCATCAACGGCTGCTGGCTCGATCCCTTCGATCCCACGGAAGCCAACGTCCATTATACCGAAGCGAATTCCTGGCAGTATTCCTTCCACGTACAGCACGACATCCAGGGCCTGACCGAAGCCAGTGGCGGCGACAATTCCATGGAAGAATGGCTCGATGAGCTTTTCTCCAGTTCGAGCCAGACCGGCGGCTGGACGGTGGCAGACATGACCGGCATGGTGGGACAGTATGCCCAGGGCAACGAGCCGAGCCACCACATCGCCTATCTCTACGACTATATAGGCGTTCCGTGGAAAACCCAGCAGGTGGTCCGTCAGATCATGGAAGACCTCTTTACTTCCCGCCCTGATGGCCTGTGCGGCAATGAGGACTGCGGCCAGATGTCGGCCTGGTATGTGATGAGCGCCCTGGGATTCTATCCCGTGACGCCGGGCAGCCGGCAGTACGCGCTCGGCTCCCCGATGTTCCGCAGCGCCGTGATCCATCTCGAGAATGGGAAAGATTTTACCATCCGTGCCCCGCGGACCGGTCGGTACAACCGCTACATCAACCATGTGATGCGCGACGGCCAGCCCTATGAAAAAGCATACATCACCTTCGACGATATCATCGAAGGTCATTCCTTCGTCTTCGGAATGGACGACGACCCCAACCCGGCTTTTGGCGCCGATCCGGAAAACCGCCCCGAATCGGCCGTCCGGCAGACCATCGTGGTGAACCCCTGGTTCAAGGTGGCCGGCCCTGCGTTCAACGCCTTTACGAAAGTGGAGATCGAATCGGCCGACAAGGACTGCCAGATCTGGTACCAGGTGGTGCCGGAGGGCGGTGTGGCCGGCGGTGCCTTCGAACCATATGAAAGGCCTTTCACCATCAGCCGCAACTGCACCATCTACGCCTACTGCACCGACAGCCAGGGCAACCGCAGCTTCACCACGCAGACCACGCTCCGGCGCGTAGACAACAGCTACAAGGTGCAGCTCGTGCATCCCTGCAGCCGGCTCTACAACGGGGGCGGCGACAATGCCATCGTCGACGGTATCCGCGGCTCTTCCAATTTCCGGCTGGGTGGCTGGCAGGGTTTCCAGAACACCGATTTCGAAGCCATCATCGACCTGGGGCAGGTAAAGCACTTGAACGGGCTCAGCGCCGGTTTCCTGCAAGACACCCGCTCGTGGATCGTGCTGCCGGTGTGGGTGGAATATGCCATTTCCAGGGACGGGGAGACCTTTACCTCGCTGGGCCGCCAGACGCACGACGTCGATCCGCAGGATTACACCGTGCAGATCCGGGAGTTCCTCCAGGGAGTGGACGCCGATGCCCGCTATGTCAAGGTCACGGCCCGCAATTTCGGCACGCTGCCTGAATGGCACGCCGGTGCCGGCGGCCAGGCCCACATCTTCGTTGACGAAGTAACGATCCAGTAGTCTATGAAAAAGAGCTTACTCCTGTTGGCGGGCCTCGCCGCGCTGCTCTCCTGCGGCAGCGGGCCGAAGACCGAGGCCGACAAATACGTAGATTTCCTGTATGCCAACATGCCGTGGCCGGACCTGGCGGCGCATCCGCTGGACTACTGGCAGGCGAATGTCGAAAAGACGCTGGAAGTGCGTGACCGCATGGGCTGGAATATCCCCGAGCGGGAGTTCCGGCATTTCGTGCTGCCGCTTCGCGTGAACAACGAGCCGCTCGACGATTTCCGCACGCTGTATGCCGATACGCTCTGTGCCCGCGTGGCCGGGATGCCGATCGGCGAGGCGGCGCTGGAGATCAACCACTGGTGCCATGAGATGGCCACCTATCAGCCCTCCGACGGACGCACGTCTTCGCCGCTGCAGACCATCCAGCGCGGCGTGGGACGTTGCGGCGAGGAGTCGGTCCTGGCGGTGGCGGCGCTGCGGGCGGCGGGCATCCCGGCCCGGCAGGTCTATACGCCGCGCTGGGCCCATACCGACGACAATCACGCCTGGGTGGAGGTTTATGTCGACGGCAAGTGGCACTTCATGGGCGCCTGCGAACCGGAGCCGCGGCTCGACATGGCCTGGTTTACGGGCCCGGTGTCACGGGCGCTGATCCTGCACACCAAGGTGTTCGGCGACTACCAGGGGGAGGAAGATGTCATCCAGCGGACGCCCTGCTATACCGAGATCAACGTCATCCGGGGCTATGTGCCGGCGCGTCGCAGCGTGGTGACGGTGGTCGATGAAAAGGGCCGGCCCGTGAAGGATGCCCGCGTGGAATTCAAGATCTACAACTATGGCGAGTATTATACGGTGGCCGCGTATCAGACCGACCGGAAAGGGCAGGCCGCGCTCGACATGGGCAAAGGTGACATGGTAGCCTGGGCGGCGAAGGGCGACCGTTTCGGGCTGGGTGTCATCGACGGGGAGGCCGTGACGGTGACGCTCGACCACCGGATGGGAGAGCGTTGTGCAATAGAACTGGACATCGTGCCGCCGGCGGAGGATCCGCTGCCGTCGGGCGCGACGCCCGAAGAGGTGGCCCGCAATGCGGAGCGCACCCGTCTAGAAGATATCCTGCGGGAGGCGCGTCCCAAGGGCAATGCCGCCGTGCTCGACGCCTTTCTGGCGGCGCACGATGACGACAACGCCCGGGCACTGCTTGCTTCGTTGAGCGCGAAAGACCGCGGCGACGTGACGCTGGATGTGCTGGAAGATGCCAATGCACACATCGAAGGCGATTTCCAGCCGTTGCGCGACTGTCCGCGCGTGGAGTTGGAGCCGCTCAAGCCGTATTTCGCCGCGCTCTCGGCGCTGGGCCTGAAATCCCGGCCGGAGATCGTGCAATGGATGGCCGCCCACATCCGGCTGGACAACGGACGCAATCCCCAGGGGCTCCGCATGGCGCCCGTCGATGTGCTGCACAGCGGCAAGGCAGACCGCCTGAACCGCGACGTCTTCTTTGTGGCGCTCTGCCGTGCCAGCGGACTGGCTGAGCAGCTTGATCCGCTGACGGGCTATGCCTCGATGGACCACGAGGAGCGACCGGCCGTCGGAAAGGGAACCCTGGAAGTGACGTATGATGGCAAGGACATGCCGGAGTATTACTATCACTTCACCTTGACGCAGATTTTTCCGGAAACGGGAACAACCAGCCTTTGCACCGTC
>Ga0310786_10008334_pt1 | contig 13324 bp, 9 predicted proteins | sample AusTroGonzalo_MG_FD_203881 | JGI IMG/M metagenome (GOLD analysis project Ga0310786, IMG submission 203881) | Bovine rumen microbial communities from tropical cattle in Woodstock, Queensland, Australia - Gonzalo_03 (v2) (version 2) | ecosystem: Host-associated > Mammals > Digestive system >... | reverse complement strand
AGATACAAAAATAACGAAAAAACCCATACATGGATTTGGTTCCAGCCCAAATCCATGCATCATATCTGCTAAAAATGCTAACTTTGTAGTCGTAAAATCAATTAACCATGAAAAAGACTATTCTTGTGGCCGCTATGATGCTGGTATGCGCTTCGGCCTTTTCCCAAAACATTGTTGACAAGACGCTGAGCCGTTTCAGCGACCCCGAAAAGCCCAAGACGGCCTTCCTGGCCAAGGGCGGTCGTGCCTGGGGTATCGGTGGCTCTTACCGTCACTTTGGCATTACCGGAGACAATGCCGGAGACGGCTACTCCATCCTGTCCCTGCTCAATATCGGTGAGGGAAAACTTCAGACCTGGAGCGTGGCCCCTTCCTTCGCCTGGTTCCTGTCCGATGACTTCTCCCTGGGTGTACGCCTTAACTACACTGGCTACGCAGTGGACACCAACCTCCAGTTGGACTTCCGTGATATCCTGGGAGCCGAAGCTTCGGAAGAGGATCTGAACGTCACGATCTCCCGCCGTCACATGAACCATCACAAAGCCGGTCTGGCCCTTACGGCCCGCCGTTACATCTCTCTGTTTGGCAGTGATATGTTTGGCGTGTTTGCCGAAGGCCGCCTCTATGGTAATTATGGTGCAACCCTGTCTTATCCTATCTCCAAGGATGGAGAGGTTAAGAAGATTCGTCTTACAGGATCCCTGGACCTTGGTCTTAAGATTGCCGGCGGTCTGGCTGTGAAGCTCAAGGACAACAGTGTTCTGACCCTCAGCATTCCCATCGTGGGTGCCGCCTGGCAGCGTGGCCGTCAGGAGAAGTACTGGACCACCAAGGATGCAGAATCGGAAGATGCTTTCAGCGGCGCAACCATGAACCGTTTCAATATCTCCCGCGACATGGATATGCTGGGTGTCCAGGTGGGTTATGTGCGCTACATCCTTCCCAAGAATAAGAGAAAGTAAAGCATGAGGCTCCTCTACATAGGAGACTTTACCGAGCAGTTCGCCTACCGGGTTCTCCGTGGGATTCTCCTGTTTTCGCAGGACAGCGGAGAACCCTGGGTGGTGCGCCGTATGCCCCCGTCCTATAAGCGGGAGCATGGTTTTTCCGGCGTTCTCTCCTGGGCCAAGGAGTGGAGGGCCGATGCTGTTCTGGGCCAGTTTGACCCGGAGGACCCCGTGTACCAATTCCGGAAAAACGGCATCGTAGCGGTGGCTGTGGACCACATCCGCCTGTTCCCGGACATCCCCAACCTGACGGCCAATTATGAGAAAATGGGCCGAATGGCAGCCGACGCCTTCCTGGAGAGCGGCTTCCGCCACTTCGCCTTCTTTGGCTACCGCGGCGTGGTCTGGAGCGATGGCCGACGCGCCGGTTTCGAGACCCGTCTGGAAGAATCCGGCCTGGCCGAAACCTTCGACTCCGGAGACCGTATCCGCGGAGAGAATTTCTTTTGGAACTTTGACCAGCCCAAGGTGTGGAGATGGCTGGTCTCCCTGCCCAAGCCCGTGGGCATCATGGCTTCGGACGATACCCAGGCCACGCTGCTGATCGAGACGTGCAACAACTATGGCATTCGCGTGCCTTACGATGTGGCCATCATCGGAGTAGATAACGATGAGGTGGCCTGCAACCTGTCCCAGCCGGCCATCAGTTCCATAGATGTAGATATGGAGAGGGGAGGGTATCAGGTGGCCAAGATGATTGCCAAGATGGTGAAGGATCCTACGTATCCCGGAGAGGATGTGGTGATGCAGCCCATCAAGCTGGTGCTGCGCCGCTCCTCCAACGCCGTGGCTACCACCGATACGGCCATTCACGCAGCCCTGGAATTCATCCACGACAACCTGAAACATAAGATTCATGTGAAGGATGTCCTCAAGCAGGTCCCCTTGTCCCGTCGTTTGCTGGAGCAGCGCTTTCTGAACGCTACAGGCGTTTCCGTATACCAATATATTATGCGTAAGCGCATCCAGTATTTTTGCGAACTGCTTCTGTCCAGTGACGACTCCATCGCCAACCTAGCCGCCCAGATGGACGAACCTGACGCCAAAACCTTTACCCGCCGATTCCTGGCCATAATGAAATGTACTCCAACCGAGTACCGAGCCGCGCATTTGCGTAAATTGCGGTAATAAATACGCAAAATTCGTATTAATGGGAGCCGGTCCACATTATTTTTGCAGTGGTTTAACCAATTATTTAATGACACTCGGATCCCAATCTCAAGGAACCGGCATCCTTTTTCAACTGATGCTTCTTCCATTTATCCTTCTTTCGTCTGGCTGCAGCAGTCAGAGCGAAAGCCTCAAACAGTGGACTCTCCAGCAGGAAGGGTCTTCTCAGAAGTATAATGTAACCGTCCCCTGCACGGTGGTTGGTGCCTTGAACGAGGCCGGAGCACTAGGAGAAAATATCCTGGACCTGGACCACTACAAGCAACTGGACAGAGCCCCCTTTGACAAGCCCTGGGTGTTTACCACTCAGTTCAAGACTACCAAGGGACTGCACCACGTGCTTCGTTTCGAAGGCCTTAACTTTTATGCAGACGTTGAGCTCAACGGCGTCAAGATTGCCTCGGCCGATACCACCTTCGGTACGTTCAGCAACCGCGAGTTTGACATCACGTCCCTGGCCCAGAGCAACAACACCCTCAAGGTAACGTTGCGCCGTGCCCAGAGCGGAGACCTCAACCACGGCTTTGCGGACTGGAACCCCCGTCCCCTTGACGAGAGCATGGGTATCGTAAGGCCCGTGAGCCTCATCTCTACACCGGACGTGCAGGTTCAGGATGTGTTTGTGAAACCCATCGTGGACCCCGCAGACCTTACGCGCGCAAAGATTGAGGTGGCCGTTACTTTGGTCAACCGCAGTGCGGACCCTGTAGAGGGAACCGTGAAGGGCGTCTATGACAGTGGCTCTTTCCAGACCGATGTCAAGATTCCCGGCAATGGCACCCGCATCGTGAGAGTGACCGAGACGGTGAACAATCCCCGCATTTGGTGGACCCGTGAAATGGGTTCCCCGGAGATGTATCACCTGGATGTGGCCTTTGAGAAGGGCGGCAAGGTTAGCCATGAGAAGGGCGCAGACTTCGGTATCCGCAAGATTGAGGGTATCGTAGACGAGAAGGGTCACCGCCAGTTTATCCTCAACGGTAAGAAGGTCCTCATCAAAGCCGGCGGCTGGACAGACGATATCTTCCTCCAGGATACTCCTGAGAGCCTCAAGGCCCAGATGGACCTGGTGTGCGACATGGGTCTCAACTGCATCCGCTTCGAGAATATCTGGGGCAAAGACGACGAAATTTACGACCTTTGCGACCGCATGGGCATCATGGCCCTGGTGGGTTGGAGCTGCCAGTGGGAGTGGATGGACTATTGCGGTCTGCCCGAAACCCGCGGCTATGGCTGCATCAACGACCCTCGCTCCGAGGCCCTGGCCGTGCGCTATTTCCGCGATCAGATTATCCGTCTGCGCAACCACCCGTCCCTTATCGGTTGGCTCACCGGCAGTGACCGCATTCCCAACGAGCGTCTGGAGAAGGAATATCTGGCCCTCTATGAGAAGCTTGAATATCGGCCCTATATCTGCTCTGCCAAGGGTCTCACCAGCCTGGCCGGTCCTTCCGGCATGAAGATGGAAGGCCCCTACGAGTTTGTAGGACCCGACTACTGGTACATCGATACCGAGTGCGGCGGCGCCTTTGGTTTCAACACGGAAACCGGCCCCGGTCTCAACCTGCCCCAGGTAGAGAGCCTCCGTCGCATGATTGGTGAGGAGCAGCTCTGGCCCATGGGCAAGAACTGGGCTTACCACTGCACATCCTCCGCTTCCCACATGAATACCCCCGCCTTCCAGATGCGGGCCCAGGAGGGTCTGTACGGCAGAAAGGCTGAGACCCTGGAAGACTATGTGAAGCGCGCCCACGCCATGGATTACAACACCGAGCGTGCTATGTTCGAGGCCTTCCGCTGCAATGTTCCCAATGCTACGGGTATTGTGCAGTGGATGCTCAACAGTGCCTGGCCCAGCATCTACTGGCAGCTCTACGACTGGTACGGCATTCCCACCGCCGGTTACTACGGCGTCAAGAAGGCTCTTCGTCCGCTGCAGCTGGTCTATAATTATGGAGACGCGTGCGCGTATCTGGTGAACGATGCGGTGGACAATGCCGGCGTTCTCACGGCCAACCTTTGGGTATACGACATAGACGGTAAGACGGTTCTCCGCAAGGAATCCAAGCAGGTGGAAAGCAAGGTCCGCGAACCGCAGAAGGTATTTGAAAACATTACCGGCCCCTGCTACGTTGTGCTGGAACTCATTACCCCCGACAGAAAGGCCTTTGGCAATAATATTTACACCATCTCCGCCACCAACAACGTCTACGACTGGGAGAAGGCCGATTGGTGGGGACTCCCCATCCTGGAATACGCCAACGTAGGTTATGTCTGCGATCTTCCCGAGACCCAGGTGGGCAAGACCGTGAAGAAGACGGACAAGGGTTACGAAATTACCCTGGTCAACCGCGGAGAGGCCCTGGCTTACCAGAACATCCTCAAAGCCAAGAACGCTAAGGGTGAACTCATCCCCGGCACCTTCTGGACAGACAACTTCTTCACGCTCCTGCCCGGAGAGACCCGCACCATTGAGTGCACGCTCCCGGAGGGCTGCAAGGATGCCCAGATTGAGATTGAAGGTTGGAATGCAATTGTAGAATAAGTATTAAAATGAACCGGATTGTTGTTTCCATATTAAGTTTGGTTGGTTTTGCCGTTATCGCATCCGCCCAGACCCCCGATTCCCTGGACCGTAACCGTTCCAAGTACGCAACGTACAACTTCAGTAAGGACGATCAATACACCGTTGAGGTTCCTTACCGGACCGTTGAGGTAGAGCAGCCCCGCGGAAAGAAAATCAAAAATGTCATTTTCATGATTGGCGACGGTATGGGCTTCGAGCAGGTGAACGTGGGCTGGGTGGCTAACGGCGGAAAGCTTAACATGACGGAGCAGATGCCCATTCTGGGTGCTTCCCGCACGTATGCTACCGACCAGCTGATTACCGACTCCTGCGCCGGCGGTACCGCGCTGGCCATTGGTCAGAAGACCAAGTACGGCTACATTGGCATTGATAAGGATGCCAATCCCGTGGAGTCCAACCTGCAGTATGCCAAGCGCAAGGGCATGAAGACGGGTGTAACCGTTACCTGCCGCATCAACGACGCCACTCCGGCCGATTTCTGCATCCACGGCCCGTCCCGTAAGGATGAAGAAGGCCTCGCAGCCCAATATGTGACGGCCAATGTGGACTTCATCTCCGGTGGCGGAACCCATTTCTGGAACCAGCGCTCTGACGGCCGTAATCTCATTGACGAGATGAAAGCCCAGGGCTACACCTTTGTGGATAAGCTGGAAGATGTGGCCGGTGTCAAGGGAGACAAATTCCTGGGCTTGTTTGAAGAGTACGACATGTCCCCCTCGCTGGATCGCGGTCCCGTCCTGATGGAAACCACCAAGAAGGCCATTGAGATGCTGGACAACAAGAAAGGTTTCTTCCTCATGATTGAAGGTTCCCAGATAGACGACTATGCACACCGCAACAAGGTGGGCCAGATGGTAGAGGAGCTCTTTGATTTTGACAAGGTAGTGGGTTACGTTCTGGAATGGGCCGCCAAAGACGGCGAAACCCTGGTAGTAGTAACGGCCGACCATTGCACCGGCGGTCTCACCCTTCTCAAGGGCAGCCTGGAAGAGAGAACTGTTAAGGTTCATTTCTCCACCAAGGGACACGACGGTATCATGGTCCCGGTGTTTGCCTTTGGTCCGGGAGCCGAGAACTTTACCGGCATTCACGACAATGGCGAAATTGGTCAGATTGTGAGAAAATTGATGAAATGATAAAACTGCTAGCCCTCCTGTTGGCGCTTGCCCCTCAGATCCTTCCTGCCCCTGCTCATATGCAGGAGAAGGAAGGTTCCTTTATTGTTACCGAGAAAAGCCGTGGCAAGATGGAGTTCAAACTGGACCCCAAATGCGGCTTACCGGAAGAAGGTTATACTTTAGAGGTTACGCGCACGCGCGTGAAGGCCGTGGCTTCCACGGAGGCCGGCCTTTTCTATGCCCGTCAGACCCTGGCCCAGCTGGAACAGAACGGGGAGATTCCCTGTGTCAAAATCAAGGATTATCCGCGTTTCCGCTGGCGTGGTTTTATGGTGGACGCCTCCCGTCACTTTCTTTCCGTAGAGAAGATCAAACAGTACATTGATATTCTGTCCCGGTACAAGATCAATCGCATGCACTGGCACCTTACCGACGACCAGGGCTGGCGTATCGAGATCAAGAAATATCCCCGCCTCACGGAGGTGGGAGCCCGCCGCGTAGAGTTTGACGGTACGGTAACCGAGGGCTACTATACCCAGGACCAGATCCGGGAGGTAGTGGCCTATGCCGCCGAGCGCTTCGTGACCGTGGTCCCGGAGATTGAGATGCCCGGTCACAGCATGGCCACCATCCGCTCCTATCCCGAGCTGTCCTGTGAGAAGCAGCCCGTGGGTAACTTCTACACCTGGGGCTCCCCGGACATCGTCCTCTGCCCCGGCAACGAGTTCACCTTCCAGTTCCTGGAAGATGTGGTGGCGGAGGTATCGGCCCTTTTCCCCTCCGATTTTTTCCACATCGGAGGAGACGAGTGCAAGAAGATCCGCTGGCAAACCTGCCCCGCCTGCCAGGCCCGCATCAAGGCCGAAGGATTGGTGGCCGATGACGAGTTCACCGCTGAGGAAAAGCTGCAGAGCTACGCCGTCAAGCGGATGGAGCAGATTCTCCAGAAGTACGGAAAGCGCCTCGTGGGCTGGGACGAGATTCTGGAAGGAGGCCTGAGCCCCAACGCCACCGTTATGAGCTGGCGAGGGGAGAAAGGCGGTATCCAGGCAGCCCGTGAAGGTCATGACGTCATCATGACCCCCGGCAGCGGCGGCCTCTACCTGAATCACTATCAGGGAGACCCCAAGGCCGAGCCCGAGTGCTACGCCCACCACTCCATCCTGCAGGTACCCTACGACTACAACCCCGTTCCCGCCGAGCTTACGGAACAGGAGGCTCAGCACATTCTGGGTGTACAGGGCAACCTCTGGAGCGAGTACATTTACAGCGATTTCATGCGGGACTACCTCACCTTCCCCAAGATGTTCGCTGTGGCCGAAACGGCCTGGACGCCGCTGGAGAAGAAGAACTTCCCGGACTTCTGTGCCCGTCTGGACGCCGCCTGTGCCCGTCTGGACGCCGAGGGCGTGGCCTACCATATGCCTCTCCCCGAGCAGCCCGGCGGTTCCTGCAGCCAGATTGCCTTTGAGGACAAGGCGGTTCTGGAGTTCACTACCTCCCGTCCCATGACCATGGTCTATACGCTGGACGGCAGCGAGCCTTCGGCCCAATCGGCCCGCTATGAAGGCCCCATTACTGTGACAGAAAGTGGAATGCTGCGCATTGCTTCCCTTACAACCTATGGAAAACTGAGTCTGGTACGCGATATCGTACTGGAAAAGATGCAGCCCATCCCGGCGCTGCATCCGGAGAACCCGGAGGGCATCCGCTGCCGCAGCACGGTGGGTGCTTTCCGCATTCCCTATGATATCTCCCAGGATGCCGTCTGGACGCCTGTTCAGATTGGAAGCCTGCGGGAGATACCCAAGATTTACCCGCCGGACTACAATATGCAGAAACCGCAGTTCTTTGCCGCCGAGGCGGAGGGTTATTTCAAGGTCTCGTCCACGGATACCTGGTACTTCAGCACCCTGTACGACGAACTTTGGATAGACGGCCGCCTGGTGGTGGACAACCGCGGGGAAGTCAAGAAAAACTACCGTCACGACGGAACCCTGGTCCTGGAAGAAGGCATCCACCACTTCCGCCTGGTGTTCCTGAGTAACGTAACGGGCGGTTGGATGACCGCCCGTAATAAAGGAGAAGTATTGACTCGGAAGGCGGGTTCCCAGGAATGGAACTCCCTCCAGACTTTATAGCATCCTACAGATCGTAAGTAAGGCCTATCGTGAAGGACCTGAAGTTGGCCTTTAGGGGAGTGGACGTATAACGTACCGTTCCTCCAAAGCCATCCTGCAAGCCCGCGGTAAGGCGGAACTTGTACACCTTAACGGCACCGGCCACGCCAAAAACGGGGCCGAAAGCGCCGGTTCCAAAGGTGGCCGTTACATCCAGCCAATTCCAGGGGTTGGCCTCGATAGCAAGGCGGGTCTCCCAGTAAGGCACGGTGCTGCAGCCCTGGTAAAGGGCCGTGGCGCCCACTGCCAGCCGGCGGTAGAAGGGCATCTCATACTTGAGTCCCAGGTTGGCCTGGAAGGAGCGGAGGAAGAAGAGCCATTTGTTGTTGGCCGGCATGGGTTTCAGCGTCTGTAAGAAGGTGTCGCCCACGGCTGTCAGCTTCTCGGAGAAGGAGCCGCTCTTGATGTTGTCCAAAGAACCGAAATCCATGCCTTCAAACGTGGTGGGACCGGCCGCCGTCATCCGGTTGCCGTAATACCAGAACATGCAACCCAGATCCTGCACGGATGCGCTGAGGGTAAGACCGTCTACCGGCGTGGCCACCAAACCCAGGTCTGCGGCCAGACCGACACCGGAAGGGCGCACGCCCAGTTTTCCATGGGGAGAGGTATAGAGAAGATCTATATATCCCTGTTCGTTGGGCTTGAGCTGGGTGGTGAGGTTGGTCAGATAAAGGTCTCCGTGGTGCCATACCTCCACCTTGTCTTCCGTGGCGGTGACATCCAGGCGGTCGATGTCGTATTGGGCGCCAAACAGGGGCAGCAGGAGCTTGGCCCGGACACCCAGCGACAGCCAGGAGTTGAGGCGGCGGGAGTAGCCATAGACGGCTTCTGCAAAAATGCCTCCGCCTATGTTGAAGCCACCCATCTTGAAGGTGGAGTCTCCGGCTCCCAGCTTGAGGAACTCAAACAGTTCTTTGGGTACCGTCATGCTATAGAGACCGCGCACGTTCAGTTCCAGCGTATGGAAAGCATTCGTGGTGCGGAAACCATAAGAGAACAGGCCGAAGTTGAACTCCGAACGGCTGCGGTCCTGTGCGGGAAGGTTGCCCAGGAAAACATCGGCCGGGATGGCGGAATTCAGACCCAGAACCAGACCGTCTTCCGTAGGATACATGTAGGCGCTGGCGCCTACGTTGTTGAGGCTCTGAGAACGCCACTGGGCCACGCTGAGGAAGTTTTCACTGTCGGCGGCCAGGGCGGGATTGTACTGATAGGCCAGCTTGTAGTCTCTGAGGAAGAAGCCTTCCTGGAAAGTCTGGGCTTGCAGGCACAGGGCGACGCACAGAAGGGCAGCCAGTGAGAGGAGGGTTTTCTTACTCATTGATTCCAAGGGTTATGCCGCCGCGGAGGGTCGCTTTGGCCGATTTAACAGAGATACCCTGCTTGAGGGAAAGGCGCGTCTTGGCATGACCGGGGGCCGACACAATGTCCAGATCCATGGAGAGGCCGGTAATGTCGGGAATAGCGCCCTCTTTAGATTTGATCTTAAGGGTGACAGGGGTAGAACCCGGCTCATGGATCGAGCCGCCCAGAACCACAAGCTGTTCCGGAGAGACTTCCAGTTTTTCATCAATGGCGGGTTTCTCACCGGTCATCAGTCGAATATTGGAAAGGGTAACCTGCAGGGGCAGGGTGCTCTCCAGCGTAAAGGATGCTTCCACTTCCTTGAGCTCGTAGGCGCCAACGGGCAGGCCAAAATTGACAGACACCGTTTTGAATCCAAGCATGCCGAGCGGAATCTCGGTGTTTTCTCCGGCGCTTATGTGGCAGGTGTACTTGCCGTTAAAGACAAAGTCCTGGTTATTGGAACTGCGCAACTGTGTGCGCAGATTGGCCGGAAGGTTGAGGACAAAATCACTAAATCCAACACTGGAAGGAGTGAAGTGGACATCTTCCGGAAGATGCAGATTCAGCAGCGAGACGTCGCCGTAGGTGCGGGGAATGGTAAAGCCATCCAACTGCTCGGTCTTTTCGTAGACGATTTGCCATTTCTTTACGTCCTGGCATTTAACGAAAACGCTTCCATTCACGGTATAGGGCACGTCAAGCGGGTTGTTGGCAACGATGGAGATATGCTGGTCAACAGCCCAGAAGCCAAACGACTGAAGCAGGCCGGCAAGGGTGCCGGGAGAGTCCGATCTATAGCCAATCGTATAAGCAGTAGGCTGGGTCTGATCCTCCGTCTCGGACACGATTTGGTAAATGTTCCTCTTGCCCAGGGGAATGTCGGTTCGGCACAAGATGGTTCCGTCGTATTCGGTTTCAAGGCTCGAACCGAGAAGGGAAGCAACCGTCTTGACCTGCATGGCCAGTTCCAGGTTAAAGGGCCCGGCGTTACCAACCGGCACAGATATTCCCTCTTCAAAAAGGGTGGCCTTCATGACAAGGTTATCTGTGTCGTAGGCCTTGTTCTGACAGCCGCAAAGCAGCAGAAGGAGAACGAGGAGAGGAACAAACCTTTTCATATTATTTCTTTTTGGAAATCAGAAGCAGGCCGATGATGGTGAAAGCGGCATTCATCAGAAGCAGTTCGTAGCTAAAGTGATAGCCATTGAACCAGGCTTCGGAATTGCGGTCCAGCACCAGGCATAGGAGGGGGGAGACAATGGCCACCACGGGTACCCAGCGGTCTTTGACGGTGTGCTTGAAGCACATGCCAAAGGTAAACAGACCCAGCAGAGGACCATAGGTGTAACTGGCCAGGCGGTATACGGCGTCGATGACGCTGGTGTTATTGAGGGCGTTGAACACAATGATGGTCACGGCCATCAGGACAGCCATGCCGCTGTGGATCCAGGTACGCTTGCTGTCTTTTCCGCCCAGGATGTCAATGGTGAAGGAGGTGGTGAGGGACGTAAGGGCGCTGCCGCCGGCCGGGAAACCGGCCATGACCAGACCCACCAGGAAGAGAACGCCCACAATCTTGGGCAGACCACCGTTCCAGGCTACTTCCGGGAACAGCTGGTCTCCGCGGGCCGTAATGCCGTGCAGGCCGGCATACTGGTACAGAGCCACACCCAGGAAGAGGAAGAGAGAGATCATCACCGCCTGAAGCAGGATGGAAACCATCAGGTTCTTCTGGGAATCCCTCACGTTCTTGCAGGCCAGCGTGCGCTGCATCATGTCCTGATCCAGACCCGTCATGGCAATCACGGTGAACATGCCGCCCAGCAGCTGCTTCCAGAAGTACTGAGGGTGGTTAATGTCGTCAAAATGGAAGACTTGCATATAGGTGGGATCCAGTTTGCCCACTTCCTTTCCTACCAGGAACAGGGTAAGACCCACGGCTGCCAGCATGCACAGTGTCTTGAAGATATCCATGCCGATCACGGCCTTAACGCCGCCGCGCACGGTATACAGCCACACTAGCAGAACACTAAGGATAACGGTAATCCAGAAAGGCACGCCAATGGGACCCAGGAGCAGCAGCTGCAAAGTGGCGCACACCAGGAAAAGGCGGGCCGATGCTCCCAGAATCTTGGAAATAAAGAAGAACCAGGCGCCTGTCTTATGGGCGGACATTCCAAAACGCTTGTCCAGGTACTCATATACGGAGACCACATTGAGTTTGAAATACAGCGGGCACAGCACAAAGGCGATGACCAGATAACCCAGGAAGAAACCCAGGACCATCTGGAGATAGCCAAACTGAGATACGTCCACCATTCCGGGCACGGACACAAAGGTCACGCCGGACAAACAGGACCCAATCATGGCGATGGCTACTTTCCACCAGGCCGTAGACCGGGTTGCATAGAAATCCTTGTTGTTTTTTGCCATTTTATTTGTTAGATTTTAGCTCTTCTTTGTATGCGCGGCCCACGGGAAGGGGTTCCTGTATCCCCATTAATTTGATGGCCGACGCCGTGCGCTTCTCGATACGCCAGGCGGGTACGATGTAAGAGCGATGTATGCGCACGAACTTGCCTTCCGGCAGCATTTCCATCACGTTTTTGAGCGGAATCTGCGAGACCACGTCTTCCCGGTGGTCCAGGTGGAAGCAAGCGTAATTGTTTCTGCCTTCTATGAATTGGATGGCCGTCAGCGGAAGGTGCACCGTACGGTATCCTGCTTTTACTTGAATTTCGTCTCCGCCTGTGTCGGTGAAGGCTTCGGCCTTGCGGGTGGCCAGGGCGGTCTTGGCCTTTTCACGGGTTTCTTCCTGGTCTTTTTCGGTAGAGAGCTCCTTGTTTCTGGTCATGAGGGCTCCTTCCGGGAGGCTGGCCGCCAATACCGCGATGAGCAGGATCCACATGGCCCGCTGGTGCAGTTTGAGGCTGCCGAAGGTGTCTCCGGGACTGGTGAAGTTAACGGGCGTGAGGGTCATCAGGAAGGTGACCACGCCAATGACGAAGAGGGAACCTATGGCCAGTGCTACGCCCTGCCGGTCCTGTGCCATCAGGGGGCCGACCCCCTTGCGGCACATGAACCAGACACCTTCCAGCCAGGCCAGGTACCCGAATACATAGTCGGGATGCCACTGAAGCCACTCGGCGACTGGAAACAGGAACATCATCCCCGGCACCACGAGGACGCAGAAGATGATGTCCCAAGCTAGCAGGCGGTTTTTCACGGTTTAAAGATCGTAAGAGGCGAATTCAATATCCTTGGGAGCGCGGGCCTTCAGTTCGGGGTTCTTGTAGGCTCTCTCCAGGAAGGTCTTCATCTCGTTGACCTTACCCTGACGGGCGGCGATGATGGCCTTGAGGTACCACACCTTGGGATCTCCGCAGTGGGCGCTCTCCATAGCCTTATCCAGCTGGTCGGTGAGGATGTAGGCCAGAACGGTGTTGTGGCAGCAGCCATCCACGTTCTTGAGTACCTGAGCGGCTTCTTCATACTGTCCGGTGAGGATGAGCACGATACCCAGGTTCTTCTTGGCTTCGTGGGTGCCGGCCTTGCGGAAGCACTGCTCGGCCTGTACGAAGTCTTCCTTATGGAGGGCCAGAACACCCTTGGCGTTGATGACGTCGGGATCGGAGGCGTTGAGCTCCGTCATGCCGGCTTCGGCCTTGGCATCCTTACCTTCGCTCAGGTACAGGGCCACCAGGTTGTACTGGGCGCGCTGGGAATCGAAGCGCTCGATGGCCTTGCGGTAGATGCTTTCCTTCTGGTTGTTGTCCTGGGCCACGGAGGCTACGCGGAGGAGGGCTTCCTCGTCCAGGATGTTCTCATTGTTCTTGAGGATGTCCAGGAGTTCTTCGTTGGTGTAGTTCTTGGTTTCCACGTTGGCGATGAGGCGGGCGCGGCGGAGTTCCG
>Ga0310786_10008333_pt1 | contig 13325 bp, 10 predicted proteins | sample AusTroGonzalo_MG_FD_203881 | JGI IMG/M metagenome (GOLD analysis project Ga0310786, IMG submission 203881) | Bovine rumen microbial communities from tropical cattle in Woodstock, Queensland, Australia - Gonzalo_03 (v2) (version 2) | ecosystem: Host-associated > Mammals > Digestive system >... | reverse complement strand
TTCCACTGCTTCACCATGCATATCGTCATGAGGACAGTCCCTACCGAACTTCTATCTGTACACGAGCCTCAACACAGCGGCTTCATAAAAGGCAAGCGGCATGTCGCAGACAAGTTTGACTCCGTCAACCTTTGCAGACACCGGCTGCCACGAGCCGTCTGCGGCTAGTCTTTCCACGCGCTGTCGATTGTCAGACATGCGAAACGACAGCTGCCTTACAGGGTCGGAGTTAAGATTTAGCGCCAAAACAATCCGCTCTCCGGAAACTTTGCGGCGAACAAGAACAAGCATGTCCTGATCGTGGCCGCAGGCAAACATCTTCCCGCCGGAAAGCATGTCAAGCGCAGCGAGAAGCCATGCGCGGCGGGACTCCGAATACAGCTGGTAATTCGCCATCTTGGGATTATACTGCACCGTCAACACCAGTCCACCAAGTTCATTTGAGAACAAGACCGTTGCCGGAGAGACTACGTCGTATTGAGGCGAGCCTTGAAAAGGCCGGTATCCCAAAGTGGAGAGCACTTTCGCCGAGGAGTCTATCGTAAAAAGCCTATCTTTGGAAGACGGCGAGAACGGCATGTCAACTCCATTCATTTCGTCGTGCTCACGGTTGAACACGAGCTTTTTCCGCTCGGCCTTTACCCCGGTCAAGGCGCTAAAGCCACGCTTTGAAAGCGCCTCCGCCGCACCGCAGAAAACGATGGCCCGGCGCGAGAGAATCCGCCGCAAATCGCAGTCGGAAAGACGCGCCACCTCGGCTGCGGTGGATAGCGCGTATATGCGGTCCGCATCGAAATCGCGCACGACCTGAAACGGAATGCCGAACGGGATGCAGATCGTCTCTCCGACATTGCCGGAATCCACGAAGAACTCGTCGTGGTTTGCGACAAGATGCCAGCCCGGGAAATTCGTGAAACAGGGAATTGCCAACCCTTCCCATTCGGTGCCGGAGACCGCTTCCGCAAGTGCGGGAAGGAGTCCGCGATTCTCGGCAAGGACATCTGTGTAGTTCCGCGAAACTGGAAACGATCCCTTGTGTCCGTTGACATACCATATCTTCGCTCCGTTCATGCCGATGAACGCCGCGCTCGTCAAATGCGTGAAGAAGCTGCGAGAACTCTTGCTCCAGAGATTGTGCGGCCAGGTGTCGGCCTCGCACAGCATCTTGACGCCGCTCCCCCGGTAGTATTCCGCGAAACCCATCATGCGACTGATGCTGCGCGGCGCTCCAGCCGCCGTCATGCGCTCCATGTAGGAGGCTGTGGACGTGCGCATCACCGGGGTCTGTCCCTTCGCCGACATGGCGCGCGCAAGCGGTGCGCAGAAAAGATGCTCTTCGCCGGCGACGCAGATGCCGCCCGGAATAGACGGATCGACCGCATCAATCGCCGCACGAGCGCACTTGACGACGCCCTCGATCATTTCGCGCTGCAAGGCAAGAAAGGCCACGTAGTCGGGATCGTCCTGCGTCGCCGACGCAAGCCTCGCCCGCAGGTCGTCTGCGGTATAACTTGTACCACGACGGGCGTTGAACATCTTCATGTGTCGCTCGCAGAAGCATTCGGCCTCGTGCGAAAAGGCGCGTACGTCGTCGTCCGTCAGAATGAACGCCGGATGCTCCTGTGCAAGCATCGTGAACGTATCGGTGATATACTTCGCGAAGCCTGGGTCGAGTGGACAGAAGCGGATCTTATTTCCCTTCGCGTCAACGGTGCGCGTCCAGTCTTCAACATCATTATCTACACGCGGCCAGTGGCCGAGAATCGCCTGAACTAGAATTCCAGTCCGCATGGCGGGGCGCGTCGTTCCCAACGCACCGCAAGCCTCCACGAACCGCCTGTAGCTCTCTACATACCTGTGCACCTTATCGATGGCGGGGCGCCCTTCGGGATGAAGCGTGAGAGAATAAAGGACGAGATCATTGCCAGTACGCTCAACATGCTCTTTGGCATCCGCTGCGGCAACCTCCTCGCCACCAGGCGAAAACGGTACCACGTTGTAGAGCGAGAATTCCGCAAGCGCGTCAAGCGCACACGCCACAGCCAAAAGCACTACCAACGCCTTGGCGCATCTACTCCTGCCGTGCAGATCTCCGACTGAGGCTTTCAGGCCGCCTCTTGCCCACATCTCCTCCATCACTTTCCACAAACCTTTCTAAATGTCGGCAGGATTGCATCGAACCATATCTGGTAGCCCTTTTCATTAGGATGAAGCAAGTCGTTCATCACATCCTTCGTTACCTTGCCCTCGGCGTTGAGGAACTTCCCGTTGAAGTCTAGCCACATCACTGTATTCCCGTCGGCGTAGTTCCTGATGAGGGCGTTCACCTTCTCGTTCTCGCGATGCTTCTGAACGTCGTCGGCACGCGGGAATATCGGCATCAAGACGATCTTCGACTCCGGGTGCTTCTCGCGGATGATATGGAGGATTCGCTCGACGCCGGCAGCCTTTGCGACGGCGTCCCTGCCGCCGTTGTTGGTGCCGATCATCAGAGTGAACAGCTTTGCCTTGTATCCCTCAAGCTCGCCGTTCATCATACGCCAGATGACGTGCTGGGTACAGTCGCCGCCATAGCCGAGATTCAAGATGCGATACGTCTTCTTAAGTTCCGCAAAGAGCTTGCGTCCCTCGCCGCCATCGCGCTCCCAGCGGTGCGTTATGGAGTCGCCGACCATCACGATGTCGTATTCCACTTCGCCGTTGTCGACAATCTCGTTGCGCTTCTCGAGACAGCGGGTGCCCCACCAGTTACCAGCGGGAAACGCCGACACCGGCTCGGACTCCAGCCGCTCAGCCATCGAATATCCACGCGCCGTCATCGGCCAGACGGACGGAACCGCCGCCGTCGAATCTGCGTTCAGCACGGTCTCGACGAGCGGCACAATCGCGCTCGCCCATACCTCGTAGCCACGACTGGTAGGATGCAAAAGATCGTAGAACAACTCGCGGCTGAGCCTTCCTTCGGCATCCAGGAACCTGTCCGTGAAGTCGCACCAGATCGCCTTCCGTCCGTCCGCGAACTTGGACAGTTCCTTGTTTACCACGTCGTTGCGCATTCGGTTCGGATCGGACGGCGTCGCGCCTCTCGGGAAGATCGCCGTGAGTATCGTACGGGCGTTGGGCTGCTTCTTCGCAATGACCCTGAGTATCTCCCTCACGCCGAGAATGGTGTCAACCGGCGGCTCCTTGTCGAACGGAAAGCATCCGGTGTTGTTGGTTCCAATCATAAGCACAATGACCTTGGCCTCGTATCCGTCGAGTTCGCGTCCCTCGGTCAGTCGCCAAAGAACGTGCTCGGTGCGGTCTCCGCCATAGCCAAGGTTGAGCACACTGTATCTGCCGTCGGCGAAGTACTTCTTCCACGCCTCAATGCCAACGGTCCTCTCCCACCCATGCATGATGGAGTCGCCGATGAACACGACCTTCGCCCCACCGTTCGTGGCGACGGACATCTTCTCATTGTGCCGCTCCATCTGCCAGCATTTCGGATAGCCGCTCCACGCCGTCGGGGTCACGGCGCGAATAGCGGCGGACGAGGAGGTCGCCCACAAGAAGGACAACGCTCCCGCCAAAACAAGCTTCCTACTGTCCATAAGAGCCCGTCACCGGAAGAAAATCAGCATGCCGGACTTGGAAGGCACTTTCAGATACAGCGTCTTGCCGTCGTCGCTCGCGGCGAACGAGCATCTATCTGGAAGAAGCGCGTTGGATGCCGACAGAGCGGCAGCGTTCAGCGTGAGGCCACCGGTAGTCTGCGCAACAATGATCCTTCCGCCTCGCTTGGCGACATACTCGTCCATGTCAACGGTTATGCGGGAATCGGCGTCGTCAAGTTTGAACGTGCCCGACTCGATAAGCGCATAGTTCTTTTCGTAGCCATCCACCGGCACCTGTAGGTGCAGCGTGGATCTGTTACTGAGCGAGAACTGTCCCACCGTCTTGACCTTGGGATAGTCGCCATGCAGCTCGAAGCGGTTGCCGGCAACAACTGAAGTCTGCCCGACATCCTTGTAGCCGATTTGGAAGCCATCGCCGTTCGTCGCCTCAAACGTTGAGTTGGAAAGCACAGTGCACCCATCCTCCGATGTCATACGCCAACGGTTCACCTTTGCGTAGGACTCGTCGAGAAGCTCCATGCGGTTGCTGATCGAGGCAGAGTTGCCTAGACCGATGGAACTTGTTGTTCCGTAGATTGATATACTCGTATTCGTAACGTAGAGGTGAGATCCGCCCGCGATGCGCAATGTACAGTTCGTCGATGCTATGCCTATACGAAGATGCGCACTGTGTGTGTCTAACGTCGCGCCGTCCCGGAGTTCCGCAAGGCAGTCGTAGCACTTGTTGAAGATATCCCAATTTCCGGAAATTCCGGCGAAATCGGTATTCGGGCCGTAGATTCGAACGGTGTTGTGGTGAGTCCCGAGACCGCCTAACTGGATGTTATTCGCAGTGAACAAAGCCGCGTTGCTAACCACCAGCTCGTTCCAGTTGCCGCCCGTGCCCACCGCGACATTCCCGCGCACTGTAGCGGAGGAACCAGCCAAAGCCTCAAAACGGTTGCTGACGGAGTAGGCAGAATCACCCATTGTCAAGGACCCTGTCGAGAATACGCCCCCTGACTTGATTGTAGCGCGGTTGTTCTGCCCAGGCTTGCCGATTGCCGTCCAGTTGTGCACATAGAGCTCGGCATTGTCCACAACAAGCTCGTTTTTTGTGATGGTTCGCTCGTTGGAGCTGTTTTCGCCGCCTACGCACAGATAGTTGTTCGTGGCGTGTGCGCCGTTCTGCACAACGTAGCGGTTGCCCCATGTGCCGTCACTGTGTCCCACGTAGGTCGTCCCCATATTCGCAGACGCACCGCCAGTGATGACAAGAGAATTCGTGATTGCAGTCGCCACAGCACCAATCCATGTTGGCGCAGCCGTCGCCACGAACCGCGCATTGTCTCCAATCGTGACGATGTTGCCGTGATGGGTGTGTCCAATGTAATTATTATTACTGGTTCCCTTTATCTCCAGCAATGTTCCGGCACCAGTCACCGTTATTTTGTTGCGCCCATGCGCGGGTGCTGCGTTTCCGTCCTTGTCGGTGTACAGGCTGCCGCCTATCACCACCTTCGCACCGCCACTGATGTTTAGCTGGGCGTCCCAACCTGTAGCGTAGTTCAGCAGGTCGCCCGTCGTATAAACCTTCGCACCATCTTGGATGTTACAAGTATTATAATGGCCCGATGTTGCTTGTGCGTGCTTCGCCCAGTAGAATGTACTCACATTCGTAACAACAACTCCACCTTCGAGTACCATGTTCAAGTGGTCGGCACCAGACTCAGTGCTGCCATGACCGTTGCGGAGCATCGCACCATTGAAGTCCCATACTCCACCCTGTAAATATATGCGTTGCAAAGGGTTAGCGGAAAAAGTAAGTCCGTAAACGCCTGAACCCCCAGCCAAGGTCAATTTCGCATTGTTCGCCCTGAAATCGAACAATGTATTGTTTTGCGGAGCGGACACCGTCACGGACCGAAACGACACGTTGTCACTTGCCGTGAACGTACCACCTTGCGCGAACGTCACGTCATCCGTGGATGTCGGCGATGTTCCACCCCATGCTGCCGGATCTGCTATATTGCGGTTGCCGCCAGTCGCCGGGAAATTCACGGCGGCTGCAGAACCGACGTTGACCGCAAGCGAAAATGCGGCGACTACCTTCATCATAATACGTGTATTCATTTTGCTTCTCCGTTTTGTTGTGTGATTGAAAATCAGGTCTTTGCACCCGGCAGCACGAACGTGCATTTAAGCCCCTGCCTGTCGCTTACAATGGCCTTCCACGTTTCGACGACGGCAGGGGTCTTGGCATTGGGCGTCGGGTAGTAGTATTCGCGTTCGCGAAGCGTTACAACGGCCTTGCCGTCCTTGATGCGCATGAGGGCATAGCCGATGTCGCCCCAATGGCCGGTGGACGGTAGGCAGAGCTGGCGGACCATACTGGACGAAGACCAGTTCCGGTATAAAAACTTGGTGTACCACTGGTGGTCATGGCCGTGAATGTAGCCCGCCACGTTCAGGCTGTCGAGGAGCAAGAGACCAAGAGGCTTGCCGCCGGCCTTCAGCTCGTGCAATGGGTAGTGGGAACACACGAACACAGGCTTGCTCCACTTCGGGAGCACGGAAAGAATCCAATCCTGCTGATCACTTGAGAGTGCTCCCGACTCCGGCCCCATGTCGTTTGGGGCGCGGTCGTCCTGCCCCTGCAGACCGTCGAGCATTATGAAGTCCACCGCGCCCGCATCGACCACGCTCACAATTGCGCCCGGCACCTTCGTGGTCTTGGCGTATTCGGGGTACACTTCAAGGAAGGTCGAACGGCGGTCGTGGTTGCCCATGCCGATAGTAACCTTGATGCCCGCGTTCTCTAGCAGATTTAGCTGCGAGGCTCCATACTCGTAATCCATCCTATCGCCCCACAGCCAGGCGAGGTCGCCGAAAACAATCGCTCGTGACGGCAGCTGATTAAGGCGGAGTATCTCGGCCACTGTGGCCTCAAGACGTCCGCGCTGGTAGGCGTCGCCTGCCTTGAGATTCCCATTTACGTGGCAGTCGCTCAGTAAAACGATCAGATTCGGGTCGTGATCCGCCGCGCCGCCCGTGAACAGCCGATCAGCTGCGTGGGCGGCAGGGCTGTCGCCCACCGTTACCACTCCAGTTGCGCCTAAGAGACGAAGGAAACTCCGTCTTGAAAACGATTCTCCCATTATCATTTGCCTGTCCATTCTCAATTTACTGTGCAGAAGCCGCCATTTCAGGTTCCGGTGTCGGTTCCAGCTCCGGGGCGGGCGTGTCGCCCTTGCGGTGCTTCGCCTGTGCCGCGACAAGCTTGTATTCCTCGACGAGCGCTGATGTTATGGAGGGTTGTTTTCATGGCACGTATTATACCATATACGCTTATCGTGCGCCTGTGTTGTAGCGCACGGATATTTATGTTTTAACGAACTCTCTCTTGCAACGGGAACCCCTTATCTGATATAATTGCCGCATGAACAAAAAAGGGACATTCCATATCGCCATCATAACTGACGACTACGTAAAGGCCGTCAAGGACTTGACTTCGGGCTTTCTGCACTACAAAGCAGAGGCAAAGCCATCCTGGAACATCAAGTTTTTCACGCCGACCGAAACGCAAACAGCAGAAGACTGGCGGCAAAATATCTTTGAATGGCGACCGGACGGCATCGTCGTAGCAGGGATGAAAGCGACATCTTATCTGGCGGGGCATCCTTCGGCAATCTCGCGCAAATGCAAAATCGTGTTTTTTGCTAGTGGTAATCCAAAACTGGATGGACAAATGCCGCCACGCACCGTAGTCGTCGGTGTAGATGATGCAGCCATCGTAGCGGACGCTTTCAACCTGATGAAGAAAAGAGGTCTGGAGAACTTCGCGTTCGTGCATACCGCAGAGGCTTCAGAGATTTTGCGCTCCCGCCGCCGCGCCGCCGACCTCCGCCGCATGGCGAAAAAGGCGGGGTTCGCTTTCACGGAATGCGGCACTTGCAGGGACGACAACTGGACTTCGCGCCTCACGTCGCTTGCGAACGAACTCACCGCTTTGCCGACGCCATGCGGCGTGATGGCCTACAACGACCGCTGCGCCCGCGAGGTGATCGACGCCTGCAACCTGGCGGGGCTCTCCATCCCATCGCAAATCCAGGTCGTCGGCGTTGACGACCAGCAGGAGATATGCGAGAACGTGCGCCCTCGCCTCACCAGCATAGAGCCGGACTTCGAGGGCGTCGGCTACCTGCTTGCGCAGCGGATGGACGAACTACTCACGACAGGCAAGGCGAAGAAGATGTCCATCTGCGGGGTGAAGCGCATTGTCGAACGGGAGACGACGCGCGACCTCTCCGGCGCGGCGCGTCTTGTGACCGCCGCCGAGAAGTACATCAACGCGAACGCATGTCTGGGACTGCCGCCTTCGCCGAAAGGACTGGTTCCCTCTGCGCTTGCTGCCGCGCTCAAAGTCTCGCGCCGCTATCTGGAGATTCGCTTCAAGGAAGTCAAGGGCGAAAGCATCGCCGAGACCATCCGCCGCCGCAAGCTTGAGGAAGTCTGCCGCATGTTGAAGGAAACCGATCTGCCGATTGGCGAAATCGCCGCCCGCTGCGGATTCCCCGTCCCAACCCACCTCAACGCGCTTTTCCGCCGCACGTTTGGTACAACCCTCCGCGCCTACCGAACCGCAAGCCGAAATCCTTGACTTCGCCTTTGAGCCGGAATCCCCCCTTCGCGCTTCCACGCTATCTCGTGCCGCGCCAGTGGGCGAGGCGCTGGACGATGCGGCGGACGGGGGCAAGAGGAATTTCGCGCCAGCCATCCGGCCTCGGGAGGAGATACGCCCAGTCGCGCAGCGTCTCGCGCGCCGCCGAAAGGAGCTCCCGGACAAGCGGGGGTCTGTCCCCGTAGATGACGCGGTCTGCGACGCCCTCGCCCCTGAAGCGCTTCCACAGCTCGCGCATCGTATAGTTGTGCGAATGCTCGACCTTGGATTCGGGGCAATAAACGACCTTCACGGGATCCTTCTCAAGCCGCGAATTGCGCCACGTCCACTCGACGTCCTCAGAATACTGTATCTGCTCGTCGAACGGAACTTCGACGAGATTCTGCCGCCACGTCGCCGAACTTGCGAGCGAAAAGAAGAAACGCCACGTAGCCTGCACCTTGCCGCCGCCGAACGCGCGCTCGTTGTCCTTCCTCACGAGCACCTCGGCATCGGCGCGCGGCAACTGGTTAGCGAATGAAAACACGCGCCGCCCGGAAAGTAGCGGCTTTACAAGCTCCTCCAGCCAATGGTCGTTGCACGGCACGGAGTCGGAGTTGTTGAAGACAACTATGTCGCCCTTTGCGTCGGCGACAAGGGCGTTCAAGGTCTTGCCCGGCTTGTAGGCCCCTTCAGGCCGTTTGAAAAACCTCACTGGAAACTTAGCCGCGACTTCGCGAGTGCGGTCAGTGGAATTGTCGTCGCATACGACGACCTCAAACGGACGCACCGTCTGCGAAAATATCCCGTTGAGCGTCCGCTCTATTAGGACCTCGTCGTTGCGCGCCCTAACTAGGACGCTTATGCGCGGACTTTCCTCGCTCATGAAATCGCCTCCAGCCTTTCGACGAACTCGCGCCTTGCAGTTTCAAGCCGCGCGTTGAGCCGCACGTATGCGTCGTCCCTAATCTTGCTCCAGTCGCCCCTGTCGGCAAGCGCCGCAAGCACATGCTCCGTCACCCGCTTCCAGTCGCAGTCGTAGACACTCCCCTCGACGGTGCGCCCGAAATTGGAGAGCCAGTTCGCAAGCTTCGACCCGCGCGCGATGCCAAGGCCAAGAGTTCCGACATTCGCGGCAAGTATGAGAAGGTGAAGCCTGCTCGACAGGACGACGTCGCACTTCGCCGCCGCGTCCATCACGGCCTCGTGCGTCGTTCCCGGGATGCACTCCACGCCAAGGCTCTCCAAAAGCGCGCGATCGGTCTTAGGGTTCATCGGGATGCCGATTACCTTCGCGCCAGATTCCCGAACTGCCGCGATCAATCCCTTCAGCCCCGCCAGATCCGCCACCTGCCTCTGCGTCGAAATGCAAAGCCCGAGAGTCGGGAATTGAGAATGTAGAATTGAGAATGTAGAATTGTCGAGTTCATTTTCCATTCTACATTTTCCATTTTCAATTAATATCGCCGTATCGGCGGCGATACCTGCGCCCGCGAAGCCCGTCGACGCGAGCATCGCGGCGCTCTGCGGGTCGCGCAGCCAGACGCCCTTGCAGCGCGGCAGGATCGACGCTATGCGACGGCGCAGCCTTTCGCGAAGGCGGCGTTCATACCATCCGACTAGGCCGCAAAGCGAAAGCGCAAGCCGCTTCTTTCCATGCACCCTGAAGAACACGGGGTTGAGCTCGTCGTCCATGCCGACGCCCCATACGAACGTCGCCACGCCAGCCTTCTGCGCGATTTCAAGGAGGTCGAGGGCGACGTGGGGATAGTCGGAAAGCCCAGTCGCGCCGCACCATACGTATGCATCGTAGTTGCGAATCGTCTCTTCAAAGCCCGCGAGCCCGCTCCCAGCAAAGCCGTATGGCGGAACGACCTTTACGCCAAGTAGCCCGGCCGTAGCGGGATCTGCGGTCGCGACCGTAAGCTCGACGCCGGCGAGAGACCCCTTAAGCATTCCCACTACGGCGGCAATTATCGCCTCGTCGCCGATGTTGTCGCATCCAAGCGGAATGCCGCCCAGCAAAATCTTCATTTCACACCTCCGTGCCATGTCAGCACGTCCGATGCCGCAAGCCTCGGCGACGCCGCGACGTCAAACTCTTCGGGCGGCGCTCCGCATGCGATCACCTGTACGATCGCTTCGTTCGCGGGTATGCCAAGAAGCTTGTGCGCGGCGCGGTCTGCGGAAGGCGGAACGCTCCAATGCAGTATGCAGTGGGCAACGCCGAGATGGTGCAAGGCGTAGCAGAGATTCATGACGAATATGCCGCCGTTCACGTAGCAGTCGTGGCGCTCCCACGCCCAGCGCACGGCGGAAAGGTCCGCCGTCACGACGAGCACCTTGTCGGCGTCGGCACCGAAGCCGCGCGTCCCGCCCTGCAGGGCAAAAAGGCTGTCGCGCAGGCCATGGTCCGCAACCGCGTGGACGCGGGCATGCTGCCGGTTGCATGCGCTCGGCGCAGTCGTCGCAAGCGCGACGGCGGCCTCGATGGTCTCGTTCGCGACAGGTCCCGCGAAGTGGCGCACGACGTGGCGCGACGCCGCGAACTGCGGGAACGGGGCGTCCTTGTCGGCGAAGAAGTCCTCGCGGCGCACGTGCGGTTCCGACGCGGCGGCAACTTCCGGCCGCGCGGCAAGGAAGGCGTCGAGGCGCGGCAGGGGCTCCGGCCAGTCGCGGTGGAGCTCGCGGTATGCGCGAAGGACTTGTGCGGCGTGGCGCACCTGTGGATCATCCGCTCCGAAACGTCGCTCGAACGACTCCACAAGCTCCATCAGGCGGACGACCGCGCCCTTTCCGAACCCGAGGCGGCGGCGCGGCATCGTAAGGCCCTTCTCGAGGACGTGGTACCCCATCACGATCTCGGCGCGCGCGGCGGCCATGCGGTCGAGATGCAGGGCGCCCGCGTTCTCCATGAACTGAGCCTTGTCGTAGCGGAATGCGCAGGCGGCGTCCCTGCGGACGGCAAGCCTCGTGAGGAACGCCGACACTGCGCGTTTCACGCGCTTGAGCATGGATATTGCAGACGACATCACAAGAACTCCCCGCCTTATTTGTCGAGCATGTCAGAAGGCATCTCGCGTCCCCACTGCTCTCGGTAGCGCTGCCTGACAATGGCCCTGCGAATCTCGCGAACGGTCTTGTCGGTCACAAAGCCCGTTTGCGACGCTTCGGTGTAGAAACTCAAGAGCAACCCCTTCTTCCTGAGATCCTCCGCGTTCCGCTCCTCGTACTGCTTCAGCAACGCTCCGCAACGGCCCTCTCCGATGAACACAAAAGGCCGATTGCCGTCGTGCTGGTGGCTAAAGTACCATTCGAGCGCCAATTCGAGGTCGCCCGAGTTTGCGACGAGGGGGGCGAACACACGGGAGAGGCCGCCGAACCTGCCGTTGCCCACCTCTTCCTGGGTGTACGAGTTCATCTTTGCGATCGCGTTGACGTTCGTGTAGGGGACGCCCTGCACGTATATCAAGTCGGACGGCACCGCGAATGGACGCGTCGCATCCTCGCGGAAGAGCCAGTTCTCTGAATAGTCGTACGGAGATGAGCTGCATCCGGCGAGAAACGCGGCGGCCAGCGCGGCTAGAATCGCAGTCGTCTTCATTTGTCCGTATCAGAGCAGGCTATGCGGAAGCCGAATATGCAGTTGCGCAGGTTGGGCTCGCGCTTGAGGCGGTAGGCGCAGCGGCAGTCCCGCTCGTAGAAGAACCAGCAGCCGCCGCGAAGCACCTTGAACGATCCGGACGGCGGTCCCTTCGGGTCCACGGCGTCGCTGGATGGCATCGAGAACCAGTCGGAACACCATTCGAGCACGTTCCCGTGCATGTCGTAGAGCCCCCACGCGTTCGGCTTGTTTCTCCCGACCTCGTGCGCCTGGTTGTCGCTGTTGAGATCGTACCACGCCACGTCGACGAGCGCGCCGCCGCCGGAGACGGGGGAGTCGCTGCCCGCCCTGCAAGCGTATTCCCACTCCGCCTCGGTCGGAAGCCGCGCCACGCCGCCGAGAGTCGCGTTGGCGCGCTTTACGAACATCATGCAGTCGTGCCACGACACGTTCTCGACGGGGTTGTCGGGGTTCCTGAAGCGCGAATGGTTGCTGCGCATCACGCTCTCCCACTGGCGCTGGGTCACCTCGTACTTTCCGATCCAGAAGCCTTTCGTGAGCGTGACGAAGTGCCGCGGCTCATTCTCGAAGCGCCCGGTCTCGTCCACGGGGCTGCCCATCTCGAACTTTCCGGGCGCGCACCAGACGAGCTCCATCGTAGCGCCACCCGGCAGCGTCACAGTCTTCGTGTCGCCGCACTTGCGCGCGCCGTCCGACGACGTGCCGACGGCAGGGGCAGGGACGTCGGCGCCCAAAATCGCGGGCACGACGAGCAATGCAAGCAAGACCATCGGAAGTTTCGCGTTCATGGACTGCGGATTATAGCATATTTGGGGCAAAAATGGTATAATGCGCCGTCATGAAAATGTTGATAACTGGCTTCGCCGGATTCATCGGCTTTCACGCGGCACGCGAGTTCCTGCGCCGCGGGTGGGAAGTCGTCGGCGTCGACAACTTCTGCGACTACTACGACGTCAAGCTGAAGCGCGACCGCGCGGCAATGCTCGAGGGAACGCCCGGGTTCTCTGCGCACGAACTCGACATCTGCGACCTCGACGGACTCCGCCGCGTTTTCGGAGAGGAAGCGCCCGACGTCGTCCTCAACCTCGCCGCGCAGCCGGGCGTAAGGTACTCGATAACGCACCCCTTCGTCTACCAGAAGACGAACCTCGAGGGCTTCCTCAACATCCTCGAATGCTGCCGCCACGCGGCGAAGGTGCCGAAGCTAGTGTACGCGTCGTCGTCGTCCGTCTACGGCGGCAACAAGAAGATGCCGTTCGAGGAGTCCGACCAGGTCGACACGCCGGTAAGCCTATATGCCGCGACGAAGAAGGCGAACGAACTGATGGCCCACACGTACTCGCACCTGTACAAGATGCAGGCGATAGGGCTCAGGTTCTTCACCGTCTACGGCGCGTGGTATCGCCCCGACATGGCGCTATCGCTGTTTGCGGACGCAATGCTG
>Ga0310786_10008331_pt1 | contig 13328 bp, 5 predicted proteins | sample AusTroGonzalo_MG_FD_203881 | JGI IMG/M metagenome (GOLD analysis project Ga0310786, IMG submission 203881) | Bovine rumen microbial communities from tropical cattle in Woodstock, Queensland, Australia - Gonzalo_03 (v2) (version 2) | ecosystem: Host-associated > Mammals > Digestive system >... | reverse complement strand
GTTATGGGAGTCTGTGCAAAAGCAAGCGCAGCATTAGGTTGGGTGACAGTTAGTTCGAGTGTTTGCGTGCATTCTAAGAAGTCCTTCACCGTAAAGGTATAAGTACCTGCTTCCAAATTAGAAAATACCGGAGATTGCACAAATGTCACACCATCTTTAGAATAGGTATAAGGTGCTGTACCACCTTCAGCAGAGAGGGTAACAGAACCCGTGTTCTTTCCATAACACAAGACATTCACGCGGGCTGAAGTCACCTCTGACAAAGTTATAGCCGGGGTCTTCACAACATTTGCTGATGCCGCACTTTGACAACCGTTCGCATCCGTTACCGTTACCGTATAAGTGTTGGACGCATTAACATTTACTTGATAAGTATTCCCCGTCACATTCCATGCATAGTTGCTGAATCCAGTGGTCGCCTCAAGAGTAACCGTTTCCCCGTCGCAAATGGTTGTTTCTGACGGACTAATTGCAACACTGGGGACAGCATTGACGCGGATAATCTTCTCTGCAGCCGTATAGGAACATCCATTAGCATCCGTAATGGTAAGGGTAACCGTCTTGTTATCGCCAGGGTTCGACCACGAGAAAGTGGCTGTGTTGCCCCCACTGTTCACCATAGTCCCGCTTTGGTTATCACCCAATGTCCAAATATAAGTATAGGTCGGGTTCTCAAGATCACTATTGGCGGGCGTTGCCGTGAGGGTCAGAGTATTTTTGTCCAATGAAGAGCTCTCGCACACCACGCCAGCCCCAGTAATTGCTGGAGTAATGACTGGATAGAGTGTAAGTGTGGAAGTATTATTATTGTTGGTGTTCTCACAACCCTTAGAATCAGTAGCCTGCACCGTATAGACACCCGCATCGTTCACGGTAATGGAAGAAGAGTACTGTCCGGTTATTTTCGTTCCGTTACGAAACCACTCGTAGGAATAACCAGTTGCGGATGGTACTCCACCCAAGGCATTTGCATAGAGTGTCACTTCCGTACCCTGACAGATTGTCTGTTGTGCAGGCATAACGGTAACTTGCACTGCAGATGGAGCTTCAACCGTGGCATACGACGAAGACACACACCCGTTGTCATCCGTAACTGTAACGGTATGGAATCCGACTGGAGCATTATCCCATACCGCGAAATCTAACTCTGCATTATTATCCCATACGATGTCCTTATTTTCTGTGCCTCCCGTAACTGTGACCTTGACCTTACCGTCTTCGGAATTGCTGCAGGTGCGATCTTGAACAACCTCAGCCTCCGCATTAAGTATAGCAGGAACCCTTACCTTCACAGCATCGGGATATACCCGCGGGTTTCCGCAATTGTCTTTCACAGTGATTTTGATGGGCAATTGTTGCACGCTTTCGGTCTGTTGAATATAGCGACCCGGGGCAGGTTCCTGTGTGATGTCCATGTCGTCAGAGGCCGTACACAAATCACTGAGGAAAGGGCGAACCGTTTCGCGCACATCAGGATAAGAGAAAGTACAGTTTTCATTGTCAGCATCGACTAGACTGGGAAATGTGATAGCATCCACATCCATTTCGGGAGCCTCATCGTCCTTGAGGATATAAACATACTTCCAAATAGCTGTACTGTCATTGCAAGCTTTGTAGGTGTATGTGTAGGTGATGGTGTCGTTGCAATCGTTATATGTTCTGCGAGAAACAATGGGGTTTCCTACGATGGTAGCATCCGCTGATCTCCAGCTTCCGCATGAAAGGTAAAAATGGTTTTGCGCCAAAACTGCATCACTCGGTGTTTCCACCTGCGACTTGCATAAGGCTGGAACCGTGTCATATTCGGAAGTCGGAATATTGAGAGACCCTGCATTCACGTACACATGCTTCACCTCATTAGTGGAGCACATCTCGTTGCTCACCACCACCTCATAAGGATAGGATTCGGTAGCGCAAGCATTAACTGTTACCTTATGGCTATATGGCGTTCCTGCCTCCAAATCTTCATCTTCCGCAATCAGACTTCCATTGAAATACCACTTAGCCGTCATCCCTGAAGTAACATTGCTAAACGTGGTAGATAGGTTCACCTCCTCTCCTGGACAAACAGCTGGGTTGTTGATATCTTCCAAGCTAAAAGTGACACCTGTTCCGCTACCCGGACGCACATTCACCGTCACATAAAACCAGTCGCTGTAACAATACAAGCCCGACAAAGCTCGTACGCGATAGGTCACACTCTGTACCGCGTTGGTGGTGTTGATCAAAGTATCTGTCAAGGAAGGTTTGAAATTGCGTGATCCTGTCCCAGTAACTCCAGTAGGATAAGTGACTGTCCAACTATAATAGAGATTGCTCACGCCTTGCAAGCCCATATCCGTAGCAGTAATGGTGAATGGGGTCTCGTTACATACCGTTTGGGTGAATTGAGGTTGGGTTGCCTCTGGCCAATTGGCTGGCCACGGCGATACACGATCACCTATCATCACATTCTGAAGAGTGATGTAGCAACTGTTGTCATCAGTGACAGTAATATCAAAATTCTGCGGTACGGAAACTGGTATAGTATATGTATTTTCACTAATATCGCCTGGGAATGCATTAGGTTCGGAATCACTTCCAATACCACCTGCAGCTGTCCACACAATACTATAACCGTCATTATTTGTTCCACCCTGAACTGTAACTTCTATTGAACCGTCATCTGAACAAGAAAGGGGATGATGGTCCTCTGTCACCACATACGCCTTAGGTTCTGTCACCTTGATAGAAGTAGAAGTCTGACAGAGATTGGCATCTCTCACTAGAATAGAATAGGTCCCGATTGTTAATCCAGAATACAATGATGAATTCTGCCAATTGTTACCATCATCTATGCTATACTGATACGTGCCAGTACCACCCGTTACCGTCTTCACATTAATTGTACCGTCATCCTTTACACCGACAACGTTATCAGCATGATAACAGCTCACCAACGTAGATTCGGTTTCTGTAACTAACACAGGCTCAGGTTCACCTATGGTCACCGTTTTAGAAATCTTACAATTTTTCGCATCTTTGACCCAAACACTATATGTTCCCTTTGTCAAACTACTGAAAACATTATCAGTCTGATAGTTTGCATCCCCATCTCCGTTTTTACTATACATATACGAGCCATTTCCTCCCGCAGCTGTGATGGTTATCTCGCCATCGTTCACAGTACCGACATTGGCCGAGTTACAAGAAACAAGATTCGTGTGCGTTTCTGTAAAAGTTAAAGCATCAGGTTCTGGAATCACTATTTCTATCTGCGCTTCGCATTGAGTAGTGGTCTCAGTCACCGTAAATGTATAAGTACCAGCTACCAGTCCACTAAATGAAACAGTACTTGACGTGTAATCTGTTTCTGATAGATCAGTATTGTTAGGACCTGTAAAAGTATAGTCAAAATGACCTCCATTTGTCGCATTGCTTAATGCGATGGTCACCGCACCATCGTTGTAGCCTTTACAAGTAACGGGAGTGATATCAGTTGTACCTACAGACGCTGTAACATACCAAATACGAACAATACCAGGAGCTCCAGCACCACCATCATTTTTCGCATCACCAATTCCGCCATTAATTCTAGCGCCACCGCCACCTCCTCCATAATTACCTTCCGAAGTGGGAGCTGAGAATCCGTCACCCCAATATGATGAATATCCACGACCTCCTGCTCCTGCTCCACCTTTTAACCAACGATCAACAGAAGTTCCACCAGCACCGCCAGAAGTAGCTTTAGCAACGTAAGCTGTACCCTGACATTGTTTAAACCAATTTAAAGCTGTAGGACAAGAATATTGATAAGAATACGTGGTATACAATGCATTAGATTGAGAATTGAGTCCTGCTTGAGCATCTTCACCTTTTCCAGCACTACCACCAGCTCCGCCACCACCGCCACTACCTAAACGTTCTGCTTCATCATCTCCCACATGGTCACCTTCTTTCGAAAATCCAGTAAATCCTGCTCCTCCAGCTCGTCCAAAATCACCCACAATAGTGCTTCCTCCTGCACCACCTGCAGTATATCTTGTAGCATTATCATTATATGATGCTGTCGTGCCACCCGCAGCTTTACATTGATCAACAGTAGTACCATAGTTGCGAACATAGGAATCACCACCATTCGTCGCTGAAAATGTATGGTCAAGCAAATTATCACTACAAGTACTTGTACCACCCGCACCGACCGTAACAGAAAGTTTAGAAACATCTACAACAGAACAAGCATTTTTTCTAGCGTATGCGCCACCACCACCTCCTCCAGAAGATCTCAACTTTGACTTTGTATATACAGCACCACCTGCTCCACCGCCACCAATAGCTTCAATTGTCACCTTGGTACAAGAAGCCGGAACAGGCCAATCAGTAGTTGAACCACCAGTTGTAAAATCCACCTTGTTTTGTCCCCACGCCTCTCCCGCGCTCAGCAAAAACACCGCGGCGATGGCCATCGCGCCAAAGAACGTAAACGTTTTCTGCGAAATTCTGCGTGATCTTAGGGTTACTCCTGTTCCTTTCGCATTCTTTCCATTAAACTTCACAAATGACTTTGTAGAGATCTTATTCATAATTTTTACTTTTTTTTCTTAATTATCGGCGTATTCCAAGGAAACATCCGCGCACAGCCAAACCTGGGCACAGCTACCCAAAATACGGCTGCAAAGGTACACTTTTTTTTAACAGTTTATACCTAATATTATATAAGAAGTTTTGTTTCCATATTTTATTGGTTATCAATGTGTTTTGAATGTTAATTTTTGTTAATTTAATAGTCGGGGGAAGAGGGTTGATGGTCAAGTTTGGAGGAAAAAAATGCAGAAAAGGAAAAATCCTTGCGGCGGCGCACAGGAGCCTAACCTGTCAACCACCTATCTCGCCGCTTTAACAATTAATAATTTTATTATAATAAATAATAATCTTTTAGATATTATTTTAGACAAACGGAAAGACGGTTAAATCTTTTGAAATAAATATTTTTATGATTTGTGATTAATATTATATTTACATTTTGTATTGTTCGATGTGTGATTTGTGATGTTTGACGTGTGACGTGTGACGCGTGATTTGTGACGTATGATGTGATGAATATCGGCGACCGCGCGTTACGACCATCCGATGGAGGGCGCCCATGAACGTTGACCCGTCCCCATAAACGGCGACGATCGCACGTTGTAGAGCCGCCATAATATGACGGCTCTACATGTTGCGGCACACCCACATCAAACGCACCATCACACAAACGTTGCGGCACACCAACACCAAACGTGCCATCACACACGCGTTGCGGGATACGCAAAAAAACAGATCATGCGCACGACGCGGCATTCGCAAAACCACACGAACAAACGCCCGTAAACGCCGTTATTTTGCATCGCACCGTGCCCGGCAGGTTCCACACCCCGGCCACAGCATACCGCCCTAACAAGGCCACAAATCAGCAAAAAAAAACGTAATCAAACTCGACCCTCTCCCCTCGACCCTCGACCCTATTCCCATTTAACCTCCTAACCTCTAAACCCTAAACCTTCAACCATAAACCCTAAACCTTCAACCCTAAACCTATTCCCTCGACCCTCGTACTCCCTATTGCCTCTTGCCTTTTCTCTCGCCCCCTCACGCACAAACCGACTTGGGCGACAACAGCGCGCAACGGTCTATGATGGCACCAGCCTTCACAAAACCAGAGTTGCAGACGTCAACATTCTTCGTCCCATCATACCCCATATACAAATGCATTGTCTCATATCCCGCCACGATAGCCGCCAACAATTTGCGGTCTCGTTTGCCAGCCGCTTCCTTGTACTTCTCAACGGACGGGCGACCTTTGCCCTTACGAACACTTAACGCCGCATCAAGCGCAATAAGACAGCCATTCCACAATGTATTTCCAGCCATCTTTACATACTTGCCGTCAGTGTAGATTTGCAGTTCAGGGTCAAGACCTGCCTTTTCAATGACTTCCTTGGCATTCGCCACATAACGACGAGCTTCTTCAATCGGATCCTTCAATTCCATGATTTATTAGTATTAAATTAGACACCGCAAAAATACAACAAAAACAAAATAAAAATCATCTTTTTGAAAATTTTCTATTTTACTGAAAATCAAAATATTAAAAATTCATAATAAATTATTTTTACAATTAATTGTTAATTTATTTTTTACGTTTCGCAGGATGTGTGACGTGTGACGTGTGACTTGAAACTTGAAACTTGAAACCTGAAACCTGAAACTTTGAACCTTAAACCTTGAACCTCGACCCTCTCCCCTCAATCAAAAAAAAGCGGCCGCCGGTAACACCCGACAGCCGCAAAATATCATTATCTTAATCAGATATTAGTTGTTGCAAGCAGGAATGTTGTTATATTGTACGGTTCCTGATGCAGTACCTGAAACCTGACTAGCACCACATAATGAAGTGTTTGTATAGATCAAAACTGGCGTAACATTCCAAGTTGTAGTAGGATTCATTGGTACTGACTGAGTACCTCCGAGCCAATCACTTTTTGTAACAGTTAAAGTACAATAACCGTTGGCGATTTCAGTGACATTAAAAGATTTATATCTAACACCCGGGGTACTTGTACCTTCACTAACATAAAAAGTAATATCATATCGAACAGTCCCTATAGAAGGATCATAGTTCTCAATAGGTGTTCTGATAGTAACGGAGTGTTCAGTTTCAACAGTGGCACCATCATTCATATTCTTACAAAGAGTGGTCGTACCAAAAGAAGGACACAATTCAGAATAGCTGTTATTCGTCATACTACCCGCACAATCATTTGACATAGCAACAACGACATCATAAGAAGCATTAGAATAATTCACGCCGTTTCTTACGTCAGCAGTCAACGTAATCTCCCCATTCGTATTATCTAAGTTGAAGCTAGTGAATGTTTCTACGATGTCATCCTGACCATTTTGGTGAATGGTGATGGTAACATCATTTTGCGTGAAAGTGGTAGTTACTGGTGAAAATGGAATAGTATAAGTCAACGTTGTAGAAGTAGCAGTGACATGTGGCTCGCCGAACTGCGGGCATACCTCAACGCCAACAGTGAACTCCGCCGGCTCACAGTTTTCACCATCCCCATACACTGTGAATTTTACGGTCTTTGGAACAAAGTTAGTAAGTTCATCGGCATTAATACTTGCATCTTGGTCGCATGTCGAATGATCTACTTGGGCATTCATCTCTTTGCTGACATTATTAGCATCATAGGCAGTAGCACTAAAGCCACGATTAGTCCAATTAAAGTTCATATTCATATTACATGCCAACTCCGCAATGAGGCCATCGCTACTGATAAAAGCCGTTGCCGTAAAATTATCGTCAGTAGCGCAAGGATCAATAGTGGGCAACTGATATGCTTGTTGCTTACTCATTGACACATAGTTAGCAGCAGTTTTACATTTGATATTCACGAAGGGTTCTACAACAATAGATGTCTCGCCGAGCAACTCAGAAATAGGGATCACACATTGATACACTTTTTGCGATTCGGTCGTACCATTAATAATGCTAACAGCGTTAGTACCTGTCACCGTGTAGATAATATCCTCGTTAACGTAAACATTACATCCGCTGTAAGCCTGTCTGTAATCTGCCTCATTATAGAAATCTAACGGCATGGTAACCACTAAATTATCATCAGAGGTTTCCACTGTAACTTGACCAAGGGTCACACATCCGAATTGACCCTGCTCGTAAGTACCCGTGCTGACAGGTTGTGTAGTACATTGGTCGTTAGAGTTTGTCAACTTTATTTTGAACTCAATCTTATCGCCAGTTCCTTCCATTGTGGTAAGGCTGGAGGCAGGAACATTCAATATGACAGAATAACCGTTAACACTGATACCATTGCCGGGAATAGCGGTTTCAACTCCAGGAACACCACTTACAGTAGCAATGTAAGTACCGCTAACTGTAGTAGAAGTAGCGTCACCTGCAAAAGTGAGGGTGGCCTTGTAATTGCCATCAATCAACTCCGGTGTGAAAGAACTGCTGGTCCAGCTAGGACAAACAAAGGTAGGTGCACCATTGTTGATAATGGTATTGTAGATATCACAAAGCGTAGCGTGGTCACAATAAAGACCTTTACGAATAAGGTATGCATCGAAGTAACCATAAAGAAGCTCTCTTATTTTGGCATTTGCAGTAGAATTGCTCAAAAGCTCATTGTAGAGTTGATTGACCTCGGCAGCAGTTGCGGTTTCTGCATAATACTTGGCCAATTCCACCAACATATCACGATTTTCCTTCAGGAATTGCTTTGCCATGCTATAGATAGAATCCTTCACTTCCTGATCGATTGTGCGACCTTCTTGATAGAATTGATTCAAATCCGTAGCAGTAATCAAAAAGAGGTAGTGATAACCAATCTCTTTAGCCTTTTCATAGTTTTTCATGATGTAGTTCACAATAGAATCGCGCATTCCATCATGCAATTGTGCATTACGCTTCAAAGCCCTATAGATGGTATCGATATCGTCTCCGTTAATTTGACTACCGTCAATATTTTCTCTTGTGATATAATCCACAATGTGTTCCGTGGTCAAATAGGAGCCGTCCGTATGGAAAGCATAAGGCACTGGAGTAACCGGAGTCTCAATCTCAATTTTTTTATCACCATAAGTGAAGACGGCGTTAATGACATAAACATTCATCCAATCAACTCCGTCACAGCTCATCGGGAGATTCAACATACCATCGGAATTTGTCGTAACAGTACCATTAAAGAGGGTATCGTTTATATCCGCAGTAACAGGTACAGAAACGACAGCATTTACCGCCTGGTTTCTTACCAACTCATTGTTGGCTGGATCGCGCAACACGGCCTGATAATTAAGAGGCGTTGTCTGCGCCATCATGCTCACAAAAAGCGTGAGCATCGCGAAAAGTGTTAATAACTTTTTCATATCTCTATTTTATTTTTTTCAGAACTTAATTAATTATTAGGCACATTGGTATAAGAACCATGTTCTTGGACATCCGGACAACCAGATTTGAAAAGTTGAACATCGAAACCAACATTAGCGTTAATATCAGCAATACCATCATTAGGTCCAAGTTCAAGACTGAAAAGATTGCTATTGCCACTGCGTTGCATGTCCATAACGACTTCATCTTGGCCTTTTATAAACTTCACTTTCACAGTAACGGAAGAAAGGTCAACAACACCCATATTATCAACATACACCTGATATAAAACTCTTTCAACTGTTGCTAAATCTGTACCTTGTAGGGTGCCATATCTATATCCTTTAACAGAATTATCAGTGAACCGAGGACAAACGGTGTTCGTTGCCACGTATGAAGCAGCAGAACAGAGGGTCCAATTTTGGCTGTTATCACAAATGAGGTTATGACTACGGAGATACTGCTCAAAATATTGCAAAAGAATACGTCTGACTTCAGGAGCAGCGGTAGAGTTTTCAAAAGAAGCATAAAGTTCCTCAGCCTCTGCAACAGTAGCGGAGGTGATGTAATACTCAGCAACCTCTAACAAGAGAGAGCGATGGTTTTTAAGATAATCTTTAATGATATCATAGAAAGCTTGCTTCACCGCCACATCAATGTAGTTCATGGTATCGTAAGCTTGTTGCACGTCACCAATGGTAACTTGTGAGAGATAATTATACGCGATATCCTTGGCAATCGGGTAATTCGCCTTGATATAATTCACAGCAGAATCACGACAAGCCTGACTGAAAGCAGGATTGTTTAACAGGGCTTGATAAACACTGTCCACAGCGCCACCTTTCGCACGTCCGAAATAGTCTTCCAGCATCGGGGTGGTGATTCTCACATCACCAGCCTGAATGGCGTAAGGAACAGCAGTGACAGGTGTGTACAATGTGATGGTTTTGGAACCAATGGTGAACACAGCCGTAAGGGTATCTCCGTTCCAGTTGATGTCTTGAGGACCATCTAATTCACCATAATTGAGTTCCAAAGAGACTAAACCATTCGCATTGGTAGTAAAATCTCTGTCAACCACCCAAGAACTCTCCTTAAGGGAAATATCGACTTTACCGCTCTGGTTTGCCAACAACACATTGTTGGAGTCGCGCAATACTGCCTGATAGCGGAACTTAGGCGTCTGTGCCTCTTGCGCCATCAGCATGCTCCCGCTTATTAGGAGCATCACTAAAAAGGTTAAAATCTTTTTCATTTTATTTCTTTTTTTTATTATTCTAATAATTGATGGTTTGGAACTTTAGCGATTATTGTCCAGAGTCTTCCAATCAGCTTCGGTAGGTGTCATGACGCAACGGACACTGAGGCCGTCATTAACGCTATGCTCCTTGAACATCGGAAGGTTACAGTAATAGTTCACTTGCAGAGAGATAGCTTTGCCTTCACTAGCACTGATGGTGCTCCACCAGTCAGTGTTGGTACCCATACCTTGGAAGCGTTCAGCGGCAGCGCTGTATTCACCAGCAGGATATGCCGTGAAATTCGTGCTGTTGGTGTTCACTTCAGTAGTATTCCAATCTTCAGTAGCGCGGAGTGTGGTTACATCGTGACTTCTCATGAGGTTCATTGCGGTTTCATTCGGTAAATACCAACCATGAGGACAAAGGGTGTTCGCATCTGCCAAAGTGTAGAGGTAACCATATTTTTCAATATTGATTCCACTTGCAGGATATTGGTCACTGTTATAGGTCATAAAATTACCTACTTGAGAACGCAGATTCTCTTTAGTCCAGCAATAATTGTCGAGAGCCACTGAATGATAATAAACACCTTCAGCAAGCATAGAATCACACACCCACAGGTAGAGATAGTGAACTACATCGTAATTATAGATGCCACCGTTCACTTCATAGACACTATCTTTTTTATTGTCCTCCACAGGATTAATGGTTACACCATTGGCGGTGTAGCTGGGAGTATAATGATCAACCACTGCATAAACAGTGTCGCGCACCAATTGCATTTGAGCCACGCCCACAGAGACTTCGTAACCATTTTGGGCCACGATATCGCCAAAGGGTTGACCAAACACGCCATAACTATTGCCCACCGTGGCGCCACCGGCCGTGAAGGCCCGCATCGTCATGTCATTGGGTGTCGTCTGGGCGGTTGCCATCACCGCCACCGTTGCTAAAATAATCAATGATAATATATTCTTTTTCATATTCTTTCGGTTTTTAAAGGTGATGTTTCAGATTAGTTGTTAGGATAAGTTGCTTCGTCTTTACATTCTCTCAGATGCGCTTTTGCTGTAATGGTAGTATAGGTGGTAGAAGGCAACGTAAATTCCATGCCAGAGGCTTGATACACGCCATCAACGTACCAGTCCACATTGTTTGGTCTCTGAGAAGCAAAGTATTGTTGTGCTTCAGTAGGAGTGAAGACAGCCTTCAGTGTGTTACCATCTTTTTGGATAGCAAGGTCATAACCAGGAACGGTGTATGTCATAGACTTTGAAATTTCAACATCCACAGGACAGACATTGTTAGTCTCCAAGACTGCAGTAGCAGTGACATTAACACCGCAATATTGCGTCTCCTTCAAGGTATCTACAAACTTACCGAAGTTGTTGGACAACTCAATATAATGAGCCGGTCTAATAGTATTATCATTATTCAATTTAAAACCAAAGTCAGAAACCTTGTTGCGATCATAATTCTTCACGTAAGCTGTCATGATAATACCTTGGTTGAGATACAACGCCACCAAACCATCATTTGCAGTATTGGCGACACTGGTAATTCTCGGACAAGTGTCATTCGGGTCATAATTCATATTTGCAGCAGCAGCTTGCAAGTCGCAAAGGGTGTTGAAGTGATAGTTAGAAAGACATTGAGGATCAAGACCTATTGTTCTCAAATAATCGTCCAACACAGCATCCACTTTAGTTGTCACGAATTGGTTAACCGGTTCGTTGGCAATCAATTTACCGTAAAGAGCGTCGATTTCAGCAGCATTCGTGGTACGAAGGTAATATTTTGCCAATTCCACAGCCATGTTGCGGTGTCTTTTGAGGTAATCCTTCACACAATTCACAATCTCATTTCTCACATTTTGATCAATAGCCATCACATGGTCGTAAGCTTCGCGCACATCAGCGCCAGAGACTGTATGCAAATAGTAACGAATGACCTGTTTGGAAATGTCGAAGTGGTTCTTCACATATTCCACCACAGTGTCGCGGATAGCCGTAAGGAAAGGTTGATTACCTCTCAACGCTGCAACGATAGCTTTCACATCTTCGCTACCATGGCCGCTACCCACTGCCACATAATCAACGATTTGTTGTGTAGTGAGCAGGAAACCGGACTGCAGAGCGTAAGGTACTGCGTAAACCGGCTCGTTAAATTGCATGAACACTTGATTGCTTCCAGTTTCCGTAACGGTAATAAAAATATTGGCATTTGCCCAATTCACAGCCGTGAGGCTGCCATCTCTTCCCTCTCCACCGAGTGTGAGAGAAAGCATACCGTTGTGGTTAGTGCGAAGAGCCTCGAAGTTCTCAAAATAAGAATAAACATCATCAGCAGTTGCACCTGTTGATTCAATTCTTACCTCCACGTTTACGTCTTGGTCAACCACCAAGTTGTTGCTCTCATCACGCACAACAAACTGATAGCTCAAGGTTGGTCCATCCGATTCTTCGTAATCAGGAGCATCCGAGAGGTCTTGATTACCATTCGTCCCATTGCTCGGCAATTGTGGTACTTGCGCCGACAAGATGCCCGCTGTCGTCACGAACATCATCAGAAAGGTTAAAATTTTCTTCATTGTTTTTACTTTTTATATTATTACTTACTTTATTTATCCAAAATAACTTTAATGTTTCTCTATATATCTTTTAATTTTTTCCCTATTTTATCTATATACCTTGTATATTTTTAAATTGTTACTATCTTTTTTATTTTTCTTTCTGTTTTTAATTTCTCAGCTCCTAATATATAAATATTGTCACTTCCTCCCCTCCAAGTCCTTACCCCTCTTATTCTTCATTTCCGCCCCTCTTTCTCTCCAAAAAGCAAAGTTTTGCCTATTTTTCGCGCACATCCAAAACTCGCGCAAAGCAAGACAAATATTGCAAACTCTTCTCTATCAAAGAGTTACAACAATTCATTACTTGTGCTTTTACACATATATTCAATTTGCAAATATATATTTTTTTCTATTGTATCATCATGTGATGATTTTTTTTTATGCAAAAAGGAATAGAAATTTGACGAAAGGGGGTGAAGGGGTGAGGGTTCAAGGTTCAAGGTTCAAGGTTTAAGGTTTAAGGTTTAGGGTTTAGGGTTTAGGGTTTAGGCAAAAAAAACGTCCGGATAAATCACTACCCGAACGTTATTCTACAAAG
>Ga0310786_10008330_pt1 | contig 13328 bp, 16 predicted proteins | sample AusTroGonzalo_MG_FD_203881 | JGI IMG/M metagenome (GOLD analysis project Ga0310786, IMG submission 203881) | Bovine rumen microbial communities from tropical cattle in Woodstock, Queensland, Australia - Gonzalo_03 (v2) (version 2) | ecosystem: Host-associated > Mammals > Digestive system >... | reverse complement strand
TACAATCCTCTCTACAATACGGAACTGAACATCTGAGTAATACAACGTATTTCAGATATTCAGCAATAGTATTAAAACAAATTTGCTTTCCTATAACAACTTTTCTTATTCATCCATACATTCCGTGTATTTTAGCTTCTTGTCGTTCGAATGAGGTCTTCTTAAAAGACCTTTTGCGTATTTTCGAGATAATATTTTCGTCATATTTATCTTCTTCTTACCATTTCTGCCTATGCAGATTTTGTGCATTTCGCACAATAACGATTTTTTTTGATTTTTTAACTCACTGTTTTTTAAAGAAACCATATTAGACTCGTCCCTGTAAAAATGTTACTAAAATAAAAAATTTTTTTAACAACAAAAACTACAAAAACTACAAAAAAATGATTTTTTTAGTAAAACCGAATACCGTTGTATCATATCGAAATTAAATTTAAAAGAAGGGGATGCGGATTTATTCTTCAACAAAATCAAAGAGATTATCTTGGGAATATATATATTCTAAACAAAATATTTTTTTCTTTTCCATGTGGATTTTTGTTTTGTCATCTGATATACGTATGGGTGTAGTTTTTTAAAGGATTATTATGGCAAGACAAAGTTTAAGTCCTGTGCAGGACCCAAGTTATTACGAGGCACCTGTTGAGGTTAAGCGCGAGCGCGTGGGGAGAAAGAAAAAGGACGCTCCTATGACCCATTTGAAGTTTTTACGAAAAAAGAATGGATACACCTTGGAGACGTTATCACAAGTAACTAACGTTTCTATTTCATATTTATCTCGTTTAGAGTCAGGTTCGAGAAGACTGAACACGGATTTAATCAGAAGATTGGCTCATGCGTTTAGATGTTCACCTGCTGAACTATTACAAGAAATTTCTCATGATGGTAGCATTGTTACACCAGTAGAATTTGGTCGTAGAAAGCGCCATGACATGATTTCCAGAGACAGTGCTATGCCTTTGTATCAGGTAATGCCGAGTTCGGAAGACCCAAACAAGCTGTCGATAAATATCTGTCCAAGTAGCCAGTGGAAGGCGAAACCAGCAGAGTTATTCGCTCGAAGCGAAGTGTTTGCAATTAAAGCAGATAGTTATTTTAAGCCGTATTTCAGTGAAACTTCGACTTTGTATTTAGAGCCTGCTTCGAATTTGGCTCCGGAGTCTACTGTCGTTATTTTAAATTGCGGTAAGATTATGATTAAAAAGATTTGGAGTGTTACTCCAACGACTTTACAGTTATGCGACATCAGAGATATCGATGTCCTGAAGAGCGGAAAATCTCCTAAAGTTGAGTTGTTAACTCTTGATCGTAGCAATTTGGACGCAACTTACAAAGTAGTTGGATATTCAGATTTTGACGTAGCGTAGTCTTGTTTTTTACGTTTCTGTCTGGGGAGGTATAACCTCCCTTTTTTTGTAATCGATCATATTGTTTAGTTTTCAGTATAGTTGTTGTTAATCATCCACATTTTATCCGGAATTTTTCCTTCTCTTTGTCGTTCGAGTGCTTTACTGTAAATCTGTTCTAGAATAGATATTTTTGTTACTTTTCCTGCGAAGTTATCAGTTTTTAATGCACTTATAACGTCTAGTTCACCTTGTTTCTCGAAAATGATCGGCGTGTATAAATTATATGCTCTGATACCACTTTCATAGCTACATAATTTTATGATATATCCAAAGATGTTGTAATTTCTGGTTGGGGTATTTGATTTTTCACTCTGATAAGGCTTTCTGGGAAATATTTTTAAAAATTGAGAGGAATATTTAATAGAACCCGCAGATTCAAATATATCTAATACTTTATTTACAACCCATTTTTGCGATCTGATAACACTAATCAATGGAAGACAGATTAAATTATTAAAAAATGCGTCTATATCTCTATTTTGATCATACATTTCACAAAATACACATACTTGCCTCTCTATTTTTGTTCTGGAATCTATCAACGCCATATTCTGCATTAACATATTTACATTTAATCCATCAAAATATTTTTCTCTTCGATTTTTTTTTCTGTAATGTACAGAGGCTTTTTGTTCTTCAGATTTTTTTGTAAAAATATTCGATGGTAGAGTTGGAGAAAAAAACGCTAGTTTTATTCCTTTTTTACTTCTTTCAACTTTCTTTTTAGCTCGCCAAACGATGTTATTGCCCGAAGATTCTTGGGAATTCAAATTTATAGAAATCGTATTTGGAAATTCATTTTCTTGGGAAATATGATTAGGAATCAAATCATTTGGAAGTTGATTTTCTCGGAAATTAAGATTAGGAACCAAAATATTCTGATTTATAGGCTGAGAAAAATTCGGAAGAAAAATACTCGAATTTTCTGAAGCAAAAAAATTATTAGGTGAAACACTTGGATTCATGTACAAATTCAAAGAATTTGATGGAACTAACTCCAATTTATTATTTCCTGTAACAAATTCGCGGTTAGTGTATTGTTGATTTAAAAAATTACTAAAATACGCGTTTCTTGTTTGCATTGGATTTAGCATTTGCGGATTTATAAAATTAATAGGAGCAATTCTCATTGTATCAATGATAGGTCTTGGTATTAAATCATTAGTTCTCTCTTTTGCTTGTGGATTTATGAATTCGATAGGGACAATATTTCCCGTATTAATTATGGTTCTCGGAAATACACAATTCTGCATTCCGTCCACACTACTGATCCATACAAAAGCAAAGATACTATTAATAATTGATGTGCTTAATTTCATTTTTCATTCCTTCTCTAAAATTTCAGGCTATCCTAATAATAGGTTAGCCAATACCCCTATCTTGATGGTACAGATTTAAACAATAACAGATCAATAAATGTACTCATTCCCGATAAATGATGTAACAAAATTTCAACATATTCGATAAAATCACCAAATCAAGAACAACTTTGATCCGTTTCAAAACATTGATATTACAATATGATAAGAGGTTTATTTTGACACATATCCGTTGAAGTTTAAATTCTGAAGTGCTAAAATGAAAGGGAAGAGAGGTTATAATGTTCTGCGGCGCCAGTGTTTTACTTATCGTTGTTTGTTTGTATGTAAGATCCAGATCAAAAAAACCAAGTAAAGAGGATCAAATGTTTAGAGATGAACTTCAAAAGATTAAAAATGACGTGGTGTTGAATTTCATTGATATGGATTTCTTGGAGAAAAGTTTTGAGTTTTTCGGTAACAGAAATTTTGCGTTAGCCGCTAACGATGAAGGTATAACCCGTTATCCGATCACGGATTTACAGGATTTAGATCCGAAGGATTTTGCTTAACGACTCTCGCGCAACTTAAATTTATTTACAAAATCAAGTCATTCGTGGAAAAATAAAGCGTCTTTGTTTGATGACTTTTTGAATAATCAGTGATAAAAGAATGTGGCGGATCTATACGGGTATCTTGCGCATATTTTGTAGTTTCTGTGTGGTTTTTGTGGGTACTATGGATCCGTCAATCGAGTTATGGTGTGTATTTCCCCTTCAAATTTGTTATGATTCTCCGGTAGGTGGTTAAAATAATCATGGAACAAGAATTTACCGTATCGAGATTATCTGCTCTGATAAAAAGGTCTCTCGAAACTAATTTCGGGAATATCAAATTGACAGCAGAAGTGAGCGCTTTGAAGATTCATTCTTCAGGACATGCTTATTTTTCTTTAAAAGATGAGAACGCAGTCATTGACGCAATTTGTTGGAAAAGCACTTTACAGAGAATCAAACATCAGATCAAAAACGGTCTGAAAATTACTTGTTTCGGAAAAGTCAGTTCTTATCCTATGCAATCAAAATATCAGTTTATCGTTGATAAATTCGAGCCGGCAGGAATCGGAAATTTGCTAAAACTTTTGGAAGAAAGAAAGCAAAAACTAGCGAAAGAAGGATTGTTTGATGCACATTTGAAAAAAAACATTCCGAAATTTCCAAAAATTATCGGAGTGATTACCTCTCCAACGGGAGCTGTTATTCGAGATATTATTCATCGTGTAAAACAAAGATTTCCGACGAAAATTCTTCTTTGGTCGGTATTGGTTCAGGGAAATGAAGCCGCAAATCAAATCGAAAAAGCAATTGACGGAATGAATTCTTTGACAGAGAAACCGGACGTCCTGATAGTCGCGCGAGGCGGAGGAAGTTTCGAAGATCTCATGCCATTCAATGAAGAAAATGTTGTAAGGGCCGTATTTCGCAGTAAAATTCCCGTAATTTCAGCAGTAGGACATGAAACTGATACTACTCTGATCGATTATGTTTCGGATTTGCGTGCTCCGACGCCAACTGCAGCCGCCGAGTTATCGACTCCTGACAAATTTAAGTTGTTACAAGACCTCGAAAAATATTCATTTCAATTGAAATCGCTGATTTATGGAATTTTGGAGAAAAAACGACTTCGTTTTAAAGCCACCGGTCCATTGAGTATTAGTTGGTTCCTTTCTCAAAGAAAACAACGGGTTGATCTCTGTTCGGAAAAGCTGGAAAAAACCATTCGGAATTTTATGGGACAGAAGAAAATTCAGTTAGCGGAACTTCAGCTTATAAGACCTGTTCCTAAACACAATCTCAATGAATTAGAAGAAAAATTAAAATTTGCGTTTGCGAATATTGCGAAAAATTCGCGTCATCGTCTGAATCTCGCTGTAAATAATCTGGAATCCTGTTCTTATTTAAATATTTTGCGAAAGGGATTTATCTGGGCGGAAACTCCGAACCACAAACAGATAAATTCGGCAAAAGACGCAAAATCCTTACCGAAATTCAAACTGAATTTCTCCGATGGATCTGTGGACGTTTACACTCGCCAGCAGGTTACTCTCTGGGATACTGAATCATGAGAGATATCTGGAATCCATGGCACGGCTGCAAAAAAGTAAGCGAAGGATGCCAAAATTGCTACATGTATTTTTTGGATAAGCAACGTGGGCAGGATGGATCAAAAATTTTCAAAGTAAAAAACAACTTCGATTATCCGTTGCAAAAAGATCGTTTCGGAAATTACAAAATACGTAGCGGAGAATTTTTGCGCGTGTGCATGACTTCAGATTTCTTCCTCGCCGAAGCCGATCCTTGGCGCCCGGAAGCTTGGGAAATCATGAGAAAACGAAGTGACGTGATCTTCACTCTTGTAACGAAAAGACCTCAGCGAATTTCTGTATGTCTTCCTAATGATTGGAAAGACGGCTGGGAAAATGTTTGGTTAAATGTTACAGCAGAAAATCAAAAGCGCGCAGATGAAAGAATTCCTGTTTTATTGGATCTTCCTTTTAAACATAAAGGAGTTTTGGTCGCTCCTTTCATCGAAAAAGTATCGCTGGAGAAATATTTGAAAACAGGTCAGCTTGAAAATGTCTGGTGCGGCGGAGAAAATTACGACGGAGCGCGCCCTTTGCATTATTCATGGGTCGAAAAGTTATCTCAAGAATGCCGAAACAATGATGTTACTTTCTCATTTTTTGAAACAGGGAATATCTACATAAAAAACGGAATAAAATCCAAAATTCTCGATAAAAGAGACCAAATGAAGCGCGCTTTTTCGGAAAATCTAAACTACGAAAGCACAAAACCACAAATTTTCAATATTTCCAAAAGTTCACATCCGCAAGAAAATCTATTTGATTTCGATACTACACCTCCAAAATTTTTCAAAGAACACTGCAAATTCTGCGCCATGAAAAAACAGTGCGCCGGTTGCTCAAAATGCGGAAAATGCAGAGAGTGAAAAAATCTCTTTCTTAAAAATTCCATGATAAAAATTTATTAAGCTTTTTATGGTTAAATATTCATGATTTGCAGAGAAAGTAATGGCATGGAAGACTTAACGAAAAGAAAAATAAAAGCCGCGGTAAAGTTTATACTGGGAGATCCCGATCCTACAACAAAAGACTACGAAAGAATCAAAAAAGATCCGAATATCAAAAGCCAAATGAAAAAAATGATGGGCTGGAGGTATCCGGGACAACGTCAAGTTAACGGAGGTATCGCGTTTGTCGTTGGAATTCTCGGGTTTATCGCTTTTATATTCATAGTCGGATTTGGTTTTTGGTTGAGTCGCAAATAGAACTTTCGGAGAGAAAAAATCAAAGCAGAAAGTATTATTCACTTTTGCATGGCTTCCGCAAATGAAAGAGAACAAATAGCCGCTAAAATCAAAGATAGATTAAAAAATTTAGGACTCGCTTTAACCACAGGGATCGGAGGATCTGTCATTACCGTTATTATCATTTTGATTTATATCAAATTATCAAAATCTTAATCTCTTTTTGGTACGATCCCAAAAAAAGAGGCAATTTATGAAAGATCATTTACAAAAATCTTGGCATTTCTGGGTGTGGATTATTCTGGAAATCCTCGGACAGAAGCTGATCGGAAGAGATTCGACGATTTATCCTTTTTTCACGATGGGAGTTGTCGCAATATTTGAGTTATATATTCTTTTCAAATTGCCGTATTCCGAAAAACTTTGGATATACGAAGAGAGCGCAAATAATCCAAAATGCATGCAAGTCAGATGGATTGGATTGCTCCCGATTCTGGCTTTGAGTTATTTTTCTCGAACAATGGTATGGTATTTCATTGCTTATTACGAGACTTTGGAAAGAGCAGTTCTACGTTTTGCCGGAACCGAAGAGGAGAAGGAAAAAGCGCGCAAGGATATTACCGACAAAGTAACAACAGCCATAATAATCGCAATTGTATTTATAGGAGTTGTGGCATATTACGCCTACACATTGAGGCTGAAATTCTGATTAAATCAGAAAATTAACTAAAACTTAACATTATCTTTTTATTCTATTCACAAATGAGGAGATATTTATGAAAAGATCGAGTTTAAAAGAGCTTCTGATTTTCGTTTTATGGATGCTGGTTGAAGGATTTGGATTTTTTTTCTTAGCAAAACACTACGGTGTCACAGCCCAAAAAATCTTTTATCTATCCGTCGCCATGATTTTCGAAGCATACATATTTTTTCAATTGCCGGGAGCTAAATATTTTTGGAATGCCGTTGAGCACTCAGAAGATCCGAGCCACGGAAGAATTCGATTGGCTGTTATGACTTGCGTTGTGATGTTTTTGATTTTCGTTTTTAAATGGGCCTACTTTCTCGCTTTTTATTTTATTGCAACGATACGAATCGATGGAATTATCAACTTTTTCAGAGTTTCTCACGAAGAAAGACACCGTATTTTCGAAACAGAAGGAATTCCAGAGCTAAAATCTTATCTGTATATATTAATTGTGGCACCGATAGCGATGGTTCTTTTCGCCGTTTGTTTTCTATGGTTTGTGTTCCATTCTTCAACGAAATCTTCTGCCAAAATCCATACAGTAAGTTTTTACCAAGTACAAAAAATTGAAAATTCATTGACTTGTTTTAAAGTATAATTATAATTGCAAGTTGCGGAGGTTTTGCATGTCTATTTTTTCCAAATTTAACGAGCCAAAGATAAAAGAGCTTGTATGGGCAATGGTATTCGTTCTTTGTACTTTAATAATAATATGTGATCCGATTCATAATAAATTCATATACTTATCTTTTGCAATTATCTGTGAATTATGGATAGCCTTTCACTTGCCGGGTTCAAAATATTTATGGATGTCTGCCCAAAACTCAAATTATCCGAACTACCGAGAAATTCGTATAATTTCGGCTATTTTTCTGTGGTTCTTTTTGTTGATTATTCCGAGAGGATACGATCTTTGGATTTATTGTATATTCGCAACTTACTTTGAAAAAATCGTCGGCAAAGTATTTCGAGTTCCTCCTAAAAAACAAAGTCCCATTGTCGAAACAAAAGAAATATCATCCAAAGGAGCGAAGAAGGAAAAAATACAGATAATGCCTCTGTTATTTGTGCCTGCAGTATTGGTAGTGATACTGCTACTTGGAATTTTATTCAATCCAACCGAATTTCCGGACAACTATAGTGTAGATATCAGAAGTATGTTGCACAATTATTTTCCTTCGCCACTTTCGCGCTGATAGACGCTCGCAGGAAGTCGTTCTCCGTCAAGGATCGCTATAATGTTACCGTGTTCGAAGTTTGCAATGTTTTAACTATAGTTTAATCGTTATTTGATATTATTACCAAAAGATTGCAAGGAAAATACATGGAGCGATTACTAAAGTTTTTGTGTTTCTGGACGATTTTACTCTTCGAAACGCGCGTTAGAAGGTTAATGGGAACAGATTCATCGATTTATCCTTTCCTTGCTATGGGAATTGTTTCAATCTTTGAGCTGTACATTTTGCTGAAACTTCCGTATTCCGAAAAACTTTGGCATTACGAAGCTAGTGCAAACAATCCAAAATGCACGCAAATTCGCTGGATTGGATTAATTCCGATATTAGCTATAAGCTACTGCTGCCGAACAACCATTTTGTACTTTTTGGTTTATTGTCCATTAACAGAAGCCGCCGTCATATATTTCACAGGAACAAAAGAAGAAAAAAACAAACTATACGTCCGATTGGCTCCACTATTGCAAGGGATTGTAGGATTTTTGTTAGTCCTCGCATTTGTTTATGGATTTCTATTTTTAAAAGCGAAAGGAATCAGAGTTTAATTTCCTTCGTTATTCTTCGCCACTTTCGCGCTGATAGACGCTCGCAGGAAGTCGTCAATTTCTCCGTCAAGAATGGCTGAAACGTTACCTTTTTCAAAATTTGTACGGAGATCCTTCACCATTTGGTAAGGTTGCATAACATATGAACGAATTTGGTGTCCCCATCCGATTTCATTTTTGACATCTTGATTCTTATCCTCTTCACGCTTGCGGAGTTCCAACTCGTACAATCTTGATTTCAACATATCGTAAGCAATTGCACGGTTACGGTGTTGAGATCTGTCCGTTTGACACTGAACAACGATTCCCGTCGGAATGTGAGTAATTCGCACTGCGCTGTCTGTTTTGTTAACATGCTGACCGCCTGCTCCTGAAGCTCTGTAAGTATCAATTCGCAAATCACTTTCGTTGATTTCGACCGTTATCGCGTCATCCACGACAGGGTAAACCCAGATAGACGCGAAACTTGTATGACGGCGAGCATTGGAATCGAATGGAGAAATTCTCACCAGCCGATGTATTCCTGACTCACTCTTCAACCATCCGTAAGCTTTTGCTCCCGTGATCTTTAAAGTTGCGGATTTGATTCCCGCTTCTTCTCCAGCGCTTTCTTCTAGAATTTCTATTCCGTACTTATGCGACTCTGCCCAACGAAAATACATTCTCATGAGCATTTGCGCCCAGTCCTGAGCTTCTGTGCCCCCTGCCCCCGAATGAACTTCGAGGTAACAGCTGTTCTGATCAGCTTCTCCCGAAAAGAAACATTCCAACTGATAAACCTGCATGTAAGAAGACAATTCTTGTAGCTGATCTTCTGTTTCTTTGATTAAATCTTTCTCATTTTCAGATTCCGCAAGTTCCAACATCTCTTTCAGATCTGAAAACTTCGATTCAGCTTGTTCAAAACGAGAAAGCTCTGCTTCAGTCTCAGATTTTTGACGTAAAATAGTCTTTGCTCGCTCCTGGTCTTCCCATAAATCGTTGGAAATGCTTAACTGATTCAGTTTTTCGAGCTTGGATTTCAGCCTATCCGGGTCAAAGAAACCTCCGTAATAAAGACAGAGATTCCTCAATTGATTCGCAAACTTTTTTTGTTTCTTCTTTCATGATTCTACGCCTTCTGTGATGCTTCTTCTTGTAAACTTGGAAGTATTTTCATCTTCTTATTCGGTTTTTTCACAAACATCATTGCAATTGCAGCAACAAACGACACTGCCGAAATCACTGTAAAAGTCCATTCTGATCCGAAGCGCGTCCAAAACTCACCAGTAAGAACATTTGAAATACACATTCCGCAACAACAAACAAGATTGAATATTCCTATCGAAGTTCCTTTGATCTGAGGAGGCGAGTAATCAGAAACCATTGCGTAGAAAGTTCCTTGTGTCGCACCGTAGTGAATTCCGTAAATCGCAGCTCCGACAATAACCATCCAATAATCACTTGCCAAAGCCAGAATTATACAGGAGACCAGCATCATACAAAATCCGAAAGCCAGAAACAATTTTCTGTCATGTCTGTCCGACCAGTTTCCGACAATTCGCGAAGTCGGCGAGTTGAACAAATAAATCACTGTCAAAACCAATGGAGCATATTTTACATCTAATCCTAAATCCTGAGCTCTGTAAACCAAGAAAGATTCACTGTATCTCGAGCACATAAAAACGAAAACGACAAACATATAATACCAAAAGTGAGAGCCCAATTGCTTCACATCGGCACGTTTTATCGGAAATCCCTTACGAGATTTTAAACTTTGAATTTTCGGTTCTTTAATTCCGAAATAAATTAAACCCACTGCGATAAAAATAGGAACAGCCGCTCCTACATAGACCATTCTCAGGACAAATTCAGATGTTCCGAAATGAGCCAATGCCCAAAATGTAAACACAGACCCGATCATTGATCCTAAAAACGCAAAACTTTGACGAATTCCATAGCTGGCTCCCTTTAATTCCTTCGGAGCACAGTCGGCGATTAAAGCGTCACGCGGAGTATCTCTTACTCCATTGGTAACCCTTTCCAATAGCTGAGCGGCAGTATAAAGCCCCAACCCGTTACAGGCGGCAAACATCGGTTTCGCAAAAGCGGCACAAAGATATCCGAACAGCATAAGAACTTTTCTCTTTCCGATGTAATCGCTGAGAATCCCCGAAAACATTTTCACCAAATAAGACAGAGCCTCCGATAATCCACGAATGTACCCCATCGCAGCCGGAGTTCCTCCTAAAATGTTAATGATAAATTGTGGTGAAAAAGCAGTAACTACCACCGAAGCAATATTCGAAAAAAAACTGACAATTCCAACTATCCAAATAGTACGAGGCACCTTCGGAGCAACAGAACTTGTCGAAACACTTCCTGCTTCTTTCGAAGCATTATCTTTATTATCCATTTGAAATCCGTAGGTTAATTACAGTGATTTTCTACCATAAAAGAACTCTTTTTTATAGCAAATTTTTTTTTATTTTTACCTTTCCTTAACTGTTATAGCGAACAATGTTTTGATATATTTAGAAAATAGAGTGGTTGGACACAGAGGATCGCAAACCCGGTCAGGTCCGAAAGGAAGCAGCCGTAGTGAACACCGTGTGGGTCGACTGCTCTTCGTTGGGTAACATCTGATTTTGCAGAGTTCGTTTAAGTGTGGATGAGTTATGTATACTCCTTTATCTAACAAATACAGACCGCAAAAATTCGCGGACATAGTGGGGCAAGATATCGTTGTAAAAATTTTGACCAAAGCAATTTTAAAAGATCGAGTCGGTCATTCTATATTATTTACCGGAACTCGCGGAGTCGGGAAAACAACCCTGGCGCGGCTTCTCGCAAAAACATTAAGGTGCGAGAATCGACAGCCAAATGAATACGAACCTTGCGGAAAATGCGAATCTTGTTTAAATTTTTCAAAAGATAGTCAGATTGATATCATCGAAATCGATGCCGCAAGCAATACAGGAGTAGATGATGTAAGAGAGATCATCGAATCTTGCCGCTATAAACCAACAACGGGAAAGTACAAAATCTTCATCATCGATGAGGTTCACATGCTTTCTAAAAGTGCGTTTAACGCTCTATTAAAAACATTAGAAGAACCTCCTGAACATGTGAAATTCTTCATGGCAACAACGGAAATATATAAAATTCCTGAGACGATTCTTTCTCGTACTTTGAGGTTTGATCTGAAAAATGCCGATAGTATTTTGATATCTCAATATTTGTCCACCATATGCAATAGGGAAAATATTTCAGTCGGAGCAGAGGCTTTATCCCTCGTCGCGAGATTCGCGAACGGATCTTATCGAGACAGTCTTTCAATTATGGATCAAATTTTAAACGTTGCTGACAATAACACTCTAACTGCGAAACAAGTTCGTGAAATTCTCTGTGTTTCGGACGATACTGATTTAGTGGAATTGTTCAGTCTTATCGTATCTTCGAATTTAAAGGATTCGATCGAAAAATACCGTGAAATAATTTCAAATGAAATTTCTGCGAAAACAGTTTTGGCTCGGCTGATGGATTTTGTTTACTTCGTAACTTGCGCAAAATCGAATTTATCAATCCCTGATAAAACACTGTCGGAAGAATCTGAAGATAAACTGCGGAAAATTTCTAAAGATATGACTTTGTCGTCACTGTCCAGAATTTGGCAGATGTTGGTAAAAGGAGCATACGAGCTGAAAATCTGTGACCGGCAGGAAATTGCATTGGAAATGTTACTGATCAGAATAATTTATGCATCACATCTTCCCGATCTCGAAGAATTTTTGAAAAAATTAAAAACAAGCTCTTTTTCAGTGTCGGAAGATCGTGATATAAAATCTCAGTCGGGAGACTCACAGTCTCTGTTAGATGAAGCAATGAAAGCGTTTCCCGGTGCGAAATTAAAATAATGGAGATCATAAATGAATAATTTTTCTGATTTGATGAAGCAAGCGCAAAAAATGCAGAAGCAATTGATGGATGCTCAAAAAAAGGTAGATGAGCTGTCTGTTGAAGGTAATTCCGGAGGCGGAATGGTTAAAATAAAGCTCAGCGGAAAGTTTGAGATCCAAAGTTTAGTTATTGATCCGAAGTTAATGACCCCGGACGACGCAACCATGGTCAGCGATTTGATTGTCGCGGCTTACAACGACGCGAAAAAGAAAATCGAGGAGCAAATATCTTCCAACATGGGCGGAATACTTCCTCCGGGAATGAAATTACCGTTTTAATTAACAATGTTTCCATCTCCGAATACTTTGTACCCTTTGATTTCAGGCATGAATCGGACTTGTTTTTTGAAAAATATCATTACAAGGTCGAACATTGTTGTTGGTGATTACACTTATTACGACGATGAAGTTGATGTGCGAAATTTTGAGAAAAATGTTCTATATCACTACGATTTTTTGGGAGATAAATTGATCATCGGCAAGTTCTGCCAAATAGCCAGCGACGTAAAGTTCTTTATGAACGGAATGTTTCACATGATGGATTCGTTTAGTACTTATCCTTTCATGATTTTTTCGGAAGAATGTCGGAAACCATCGAACGCAGAATTTCCATTCAAAGGAGATACATTGATCGGGAACGATGTATGGATCGGCTATAATGCGGCGTTTATGCCCGGAGTAAATGTTGCTGACGGAGCGATTATCGGCACAAATGCTTTGGTCACAAAAAATATCGGACCTTACGAAATTTGGGGAGGTAATCCGGCGAAATTGATTCGAAAAAGATTCTCTGATGAAGTGATTGAGCTGCTGTTAAAAATCCAGTGG
>Ga0310786_10008329_pt1 | contig 13330 bp, 10 predicted proteins | sample AusTroGonzalo_MG_FD_203881 | JGI IMG/M metagenome (GOLD analysis project Ga0310786, IMG submission 203881) | Bovine rumen microbial communities from tropical cattle in Woodstock, Queensland, Australia - Gonzalo_03 (v2) (version 2) | ecosystem: Host-associated > Mammals > Digestive system >... | reverse complement strand
GGACTGGGACGCCAGGGCTTTCACGCCGTAATTGGAAATCGTGTAGTTCGTCACCGGCTTGACCCATTCCGGCAGCGGAATGATCCCGCCGGAGAAAACCAGCTGGAAGATCAGCACGAAGGGCATCACCGTCATGGCGGAGGTTGTGGTGCGGGTGATGCTGGAAAGGAACAGGCTCATCATGTCCGCCGCGTAGGTAATCAGCAGCATCGTGATGCCGATGTCCAGCATGATCCAGGGGGTCATGAATCCCTTCTCCGGGAACCGCACGCCCACCAGCTTCATGACGTAGATCGTCACCCCGGTCTGGATCAGGCATATCCCCAGCTGGTAGATCATGTGCGCCGCCATGTAGGAGGAAATATGCATCCCGGACCGGTGCTCCCGCTTGATGATGGCCCGCTCCCGGCAGACCACCTGGATGCTGTTGAAGCAGCCGTTCCAGATCGCCACGCAGCTCAGGGCGAAGCCGCCGATCAGGCTGCCTTCCATGTCGACGAAAAACCGCTTCCGGATCACCATCGCCACCAGGCCGGCGATGATCGCCGCCATGGGGATGACTTTCCAGCCGTTTTCGTTCACGAAGAATCGCATCTGTTTTCCCAGGTAAATCGAAATCTGGCTCAGCCTGCCGCGGTGGCGGATCCGCCGGACGCGCGTCGTATTGATTTCAGTCGTCTCAGCCATGCTGCACCTCCGCGTATTTCAGGATGAACTCGTCGGCCAGCCCGTCCCCGCCCTCTTCCTGGCGGTTCACGGATTTGACAATTTCCTCCATCTTTTCCCTGCCGAAGAACGTCCTGGCTTCCGCAATCGGCCCGAACCATGCCAGGCGGCCGGTGCGGTTGGAATCCTTCGCCAGCACGATCACGTCGTCAAACAGGTCGATCACCCGGTCCGGGGTGTGGGTAATCACGATGATGATCTTCCCCTGGTCCGCGATGGTCCGCAGCTGCTCAAACAGCTCCCGGGCCATGACTCCGTCCAGGCCGGAGTCCGGCTCGTCCAGGATGAACAGCGTGGGGTTGGAAATGAATTCCATGGCGATGGACAGGCGTTTCCGCTGTCCGCCGGACAGCTTGGAAACCAGGCTGTCCTTCACCGGGGTCAGCCCGAAGGTTTCCATAACCTCCTCCACCCGGGCCTGGCGTTCCGCCTTCGTAAATCCGACGGGCAGCCGCAGCGTCGCCGCGTCCATCAGCGTCCGGAAAACCTGGTCGGATCCGCGCATCAGGTCCTGCTGGGGCACAAAGCCGATGTCGTACATCATGTCCTTGTAGTTGGTGTACATGTTCCTGCCGTTCAGCATGACCTCCGCCTTGGCGGGTTCGTAGCCGTTCACCGCGTTCAGGAAGGTGGTCTTGCCCGCGCCGCTCCCGCCCAGCAGCAGCACCATGTGCCCGGGCTGGATATACATGTGGATATCCCGCAGCAGGTATTTCTTCTCGAACCATTCCGTGGCCGTCCGCTCTTCCAGGTTCACCGTCAGCCCCTGATCAAGCACGGCGGCCTTGCTGCCGGAAAAAAATTCGGCAGCCTCGTGCTGAAGCTCCTCCGCCTGCCAGAGGGGCTGGAACTTCTTATGCCATCCCCAGATCATCGCGGCGATGCCGTCCAGGAACACCCAGAGGAGTATCCAGGGTTTCTTCCGGCCGAATACCTCCGTCAGGCCGTCGGCGATCTTGCATTCATAAATCAGCAGGATCAGCCCCAGCATCACTTCGATCACCCCGAAGAACAGCTCCCAGTTCTGCTGGCCCGCCGAAAGGAAGGCCAGGCTGTTCTCGATGATCATCAGCAGGCTGAACAGGGCCATCATGCGCCCTTCCTGCGCCCGCCCCGCGCACTCGCCCAGCTTGTAGTACCGGTAAACGGGGATCAGCGCTTTCCAGCCGGGGATCCCGCATTTCCGGAAGACCCCCCACAGGCCCGCCAGCAGCAGTACGCCCAGGGGCGTGGTGATCGGGCCGAAGTTGTACCCGGTTGCAATATAGTGCAGGTCGTTCAGAATGATGGACCAGGTATCCAAGTTTCATCACCTCTTCGTGTCAGATGAGTCCCAGCTTTTTCATCATTTTCGCGATACCGTCCCTTTCTGGCAGGTCGGCCGTATGGGTACAGATTTTCTTCAGCTCCTCCGGCGCGTTTCCCATGGCCACGCTGATGCCCGCGTGCCGCAGCATGGTCTCGTCGTTGCTGCTGTCCCCGAAGGCCGCCGTGTCCCGGATCTCCATGCCCAGCATCCGGCACACCGCGTCCATCCCGGTAGCCTTCGTGTAGCCCGCGGGAATGACCTCCCAGCCGCCCCTGCCCCGGTCCACCGCGGCAAAGGGCGTCCCGAAGGCCGCCGTCCGCGCTTCCATGTCCCGGATGGCTTCCGGTTCGTCCGAAAAAGCGAACATCTTCACAATCCGGAACTCCGGGTCTCCTTCCCGGATATCCCGGCAGATCCCGTGCTGCACCGCGAATTCCCGGAATCCGGCAATGGCGGGATAACCTGCCCCCTCCGGATCGAAATACATGGCCGTGTCGCACTCGTACACCGCCGGCAGCTTCATTTCCCGGAAAAGCGTAAGCAGCCCCAGGGAGCGTTCCGGATCCATCTCCATGGCCTGCACCGTCTCGCCCCGGTATACGATCCGCGTTCCGCAGCCCATCACCTGCCCGTCGAAAGGCAGGCTCGTAATCCGTTCCTCCCGCATGTTGCACAGCGTCCGCCCGGTGTTCACGAACAGGATATGCCCGTTCTTCCGGGCCTGCTCCAGCGCCGGCACCACCGTGGCCGGCAGGCGGCGCTTGCTGTCAAAAAGCGTTCCGTCGATATCAAAGAAAAGCAGCATGCCTTACTCCTGTCCGGCTCCCCGCACCGTGGCGCTCTTCGGAACCGTGCTGATGGATCCGTCCTCGTTGTAGGTGAATTCCGTCACGCAGACGCTGCGATGGAACAGGCTTCCGCCGGGCAGCTCCCCGGTATGGTAAAACAGGTAGGACCGGCCCCGGAAATCCGCGATCCCCGGATGGTTGGTGAACACGCCGCCTTCCTCCGTCATCAGCACGCCGCCGTACTTCCACGGCCCCACCGGTGATTCGGAGGTGGCGTAAGCCAGATGTTCCATATGCACTCCCGGCGCGAAGGCCGCGTAGACCATGTAGTACAGGCCGTTCCGCTTGTAGAACCAGGGACCTTCCCCGTAGGAGGTCCCCGTGTCGTGGCTGCCTGCCCCGAAGGATTCCACCGTCATGGGCACCTTCACCACGCCTGTCTTCTGATCATAGGATACCATATCTTCGTTCAGCAGCACATACCGGAGTTCCGGATTGCCGAAATACAGGTACGCCTGCCCGTCGTCGTCAATGAACACGGTGGGGTCGATGTCGTTCCAGTCCCCTTCGTTCACCAGCGGCTTTCCCAGGTCCGTAAAGGGCCCCGTGGGGGAATCGGAAATGCCCACGGCGATCGCCATGCCGCCGTTGGTCTTGTGTACCGGGCAGTACAGGTAGTATTTCCCGTTGCGCTCCACCGCCTGGGGCGCCCAGGCCCGGTCGTCCGCCCAGCTGATATCGTCCAGGGAGAACACCGCCCCGTGGTCCGTCCAGTGGACCATGTCCTTCGTGGAGAAGCAGCGCCAGTCCCGCATGGTGTAGAAATCGTTCACCAGCACGTCCTCGTCATGGGTGGTGTACAGGTACAGCGTATCCCCGCAGACCATCGGCGCCGGGTCCGCCGTGTAAATGTTCCGGATGATCGGATTGGTTCCGTATGCTTCCATGGTATCCCTCCCGTAGTTCGATAGCTCCCCGCCCTGCGGGGCCTCTTCCTCCGCCGCGGCGGGGATCAGTCCCGCGCACAGCGCCAGCGCCGCCAGCAGGCACAGCTGCCTTCTCATGCCGGTTCCTCCCCTTATTCTTCCAGGGTTCTTTCTTCTGTTTCCGGCCCGGTCTTCACCGTCCCGGTAATCGTCACTTCCAGGATCTCCCCGTCCAGCGCTTCCGCCTCCGCCCGGATCACGCCGCCGGGCTGGGGCACCTCCGTGCTCCGCCGGCCGTTCCCGTGCCGCCATGCCATGGCGGCGCCGACGGCGGCGCTTCCGCTTCCGCAGGCGGTCTCCCATACCATTGTACCGCTTCCGCGCACATAAACGAAAGGTTTCATGAACCCCGTCTCCGGGTTCCGGTCCAGCAGGCCCACCGCCTCGTCCGGCACCGCGTCCGCCGCCGCCTTCAGCAGCGCCTCCGCGTCCTTTTCCGCCAGGGGCTCTGCGCTTTCCCGGATCAGGTGCAGGATCCCTTCCATCCGCACGGCGGTCAGCGGGACCCCCGCGATTTCCGTCTCCCGGATCTCCGTGACCCGGGGCATTTCCACCGTGCCCTCAAAGCCTTCCGCCGTTCCCCGGATCCGGCAGAACACCGTCCCCTCCGCGCCGGAAACTTCGATAGGCACTGTGATCTCTTCTCCCGGGCGTATCCGGTCCCGGGCCGCCCAGCCCGCCGCCGCCATAGCGGCGTTGCCGCAGAATTCCCCGCCCATCAGCCGGATCCGCGCCACGGCGCCGGGCCCCAGGGGCCGCTCCAGATAGGCCACCTGCTCGCTCTCCCGCATCAGCCGGCGGGTGATTTCCTCCTCGTCCTCCCTGCCGCCCCATGCCGTCACCAGCGCCGTCAGGTTTCCGCTGGGGTTCAGGATGGCGTACCGTACCGGTTTCATTGGTCCTGAAGCCTCCTCAGGAACTGGATGGTCCGCTCGTGGGTCGGATGGTCGATCACGTCCCGCGGATCTCCCTGCTCGATGATCACCCCGTCGTTCATGAACACGACCCAGTCCGACACGTCCCGGGCAAAGGCCATTTCGTGCGTCACGATGACCATCGTCATTTTCTTTTCCGCCAGTCTCCGGATGACCCGCAGGATTTCCCCCGTCAGTTCCGGGTCCAGGGCGGAGGTGGGTTCGTCAAAGAACAGGATCTTCGGGTTCATGGCCAGCGCCCGGGCAATGGATACCCGCTGCTGCTGCCCGCCGGAAAGCTGGTAGGGATACGCGTTTGCCCGGTCCGCCAGCCCCATCTGGTCCAGCAGCTCCATGGCTTCCTCCCGGACCTGCTTCTCCGGCCGCTTCTGCACCAGCATCGGCGCTTCCATCACGTTCTTGAGCACCGAGTAATGCGGAAACAGGTTGAAGTTCTGGAATACCAGGCCGAACATATTGCGGATCTTCTGCAGCTCCGCCGCCGGCGCGTACACCGCCCGGCTGCCGTTGTCCTTCGCCGCGTAATTGCCCATGTAGATCAGGTCGCCCCCGTCCATGGTCTCCAGCAGCGTCGCGCACCGCAGCAGCGTGGATTTTCCGCTGCCGCTGGGGCCGATAATGGACAGCACCTGGCCCTCTTCCACGGTCAGGTTCAGGTCCATCAGCACATCCATCCCGTCGAACTGCTTCCGGCAGTGGTTGATCTCCAGCAGTTTGCCCATGTCTCTCTCCTCCTTACCGGTAGTAGCTCAGCCGCTTTTCCAGCCGCCCCATGCCCCAGCTGACGATGAAGTTGAACACGAAGTAGAACACGCCGGCGATCACGAAAGGCATGAAGCTGGTCTGGGAGTTCGCGATCTGTTTGCCGATGGTGAACATCTCCTGGTAGGCCACCGTAAAGGCGATGGAGGTGTCCTTTACCAGCGTCACCACTTCGTTGGTCACGGCCGGGATGATCCGCTTGATAACCTGCGGCAGGATGATCCGGTTGAAGCACTGGGACCGGCTGTATCCCAGCACCTGCGCCGCCTCGTACTGCCCCTTGCTCATGGATTCGATGCCGCCCCGGTAAATCTCCGCGAAGTACGCCGCGTAGTTCAGCGAGAACGCGATCACCACCGGGATCAGCTTCTGCTGGGCCACCCGGATGCCGAAGAGGTAATAGGGCCCGTAGGTCACCGCCAGCAGCTGCAGCATCAGCGGCGTTCCCCGCATGATGGAAATGTATGCTTTCGTAATGGCGGAAACCACCTTGTTTTTGCTCATGCGCAGCAGCGCCACCAGCAGGCCCAGCGGCAGCGAGAAAAGCAGCGTCAGGAAGAAAATGGCGCAGGTCCTGCCCAGGCCCTCGCTCATTTTGCTCATCATCATCCATACGGTCATCGGCAAAAACACCCCCTGTTAACGGAGCAGCAGGGGCCCCGCAAGCGGAGTCCCTGCTGTACTCAAATCATTTTTATTCCGGATCAGTTCGCGGCCGTCAGCAGGCAGAGGGAATTCTCGCTCAGCCCGTACTTCTCCGCCAGCTTCTTGTAGGTGCCGTCCTTGACCAGCTTGGTGTAGGCTTCTTCCACCTTCTTGCACAGGTCGTCGTCACCCTTGCGGAAGCAGATGCCGTACTGTTCGCTGCCCAGGTTCTCCTCCAGGATCTGGAAGCCCTTGAACTTTTCGCTCAGGCTCTTGGCCACGGGCAGGTCGATGACCACCGCGTCCACGCCGCCGGCGTCCAGCTCGGTGCCGCAGATGTTGAAGTTCTCCATGGTCACAGCGGCGCCGCCGTTAAAGGTGGCGGAAAGCTCCTTCTGGTCGCCTTCCAGCAGGGCCTGTCCGGAGGTGCCCAGCTGCACGGCCACTTTCTTTCCCGCCAGGTCCGCCAGGGTGCTGATGCCGTTGCCTTCCTTTGTCAGCACCACCTGGGTGTTGTCGAAGTAGGCGTAGGACAGCACGTATCCGGCGGTCTTCATGGAATCCAGGATGGTCATGCCGGACCATACGCAGTCATGTTCCTTGTTGTCCAGGGAGATCAGCTTGGTGTCCCAGTTGATCGGAACGATTTCCATCTTCCAGCCGTTCAGGTCGCAGACCGCCTTGCACATCTCCACGTCGAAGCCCACGTAGCTTCCCTTTTCGTCCATATAGCTGAAGGGCGGATATTCCGCGTCAATGCCCATCTTGAATACCGTTTCTTCCTTCTTGGCGGCCGGCCTCGTCAGCAGCACCACCGCGATGACGATCGCCGCGACGGCGAGCACCGCTATAATACCGTAAAGCAGTTTCTTGTTCTTCATGGTTGTTTTACCCCTCCGCGTTCTGCCGGATCACCTGCTTCGCAGGCGCCGGAATTTTCCTTAACACATTATCAGTTTATCGGGGTGAAGTCAACCTTTCCCATCGCTTCAGAACAAACAAAAAACCGGCCGGAGCCGGTTTTTTCCGCCTGTCAGGAGGCGGGCCGCAGGAATTCCTCCATGGGCATCGGGCGGCAGAAGTAATACCCCTGGAAATAGTCGCATCCGATGTCCCGCAGGGCGTCCGCCATCTCCGCGTTCTCGATGCCCTCCGCGGTAATGCTGAAGCTCATCTTCCGGAAGGCCTGCAGCAGCGCGGGCAGCAGCGGGTCCCTGTCCCGGAAGTAGTTGTGCACCACTTCCATGTCGATCTTGATATTGCTGAAGGGATACTGCCGCACCCTCGTCAGGTTGGAATATCCGCTGCCGTAATCGTCCAGCGCGAACTCAAATCCCGCCTCATGCAGCGCCCGGATCTGCTCCTTCATCAGGGAGAAGTCGATCATGGACTGTTCCGTCAGCTCCAGGTGAATCCGGTCGGGGGAAACGCCGTATTCCCGCAGGATTTCCTGGAAACGCTCCGGCACCTCCCGGGACATGAACTGGTTCGGCGACAGGTTTACGTTGATCCAGTGGATGCCCATGGCGTCCATGTCGTTGTCCCGGATAAAGGCGCATACCTTCTCCAGCACCTGCTCTCCCAGGCGGATGATGTAGCCATCCCGTTCCGCCAGGGTGATAAACAGGTCCGGCCGGATGATTTTCCCTTCGTCGTTCCGCAGGCGCACCAAGGCCTCCGCCGCGGTCCGCTCCCCCGTATCGCTGTTCACGATGGGCTGCAGGAAAACGTCCAGCGTCTTGTTGTCCAGCGCCTTTTCCAGGCAGCGGCGCACGTCCAGCTTTTCGGAAATGGCCTCCATCGAGTCCGACAGCACCAGCTTCCCCTCCGCCTGGGGATCCTGCCCCGTCTCGTCCAGGGAGATCAGCAGGGTGTTGATCAGCCGGTCCACCGGGTATCCGTGCATGTCCGTGTCCGAGCGCAGGAAGCTCAGCCGGATCATGAAATCCCCGGCGCTCGTCTTCCAGGGCTCTGCGAAACGCATCTCCAGCACCTCGCAGATCTGGTCCGTATCCATCTCCTCCTCCGGCCCCGCGATGGCATAGCAGCCGTTGCGCAGGTAGAAGCAGCAGTGTCCCCGGAACGTGTCCGTCAGGAACCGGTTGATCAGCGCCAGGGCCTCATCCATCTGCTGCCCGCCGAAGATTTCCCGGTGCTCGTTGTAGTTCTGCAGCACGAAGCTCAGCAGCCGCCAGGACCGTTTTTTCCGGTGCCACTCCAGCAGCACCGCCCGGAAGGCGGGCAGGTTGAAAACGTACCCCCGGTCGGACAGGAACAGGTCCGGATTCTGGAAGGACAGGAAAATCACCATGATCGCCATCAGGCTGAAGGTATCCATCACCAGGTAGTTCGGCAGCGCGAACCGGGCGAAAAGCCCGGCAATCATGATCATCTGCAGCGCCACCAGCCCCGTCTTGTCGCCGCCGGAAAGCTTGCGGCGCCCCCGGTAAATCGCGATCAGCGGGAACGTCATATAGCAGGCGGCGCAGGCGTACATCAGGAAGTGCAGCGGCCCCGGATGGTATCCGTCCTGCACTGTGTACATCCATCCCGTCGCGGGGCTTGAAAGCTCGACGGCTATGCAGGCATAGTAAATGGTCGGCGCGAAGCGGTGCAGCCTGGAGCGCAGCGCGCCCCGGGCGTCCAGCACGCTGACGGAGAAAACGAAAAACATGTAAAACAGCGTCAGGTAAAAGCAGACGAACAGAAGATTGAAAACCCACAGCAGCACCGGCGAATGGTTCTGCCAGGTTTCCCCCAGCCGGTTGCGGACCAGGTCCAGGATCACGGTGCAGATATCGATCACCAGAATGGCCAGGAAAGCCCGGTTCATGCGGATCGGGATCCGGGGGCGCATAAAATAATAGCCCATGATGATGACAAGCACCAGCAGGCTGGGGATGGTAAAATGATAGTTCATCATAGCTTTTCATCGGTTCTCCCGGAGGGAGATCCTTTCCTGTGAAGATATGCGCGGCATTTCAGTTGATGGCTCTCCTGAACCTGTCCCGTTAATGATATCACAACGGGGCAAAATGTAAAGATTCATTTTCTAATTCTTTGCTAATTTGTTACATGTAACCATGTTTATGATTGTATACATGTTTTTATGTAACTTTTGGGGGCGTTGTCCCCCCGGATCAGAACATGTTATAATGGTTTTGTTACGCGGAATCTTTTTCCAGACAAATCCGTAAATGACCCCGCGCCCGCGGGAAGCCGGAGGGACTGCCATGAACCGGGAAGACAGGAAAGCGTTGGAGGCCTATATCGCGGCCGTCCTGTCGGAACGCGAGGCCTTCCTGTACCAGAGCGCCCTTTCCCGGGTCCGGGTGATCACCCGCAGCATGAAGCCGTCGGAAAAGGAGGAATACCTCCGCAGCGACGCTTTCCGCAACACCCTGCGCCAGCTCCAGCGGCGGGACAGGATCTATCAGGGCCTGCTCCACGGAGAACTGGTCCAGCCCGGCGCCAGGGGGGAGTTTGACCGGCTCAGCCGCCTGATCGCCGGGGAACTGGCGGCCGGCCGCAAGCCGGACCTGCTCTTCCTGCGGACGGTGGAAAAAAGCCATGTGTCCCTGGAAAAGGCCTATGCCGCGGTGCGCACCGTGCAAAGCGGAGCGCTCCGGGAATACTATGACAATCATATCGGCGCCCTCACCGCCCGGGCGGAAAACCGGGTAGTCCAGTGGCTGCGCACCGGGGATCCCGCCGCCCGCCTGCCGGAGGACCGGTCCGGCCGCAGCGTGGTCCGCCGCCTGCTGGACGCCGCCTTCCCCGCCGGCCTCACGCCGGCCAATACCGCCCCCGCCTTCCGTCCCGGCACGCCGGAATCCTTCCTCCGCTCCGCTGCGGAAAAGGCCTTCCCGGAGCTTTCCGCCTGCCGGAACGTGCGCCTCCCCTCCGGTGAAAACGTATCGACCCGCGTCCGGGCCGAGGCGGAGCGGGAAACCCGCCTGCTGTTCAATTCACTGAATAAAAGATTTCCCCGGGACCGGATCCGCCGCCTGCTGGAAAAGAACCCGGAGCTGATCCGCCTGCAGAAGCAGGAGGACGCCGCCGGCCGCCGGGAAAGGCGGATCCGCGCCGCCCTGCTGGAAGCGATCCCGGAGCATTACCGGGACCTGTATCCCCTGGCCCGGGCCATGAAGCGGCATTTCGTCCTGCATCTGGGCCCCACCAATTCCGGCAAGACCTACGAAGGCATCCAGCGCCTCCACGGGGCGGAAAACGGGCTGTACCTGGGGCCCCTGCGCCTGCTGGCGGCGGAACAGTTCGAGGCCCTGAACCTGGATGATATCCCCTGCTCCCTGGTCACCGGGGAGGAGCAGATCCGGGTCCCCTTCAGCCGGGTCCAGTCCTCCACCGTGGAGATGGCGGACCTGAAAACCCATTACGACGTAGCGGTCATCGATGAGTGCCAGATGATTGCCGACCGGGACCGGGGCGGCGCCTGGACTGCCGCGGTGCTGGGCCTGTGCGCCGACGAGATTCACGTCTGCGCCTCCCCGGACGCCGAGGACCTGCTGACCCGGATCATCCGGGACTGCGGGGACAGCCTGGATATCGTCCGCCATGAGCGGATGACGCCCCTGGAAGTGGAGAAGGAAGGCTTCCAGTTCCCCGCCTCCGTCCGTCCCGGGGACGCGCTGATCGTCTTTTCCAAGGCCCGGGTCCACGCTGTGGCCGCGGAACTCCGCAGCCGCGGTTACCGGGTTTCCCTGATCTACGGCGCCCTGCCGCCGGATGTGCGGCGCAACCAGGCGGACCGCTTCATGCGGGGCGTCACGGAGGTAGTTGTTTCCACCGACGCCATCGCCATGGGCATGAATCTGCCCATCCGGCGTATCGTCTTCCTGGAGTCGGAAAAATACGACGGGGATATCACCCGGATGCTCACCGATGCGGAAATCAAGCAGATCGCCGGCCGGGCCGGCCGCTTCGGCAAATATGAGATCGGGTATGTGAACGCCTTCGGATTCAAAAAAGAGGTGGCCCTGGCCCTTTCCCGCCCTCTGCCCCCGCTGACGGAAGGCGTCATCGCCTTCCCGGATTCCCTCCTGGGTATCCCCCTGCCCCTGACCGGCATCCTGGACCAGTGGCTCCGCATGCAGGATAAGGGCTGCTTTTCCAAGGCCTCCGCCGTGCGCATGGCGGAGCTGGCCGCCATGATGGAAACGCCGAAAACCGACCGGCACCTCCTCTACCGCTTCCTGTGCATTCCCTTCGATGAAAAGGATCCGGACCTGCTTTCCCGCTGGAAAGCCATGTACCACGCGGAATGCCGCGGCCAGCGGATCAGCGTCCTGCCGGAGCTGCCGGAAATGCAGGATCCGGAAAGCTGCACCATCCAGATGCTGGATACCCTGGAGGCGGATTACCGCCGCTGCGACCTGTATTACAACTATGCCCGCCTCTTCCTGGAGGAGCCGGACCTCCTGCTGGCGGAAATTCAGCGGCGCAAGGACCTGATTTCCCAGGGAATCGTGCATATCCTGTCCACCCAGAAGCTGCAGCAGCGCACCTGCCCCTCCTGCCGGCGGCGCCTGCCCTGGAACTGGCCCTACCGCCTGTGCGACACCTGCTTCAGCACCGGCCGCCGGAGGTTTTGATTTCTACGCACAGCAACAGCCCTGAAGGATTGACCTTCAGGGCTGTTTTCATGGGTCCGTGTGCGGATTACTGGGGAATGTAGATCCAGTAGCCCGCGGTGATGTCGCTGGCCTTCTTGATGGTGGGATTGACCGCCATGATGTCTTTCACCGTGGTCTTGTACTTCTTTGCGATCCTGATCAGGGTATCGCCGGTCGCGATCTGGTATACGACGAAGCCTTCCTTCTTCGGGAGCACCTTCTTGGATCCGCCCTTGCCGCCTACCGCTTCTTCCATTTCGTTCAGGTTCAGTTCCATTTCTGCCATTTTTCATTTCCTCCTTCCGCTCTTGCGGATATTTAACTTATTTCTGCATCGGTTTCTCAACCGCTTGCATCTGTTCATACGCAGCTCCGTCCGCATGTGTCAGTAAATTCTGTAAAAAATTTCTTAAACCGGCTGAAACTGTGCTTCCGCCTGCCGCCGGGCCATTCATTCTCCCCGGGATCGGCCTGCGGGAATTCTTATATGTTACATATTATTTCGGACATTATACACGAATGTTACCATTTTGGCAATACTTCCCGGCTTTTTCAGCCTCCCTCCCCGGAAAAAAGCCCTGCGGGGGGCAGGGATTTTCCTTTCATCCGGCACCCTGCCTGTGGTATGATGGTGCATAACCTGATCCGGCCAGGAAAGGAGCTCCGCCATGCGTTACGAAAGAATCGATATCTGGAACAGCGAAGAATACAGCTATCCCGCCGCCTTCGGCTTCCGGCCGAACCTGCGGACCCTGCTGCATGAGGAGGACGGTACGGCCCGCCCCTGCGTGCTGGTGATCCCCGGCGGCGGCTACCGCGTCGTGTCCCCCACGGAAGGGGAAATCGTCGCGAAGTGTTTTTATGAAAAGGGCTATCAGGCCTTCGTCGGCACCTACACCACGAATCAGATGGGCCTCTCGCCCCTGAAAAAGCAGCCCCTGCGGGATATCGCCCGGATGCTGCGGCTGATCCGCGCCCGGGCGGAGGAATTCCGGGTGCTCCCGGACCGGATCGTGGTCTGCGGTTTTTCCGCCGGCGCCCACCTGTGCGGTTCCCTCTGCGTCCACTGGAAGGAAGCGGAGGACAGCCTGTATCCGGATGTCTCCCCCCGGCCCGACGGCGCCATCCTCTCCTATCCCGTAATCACCTCCGGTGAGTTCGCCCACCGGGATTCCTTCACCGCCCTGCTGGGTCCTTCCCCCTCGGAGGAAGAGCTTGCCTGGGCTTCCCTGGAAAAGCAGGTCACGGCGGAAACGCCGCCGGTCTTCCTGTGGCAGACCGCTGCCGATGCCACCGTGCCGGTGGAAAACAGCTACCTCATGGCCATGGCCCTGAAAAAGGCCGGCGTTCCCTTTGAGCATCACGTCTTCCCCGAAGGCATGCACGGCCTTTCCCTGGCCAATGAGGACTGGGCTGCCGGCCGCTTCGGCGATCCCTATCCCGCGGAGCAGACAGCCTGCATCGCAGCCGCGGGGGAAGCCGGGGAAATCACGGTGCCGCCGGAAGTTCTGAACTACCTGCGCTTCTTCACGGATCCCGAAATCCG
>Ga0310786_10008327_pt1 | contig 13330 bp, 10 predicted proteins | sample AusTroGonzalo_MG_FD_203881 | JGI IMG/M metagenome (GOLD analysis project Ga0310786, IMG submission 203881) | Bovine rumen microbial communities from tropical cattle in Woodstock, Queensland, Australia - Gonzalo_03 (v2) (version 2) | ecosystem: Host-associated > Mammals > Digestive system >... | reverse complement strand
CATGGAGGTTTTAGCTTAGAGCTTGGAGCTTGGGGCATGGAGCAAACACCCTTCCCGCGCCCTCGATATGCAGAAGCTGGAAGAAGGTTACAAAGCGGTTTGGTTGTAGAAGAGTTGTTGCAGGTGCTGCGTGTGGGTTTGGCGGTGGTTGGGGTCTGGGCCGGGCGGCTGTTCTGCAAGTTCTGGCCCTTTGTTTCGTCGCTTCCGCCGCAACGCCCCGCCTGCGAGGAAAACGGGGGGACCACCATTTGAGGCGCACGCGTGGCACAAACGACGGAAAGTATGGTATAATACCGGAAATCTCACAAGGAGCAAGCCGATGAACAACGACATGAACATGCAGGACGGAGATGCCGACATTCCCCAGCACGCGGTCAGCGTCTACGGGCAGGGAGCGGGAGCCCTCGACGACTTTCCGGTGCTGAAGGCGTTCCAGCAGTATGTCGACGCGGAGCAGGCCAAGGCCCACAAGCGCCTGATGTCGGTATGCGTGTTCTTCACCATCCTCATTCTCACGGTGATAGGCGTGTTCATGTTCATAATCCTCAACCTGAGCCAGGGCGTGAGCGGCAAGGACCAGTCCGCCGACGCGACGATCAAGGCGCTCTCGGACAACAACGCCGCGCTGCAGAGCCAGGTCCTCGAGCAGACCCGCAAGATGAACGAGCAGCTGATGGCCCAGCTCGCCGCGAAGCAGGCGCAGCCCGTCGTCGACCCCGAGCTCCAGAAGCAGAACTTCGAGCTCCAGGCCAAGCTGAACGCGCTTGAAATCGAAAAGCGCCTCCGCGCCGAACAGGAGGCGGAGGCCGCGCGCAGGGCGGCGCTCGCCCCCAGGCCGGAGCCCGCCGCCCCGGCCATGACGGAAAGCGAAAAGTCCGCAAAGGAGATGGAGCTGAGAAAGGCCGAGCAACTGCATAAGAGCAAGGAGGCGAAGCTAAAAGAACTCGAGGCTAAGCTCGCGGCCGAGGAAAAGCGCCTCCGCGAGAAGGAAATCAGCCTCCAGCGCCGCAGGCTCTATCCCGAGTACTTCGACGAAGACGGGAACGAACTCCCCGCGCCTGTGGGGAAGCCCGGGTTGAACCATACTTCAAAGCAATCCGCGCCAAGGCCGAATCTGGCGCAAGACCAGGACTTCGAGCCGGAGCTGGAGCCCGAGCTGTCACAAAAGCCAGCGCCGGCGCAAAAACCGGCGGCAAAGCGGAAGCCTGAGCCGAAGTACGACGACATCGACGAGCTGGACAACCTCCTCAAGGAGGCACCCGTCCGCCAGGCGGCGCCGGCGCGCCAGACGGACGGCTCGATAAGGTATTTCGACGAGGAAGGCGAGACCGAGGCGGCTCCCCACAAGAAAGTCGAGCCGCCCGCGCCTAAGAAGCAGTCGGACGGCTCGCTGCGGTTCTTCGAAGATTCCGCAGAGGTCGGCATTGACGGCGACGCGGGCCCGGGCTGGACGATTCCGCTCGAGTGACCGCGCCGCCAGAACCGCGTCAGCGGTTGGTCGCGTACAGGGGACCGAAGTTCCCGCACGCGCGGTAGTCCGCGCCGACAGGGTCGTCGCTGGCCCCGAACAGGCCCCAGCAGTGCGGCTGGTAGACCTTCTCCTCCGGCACGTTGTGCATGGCGACCGGGATGCGCAGCATCGAGGCGAGCGTGATGACGTCCGCGCCGATGTGTCCGTACGAGATCGCGCCGTGGTTCGCCGCCCACGCGTTCATGACGGAGTAGACGTCCTTGAAGAAGCCCTTCCCAGTGAGGCGCGGGACGAACCATGTGCACGGCCATTCGGGGTTCGTCCGCAGCATCAGCTTCTCCTGCTGGTCGGCGTCGAGGTTCACGGACCAGCCCTCCGCAATCTGGAGGACGGGGCCCTGACCCTTCACGAAGCTGATGCGCGTCATCGTCAGCGGCATCTTCTCGGGCGTCAGGAAGGAGCTGGAGAAGCCGCCGCCGCGGAAGTACTCCACTCCGGCAGGCACCCACTTCGTCGCCTTCATGGTCGCGGCGATGTCCTTCTCGGTGACGTCCCACCAGTCCTTGAAGACGGGCTTGCCCTTCTCCTTCATCGCGCCGGCCGCGTCAAGGCAGCAGCTGCCGGAGTTGAGTAGGTGTATGATGCCATCCTTCGCGATTCCCTTCAGGCCCTTGCCCGTGGCGCGCTTCACCGCGTCGTTCGACCAGTATGTGCGCACGTCGGCGAACATCTGCGCCTTGTTCGTCAGGAGGTACATCAGCAGCATGCACACGCCGTTCAGCGAGTCGTTCTCGGTCGCCACGACCTGCGGGATCTTGGGTCCGTTCCAGTCGAAGGACGAGTTGCAGAACGCCTCCATGAAGTCGCCGTTCGGCCAGTGGTCGGTCCACTGGCGCTGCCCCTGGAAGCCGCCCGCGATGGCGTTCCTGCCGACGGCCTCCTCGCCGAAGCCCATCTCCGCGAGCTTCGGGTTGCCGACCATCATGTCGCGCATTATCATCGCCATCTTGACGACGTACTCCCAGTCGCGGTCCTTCGCCTCGCGCGACTTCTGGATGGCCTTCGGGTTGTAGTCCTTGCCCTCGCGGCAGAACTTCTTCGTCCAGGCAAGGGCCTTCTTGTACTCGTCCTTGTCGTAGATGCCCTCCGCTATGCGGCGCTCGATCTCGCACATGTCCATGTTCTCGGGGGTCATGCCGAGGTAGTCCTGGAAGAAGTCCACGTTCACGAACGAGCCCGCGATTCCCATCGCGGAGGAGCCGACGGAGAGGTAGCTCTTGCCCTTCATCATCGCGACGGCGAGGCCGGCCTTGACGAAGCGGAGGAGCTTCTCCTTGACGTCGGCCGGGACGGAAGTGTCCTTGGCGTCCTGGACCTCGTGTCCGTATATGCCGAACGCCGGCATCCCGCGCTGCGCGTAGCCCGCCAGCATGCAGGCGAGGTAGACGGCGCCCGGGCGCTCAGTCCCGTTGAAGCCCCACACGGCCTTCGGGATAGTCGGGTCGGCGTCCATAGTCTCAGTGCCGTAGCACCAGCACGGCGTCACGGAGAGCGACACGCCGACGTTGTTCGCCGCGAACTTCTCCGCGCACTTCGCCGCCTCGTACCTTCCGCCGATCGTGGTGTCCGCGATCACGCACTCCACCGGCGAGCCGTCGGGGTACTGGAGGCTCTCAGAGATGAGCTTCGCCGCGGTCTTGGCCATGTTCATCGTCTGGACCTCGAGGGACTCCCTGACGCCGCGCCTGCGGCCGTCGATTATCGGCCTTATGCCTACCTTCGGGAAACCACTCCATGCCGTCTGTGCCATCATCAACTCCTTTTTCTTTTTCGCCCCGGCCCGAACTCGCGCGCACCCCCGTGCGAACTGAGCCTGTGCCAGTTGCGTTTGATGGATATTATACCAAAAATCTCGCACCCCTGCACACAGACGCGTAGCCAGGAAGCGCGGTGAAAAACACCACTGCTTATACACGAGAGGTGCGCAGCTGCCGATTCTATGCCTCGGCTCTGCGGAACTTGGGGTTGCAGCCGGCGACGACGAGGGCGACCTCGCCCTTGACCTTGGCGCCGGAGAACTCCTTGACGAGGTCGGACAGATACCCCCTGCTCACGCGCTCGTGGACCTTCGTCAGCTCGATGCAAACCGCCGCCTCGCGGTCGCCGAGCGCGTCCAGCGCCGCCTCTAGCGTCGCGGCGATGCGGAACGGCGACTCGTAGCAGACGAGCGTGTGCTCCTTGTCGCGGTCCTCCGCGAACCAGTTCCTCAGCGCCCCAGGCCCTCGCGGGGGGAATCCCCTGAAGGTGAACGAACTCGTCGAAAGCCCGCTCATCAGAAGGGCCACGTTGACCGCGCTTGCGCCGGGGATGACGTCGTAGGGGACGCCCTCCTTCGCGCAGGCGCGTATGAGCCTGTAGCCCGGGTCGGATATGCCGGGGTACCCTCCGTCCGAGCAAAGCGCCACCTCCCTGCCCGCCTTGACCGCGGCGACGATCCCCTCCGCGGTCCGCTCCTCGTTGCCCTGCCTGTACGAAACCATTTCCGGACGCGGCACGCCGAAGTGCGCAAGCAGCTGCCATGTCCGCCGCGTGTCCTCGCACGCGATGAGCGCGGCGTTCCTAAGGACGTCCAGCGCCCTCGGCGAGAGGTCGCCGAGATTCCCTATGGGCGTAGCGACGACGTGCAGCATTACGGCTCGAACCTCGCTTCCGGATTCCTCCCCAGGACTCGGAACGCCTCGGGCAGGAGATTTGCGGAATCCAGGTCCTGGAGGCTCCTCCACTCGAACTCTATCCAGTCTTCCGCCGCGCGCACATCGGCGCCGGGGTCGTCCAGCCTAAGCTCGTAGACCAGGTTTATCTCCGAATGCGGCTTGCCGTGCTGTAGAAAGCTGTTCTCGACGACGCCGAGAAACCTGCCCGCCGTGGCGTCGAGCCCGGTCTCCTCCTTCATCTCGCGGACAAGCGCCTGGCGCCCCGTCTCTCCGAACTCGATGTGCCCGCCTGGAAGGTATGTCGACTTGCCTCCCCTGGCGCGGCATAGGAGGAGCTTCCCGCCGGCGATGCAGACGCCTCGCGCGATCGTCTCGACTCCGGCGAGCTCGTATTCGGGGAATTGGCCCTCTCCGCTCACCTCAGCCCCCTCTCACTGCACGGGCGCGCAGTTCACGCCATGGGCGACAAGATCCCTGCGGTGCACGCGGGCGCGGCGCAGGAAGTCCGCATACCCGGGCTTGTCCTCCCCGAGCCAGAACACCTCGGCAAGCGCCAGCATGCGCGGCCAGGCCTTCCATTCGAGGTCGTATTCGTTCCAGGTGTACTCCGACCAGTTGTTGCCCTGTCCGCCGAGTATGTGCGCCCTGGCGTCCTCTGGCACCCCGGCGCACGGGTCGAACGAGTAGCAGCGCTCAAGCGTCACCTTGCCGCCGATGTATAAGAAAGGATCATCCTCCAGCCCCTGCCTGTAGTCGAGGTAGCAGTAGCTGCACGGCGTCATCACGACGTCGTGGCCGCGCGTCGCGGCCGCCGCGCCAGAGACGAGCTCGTGCCCCGCCCCGGTGCGGCTCTCGCGCCAGCTCATGCCCATGGCGCTCTTCGGGATGTCGCCGAGGAGGTACTCGTCCCAGCCGATCGTGCGCTTGCCCCTGTCCGCGAGGAACTTGACGAAATGCCTCGTGATCCACGGCTGAAGCCCCTCGTGGTCGCCGAGCCCCTCCTTCTTGATCCTCGCCTGGCACTTGGGGCAGGTCTTCCACCTTACCTGCGGACACTCGTCGCCGCCAATGTGGACCACGTCGCCGGGAAACACCTTGCACACCCAGTCAAGGACGTCCTCCATGAACTTGATCGCCTTGTCGTTGCCTATGCAGAGGACGTCCGGCTCGATTCCCCAGACCAGCCTCGGCTCGCGCGAGGCGAGGTTCTCGGGATAACACGCGAACTCGGGATACGCGGCGAGCGCGGCGTAGACGTGGCCCGGCAGCTCGATCTCCGGCACGACCTGTATGTGGCGCTCGGCAGCGTATGCGACGATCTCCCTGAGGTCGGCCTCCGTGTAGAAGTACGGACCGTACTTGACGCCGTTCAACTTGGCGGCGTCCTCCTTCGTGCCGGTGTACGCCTTCACTCCGTGCCTGACGCTCGCCGACCTGGTCGCGCCGTACTTGACGAGCTCCGGATAGCCGGGCACGTCCACGCGCCAGCCCTGGTCCTCTGTGAGGTGCCAGTGGAAGCGGTTGAGCTTGTACTTCGCCATCAGGTCGAGAGTGCGCTTGACCGTCTCCTTGCCGAAGAAGTGCCGGCAGTCGTCCAGGTGGAACCCGCGCCACGAATAGCGCGGCGAGTCCTCGATCTCGACGCATGGCACCTTTACGCCGTCCTTGTCGTCCTTCGCCGCCAGCTGCTTCAGCGTCTCCAGCGCGTAGAAGCGGCCCGCCGCGTCGGAGGAGACGACCTTGACCCCGTCCCTGGAGACGGAAAGCCTGTATCCCTCCTTCGGAATCGAGGCGTCGGTCTCGCACTTCGCCTGCAGGCAGACGTCGCCCCTGCACTCGAAGGTGCCCTCGCCCTCCACGACCTTCCTGGGCCGCGGGATCAAGTCCACCGCCGCCGTCGACGTTATCGCCGCGGCGCAGACCGCCGCCATTGCCATAGCCTTCTTCATTGTCGCTTTCCTCCTTGCTAGGTTGTACGTTTCTAGATCGACACTGCTGCCGAGGCGGACGCGAGCCCCGCGACCGCGCCGGCCTTGGTGACGCGCACCGTGGCGGACATGACCTTGCCGTCCTCCATGCAGACCTCGGCGGCGAGCCTGGCCGCGCGCTCAATCATGCGGCACTTGGCCGCCACGAGCTTCGCGCGGATGGCCTCGCCCAGCGCGGCGTAGTCCACCGTGTCCGAGATGGAGTCGCTACGCGCGGCGGCGTCGACGATCTCCAGCGCGACGTCCAGCGACAGCCGCTGCTCGCGCACCCGCTCGCCGGGCTTCTCCCCGATGATGCAGTCGACCGAGAGCCCGTTCAGCTCCAGCCTCAATGTCCGCCCCTTCTCTTCGCTCATGCGCGGTATTATAGCATATTTCCGGCGGGTTTTGGCGAAGCGGCCGACGAGCCTCTCCGCCACCGCATTTTTTGCCAAATTGAGTCCCATGCGCACAGCCATTTTTGGTATAATACCCATATATGGACAAATCATCCGAAAGACCAGCCCGGTCGTGGCTGCTGATAGTGCTCATCGCCGTGGCCGTACTGTCGTTCTACAAGATGAGCGGCGAGGGGGCTAAGCCCCGCGACATCACGCCCGTAGAGTTCAAGGCCGCGCTGGAGAGCAAGCTCGTCGCCGAACCCATAACCCGCGTCGTCGACCGCGACGAGGGCGTGACGTACCTGGAGGGAGAGATGCTGGAGCGCGAGGCGGACGGGTCCGAGGCGAAGGACGCGGCCGGCAAGCCGAAGCGCGCGAAGTTCCGGGTGAACCTCGTCCCCGGCGAGAACGAGAAGCTTATGAACGGGCTCATCGCGAACAACGTCAAGGTGCAGGTTAAGACCTTGTCGAGCGCGTTCTCCCCGCTCCTGACGAACATACTCTTCTTCGTCGGCATGATGTTCCTCTTCTACTGGTTCGTCGGTCGCAGGATGGGCGGCGGCGACGGCGGCATCTTCGGGATGGGCAAGTCGCGGGCCAAGATGCTCAACGGCAAGGAGGAGAAGCGCAAGGTCACCTTCTCGGACGTCGCCGGCATCGACGAGGCGAAGGAGGAGGTCCAGGAGATCGTCGAGTTCCTGAAGGAGCCGTCCGCGTTCCAGAAGCTCGGCGGCAGGATTCCCAAGGGCGTCCTGCTCGTCGGGCCGCCCGGCACAGGCAAGACGCTGCTCGCGCGCGCCATCGCGGGCGAGGCGCAGGTGCCCTTCTTCGCGATCTCCGGCAGCGACTTCGAGGAGATGTTCGTCGGCGTTGGAGCGTCCAGGATGCGCGACATGTTCGCGGAGGCGAAGAAGCGCGCGCCGTGCATCGTGTTCATCGACGAGATCGACTCCATCGGAATGAAGCGCAGCGGCGCCGGCGCCCTCACCGGCACGCACTCCTACGAGCAGACGCTGAACACGATGCTCGTGGAGATGGACGGCTTCGACGCCAACGAGGGCGTCATAGTCATCGCCGCCACCAACCGGCCCGACACGCTCGACGCCGCGCTGCTGAGGCCGGGGCGCTTCGACCGCCAGGTCGTCATCGACCTGCCGACCCTAAAGGGACGCGAGGAGATACTGCGCCTCCACGGAAAGAAGATCAAGTTCGCAAAGGACGCGGACATCATGCGCGTCGCGCGCGGAACCCCCGGGTTCTCCGGCGCAGACCTCGCGAACCTCCTGAACGAGGCCGCTCTGATGTCCGTCAGGAAGAAGCTGGATGCCGTGGACATGGCGACCCTTGACGAGGCGCGCGACAAGATACTCTGGGGACGCGAGCGCAAGTCCGCCGGGTATTCGCAGAGGGACCGCGAGATAACAGCATGGCACGAGTCCGGGCACGCGCTGCTGCAGCTGCTGCTCGAGAACACAGACCCCCTCCACAAGGTGACGATCATCCCGCGCGGGCGCGCGCTCGGCGCCACCATGTCGCTGCCGGAGAAGGACGTGCTCAACCGCACGAAGGCGCACTTCCTGGACGAGCTCGTCGTCATGTGCGGCGGACGCGTCGCGGAGAAGATGTTCACCGGCGAGATATCGACCGGCGCCGCGCAGGACATTGCGATGGCGACCGACATAGCGAGGAAGATGGTGTGCAGCTACGGCATGAGCGACAAGTTCGGGTTCCAGGCGTTCAAGGAGCCGAACTCCTTCTCCGCCGCCGAGCTTCCGCCGGCCTTCAGCGAAGAGACGTCGAGGGAGATCGACGCCGAGGTGTCGAAGCTCGTCAACGACGCGTACGCGAAGGCGGAGAAGACCCTCGCAGAGAACAAGGACCTCCTGGAGCGCCTGGCCACGCGGCTCATCGAGAAGGAGACGATGGACGGGCGCGAGGTCGAGGAGCTCGTCGGGAAGACGCCGGCGGGCGGGGAAGCGACGGACGAGGAAAAGGCGGACGAGGCGACGACCGCCGGGGCCGAGGGCGAGAGCGCGGAGAAGGAGGAGGCGTCGGAGTAGATGCAGACGATGTCGGCCATACTTCAGATCGCGATCCTCTACTTCGTGATCTACGCAATCCTCAAGGGAGCGCGCGGCTCCCGCTTCGGGCAGGCTCTGATGGGCATCGGCCTGCTGACTACGATGCTCGTGGCGTTCACATACCTGTTCCACTTCTACGTCCTCTCGCTGATAATCAAGTACCTGCTGATATACCTCGCCATATCCACGGTCGTGATATTCCAGCCTGAGATACGCCGCATACTGGCAACCGTCGGCGCGTTCGGATACCTGGAGAAGCCGAAGCACAGGCCCGACGGGTCCGCCACGCCAGAGCTGATGATGGAGGTCCTCGCGGACCTCTCATCACGGCGCATCGGCGCGCTCTTCGCCTTCGAGCGCGGCATCTCTCTGCGGAGCTACGAGGAGACCGGAATCACCACGGACGCGGTCGTGTCGCGCGAGCTCGTGAACACGATATTCACGCCGCCCCTCCCCCTCCACGACGGCGGCGCCGTGATACGCGCCGGGCGGCTCGCGTCCGCGCACTGCATCTTCCCCGTGTCGAACAACCCCGAGCTGATCAGGAGCGGAATGCGCCACCGAGCCGCGGTCGGGCTCTCGGAGGAGACCGACGCGCTCGTCGTCGTGGTCTCGGAGGAGTCCGGGACGATCTCCGTCGCGCACAACGGCAGGCTCTTCCGCTACGACGGCAAGACCGCCACGGCCTCCGTCAAGAAGTGGATAGTCAAGGCGCTGCCCGCCGAATCCAGGGAGAAGAGGTTCCTGCAGATGTCGCTCGGCTCGCTGCAGGGGCTCTTCGCCAAGGCCCCGAAGGACGGCGGCGGACGGAAGGAGGGCAAGGCGTGATGAAGAGCAGAGAGAAACGTCCGCTGTCCGGCGTCATGGGCGCCGTCTCCTCCCTGGCCGAGCTCGTCACGAAGAACTTCTGGCTGAAGGTCCTGTCCCTCGCCATCGCGCTGGTCGTGTACGGCATGCTGCGCCCAGAGGCCGAGGAGAAGCCGATCCTGCCGTACGTCGGCATGGACATGGACAAGCCGTGGAGCCAGCCCGCGCATTCGGTCGTCATAGACCACGAGCCCGCCCATGCCGGGGCGCCCCAGGACCAGCACGCGGCGACGAACGGCCTGCAGCGCGCAGAATCAGAACCGAAAGGAACAGCGAAAGAGAATGGCAGCGAGAGACAATAGCGAAGGCGCACAGACGGGGACGTCGGGCGAACGGCACTTCTGGGGATGGTGGCTCTTCCCGATAGCGCTCTTCCCGCTCGTGGCGCTGATGACATACGACTGGAAGACCGTCGGGTTCCTCCAGGTGCCGGCAGCCCCCAGCACGAACTGGATCGGGACGCTCGGGGACATGTTCGCGTACTACGGGTACCAGCTCTTCGGTCTTGCGGTGTGGATAGTGCCGGTGTTCTGCATAGTCGGCGGGTGCCGCCTTGTCGCCGGCGGATCCTTCAGGCCTGGCCTGAGGTCGTTGTGGCGGCTGTGCTTCCTCGTCTCCGCGTCGTGCCTGCTGCAGGTCATGCAGGGCCATGCACCGGGGATATCCGCGATCCTCTCGAGGTTCAACCTGATGGCGGCGGGCGGCGCCGTCGGATATCTGCTGATGTCGAAATGCCTTGCGCCGCTCATCTCCGACATCGGCGCGAGCGTCCTGGTCCTCGTGCTCATGGCCTTTGCCCTGATAGGCTCTATCGGGACTAAGAACATTGCGGCGTTCCTTGCGGCGGTCTACCACTGGGTGACGGCCACGGAGCCGCCGTTCGACCCAAGCGGTGCGGAGCCGGGGTCGCCCGAGTACGACTCCGCGCTAGAGGCCTACGAGGCGGCCAAGCGCGCGAGGGAAGAAGCCAAGCAGCTGCGCGAGGAGGAGAAGCGCCGCATGCGCGAGGAGAAGGAAGCCGCCAAGCAGGCCAAGGAGGCAGCGAAGCGCGCCAAGGAGGCGGAGCGGGAGGCGGCGTGGCAGCGGCAGCAGGAGGAGATCGCGGCCAGGCGCGCCGCGGCGGCCTCCAAAGCCAGGCGCGAGGAGAAGTCGATCGAGGAGGCGTCCCTGTTCGACATGGCGGAGGCAAAGCCCGCCACGGCCCAGAAGAAACCGGCGCCCCCCGCGCAGGAGAAGGAGGAGGAGGCTCCGCCTGAGGACAAGGGGCCGTACATCCTTCCGGACGTGAGCCTGCTCAGCCCTCTGAAGAAGACCGACGCCGACCACAGCGACGTGGGCATGATGAGCCAGAAGCTCATCGACACGCTGAAGCTGTTCAACATCGACGCGTCGCTGAACGACACGGTGCAGGGGCCCGTCGTCACGAAGTACAAGATCTCCCTCGCCCCCGGGACGCGCTACTCCGCCGTCACGAGCCTGTCGGACAACCTCAAGGGCGCGCTGCACGCGAAGTCCCTCCGAATCGAGGCTCCAATCCCCGGCGAGGAGTGCATCGGCATCGAGGTCCCGAACCGCAAGCCGGCGGGAATCAGCTTCAGGGAGATATTCGAATCCGACGCCTGGAAGAACGCCAACGCGGAGCTGCCCCTTCTCTTCGGCAAGCGCGCGGACGGCAAGGAGCTCGTCGCGGACCTCGCGTCGATGCCGCACATGCTCGTCGCCGGCGCGACCGGCCAGGGCAAGTCCGTCTGCCTTAACTCCCTTATCTGCGGGCTCCTCATGACGCGCACGCCGGAACAGCTGAAGCTCATCATGGTCGACCCGAAGTGCGTGGAGTTCACGCCCTACTCGTCCATCCCGCACCTCCTGGTCCCGGTGATCACCGACAACCGGAAGGTCGTGTTCTCGCTGCACTGGGCCGTCGCGGAGATGGAGAAGCGCCTGAAGCTCTTCGCGCGCGCCCGCGTCCGCAACATCTACGACTTCAACCACCGCAAGACCTTCACGCAGCAGGACATGTTCGGCAACGACTCCGAGGTATCGTCCGACATGCCGAAGACTGTCCCGTACATCGTCATAATCATCGACGAGGCGGCCGACCTCATCGGGCAGTGCGGCAAGGAGGTCAACCCCGACATCCAGCGCATCACGCAGAAGGCCCGCGCCGCCGGCATCCACCTGATCCTCGCGACCCAGCGCCCAGACGCGAAGATCATCACCGGCGCGATCAAGGCCAACATCCCCGGCCGGGTGGCGTTCAAGACCGCTTCCTCCGTCGACTCGCGCACGATCCTCGACGACACGGGCGCCGAGAACCTCATCGGCAAGGGAGACATGCTCTTCAAGGGCAAGGACGGGCTCCTCATCCGCGCTCAGGGCGCGTGGATCGCCGACGGCGAGATCGCAAACGTAACGCAGTTCATCGAACAGCACGCCAACACGCAGTTCGACGAGAAGTTCGCCACGAAGCTCGGCCGCGTCAAGGAAGCCACCATCGACGACCCGTTCAAGGACAACGAGGACGACCCCGACAACCAGCAGCCGACGGAGGCGGAGTCGAAAAGCGCCCAGCGCGAGCTCGTCAAGGCGGCGGCGGACGCGGACGACTTCAAGAAGGCAGTCGAATGCGTCATCAACACCAAGCGGGCGTCCACCTCGCACTTCCAGAGGCAGATGGGATGGGGCTACAACCACGCGGCGAAGATACTCGACCTCCTCACGGAGCGCGGCATCGTCAGCGCGCCGCAGGGAATGGGCCCGCGCCAGATAATCATGGACCAGGACCAGCTCAAGGCGATCCTTATGGGCGGCTCGGACGGAGGCGGCGAGGCAACTGCCCCTGCAGACGACGAGCCGGCGCCGGACGACGGCTCCAGCGGACTTGAAGACGAAACTACGGAGGACCAGCAATGATTGAATTCGGTGAAACCCTGCGGCGGACAAGGGAGGCGAAGGGCCTGACCACAAGCCAGGTCGCCCAGACAACGCGCCTTCTCGTCCAGCAGATCGAAGCCCTGGAGCGGGAAGACTTCTCCAGGATTGCGGCGCCCATCTACGGACGGGGCTTCGTCAAGCTCTACTGCGAAGCGCTCGGGATTGACCCCAAGCCCCTTGTCGCGGAGTTCATGGAAATATACACGGGCAACCGGCAGCCTGCCATCAAGATGCGCGCGCCTGTCGTATCCGCGCCCGTTCCGCCAGCTCCGCCGCCAGAACTCGCATCGGCCCCGGCGCCAGCTCCGATAGAGCCCGCTTCGCCGCCGGAACCGGAGGAGTCAGAACCGCCCGCACCTGTCGAGCCTGCTCCTATAGAGCCAGTTCCGCCACCGCCGCCACCCGCGCCAGAACCGCTCCTTCCCGAGCAGCCCGTTACGCCGCAGGCGCCAGAAGAGGAACCGCCGACATTCACCCTTGAGTCGGAGACCATCCATTCGCCGGCGGCGACCCATAGCCAATTTGAATTCGAGCAAGAGCCGCCCGCGCCTGCCGAAGACGAATTCTTCCCGCCGCCGAGGAAACAGCCGTCATGGCGTCCACCCGCCATGGACGACGACTATGCCGACCATGGCTTCCGGCTCCAGAAGGTGCCGCCTGCCGTCTGGCGGATGCTGGCCGTTGTGCTGGCCGCCGTGGTCCTGCTGTGGCTGCTCTTCGCCGGAATCAGGGCGCTCTACCGCGCGACAATGAACGCCCCGTCCGACGATGTCGAGGCCACGTCCGCCGAACAGGCGCCCGCCGCCAAGCCCGCCGCAAGTCCTGCGCCGGCCCCTGCCGAAGTCGGCAAGGCCGCGCCGGCCCATGTCGACAGGAAGCCGACAAAGGTCCCACC
>Ga0310786_10008326_pt1 | contig 13331 bp, 14 predicted proteins | sample AusTroGonzalo_MG_FD_203881 | JGI IMG/M metagenome (GOLD analysis project Ga0310786, IMG submission 203881) | Bovine rumen microbial communities from tropical cattle in Woodstock, Queensland, Australia - Gonzalo_03 (v2) (version 2) | ecosystem: Host-associated > Mammals > Digestive system >... | reverse complement strand
GTTCGAGCTTCTGCTCGCTGTATCGGAACAAGGTTTCGTCCGCGTGAAATCTTGTGCCCGTCAGGAGCGCGTTTTGCGCCTCCTCATAGCTTCTGTGCAGTTCCGTGATGCTGTCGGCTTCCCTCCCGATCCCGGCCTGCAGGTCTGTAAATCCCTCGCTGACCATCGTGTCTATCACGGCCGCCGCGTATTCCGCAATCTCGTCCTCTGTACAAAAGGCCGAGTTTTTGACCAGCGCTATCGAATCATGGCCGAGAATCACCGCCTGGTCGTCTTCTTCCGTCGGCGCGTTCTCGGTGAAAATCACGGAAAGCGGTTTTTCAAGGGGGTACTTCATGCGGAACAGGATAACGGTCCGCTTCTTTCGTTTTTCGACGCCGTATTTCGCCGCGAGCGCCGCGGTCCGGTCGCTTTCCGCCGAGGTGATGAACTGATACCAGATATTTTTCGCGTATCCGTTTCCGGCGTGACTGCCGCGGACTTTTTCCCGGATTGCCGAAAGCAGTTCATAGCCCTCTGGCCTGTCCTCGCAGCGCAGGACTTCCCCTTCCAGGGAAAAATACAGATTCCCGTCATGGCGGCATACGGAATCGGGAGCGGTCTCAATCGAACGGCGGACTTCTTCCGGTACCTGTTCCGAAGGAATCAGCGTAATCGCCACATTGAGCCTGTCCATACGATCCCTCCCTGATAAACTCCGACAATTATAGCACATTTCCCGGATATTTCAAAACTCGTTCACCCGTGAAGTGCAAAACAGAGTTCCATAGTGTAAACTCGTTCACCGGGACGGGGTCTCTTGAAACATCCGTTGTTTATCTGTATAATTTTCAGGTACGGTCCGAGGTCTGAAGGGAGGGGTTGCGGATGAAATGCCTGAAGCGTTTTATGCTGTGCCTGCTTTCCCTTTGCCTTGCCCTTCCCGCTTCTCCTGCGTTTGCGGGATCTGATTTCCTGTTCCGTGACGACCGGTTTCGCGGAAAGTTCACAACCGAAAACCTTGATGCCATTATTGACGAATATGAGCTTTTTGACGGCTGGTACTGGACGACCGAGCCCGAAGTGTCCCAGACCTTTCACGGCCATCCGGATTGTCCCGGCTGGACTTCGGCGGCCGAAGCGCGCTATAAAAACACCTGGCTGAAAGGCTGGTACGGCTGCCGGTGGCCGATCGATCATGTACGCCGTGCCGCCCCGGAGAAGGGCGGTTACGCGGAATGTTTTGCCTTTGCCCAGTTTATCGGCTATCTTCTTTCCGGGGAAATCAATCCCCAGGGGAACTGGAAGTTTTATTATTCCTTCGACGCCGCCGGGGATCTTCAAGTCGGGGATATCGTCCGGACCGAGTATACGTATAAAAAAAAGCCGTACCATCACAGCGCGGTCGTATATGCCGTTGAGGGGGACGATGTGCGGTTCATGCAGGTTTCCGGGGCTTCCAACAATAGGATTTCCATCGGGGCCGGCTTTTCCGACGGGAATTACCAGAACGTGACCTCCGTTGACGAAATCAGGCATTTCTGGGGGATCAAGATTTCCCGGTACATTCCCGAAGAATCTGCGGCTGAATAATGATTATGCAAAAAAAGATCTTTACAAAAACAGGTCCGGTTTCCCGGACCTGTCGTTTGTATCCAGTTGTTTTTCCCCGCCGGGAGGGACGCAGGACATTCGGATGTCCCACGCCGGCCCGCCGGCAAAAACCTTTTTTACTTGGTGAGGATGGTCTTCTCGGTTTCCTTATCGAAGAAGTGCAGATGATTCGTATCCATCGCGATCTTGATCTTCTGGCCGGCCTTGCTGGAGGTGCGGGGATCAACGCGGGCAATGATGTTCCCTTCCTTGCCGGTGGTGCTCAGATACAGGTAGGTCTCGGAACCCATCAGTTCTGTCACTTCCACGTCCACATCGATGGTTGCGGTCGAATACTCGGCGAGCTTCTGCTCATCATCGTGGATGTTCTCGGGACGGATTCCCATGACAACTTCCTTGCCGATGTAGCTCTCATCAGTGAACTTGGACACTTTCTTCTCGGGAACGACGATCTTGTTGTCCCCGAAGCTGGCCACGACATCCTGTCCTTCACGGGTCAGTTTCACGTTGAAGAAGTTCATCTGCGGGCTTCCGATGAAGCCGGCCACAAACTCGTTTGCCGGGTAATCGTAGAGGTTCTGGGGCGTATCCACCTGCTGCACAACGCCGTCCTTCATAACGACGATACGGCTGGCCATGGTCATAGCTTCCGTCTGGTCATGGGTAACGTAGATGAAGGTGGTCTGCAGTCTCTGATGCAGCTTGGTGATCTCGGTACGCATGGCAACACGGAGCTTGGCGTCCAGGTTGGACAGAGGTTCGTCGAAGAGGAAGACCTTGGGCTCACGGACGATCGCGCGTCCGAGGGCAACACGCTGGCGCTGGCCGCCGGACAGAGCCTTCGGCTTCCGGTTCAGCAGGTGGGCGATGTCCAGGATCTTGGCGGCTTCTTCCACGCGGCGCTTGATCTCATCCTTGGGGGTCTTGCGCAGTTTCAGGCCGAACGCCATGTTGTCAAACACGGTCATATGCGGATACAGAGCGTAGTTCTGGAACACCATGGCGATGTCGCGATCCTTGGGCGCGACGTCGTTCACCAGTTTGTCGCCGATGTAGAGTTCGCCGTCGGAAATTTCTTCCAGGCCGGCGACCATGCGCAGGGTGGTGGATTTACCGCAGCCGGAGGGGCCGACCAGCACGATAAACTCTTTGTCTTCGATGTCCAGCGTGAAGTCGCTGACAGCGGTCACGTTTCCGGAGTAAACCTTGTAGATGTGCTGAAGGGATACACTTGCCATTCTTTCGTCCTCCTGTTATTTTGGGAAACACTGCTCCCTGATAATTGCATTATACAGAACTGCAACAAAAAAAGGAATTGACGTTCTGTACAACAATTCCTCTTTCTTTTGTGCATTTTGTCGGTTATCTGTGATTCCGGATCTCATTTCTCTCCAGCCGGATATTGTTGATCAGTTCGCTCAGCTTTCTGTCAGTCTCCGCGAGCAGGGAGTCCATATAGTCCAGCGTGTTTTTATGGAGCTCGGCCGTTTCCTGTCTGGCGCTCTCCCGGAGTTCCTCGCATTCGACCCGTGCCCGGCGGACGATGCTCTCTTCCTCCACCAGCTGCGCCGCCTTCTTTTCGGCGTCGTCGAGAATCCTTTTGGCCTCGTTTGTAGCGGCGTCAACCCGCGCTACGGCTTCCTGGTTCGCCTTTTCCATCAGCGCGTTCGCTTCATAGCTGGCCTGTTCCATCATCTGCTGGGCTTTCTGGGTCGCGTCGTTGACCATTCCCTGGGCCTGGGCCTGGGCGCTTTCCAGCATCTCCCTGCGCTTCTGTTCCGTTTCCGAGCGGATCGTCTCTTCTTCCTGAACGATCTGGGCTGCCTTTTCCACCGTGTCAGGCAGGTTGTCGCGCAGATACTCCAGCTGCGCCTGCATCAGATTACGGTTCACGGTGCACGTCTCGCTGTTGATCAGGCTTCTCTTGGCGCTCTTCAGTTCTTCAAACAGGATATTGACTGCCTTCAGGCATTCCGCCGCGCTGTTGATATCCGCTGCCATTTTATGAACCTCTTTTCTTTAATCTTCCGGAAACAGATTATTATTTCTTCTTCGACAGCATCCGCTGAATGTCCTTCAGGCATTCATCCGGGACAAGACCTCTGATCTCGCCGCCGAAGCCCGCGATCTCCCGTACCGCGCTGGACGATACCGCTGACAGGGCGGGATCGGCGGGAATCAGCAAGGTTTCAGCCTGTTCATTCAGTCTTCTGTTCAGCAGGGCCGCGGTATATTCGTGCTCGTATTCGGAGCAGCTGCGCACGCCCCGGATCAGGATCCTCTCCCGGTGCTCCCGCATATATTCGGCCAGAAGTCCCTCCCACCGGTCGACTTCCACGTTCCCGTACCTGGCGCATGCCTTCTGCAGCAGGCGTACCCTGTCCTCCGTCGGAAAACAGCCCTGTTTGTTTACGTTGACCATCACGGTCACATGCACCCTGTCGAAAATCGCCGATGCCCGGGAGATAATATCCATATGGCCGGCCGTTACCGGATCAAAAGAGCCGGGAAACACACATGAGCTCATACCCGATCGCCTCCTTCACAGGCTTTCCTCCCGGCGGTAAATCGTCACGCCGCAGAATCCCCAGTTTCTCTGTTTCACGCATTCGAAGCCGTCGCCGGTCTTCGGGGTTTTCCCGGCCTCATGCTCCAGGATGATCAGGGCGTCCTTGCTGAGTACGGGAATCAGTCCGTTGAATACGTCCCCGAGTTCCAGCATCGCGTAGGGCGGATCCAGAAACACGAGATCGAAGCGTTCCCCGGTGTCCTCAAATTCCTTCAGCGCCCTGCGCCAGTCGGCCGGAAGGATTCTGACCCGATCCTGGTATCCAAGCGTCTGGGCGTTCTTCTGCTCCGCCAGGATCGCTTTCCGGTCATGGTCGACAAGGCATGCGCTCTCCGCGCCGCGGCTCAGTGCCTCGAAGCTCAGCGCGCCGCTGCCGGCAAACAGATCCAGCACCCTGCAGTCTGCGATCTCCCCCTGAAGCATGTTGAACAGGTTCTCCCGCACCCGGTCCAGGGTGGGCCTTGTGTCCCGCCCCGCCGGTGCCTCGATCCTTCTTCCCCTTGCTTCTCCTGCAATAATCCGCATCAGTTCAGTTTCTCCGGTTCCTTCGGCTTCGCGGACAGTCCCGCCCGGATCCGCCTTTCTTTCCGCTCCCGGCGCTTTCTTCTGTTTTCGTTCGCCGAGATGGCGGTATGGACCCTGGCCCTCGCGTTCGGCCCGGACAGGTATCCGATTCCGTATGCGCAGGCGGGCAGCAGGAGGATCAGCGGGCTGAGCTTCTCAATAAGATAGACCGCGCCGTAATTGCTTGATCCGACCAGGTTGATAAACGGCATGACGGCAATCCGGATGATGATCCGGAGGATATCGATCAGGGACATTCCCGGCGTCTGGGTATAGGCGACCAGGGGACCCGCGATATCGTCGCGTCTCAGGTATGCCTGCATCCAGGAGGGCAGCGTTCCGGAGCTTGTCGTCTGAATCTGCGTGTTCAGGGAAAAGACCAGGGCGATCAGGAACAGCGGAATCGTTCCGATCAGCCCGGTGACAAAAGCCTTCATCGGATGATAGCAGATCTTCTTTTCGGATTCGCTGACCGTCTGACCCTTTTCTTCCTTCTGGAACAGAATTTCCCCGCGTGTGACGGCTTCCGCCCCGTGAACCGTTCCCTTGTTGTAGTAAATAATCGCCACCATGGCGATGATCGCTGTCCCGACAAGGATCCGGATAACGTCGGCTGCCCCGGAAATCGTGATGCTGATGATAAAGGACATAAAGAACACGACCAGGAGACTGCCGAAAAAGAGGAGACTGCTCTTCAGCGTATGTTCGTCTGTCACGCTCCCTCTCAGGAACTGCTTCCTGACGATCTGCTCGGGTTTTTTCCCATTCTGTTTTGATACTGTCATCTGTTTTCAGCTCCTTTTTCCCCGTCGGCGTGCACGATTTCCCTGATCACCCGTGATCCGGCGCTGAGCAGAATCTCATAGGAGATTGTCCCGCTCCATTCCGCCAGGTCTTCGGCGGTAATCCGTTCCGTCCCGTCCTCCCCGATCAGGATTGCTTCGTCGCCGGTTTTCACGTCCGGGATATCGGTCACGTCCGCGATCATCTGGTCCATACAGATCCGTCCGATGATTTTTGCCCTTCTGCCGCGGATCAGCACAAAGGCTTTCTTCGCCGCGCACCGGTGATACCCGTCGCCGTATCCGCAGGTAACCGTCGCCGCCCGGATGGGCCGGTCCGCCTGCCAGGTCCTGCCGTAGCTGACGTACGCCCCGGCCGGCAGTTCCTTGACGTAACTGACCGATGCTGTCCAGGTCATGCACGGTTTCAGGGGAAGGTCCGTTTTGACAGGGGGGTATCCGTACAGGCTGATGCCGGCTCTCACCATATCCAGGTACATTTCAGGATGCCGGTGAATCGCCGCGGAATTGCAGCAATGGCGGATCACGTTTTCCGGCAGGCCTTTGGTCATTTCGAGAAACCGTTCAAACTGCTGCCGGGTGTATTCCTCGCCGTCTTCCCCGCCGTCGGCGTCCGAAAAATGGGTGAAAACGCCGCTCAGGGTCACATGAGGGCTTTCCCGTAATGCTTTCAGGACCTCGTCCCGTTCGTCTTCCGTTCGCACGCCGATCCGTCCCATACCGGTGTCGACCTTCAGGTGGACTTCGGTCTGTTTTTCAGCCTCGGCCGCCGCCGTCTCGCACAGGTCGACCATTTTCGCGGAGCAGACCGTCTGGATCAGGTCGTTTTCGACGCCCCGCAGGACGTCGGCTTCGGTGACCGCCCCGAGGACGAGGATCGGTGCCGTAATCCCGTCTTTTCGAAGCTGGACGCCTTCGTCCACGGAAGCAACCGCAAGCATGGACGCACCGCCCCGCAGGGCCGCCGTTGCAGTCCGGGTCGCCCCGTGTCCGTACCCGTCCGCCTTGACGACCGCAAGCGCTTTCACGGTTTCCGGCAGCGCCGAGCGGATAGCCCTCATATTTTCTTCAATGTTCGTCAGGGTAACGACCCTTTTGTTTCTCGGATTCAATCTGATCAGCCCTTTTCGCGTTGTTCCGTAATATGGCGGTGAATCTGGTCGTTCAGCAGGTTGATATCGCCGCATCCCATTGTCAGCACCAGATCCCCGCTTTGGCAGTGCGTCCTGAGATACGCTTCCGTATCGTCGAAGGAAGGCGTCCATACCGCGTTGATTCCGTGCTTCCGCATGCCCTCAACGAGCATTCCGCTGTTCAGGTCTCCCGGATCCTTTTCCCGGGCGGCGCAGATATCGGTCACCAGCGTGTAGTCCGCTTCTTCCGTGCAGGTCAGGTACTGGTCGAACAGCGTCCTCACCCTGCTGAAAGTATGGGGCTGCATCACGGCCCAGAGACAGCCCTTGCAGCGCTTTCGGGCAATGGACAGCGCGTTTCTCATCTCGGCGGGATTATGCCCGTAGTCGTGAAAGATCTCTACGCCGTCGATCACATCCGTCAGTTCAAACCTGCGATGCGCGCCGACAAAGCGCGCAACGGTTTCCGCGGCTTTTTCCGGCGCCAGCCCGATCTCCGCCGCCGTCGAGATGGCCGCCAGTGCGTTCATGACGTTGAAATCACCGGGAACGCCCATCCTGACGTCTGCAGCCTTTTCGCCTCTGTGCATCAGCCTGAAAGAGGCGTATCCGCGTTCGTCCTCCCGGATTTCCGCCGGATACCAGTCGTTCTCCGTCCCGAAACCGAAGGTCGTCACCCTGCAGCTGAGCTTGCGGAACTGTCGGCGGATCCGGGGGTCGTCTCCGTTCCCGACGGCGATCCCGTTCTCCGGCAGCATGGCGAGATACTGCCCGAAGGTTTCCTCGATTTCATCGATATCCCTGTAGCAGTCCAGGTGATCCGCGTCGATGTTCAGCACCACCGCGATCGTCGGAGGCATGTGCAGGAAGCTGCGGTTGTACTCGCAGGCTTCGGCGATGAACAGGTCCCCGTGCCCGACTCTTGTGCTTCCGCCGATGGCGTCCAGCCGCCCGCCGATATGGATGCCCGGGTCGAAGCCGTTCTCCAGCATCATCTGGCTCAGCATGGACGTCACCGTCGTTTTGCCGTGCGCGCCGCAGATCCCGACCGCCTTCGGATATCCTTCCATCAACTGTCCGAGAAGATAGGCCCGCTCGATCGAAGGGATCCCGAGCCTGTCCGCTTCCTTCCGTTCCGGGTTCTCCGGACTGATCGCCGCCGAGAAGATGACCAGATCCGCGCCGTGGACGTTTTCCGCCTTATGGCCGATCATAACCTCGGCGCCTTTCTCCCGGGCGAAATGAACGAGATAGGTCTCGTCCCGGTCGCTTCCCGTCACCCTGTATCCCTGGTCCAGCAGCATCTCCGCCAGGCCGCTCATACTGCTCCCGCCGATGCCGATCATATGGATACGTCCGCCCCGGTAATCCCTGATATGGGCTGTACTCATGCCGATTCCTTCCTTGCTGTCAGTCGATGGTGATCCGGGGATTTTCCCGGCTCGGACGGTACATCACAAACCTGCGGCCGATAAACTGGATCGGTTCGGCGCCGGTCTTTTCGCACAGTTCGGTCAGCGCTTCTCTGGCTGTCAGGGGGGCTCCCTGCTGGACGCACCCTTTGATCAGTTCCCGGGCTTCCAGCGCGTCATAGACTTCCTTGACGGTTCCGTCCGTGATCCCTTCCTTGCCGATATAGATAATGGTGTCCAGCGTGTTCGCCATCGCGCGCAGCGAAGCTCTCTGTTTTCCGGTCATTGTTCTCTACCTCAGTTCGTTTTTTCCTACTCAACGAAGTCAAATTCCATATCCCCGATCTGAACCGCGGACCCTTCCGTCGCGCCGGCTTCCCGCAGCCGGTCGATCACCCCGAGTCGTCTCAGGCTCCGGTGGAACCAGTTGAGGCTCTCCTGGTCGGTGAAGTTGACGCTGTCGATCAGCCGTTCCATGCCTTTCCCGGAAACGATGTACACGCCGTCTTCACAGGTGATTTCGAATGCGTCCAGGTCGGTTTCTTCCTCCGGTTCTTCTTCCTCCCGGTAATGCAGCACCGGTGGAAGGTCTTCCAGCTGCCGCGCCGTTTCGTCCAGCAGCTCGTCGAACCCCTCGTGCGTTGCTGCGCTGACGGCGTAAACCTTCTCTCCTCTTTCGGCGGCAAACGCGCGGACGCGCTCCAGGTTTTCCTCCGCGCCTGTCAGGTCCGTCTTGTTGCAGACGATGATTTGCGGCCGGCTGCCCAGATCGCCGTAATGGTCCAGCTCGGCGTTGATCTGTTTCAGATCCTCCACGGGATCCCTGCCCTCGCTCCCGGACACGTCCACCACGTGCAGCAGCAGCCTGGTTCTCTCCACATGCCGCAGGAAGTCGTGTCCGAGCCCTGCGCCCTCGGCCGCGCCTTCGATCAGCCCGGGAATATCGGCCAGCACGATATCCTTGCCGTACCGCCGGACGATGCCGAGGTTAGGCGTCAGCGTCGTGAAGTGATAGTTGCCGACCTTCGGCCTGGCGCTGGTCACAACGCTCAGAATCGAACTCTTTCCGACGTTCGGATACCCGATCAGCCCCACGTCGGCGATGGTTTTCAGCTCCAGCCGGAGCGTCCGGATCTCTGTCTTCATGCCGGGTTTTGCGAAGTTGGGGGCCTGTCTGGTCGGCGTAGCGAAATGCTGGTTTCCCCATCCGCCTTTTCCGCCCCGGAGCAGGAGTCTGATTTCCCCCGGTGTATCCATGTCCGCCATCACACGGTCGGTTTCGTCGTCGAACACGACCGTCCCGACCGGAACCTTGATCAGCAGGTCTTCCCCCTGCTTGCCGGTGCAGCGGTTGGCCTTGCCGTCTTCCCCGTTCTGGGCCGTGTACTTGCTTCTGAACCGGAAATCCAGCAGCGTATGCATATTCACGTCCGCGTAGAGCAGCACGTCCCCGCCTTTGCCGCCGTCACCGCCGTCCGGCCCTCCGTTGATCACAAACTTTTCCCGGTGGAAGGAAGCGGAACCGTTGCCTCCGTTCCCGGCCTTCGCCGTGATCTTCACATGATCTACAAAATTTCCCATGTTTTCCTCTCTGCGCTAATTCCTCATGGAGTGGATCGGTGCCGGAATCCGGCCGCCGCGGGCGATAAACGCGTCATTTTTCCACCTGTTCACCGACATCACCGGCGCACGCCCCAGCAATCCGCCGAACTCAACCAGATCCCCGGCTTTCTTCCCGACCGCCGGAATGACCCGGACCGCCGTCGTCTTGTTGTTGATCATGCCGATCGCGGCCTCATCCGCGATAATACCGCTGATGGTCGCGGCGGAGGTATCTCCGGGAATCGCGATCATATCCAGTCCGACAGAGCATACGCAGGTCATCGCTTCCAGCTTTTCCAGGCTCAGTGCGCCGACGCTGACCGCTTCGATCATCCCGATGTCCTCGCTTACCGGGATGAAGGCGCCGCTGAGTCCCCCCACATGGTTGCTGGCCATGATGCCGCCTTTTTTCACCGCGTCGTTGAGCAGCGCCAGCGCCGCCGTCGTTCCCGGCGCTCCGGCGCTCTCCAGTCCCATCTCGGTCAGGATATGGGCCACGGAATCCCCTCTTGCCGGTGTCGGCGCAAGACTCAGGTCGACAATCCCGAAGGGAATGTTCAGCCGCCTGCTCGCTTCCTTGGCGACCAGCTGTCCGACACGCGTAATCTTGAAGGCGGTCCGCTTGATCGTCTCCGCGACGATGTCGAAGGGCTCGCCTTTGACATGCTCCAGCGCGACCTTGACGACCCCCGGGCCGGACACGCCCACATTGATCGCGCATTCCGGCTCTCCCACGCCGCAGAAAGCGCCGGCCATGAAGGGATTGTCCTCCACCGCGTTGGCGAACACAACCAGCTTCGCGCATCCCAGGCCGTCCTGGTCCGCGGTCAGTTCCGCCGTCTTCTTAATGATCTCGCCCATTTCCTTCACGGCGTTCATGTTGATGCCCGCCCGGGTGGAAGCAACGTTCACGCTGGAGCACAGGAGTTTTGTTTCGCTCAGTACTTCCGGAATGGAGGCCAGCAGGCGCTCGTCGGCAAGCGTGGCGCCTTTGTGCATCAGGGCGGAGTATCCCCCGAGAAAATTGACGCCTACCTCGGCGGCCGCCCGGTCCAGGGCCAGGGCGATGGGCCTCGGGTCGTCCTGGCAGATCAGGCTGACCGGCGTCACGCTGATCCGTTTGTTCACGATCGGGATTCCAAGCTCCGTCTCGATCTCTTCCCCTGTCCGCACCAGGTCTTTCGCCGTCCGGCAGATCTTTTCGTACACGCGCTCCGCGCATTTGTCCGCGTCCCGGTCGGCGCAGTCCAGCAGGTTGATTCCCAGCGTAATCGTCCGGATATCAAAGTTCTCCTGCTGGATCATGTGCATGGTCTGCAGGATCTCCCTTGTTTCGATCATACGGCAGGCCTCCTTCAGATCCGGTGCATCGCGTCAAAGATATCCATCCGCTGCATATGGATGTTCATCTTCAGTTCCTCGCGGACAGGCTCCAGTTCCCGGTTGATCTCCTCAAAGCTCCTGTGGGCCCCGTCCAGGTCCACCACCATCATCATCGTAAAATAGCCGCCCAGGATCGTCTGGGTAATATCGAGAATATTGATGTTCATCTCATACAGTTTGGTGGCCACCCGAGCGATGATCCCGGTAGCATCCAGTCCGGTCACGGATATCAGTGCCTTCTTCATACGCGAACTTCCTCCGACGCATATATATTCAGATTATTATAGTTGTCGACGGGTCCGTTTGTCAATTTTACTTTCTTTTACCGGGCGTATATGCTATAATTGATTGGTTACAGGACTGTCGGAAGGAGGTGGAAAGGCTTTGTCTGAACAGGCCCGGCTGATCCTGGCTTCCAGGTCTCCCCGCCGCAGTGAGCTCATGGCTCGCTTCGGGATTCCCTTTGAAACCTTCTCCCCGGAGGTTGATGAGTCCTGCGGCCTCTCCGCCGGTGAAGCGGTGGAAGTGCTTTCCCGCCGTAAGGCGCTTGCGGCGTTCTCCGCCTTCCCGGATGCGTTCATTCTTGCCGCGGATACCCTTGTCTCTCTGGAGGGGGAAGTGCTCGGCAAGCCTTCCGGCCCCGACGAGGCGGCCCGTATGCTCCGGAGTCTTTCCGGCCGGGTGCACCAGGTGTTTACCGGGGTGACCGTGATGTCCCCCTCCGGCAGGGTGTTTACGTTGTCGGATCGGACGGACGTCACCTTCTGCCCCGTTCCCGAAGAAGAGATTCTGGCCTACGTAAATTCAGGGGAACCGCTTGACAAGGCCGGAAGCTACGCCCTTCAGGGGCGTGCCGCCCTTTGGGTCACGCGGATCGAAGGAAGCGATACGTCCGTCATCGGCCTTCCGCTGTATCTGGTCCGCCGGCTCCTGATCCTTGCGGGCTATCCCCTTGCCGCGGCGCAGAGCGGCAAACTTTGACAGAAGGATGAGTGACTTATGCCATTACTGGCACCTGATATCGGTATAGACCTGGGAACGGAGAACATCAATGTTTATGTCCGGGGGCGCGGCATTGTGATTTCCGAGCCTTCACTTGTGGTTCTTGACCGCGAGAACAGCCATACAGTCCGCGCGGTCGGTGATGAAGCCCGCTTCCTTTTCGGCCGTACGCCCGATACCCTCATTGCCGTTTCGCCGATCCGCAACGGCCAGATTGCCGATTTTGACATTGCGGAGCTGATGTTCAAGTATTTCATTCGCAAAGCCGTCGGCGTCTCGTATCTCGGCAAGCCGAAAATCATCGTCTCCGTTCCCTGCGGCCTGGATGACGTAAACCGCAAAGCGCTGACGGAGGCCGTACGCATGGCCGGTTCGAAGCATGTTTTCCTGATCGAGAAGCCTTTTGCCGCCGCGATCGGCACCGGTCTTCCCGTCTATGATCCGATCGGAAGCCTGGTCGTTGACGTAGGAGCCGGGACGACGGACGTCGCCGTCATCTCTCTCGGCGGCCTCGTGGTTTCCCAGAGCGTCCAGGTCGGCGGAAACAAGTTTAACGACGCCATTGCCGATTACCTCCGCCGTGAATGCAGTATTTTTGTCGGGAGCCAGACGGCGGAAAACATTAAGAAGGATCTGGCCTCCGCCATGCCGCTGGATGAGGACCGTACGATCCTCGTCCGCGGCGTGAATCAGCTGAACACATCCGCCGGGACCGTTTCGTTTTCCGCCGCCCAGGCCTATGAAGCCGTGAAAAGTCCCTGCGCGGCGATTGTCAAGGCGATCCGCTGGGTTCTGGAAAGAACGCCGCCGGAGCTTGCGGCGGATATCATGAAAAGCGGCATTCACCTGACCGGAGACGGGGCGAAGCTCTTCGCCCTGGATCGCTATATTTCCGAAAGTCTTGGTATTCCCGTCCTGCTCGCCCGGGACCCGGGGGACTGCTGCATTCTCGGTATCGGTTACCTTACGGAGAATATCCAGCTGGTAACCCCGCAGGACAGGCGTTCCGTGCCGTCCATGAAAAAATAGTCGCTGCTGATTATTTTTCACGAAAGGAGGTGCCTGCGTATTGGCCAGAAGACGTCTTCAGCGCAAAGTGACGAATGATCGTCCCGTTGTCACGGACGACTTTATCTATAACGATCCCGCTGATCCCGCTGAGGAAGATCCGTCGTCCTCTGTCTCTTCCGACACGCCGGAAGAAGCGGTCCGGAAACTCCGCCGCCGTTCCGCGTCTTCCCGGCAGTCTGAAACTCCGGCGGATCAGGAC
>Ga0310786_10008325_pt1 | contig 13335 bp, 12 predicted proteins | sample AusTroGonzalo_MG_FD_203881 | JGI IMG/M metagenome (GOLD analysis project Ga0310786, IMG submission 203881) | Bovine rumen microbial communities from tropical cattle in Woodstock, Queensland, Australia - Gonzalo_03 (v2) (version 2) | ecosystem: Host-associated > Mammals > Digestive system >... | reverse complement strand
GGATGCCGTCTTCAGGGTCATTCTTCATCAGGAGCTTCTCGACCTCCTGACCCTCAGACTTCAGAAGCCATCCGTCTCTCGTCAGTTTCTTGACCTCCTTTTCAAGGTCAACCTCCATTTCGGAGGCTCCCTGAATCTCATAGGCCTTCTGACGGATATTGTCGGGAGAGAACAGGCCGCGAGTCAGGTCACGGACTGCAGAGACGGTTGTCTTGGTGTCGTATTCATAGGTCTTCTGAGACAGGGCGATGTTGTCAGGGAGCTTGGAGCCGAGATGCACCTGTTTCATCACGGACTCACGAACCATGCCGTTCAGACAGGCACCGTTCAGGAGAAATGCTCGCATGTCAACGGCTCCGTCGCCATAGTCTGACGTGCTGAACCGAGCCCCAGCGAAGATGACAACGTCGCCGTTCTTGGCTGTCGGGATGACGAGCGGCTGCGGCAGGATCGTCTCAGCCCATACCTTCGTATCGTTCATATACGCGTCGCTGATGACGGCTCCCTGCCCTGCGGCCTCCTGAACGAAGGCTGTCAGAATCTGCACGGAGTTCAGTCGGCGATAGCTGTCTGAGAGGACACCCCTAACCTGTTGGCCGACGGTTCTTACCAATACACGGGTGCGCTGCGTCCATCCTGAGTGTTCGTTCAGGAGGTGTGCGGCCAGCTGACGAGACCATGCCTCGCCTGAGGCCAATGTGCGGAGATACCTCTGAGGCACGCCCATACGGTCGGCGAGCTGAGAGATGGCGTTGTCATGGAGTGAGAACTGACCGTCAGGCATATTCATTGCGAGGTGCTGTCCGTTCCCGTCGAACGTTATCACAGGGGCGTGGTCGTTGACTTTCAGGTTCACGCCTATAGGGGCGATGAAGTCCTGAGCAATCTTTCCCTCATTGATTAGACGCTCCATTGTTGCCCGTACTCCGACGGCCTTGCCGTCAATCATTCTCTGAACTTTGTTCATTACGACCTCGTTCAAGCCTTGCTGAACGGTTGGGTCTGCTGCTGTTGTAAACATAATGCTGTTAAATTTGAATTAATAATATGGGTTAAATAACTCGAGAAATCTCGCTCAGGCTGAGGGGTTACATAGATACTCCTGAGCCTCATTGAACAGGGCTTCGCCTGTCAGGTCATCTTTGCTGGGTTCAAAGCCTGCGAGGTATGCGGCCTCGATAAGCATGTTGTCTAACTTTGTCATAATGCTGTTACTTTATAGGGTTATACTTACTTGCAATAGAATGTGACCTTCAAGCCCCTGCGGAGCTTACAAGTGCAACTGTCCTCCATACAGGCGTAAGAGCGGGCAATGAACTTATTCATCAGCTCTGCCCCGATCAGGTTCAGGAGGCCGCTCACTCCGACCAGCTTATGGATGCGCTTGCCTTCGTTGTCGCGTCCGCTGACCTTGATTCTGAAATCTCTGTTGATTTCGCTTGACTTGTAATTGAGTGCTGTTGCTGTCATATTGCTGTTATTTAAATGTTTCTGATGCAAAGATAAATGAAGTATTTTAATTAAAACACATTTTTCGAAGAAAATTTTAACTGAACGGTGTAAATTTAAGTTTTTTAACGTAGTTTTGCGAAAATGCCTAAAATTACAGGTTTTTGCATTATTTATGATTATTTCGTAATCACTTTTGGAAAATATCGCTATATTTGCAGCGTTTTACCAAATAGTTTATAAACAATATGGATTTCAAACAGCAAATTTTGGAGGCGTTGAAAGCCAAGTTTCAGGGGGTCAACGTCAATGTCTTGAACAGGATAGCTGAGAAGCTCAGTAAGACTGTTACCAAGGCCGAGGAGGTGACAACCGCCGTCGCGGGGGTCACAAAAGAAATGATTGAGGTCATAGAGAGTTATGGCGACAGCCGTGCGACGGAAGCCGCTCAGACAGCCGTAACGAACTATGAGACGCAGCACAACCTAAAGGACGGCAAGCCTGTAGAACAGCAGGGGGGCGGTCAGGGAGGGGGCGCAGCCGCTCAGGTCACAACACAACCCGCTGGGGGTTCGCAGACGGACGCATTGCTCCAGCAGCTCATTGAGCAGAACAAACAGCTCACTGACAGGCTGAACAAGATGGACGGCGAACGAACAACCACAACCCGCAAGCAGAAACTTGACGAGATTATCGGCAAGCTGCCTGAGAACCTTCGTAAGGGCTATGCCCGCACACCTCTCGACGGAACGGACGAAGAGTGGAACGCCCGAATCCAAGAGGTGCAAACTGAGGTTGACGGCCTCGCCGCTGACATCAAGGCACAAGGTGCTGTCTTCGGGCGACCCGCCGCACAACATGGCGGCAATCAGCAACAGGACGGTAAGCTGACAGAGGCACAGGAGAAGGCCATCGCACGCCGCGACGGTGTTCCTGCATCAGACCAGCAGCCGTTCTAAATGTCTAACAAATTAAAACGTTCACAGCTATGTCAATGACAGTAACACGCAAAAAGGACAACCGCACCCCGCGAGTCCTGATGCACCGTGTGGCAGACATCCGTGGCGGCGTTTCTATCAAGGTATCTGAGCTTGGAGGCGACTACCTCCGCGAGGGTGCCGTCCTGAGCGCTCCCGACGGTAACGGCCTGTCTCACGTTGTGAAGGTCGCCGATGTCTATGCTGCCGTAGCAGCCGCAGACACCACCGTAAAGGTAAAGAAGTTCCATAACTTCATGGTCGGCCAGTTCGTCATGGTGGCCACAGGAGCGAAGGCTTCGACCATCACGGCCATCGACACCTCGAATAAAGACTATGACACGCTGACGCTCGACCAGGCTCTTGGCGAAATCGCCTTGGGCGGTCAGCTCTCTGAGGCCGCTGCCAAGAGCACGACCACCACGTCAGCCCTGAAGTATGCCCCCAAGGCTATCGCAGGAACAGGCAAGTCCTTCGAGCAGAATTCAAACCTTGACATGGATGCTTGGGTGATCGCAGTCACGAAGGGTAACCCCCTTCCCTCTTTCATCGAATCAGCCCTCAAGGGAATCATCAACTATTAAAAAATAGAAGAAGATTATGGCAACAGTAGTAAACACCCTCATCGTGGGACTGACCCAACAGATGATTCAGGCTCGCATCAATACCATTGACGTGAAGCCTTTCATGTTCGGTCGTTACTTCCCCGTGAAGAAGGTAAACGGCTTCGTTTGGAAAACCCTGAGCAATCAGCTTGCCAAGCGTAATGTCGCTGCCGATCTCCACACGGACAACGGAACCATTATCCGTAAGCGCCGTCCCATCTTCGAGAGCGCAAAGGGCGATATCCCATTCATCAGCATTTCCCGCGACATGAAGCGCTCCGAAATCAAGGATTATCAGACCGCCTTGGCCTTTGCGCCTGACGGTGACGCTACCGAACTCGTTCAGTATTGGGGCGAGGACGTGGACTTCTGCTTCAACGGTGTTCAGTCAGAGCTTGAGTACATTGCTTGGGCTTTGGCCTCAAACGCTGGTAAGCTCTCGTTCACGACCACCAACAACGCCACATTCGCCAATGAGTTCGACCTTGACTATGACGTTGACGACGCTCAGAAGGTCAAGACATCGACCGATTGGAATAACAGCTCTCAGGCTGATATTCTCGGCGACCTTGTGACGTTGGTAAAGACTGCCAAGTCACTCGGCCTGAACCCGAAGTTCGCTTTCATCAATCAGGATGAACTCTATCGCATCTGCACCTCTCAGCAGATTATCAAGGCTTGCGCATCGTTCATGGTAAACGCCATCAACGCAGCTCAGACCCCCGACCTCGCTCAGGTCAACGGCATGCTTGCAAAGCAGGCTTGGATGAACGGACTGCAGCTCCGCGTCATCGAACAGGATATCACACGCGAGTTTACAGACGGCTCGACCTCCTCAGGCAACCCGTTCGCAGACCGCCGCATGATTATCTCTGAGACCGAGCGCCTCGGTACCACTCAGTACGACATTCTCGAGGAGAACGAGGACACCATCCTGCGTGCCGTCCGCTCTCACACCATCGTGAAGAAGTACGGTACCATCGAGCCGAAGTCTGAGGTTACCATCGGTCAGGCTGACGCTGTGCCCGTCTTTGACACGGCATACCGCAACCTGTACGTGAAGACCAACGCGCAGAATTGGTAAACGTCTGTGTTCCCATAACCAAACGCAATCCGTATGGCAACGACAGCGACAATCCTTGAAGCTCTGAAAGGCGTCAACTCATACCCTATCCCGCTCCGCACTCTCGTTGAGACAGCGGAGCGTCGGGGTTTGAAGCTGACGGACAGCGCCACGCAGAAAGCTCTGAAGGGGAAGTGTTTCCGTCTCACGACGGCAGACCTTCTCCTGTGGCTCTCCCTCGCTCCTAACATCACTCAGGGCGGACAGAGCTATTCGTTCACAGATGAACAGCGCAAGCAGTTCAGGAATCAGGCGCAGGATATCTTCGACGAGTTCGACGATGACCTTGCGCCGAAGGCAACCTATGGTTACAAAGGCTCTCGGCTATGATTATTCAGAACGGAACCATTGAACTGAAACAGAAGACCGTCGCGCAGCAGCCCATCGACCCTGTAACGGGTCACGCTGTCAAGCCGACGGACTCAGGCTGGGGAAACCCTATCCCCTGTCAGTATGTCCCCGTGACCTACAATCAGCTCAGACGGGTCAACGGCGAACCCGCGACAGAGGCCAAATATCAGGTCTATATCGAGGAGCAGCCGTTCGAAGGAGAGCAGATCAGGCTCAAAGACCGAGCAGGGAATGAAATCGGGGAGTTTTCAGTCATCCATTGTGAACCGTTGGAGGCCGTCTGTGAGCTGAGGATATGGATTTGACCCGTAAAACGGCCTGTGGCGGCTCAATAATTCTTTTGTGATAAATCACACCTATAAGGAACGAAAAGCCGACATAGACGAAAATCGGGAGAAATAACTATCAGACAGAGCAATGCCAATAAAGAGAATAACGCCTGACAGCGAGATAGACAAATACATCGACGATACGGTGCGACGCGCTGAGGAGGCGATTGTCTATAATCTCAAATACGTGGCAGAGCAGGTTCTGAACGAGGCACGCTCGACGAACTCCTATAAAGACCGCACAGGCAACCTGAGAAGCTCTCTCGGATATGTCATAGCGGTGGACGGGAGGATAGTCAGCACCAGCAGCTTCAACACCGTCTCAGGCGGTAGCGAGGGGAGCCGAGAGGGTCGGAAGTTCGCTGAGAGTCTCGTAAGCCGATTCCCGAAGGGGATAGTCCTGATAGTTGTCGCTGGAATGAACTACGCGAAATACGTCTCGGCACGCGGATATAACGTCCTCGATACGTCAGAGGTTCTCGCGGAGCAGCTCGTTCCTCAGATGTGCAGGGATTTGGGAATTTTGAAATAGTAACGATAAACTCATTCATTCAATATGTCAAAGACAGGGAAACAGATACAGGGCGACGTTTACAGCCTTTTGAAGGCCTCCGCTCTTTCCTCGATGATTTCAGGCGAGGTTTACAGGAAGGGTATGCGTCCCCGTGACAGCAAGCTCGAAGATGCCGTCGTGATTTTCACGGGCGGCTTTGCTGGTGAGATACAGACGGGCGTTGTAACTGTCAACATCTTCGTCCCTGATATCGACCCTCGACAGGACGGTGTCCTGACAGAGGACGGCGGGCGCACCGAGGAATTGGAGCGTGCCGCCGATGAATGGGTAAAGACGCTGACGGCTTCACGGGGCTGTTATCGCTTCCGTCTCGCTCAGACGATCACGACCGAGGAGGAGCCTGAAATAAATCAGCACTTCGTCGTTGTCAAGCTCCGTTACCGTTTCTATGGCTCAGATGACGCAACTGTCGATACAAGTAACGTAATTAGTAACCCATAAATTTTTAGAATTATGTCAGTACTTTCTTGGGGTAAGTGTTCAATCACTAAGACCACATCAAGCAACGGCGCTCCCACAAGCAACTGGAGTGCCATCGACACTCCGAAAGAGGACACCACCAAGCTGACCACCACAGCCGGTACCGAGACAACGGCTACCGAGGAGGGAGGCGGCGTTGTTGATGCTCGCTTCGGGCGTTCCTCATATCAGTTGGAGTTTGACCTGTTCGTCAAAAAGGGCGGCACACGTCCGTTCACAGACGATGACGGCGTTATTACGGGAGAGTGGGCTTTCCGCGTCACTCCTGAGGATAATACCTGTGAGGGCATTCAGATTGACCGTGCCAATGTTCGTGTCGAGGAGTCTTACTCAACGGCTGACGGTAAGCTGTTGCACTACGTTGTGCGCTGCCTCCGTCCCGCGACTGGAAACACGGTCAAGCCTTACACGGCTCAGAGCTGAACGCAGGCTTCTCCAAACTAATTTCCTGACCCGTGGCGGCGGGGGTCATCAGTACCGCCGCCGCTTTTTCTTTACTCAATTTAAATCGTAATGGAACAGACCATTGACAAACAGAAGACCATCGAGACAAAGACCGCCGAGGCCATCACTCAGGAACCTGAGAAAGTGACCGTTGGCGACCGTTCGTTTATAGTCCAGCCCCCGTCTGTGGCGACTCTCATTCTCGTCTCTGAGGCAGTCTCGCGCTTGCCGCGTTTCAACTCTGACGGTCAGAACGTCCTCGAGCAGACACTTGCCAACGCAAAGAACTGTGAACCGCTTGGGGAGATAGCCGCAATACTAATACTTGGCGCTCGGGCTATTCGTGAGGCGCAAGAGCCGCGAAAACAATCTCGTTGGTCACTTATACGCAACGGCTGGAGAAAAGCCGACAGTGGCCGCGAGACAGCCTCTAAGAGTGAGCTTACGCGTTTGCTCCTCGAACAGATGACACCCCGCGAGCTTTTCAACCTCATAGCCCGTCTGCTCAACCGCATGCAGATAGCGGATTTTTTCGGGCTTACCACTTTCCTGACAGAGATAAACCTGCTGCGTCAGACGAAGGTGGAGGGAGAGGAGAACTGAATGACAGCATTTGGGCGGTGGTCGCAGGAACCGTAAAGGGATTCAATCTCCCCATCGATTATGTGCTGTATGATATGTCCTACGTGAATATGATAATGTTCGGTGCCGTGCTTCCAAGCTATAAGCCCTCAGGTGACGTAAAGGCTGATGGCAATCAGAAACAGGAGGAAATAAAGGTCGATGACCCGAAGATGAAGGCAAGGGCAAGACAGATTATCGATTCACTTGTATAAACTCAAAACTCTAACAGAGACAGACAATGAACAACGACAACGGCAAGTCATACTATGGCATAGGCCTCGATAACTCACAGCTCAGGGCAGACGCGGCAGAGAGTCGCGCCATCCTGAAAGGTATAGGCGACACGGCTGTCCGAGAAGGGCAGAATATCGATAATGCTTTCTCCCGCATCGGCAAGACCATTGCGGGCGTTTTCACTGTTCAGCAGGCCACGGCCTTTGCCCGCGAGATTGTACGTGTCCGCGCTGAGATTGAAAGCCTCGAAATCAGCTTTCAGACCCTCCTCGGCTCAAAGGCAAAGGCAGACCAGCTTTTCGGTGAGATTCGGCAGTTTGCCGTTCAGACCCCGATGCAGCTCAAAGACCTTGCAAGCGGTGCGCAGATGCTCCTCTCATTCAACGTCGAGGCCGATAAGGTAATGAAAATTCTCCGTGCCATCGGCGATGTCTCTATGGGCGACGCTCAGAAGTTCAACAGCCTGACGCTGGCCTTCTCTCAGATGTCATCGACGGGCAAGCTCATGGGACAGGATCTGCTGCAGATGATTAATGCGGGATTCAACCCCCTGTCTGTCATCAGCGAGAAGACAGGTAAGAGTATCGGTGTCCTGAAAGAGGAAATGGCCGCAGGAAAGATTTCTGCCGAAATGATTACCCAGGCATTCATCGACGCGACCTCTGAGGGCGGCAAGTTCTTCAATATGCTGGAGAAGCAGTCGCACGGCATCAACGGTGCCATTTCTAACCTCAAAGGAGCATGGGATGACATGCTGAATGACCTCGGAGAGGGGTCACAGGAAGCCATCACAGGAACCGTTGAGGGGCTGACAGACCTTGTAAAGCACTATGACGAGGTCGGCAAGACCATCATGGAGCTTATTGCCGCTTACGGTATCTATCGTGCCGCTCTCATAGCAACGGAGGCTATTCAGGCTTCGTATATGACCGTCAAGCACGCCGACGAGGCCGCAGCCCTGTATCAGCTCTTATCGGCTGAGGGTCAGGCGAAGGTTTCAAAACTCGGCCTTGCTGAGACCACCCGCGAATACTATGCCGCTGTTCAGGCTGAGATACAGGCCGAGCGGGAGAAAGCCGCTCAGTCCGTCGCTTCTGCAAAGGCTGACCTCGCAGCAGCCGAGCAACGCCTGTCAACCGTCACGGCAGAGCATGAGGCCGCAGCCCAGCGTGTCGCTGACGCTCAGGCCGCTGTTGCAGCAGCCACAGAGGAGGCACAGGCCGAGCGTCTCGCATCATTGCAGATTCAGCAGTCGAAGGCACAGGAGGCTCAGAGCCGCGCTGCCCTTCGTGTCGTGAAGCTCCAAGAGGAGAAGGACGCTATGATCGCTCAGGCAACGGCCTTGAAGGAACAGCATGCATCGGCTGAGGTTATCGCATCGAAAAACCGTCAAATCGCTGCGATAAGTCAGAAGATTGCAGCTGCAAAGGCTGAGGAGGTTCAACACGGTCGGGAGGTTATCGCTATCCGTAAGGAGATTGCGGCCAACGCTGAGAATGCAACGTCAAAACGTCTTGAACGTGAGCAGACAGTCCTCCTGAACGCTCAGAGGGAATTGGAGATTGCATCCCGTGAGCGGAGTGCAGCTGCTCAGGCTGTTGAACAGGCCGCTACCGCAAAGACAACCGCCACCAAGACCGCAGAGGCTCTTGCAACAGGTGCCGACACAGCAGCTGAGACGGCCAACGCCACGGCCACGGGGTTCCTGACCGTTGCAAAGAATAAGCTGGCCGCAGCCTCGAAGCGTCTCTATGCAATCATTATGAACAATCCCTACGCTATCGCGGCAGCAGCCGTTGTTGCGCTGGGATATGCAATTTATAAGGTCGCCACCTATCAGACTGAACAGGAGAAGGCAACGAAGCGCCTGAATGATGCCACCAAGGATATGACGAAATCCGTTATCAGCGAACAGGCGCAGATTGATATTCTCTTTGGCCGTCTCAAAGCCGCGAAGGAGGGAACATCAGAATATGAGAAGGCGAAGAAGGCCATCATCAATCAGTATGGCGAGTATCTGAAAGGCCTCTCAGATGAAATCTCCTCCCTGAAAAATGTCGAAGCGGCTTACCGTGCTGTCACGAATGCCGCGACTGACGCTGCAAGGGCGCGTGCCATGGAGGCCTTTCAGAAGCAGGAAGCCGACAATTACGCCTCTCAGATCGGTGACGTTCGCAATGAGTTCCAAAAAAAGCTCGTTGCGAAGTTCGGCTCTAAGAAGGGCAACGAATACTATTGGAAAATTGTGCCTGTTCTCGAAGGCAAGGAGCAGCTCTCAAAGGAAATGCAGGGTATCATCGATAAATTCGATGTGACCCATTATTTCTCAAACGGTCAGTTTGGCGGCACCACGACCTATGTAACCAACGACCTGAAGAAGCTGATAACGACCGCGACACAGGCGAAGGCCACACTTGAAAATGTGATGCGTGAGGCTGAGGTGCGTTTCGGAGAGGCTCCGAAGGTTCAGGAAAAGACCGAGGAAAAGAAGGCTGAGGTCATCAAGAATAAGAAATACTACGAGGATTTGGTCAAGGCCAAGACTCAGGAGTATGAAAACCTGACGAAGGCCGAGCAGATGTCGAAGAAAGGCCGTGACCTGTATCGTGAGATTCAGCAGTATGAGAAAGAGCGGGACGCGCTGTCATACAGCAAGCAGTCGGGCGGTAACACCAAAGCAACGACACAAGCGGCCACGACAGCCCGAGAGACAGCCGAGCGCGTGCAGAAGATTAAGGATTATGCAAACGCCGTTGTCATTGCACAGCGTCAGGCAGAGCTTGACATTGAACAGGCCACCATCAACGGCATGAAGGATGGTCTCGACAAAGAGCTGAGACAGGTCGAGTTGAACTATCAGCGTCTGACATTCGAGAATAAGAAGCGTCAGGCTGAAATGGTCGAGAAGCTCAGGGATAAGAAACAGCTTGAATGGGAGAATGAAAACCCTGAGGCCAAGAAAAAGGGTTTGGTCTTTGACCGTTCATCCGTTACCGAGGCTGATTTGTCAGAGAAACAGCTTGGCATCATCGAGGAATATACGAAGATTGCGGAGCAATACCGAATCAAAGGTAATCAGGACGCTCTCGATAAGATGCTTGCCGATGTCCTTTCCTATGAGCAGCAGCGCACGAAAATTACTGAGGAATTCGAGCGTCGCCGCTCTCAGATGTATGAGAAGGATAATGATGGCAACATAAAGATTGACGCTAACGGAAACAAGGTTGTGCGTCAGGGGGTCACTCAGGCGAACTTCGACGAGCTGAACTATCAGGAACAGGAGGCTATGAAGGCCATTGACGAACAGTTTGCACAGCGTGAGGTAACGTTTCAGGCATGGTGCGACGCAATCGGTACATTGAGCCTGAGACAGCTCCAAAATATTCTCAAACAGGCACAGGATGAACTTGCTAAGCTCGAAAAATCAGGAACTGCCGACTCAAAGAAACTTGCGGAAGCACGTGCGAAGGTAAACAAGGCTCAGACGGCAGTAACAAAGGCTCAGGCAAAGGAAACCATGTCCCCTAACAAGCGCTCTTTAAAGGAATGGGAGGACTTGTATAAGGTTCTCGGCCAGTGCACAAAGGAGTTTGAGGAAATAGGAGAGGCTATCGGCGGTACCGTCGGGGAGATTATGTCTGCCGCAGGTCAGATCGCCACACAGACGATGTCGATTATCAACGGCATCGTTCAGCTCGTTCAAATGTCATCATCGAGCATGGTTGCGACGGCTACTGCGGCATCTGCTGCGATTGCGATGGTAGAGAAGGCCTCAGTCATCCTTGCAATTATCTCAGCGGCTTTACAGGCCGCAATGCTTATAGCAAACCTATTCAATAACGATGACGAGAAACAGAAGGAGATTGAGAACCTTCAGAACCGCATAGACCAGCTCCAATGGGAGCTTGATAACGTTGATACGACACGCATGATGGCAAAGACTGGGTCTGCTGTTGAACGTGTCCGTCAGACGTATATCAAGACAAAGGAGGAGGTTTACCTACTAAATAAGGCCGTGCTTGAAAGTCAGAGTTGGATAGTGCAATTATACACAAAGATGGTTCTCGAGGGGGAGGTGGTTCAGAAGTCTGTAAAGAAGATTGCTGACGAATACAGCCGCTTGGCATACACCGCTGACAAAGCCGTCGGAGAGGAGCGTTTCGCCAGCAGCCGAAAGATGCTTGAAAATATTGCGGAGCAGCAGGTTCTAATCAATAAGCAGATTGAAGAGGAGCTGGATAAAAAGAGTACTGATTACGACCAAATCGACGAATGGGAGCGTAAGATTGAGGAACTCGGACAGCAGGCCGTTGAGATTATCAACGAAATGGTTGAGGATATCATTGGTAGCTCATTCTCAGACCTCGCTGGCGACCTTGCAGACGCTTTCTATGAGGCTTTCGAGGCGGGGGAGGACGCTGCTCAGGCTTGGGGCGATAAGGTCAATGAGATTGTTGCCGACATCATAAAGCGTATGCTCGTCAGCAAATATCTTGAAGAACCTCTCGGTGCCATATTCGACAAATACAAGGCGAAGTGGTTCAAAGACGGCTCGTTTCAAGGTCTTGACAATGTCATTGACTCAATGAACGGCTTCGCCAATGACCTCAGACAGGTCGGAGCAGACTTCACGGCTATATGGGACAGCCTCCCTGACAGCGTAAAGAATATGTTCACGGTCACGGCTGAGGAGGTTGACAGGACGGCTTCACAGCATGGCATAGCCTCTGCCTCTCAGGAGAGCGTTGACGAGCTGAACGGTCGGGCTACCACCATTCAGAGCCACACCTACTCTATCGCTGAGAGCAGCCGCTTGCTTGTTGAGAACTCAAATATTATGCTCCGTTCCGTTCAGAACATCGAGACGAACACGGACTCCATGAAGGATGAAATCAAAAGCATGCGCTCCGACATCAAGGAGGTGCGCGAGGCCGTCTCTGATTTCGCCCTTCGAGGCATAAAGGTAAAATAACAGGAAATTAGATATGGAGAAGATTATTCGACAACTCTATGCACAGGCGACGCTCCTCGGGGCGTGCGGCCTTTTCACAGGTCAGGAAAAGACTTTGGAACAGCTCGTTGAGCTATTTACAAGCCCCCAGGGACAGGAGTTCTGCATTGAGAACAGATTCCCGAACATAGCCACCATGCGCCTTTTCAAGGAGTATGGTGTTGAGCGTTTCGGGATATACATCGATGCGGGGGTCATCACTCTCAGGAATCCTGCGCGTGCCGTGTTCATCGGTCGCACGGCTGCAACTGTCAACATCGACACGCTTGCACGCCATGAGATAACCTTCATGCACGGTGCCAAGGGAACTGTAAACGCCTCTCAGTGGGCTGTCGCCCGCGTCAAGGTCGGTCACGGATGCAACGTGATTAAGAACGTGTTCAATAACGCCATTATCCTATGACAGGACAGCTGCTGATAGACAATGTGGACGCTTACACCAGCTATGGTGTTCACGTCGAGCGTGGCGGGTGGAACGGGCTTTTGTCCTTCCCTCCGCTGAAAGAGCCTGAGAAGAATGATTGGCATGAATATGACGGGCTGGAGGTTGACCTGTCATCGCCTGTACTGAACACCCGCGAGTTCCAAATGCAGCTTGCAACGTCAAAGACAGGTGGCCGATCAGGATTCCTATCGGCTTTGGGAGGCTCCTCAGCGTATCACAACCTGACGGCTTTCGGACGGACTTTCAAGGTCAGGCTCACACAGGAGCCGAGCGTAAGCCCTGCGGGTAACCTCGTGAAGTTTACCGTGAAGCTCGCTGACGATTTCCCCATGACGATTGATGGCACGACCTATCAATCACCGAACGGGAGCGTTGCCGTCGGGTCATCCTATACGCTTGACTCTCGGTCGCTGTCTGAATATGGGGTTTCCGTCCTGTCAGGGTCACAGGCAGAGTTGGATAAGATGCCTGCCGTGAAGCCGAATCAGCTTGTGAACATCGGCTCTCAGGCGGGAGCGTTTTATGATGACTCGACTGTTCGCTACAGCTCAAAGGATGTGCGTATCTCATGCCTCATGCGTGCCTCCAGCATGTCACAGTTGTGGCGTAACCATGACGCGCTTCTCTATGACCTGATCCGACCTAACGCCCGTTCACTGAACGGACATCAGTGCTATTACAAGTCCATG
>Ga0310786_10008324_pt1 | contig 13335 bp, 12 predicted proteins | sample AusTroGonzalo_MG_FD_203881 | JGI IMG/M metagenome (GOLD analysis project Ga0310786, IMG submission 203881) | Bovine rumen microbial communities from tropical cattle in Woodstock, Queensland, Australia - Gonzalo_03 (v2) (version 2) | ecosystem: Host-associated > Mammals > Digestive system >... | reverse complement strand
AAAATAAAAATGTATCTTTGCAGCCGTAGAAACAATACTATTAAGATATGAAGAAGATTTTTCTGATGGCGCTATCTCTCATATTTGTTGGGATGGTTGGCAATGCTAAGGTAACCGGAACGGACAACGATGCAAAAACGCCCGACGGCGTGGAAGCTGTTGATTTAGGACTTAGTGTGAAGTGGGCTAACATGAACGTGGGAGCAACGAAAGACTCTGACTTTGGCTCATATTTCGCATGGGGTGAGATTAATCCAAAGAAGTTCTATTCGTGGGGCACTTATATTTGGAGCAAAGGCGATTCCCAGTTCCTGCTTAAGTATTCTACCACCGACAGAAAAATTCAGTTGGTTCCTTCTGATGACGCTGCTCGCGCCAATTGGGGTGGCGAATGGCGTATTCCCACCGTGGATGAATGCGAGGAGTTAGTAGACCCAGACAAATGCAGTTGGGAATGGATCACGAAGGATGGCGTCAATGGCTATAAGGTTACTGGAAAGAAAACGGGCAATTCCATTTTCCTGCCAATCACTGGTTTCCGTTTCTATGAAGATGTTCAGTTCCGCGCCATTAACGGTATTTATTGGTCGTCAACCCTTTACACGGGCAATCCCAATAAAGCGTGGTGTATTGAATTCGATTTCTCGGATATTAACGTGCACTTTGGAAAACTCTCAAGCAATCGTTTCAGTGGCCGTTGCATCCGTGCTGTGCGGTAATCTTGCGCTATAGTCTTTCTATACTGTAATCTCTATACCGTAATCGTGTTAGAATCGGCATTATGATAAATAATAAATACGAAGGACATTTAATAGATGTCCCTATCTTCTAATACTCTAAATTTCGCACGCTTCTGACGCAGTGATTCCAAATCCAGCAAAAAAGAAACTGTTGATGGTTCATTTGCCGGACATGCTGCAAGCGTCAATCCTATTGGACTGATAATGGCACTCATGCCACGATAATGAGAATACGTGTCATTGCCCACACGATTACAAGCAATGAGATATGCATGATTTTCGATGGCTCGCGACCGTGTGAGAATATGCCAGGCATTCTGACGACTCTCTGGCCAATTGGCTACGACAATAATCGCGTCATATTGTAATTGATTTGCATAACGACTCCAGACTGGAAAGCGTAAATCATAACACGTCAACAGTAGCAGACGGAAACCCATATATTCTACAATGGTATGCTCCTCTCCCGACTCATAATAACGGTCTTCACCACCATAACGAAACAGATGATGTTTATCATAATATAAAACTTCTCCAGTTCTCCCATTAATAAAATAATGGCGATTTTTGTAAATTCCATTTACAGTCTTAATGGCGAGACTGCCACAGATGGCGCAATGTTTTTCAAGTGCCGTAGATTTCATCCATGCTAAAGAAATACTAGACACTTCATCTTCCGCAATATCGGTTGGTTCTGTAGCGAACCCTGTACTCCACATCTCAGGTAACACGTATAGATCACTCTCAGACTGCTGGGTCATCAGACCTTCTATGCGTTTGATATTCTCTGCTGGATTACCCCAAGCGATGTCTAATTGTATGATTGTAACTTTCATTTGATATAAAATTCCTTTGTTAATTGTTGATACCAATCACTTCTAACATTTGGTAAATCTTCAATAGTTCCTTCTTCTATAACTAATTCCTTTCCAGGGTGTTTCTTAAATTCAATCAACTGACGCTTTGGTTGTTTCTTAGGTGTCGTTTTGACCAGACAAACGCGAGTCATGAAAAAACCTTCTAGACAAGCAGCGGCTTCGATCCTTGAACGATTTTCTGAGGGAATCACAACCGAGAAAATTCCATCATCCTTTAAGAGTTGAAAGGCCTGCTTCATCAAGCCTTCATATGTTAAACTAACGGTATGTCGAGCCGTTGTCCGTTGATTATCGGGGCATGTGAGGGAATCGACGAAATACGGCGGATTACTTACAATAGCATCGAAGCTACTGATGTCATTGAATTTCATAATGTCTTGATGATAGACCACTACCCTATCGGAAAACGGTGAAAGACTTACATTCTCACATGCCTGGGCCACCGCATCTTCATCAATATCGATACCGATAACCTCGCACTCAGGGAATCGCTGGGCCATCATCAGGGTAATCAGTCCTGTTCCGCAACCGATGTCTAAGATCCTTTTCTGTCTGTTATCCGCAGGAATATCAGCCCATGCACCAAGCAACGTGCCGTCGGTGCCCACTTTCATGGCGCATCGATCCTGACGCACGGTAAACTGCCGGAATTCAAAGTAACTGTTTGACATTTCGCCGTCAAAGTTACAACGAAGCGCACAAAAAACCAAATAATTTGTTAATTATTGACCCCTTTATACCTAATTCTTAAATTTTATTAGTATCTTTGCAGCCAATTTTTGAGTATAGATAAGATAATATGAGCAACAAAAACAATAATCCGGCTTTTCAGATGATCGCTGATATCGAAGGTGACATTAGTTCACTGATAGGTGATCAAACCCCAGAAACAGCACCTATTTTGCCCGTCCGAAACCTAGTGCTATTTCCTGGTGTCGTTTCTCCGATATTGATTGGCCGTCCATCGAGCAAACAGCTCGTCCAGAAGTCAGAAAAGAAAGGTATTGTCATCTGTGTGATTCCCCAGCGTGATCCCGATGTGGACATGCCGATGAAGGATGACCTCTATGAATATGGTGTATATGCTAAGGTCATGAAGCAACTGACGCTTCCCAATGGAAACATCACGGCTATCGTACAAGGTCTTGGACGCATGCGCCTTCGTGATGTCATCAGTACCCAACCTTATCTCGAAGGTCTCGTTGAGCCCATAGAGGATATAGAACCGGAGAAACGCGATCGTGAGTTCCGTACTGCTATACAGGACCTCCGTGAGATGGTGGAACAGTATATCAACGTCAGTGAGGAAATTCCCGACGAGGCCACCTTTGCCATCAAGAACATCTCCAACGGTATCATGGCCCTCAATTTTGTGTGCAGCAACATGCCATTCTCTGTAAAGGAGAAGATGAATCTGCTAACCACCGAAACCGTCAAAGAGCGTTTGTTTGGTGTGATGAAGATCATCAACCGTGAAATAAACCTCCAAAACCTGAAGGCCGACATCCGCAACAAAACCCGCGAAGATATCGACGAACAACAGCGTAATTACTTCCTCCAACAGCAGATTAAAAACATGCAGGCTGAGATGGGTAATGGCGAGTCGATGGAGAAAAGGGAACTGCTTCGTAAGGCAGAACAGAAAATGTGGCCTTATGAGATTGACAAGGTGTTCCGCAAGGAATGCGATAAACTCGACAACCTGAATCCTCAGAGTCCAGAGTTTAATGTGCAGCTCACTTATCTTCAGACACTCGTGGGTCTCCCCTGGAACGAATATACCGAAGACGATCTCGATCTGAAGCGTGCCCAGAAGATTCTTGACCACGATCACTATGGAATGGAGAAAGTCAAGGAGCGCATCCTAGAGCACATGGCAGTGTTGGCCCTGCGTGGTGATCAGAAGTCACCCATCATTTGTCTCTACGGCCCTCCAGGTGTCGGTAAGACCTCTTTGGGTAAGTCGATTGCTGCTGCCATGAAGCGCAAATATGTCCGCATGTCGCTGGGTGGTCTCCATGACGAAGCTGAGATCCGTGGTCATCGTCGTACTTATATCGGTGCGATGCCTGGTCGTATCATTAAGTCGATTCAGAAGGCAGGCTCCAGCAATCCCGTTTTTATTCTTGACGAGATTGATAAAGTGACGCAGATGACCCATAACGGTGATCCCGCCTCTGCCCTGCTTGAAGTGCTCGACCCTGAGCAAAACAATGCTTTCCATGACAACTATCTCGATGTGGACTACGACCTCTCTCAGGTGCTCTTTATCGCTACGGCCAACAACCTGAGTACGATTCCCCGTCCCCTACTCGACCGTATGGAGATTATCGAGGTGAGCGGTTATATCACTGAAGAGAAAATCGAGATTGCCAAACGCCACCTGATTCCACGCGAGTTGGAGAATACCGGTCTGAAAACTAAGGAGTTGAAGCCCACGTTCACAAAGGCCTCTATTGAGATGATCATCGAGCGCTACACCCGTGAGAGCGGTGTTCGTCAACTGGAAAAGCAGGTAAATAAGGCTCTTCGCAAGATTGCCTACAAACGTCAGGTAGAAGATAGTGCAAACTACAAGAAAATCACTCCTGCCGAGATTGAAGATCTGTTAGGCAAGCCACCTTTCTACCGCGATATCTATCAGGGTAATGACTATGCTGGTGTAGTTACAGGTCTTGCCTGGACCAGTGTGGGCGGTGAGATTCTCTTTATCGAGACCTCGCTATCGAAGGGTAAAGGCTCGAAACTCACGTTGACGGGTAACCTTGGCGACGTGATGAAAGAGTCGGCTATTCTCGCCCTCGAATATGTCAAAGCTCATGCTGAGACATTAAATATTGACTATCGTATTTTCGACAACTGGAACATTCATATCCATGTGCCAGAAGGTGCAACGCCAAAGGATGGTCCTTCGGCTGGTATCACCATCGCTACTTCTATCGCCTCAGCCCTTACCCAGCGTAAAGTGCGTAAGAATACAGCCATGACGGGTGAGATCACTCTGCGTGGAAAGGTATTGCCCGTAGGTGGTATCAAGGAAAAGATCCTCGCCGCCAAGCGTGCAGGTATTACCGATATCGTGATGTGCCGCGAGAACGAGAAGGATATCCTTGAGATTCCTGATATGTATCTGAAAGGTGTCACCTTCCACTATGTTGAGAATGTACAGGATGTATGGCAGTTTGCCCTCACCAAGGACATCGTGAAAAATCCCCTCGACCTCACGGTAAAAGAAGAGGATAACGACAAGGACAAGAAATGACATTCAAAGTAGAACATAGCGATACTGCGAGTGATGCCCGTGCAGGCGTAATCACCACCGATCATGGTCAGATCCTGACCCCCATTTTCATGCCTGTTGGTACGGTGGGCAGCGTGAAAGGTGTACATTTTGCCGAACTCCGTGAACAGGTGAAGGCCCAGATTATCCTTGGCAACACCTATCATCTCTATCTACGTCCTGGTCTCGACATTCTACGCAAGGCTGGTGGACTACATAAATTCAATACCTGGGATCGTCCGATTCTCACCGATTCCGGTGGCTTTCAAGTCTTTTCACTTACCGGCATCCGCAAACTCAGCGATGAGGGATGTGAATTCCGCAGCCATATCGATGGCTCAAAACATTTCTTCACACCCGAGAATGTGATGGACACCCAACGTGCTATTGGTGCTGATATCATGATGGCTTTCGATGAATGTCCTCCAGGACAGAGCGACTATCAGTATGCAGCTAAGAGTCTGAAACTTACACAAGGTTGGCTGGAACGATGTGTGAAACGATTTAACGACACCGAACCGCTTTATGGTTATCAGCAGACCCTCTTCCCTATCGTCCAGGGCTGTACTTATAAAGAATTACGTCAGGATGCAGCAAAGCATGTATGTGATATGCTGGGACAGCTTAACGATGGCGGTGGTGCCAGCATTGGCGGACTTGCTGTAGGCGAACCTACAGAAATAATGTACGATATGATTGAGGTTGTCAATGAGATACTCCCCAAGGACCGTCCACGCTACCTTATGGGTGTAGGTACCCCACAAAATATTCTTGAGGCCATTGAACGTGGCGTCGATATGTTCGACTGTGTGATGCCCACCCGTAATGGCCGTAACGCCATGCTCTTTACCTATGAAGGTACGATGAACATGCGTAATAAGAAGTGGGAAGACGACTTCTCCCCCATCGATCCCGACGGCTGTGAGATTGACCGTATCCATTCCAAGGCTTATCTCCACCACCTCTTCAAGGCTCAGGAGTTGTTGGCCATGCAAATTGCTTCCATCCATAACCTCGCTTTCTACCTGCGCCTTGTCGGCGATGCCCGTCAGCACATCCTGGCAGGTGATTTTGTGACCTGGAAACGAAGCGTCATAGAACAATTAGGACAACGTAGATGAACGAGAAACTGAAGGTAAATATTGAGAAGTTGAAAGCCCGCTTGCGAATTGTGAGAGGACTACTGCGAAAGGTATTGAAACCGCTACGGCACCTCAATCCGAAGCGCTATCTGACGCGCCTCGACCGCTACATCATCGCTAAGTTTATAGGTACATACATCTATTCTATCATTCTCATCATTTCGATCTCCATCGTCTTTGATGTCAATGAGAACCTTGCGAAGTTCTCCACCTATGGCGCCCCGCTGAAAGCTATCGTGTTCGATTACTACGCCAACTTCGTGCCTTACTTCGCCAACCTCTTTTCGCCCCTATTCGTTTTCATAGCTGTCATCTTCTTTACCTCCAAACTAGCAGGCAACTCAGAAATCATCGCCATGCTCGCTGCTGGCGTCAGCTTTAAACGGCTGCTCAGGCCCTACATGCTTTCTGCAGCAATCATCGCTCTCCTCAACTATTATCTTGGTGCCCAGATTATCCCCCATGGCAATGTTGTGCGTCAGGATTTCGAGGCCCTTTACAAGAACAAGAAGAAGACTCTCTCGGCAAACAATGTACAGTTGATGGTGGCACCAGGAGTCATTGCCTATCTCCAACAGTACGACGACCGCATGAAAACTGGCTATGGTTTCTCACTCGATAAATTTGAAAACAAGAAACTTGTCAGTCACATGACAGCCTCTATCATCCGCTATGATTCCATTAGTGACACCCGCTATCACTGGAAGGCGCAGAATTATAAGATTCGTACGCTTAAGGGATTGCGTGAGGAAATCCAGTCTGGTGAGATGCTCGACACAATGATTATGATGGAGCCCATGGACTTAGTATTCTCAGAGGGACAGCAGGAAACGCTCACTTCCCCAGAGTTGTTGCGATACATTTCTAAGCAAGAAGAGCGAGGCTCAAGCAACGTGGTGCCATACGAAGTGGAATACCACAAACGAATCTCCATGTCGTTCGCCTCTTTCATCCTCACACTCATCGGCGTGAGCCTCTCCAGTCGTAAACGCAAGGGCGGCATGGGACTCTATCTTGGAATAGGCCTTGCCCTATCGTTCTCCTATATCCTTCTAATGACCATCAGTTCCACTTTTGCCATCAATGCCGACACCCCGGCAATCCTGGCAGCTTGGATACCTAATATTCTCTATGCATTCATCGCATACTTCTGTTATAAACAAGCACCGAACTAAATGAATTTTGAAGAAACATATTTAAATGATAACATCCTCGATGCGCTCTACGACATGCGTTTCGAAGAGATGACCCCCATACAAGAGCGTTGCATCCCCGAAATCCTCGATGGCTACGATCTGCTTGGCGTAGCCCAGACTGGAACGGGTAAGACCGCAGCCTACCTGCTCCCTATTCTCTCACAGCTTGACGATGGCAACTATCCCAAGGATGCCATCAACTGTGTCATCATGTCACCCACCCGAGAACTTGCCCAGCAGATTGATCAGGCAATGCAGGGCTTTGGCTACTACCTCGATGATGTGTCATCCGTTGCTGTCTATGGCGGCAACGACGGTGGACGCTATGATCAGGAAGTACGAGGTATGCGTCTCGGCGCCGATGTACTTATCGCCACCCCCGGCCGTTTACTCAGCCATCTGAAGGTGGGTAACCTCGACCTCTCCCGTTGTTCCTTTTTTGTACTCGACGAGGCCGATCGCATGCTCGACATGGGTTTTATCGACGATATTATGAAGATCGTTCAGGAGCTTCCGTCATCGTGTCAGCGCATCATGTTCTCAGCCACCATGCCGCCGAAGATTCGTGAATTGGCCGTTACCCTACTCCATGACCCTGTGGAGGTTAAGATTGCGGTTTCCCGTCCTGCAGAGAAGATCCGCCAAAGCGCCTATATTTGCTACGACCCACAGAAACTGAAGATCATCAACTACATTTTCAAGTCGGGCGACTTGAAGCGCGTTATCATCTTCTCTGGAAAGAAAGAGCGTGTGAAGGATATCACTCGTAGTCTGAAACAGATGCACATTAATTGTGGCCAGATGCACTCTGATCTCTCACAACAGGAGCGCGATGAGGTGATGTATCGTTTTAAAGCAGGTATGACAGATGTGCTAGTAGCCACCGATATTGTGGCCCGAGGTATTGACATTGATGATATTCGTATAGTCATCAACTACGATGTACCCCACGATGCTGAGGACTATGTACACCGAATTGGGCGAACTGCCCGTGCTGATCGCGATGGAGAAGCCATCACCTTCGTTAGTGAGGCCGACATGCAGCGTTTCCAGCAAATTGAACATTTCTTAGGTAAGGAAGTCTTAAAGAATCCTCTTCCCGAAGGTCTTGGTGATGGGCCCGAATACATCAAGCGCGTCAAGAAACCTAATACACGCCGCAACGGCCGCTGGCACTCTAAAGGTCACGGTTCCAAGAACAAAGGCACTAAGAACAAAAAGAGATCAGACAACCCAAAATCATAATTGGCAAATCATCGCATATGTTAGCAAATCCTATCTGTAAGATTAACCTCGGACTCAACGTCGTAGAACGTCGTTCAGATGGTTATCACAACCTCGAAACCGTTTTCTATCCTGTGCCCATCACCGATGCGCTCGAAGTGTTTCCCATGGATGATGCCTTTCCCTCACCTGTCGATTGCGACTTGAAGGTCACTAATATCCATATCGATGGCGACGAACAGAAGAATCTTGTGGTCCGCGCTTACAACCTCCTAAAACAAGATTTCCCCGCCATGCCTCGTGTGCATGCACATCTTTATAAAGGTATACCAACACAGGCTGGTATGGGTGGCGGCAGCAGCGACTGTGGTTTCATGATCACATTGCTCAACAGTCTGTTCAGCCTTGGACTCTCCGAGCAGCAGATGATAGACTATGCCGCCCGTCTCGGTGCCGATTGCGCTTTCTTTGTGGTCAATCGTCCTTGCTATGCAGAAGGCATTGGCGAGAAGATGCAGGATATTGCGCTTGACCTCTCTGGCTGGTATCTAGCTATTGTGCGCCCCGCCATCCCAGTTTCTACTAAAGAGGCCTTTTCACTTATCACACCGCATCATCCCGAAGAAAACTGCCGCGACATCGTAATGCAGCCCGTGGAGACTTGGCGCAACCGTCTCACCAATGATTTCGAGAAGAGTGTCTTTTCACTTTATCCCACCATCGGTGCCATTAAGGATCGCCTCTATGAGATGGGGGCTGTCTATGCCTCGATGTCAGGTTCCGGCTCCTCACTCTACGGTCTTTTCCGCGACCCTGTTAGCCTCGATGCTTTTAATCAAGAGGGAACATTCAAAACCCTTATCCAACTCCAATAAAAAAGCTCCCAAATTTCGGGAGCCTTTTTTATTAAGATATTGTATTTTTACTGAATGCCGTCTTCACGGAGTTTCTCCTGCCATTTCCAGGCACTCTTCAGCACCTCATCCGTCGGTGTGTCTGCCTTCCAACCAAGCACCTTATTGGCTTTGTCCACATTACCCCACACCTGCTCGATGTCGCCCTCACGACGCGGTGCGTAGGTCCAGTTCACCTTCACGCCTGTAGCCTTTTCAAAGCCTTCGACTACCTCCAGCGTTGAGAGACCACGGCCTGTGCCGATGTTAAATACCTCTACAGCCTCTGTCTCGGGCTTATCGAGCACGCGCTCCATCGCCTTCACGTGAGCCTTGGCTAGATCCACAACATAGATATAGTCACGGATACAGGTTTTGTCGGGCGTATTATAGTCATTGCCGAAAATCTTCAACTGCTCGCGGATACCCATCGCCGTCTGTGTCACAAACGGAATCAGATTCATGGGAACACCGTTAGGCAGTTCACCAATCAGTGCTGTAGGATGGGCACCAATTGGGTTAAAGTATCTCAGGATGATACTCTTAATGGGAGCCCCTGAGTGGATATAATCCTGAATAATCTCCTCGTTGATCTGCTTCGTATTGCCATAGGGGCTCATCGCTTTCTGAATCGGTGCATTCTCTGTCACAGGCAGGTTCTCCTGAGAGGGTTGTCCATAGACTGTGCAACTCGAAGAAAAAATAATACCCTTCACGTCGTACTTCGGCATCAGTTCTAGAAGATTGATTAAGCTCGTCAGATTGTTACGGTAATAAAGCAGTGGTTTCTCCACGCTCTCACCCACAGCCTTCGAAGCTGCAAAGTGGATAATTCCCTCAATCTTCGGATATTTCTTAAACACACCCTCCAAGGCCTCCATGTCGCAACAGTCCACCTTCTCAAAGGCAGGACGGATACCCGTAATCTTCTCGATACCGTCCACCACGTTGGCATTTGAGTTTGAGAGGTTGTCGATAATCACTACTTCATAACCTGCTTCTTGCAGTTCCACGGTGGTATGGCTACCTATAAAGCCTGTACCGCCAGTTACCAAAATTGTCTGTTTCATATATATTAATAGTAATTTAATTAATGTCCACTTGATTGATATGAAGATTAGTACTCCACGAGCTGCATAGTCATTTGACCTTGATAGGAGATTAGAGACTCTACGAGGTAGCAACTGGCGCCGTCTGGGATGCAGAGGGTGGCAACGAAATGGAGGCCAGCAGCATCAGCATGGCTGAACTCCATATTGCCCAATATGGCCTCCTCAAGAAACTCAACAGGTACTTTTTCGGCATACTGCTGCTTGCGGAAGTCGCTGGAATAGAGTTGACGAGAACCCTGAAATACGCTGATGTGCATGATGTTGTCGTAATAGACGTTCTCAACCTCGAGGCCATCATCGTTAAAAGTACGCGTGGTGACCTTGTATTTCGTGGGATTGATTGCGATATACCAGTGGTAGCGCTCGCCGCCAAAGACTATTACGGAGTCAGTCTTTACCTGATGGGAATAACTAAGTACAGGTGGCGTATCACGGACGAACTCGGACTCATCAGCAGGGTCGTCACTCTTGGAATACTTCAGCACATCGCCGTTTTGGTTTTTGAACCAGAAGAGATGAGGCAATTGTTTGACGATGCCATAGGATGCGCCTGAAGCGAGCACAAGTGAATCGCCCATGATACGGAAATAGGCTGGCATGCTGGTGGAATCGGCATAATAGATAGTATCGCCCTGAACACGGAACGACACTTCGCCACCTTCAGCATCAATCCAAATACCTTGGAGCATCGTCTTAGCCTCCATGTTTTCAGATACTTCCTTGCGGTGGTTACATGCCACCAACGCAACAGCCGTTAGAATTACAACGACAATTCTGTTCATTTACCTATACAATGATATTCGAAATTGTTCTCATCGAGTTCTTCGGTATCGAAAATGTTACGACCGTCGATGACGAGTGGCCGCTTCATAGCCTTTTTGATAACCCCCCAACCTGGAAGACGGAATTCCTTCCACTCAGTAAGCAACAGTAACGCATCGGCATCGAGCACACAATCGTACATATCGCGACAGTAGGTGATGGCATCGCCAACACGGCGCTTACACTCGTTCATGGCCACAGGATCGTAAGCGCGGACGGTGCAACCTGCCTCGAGCAGTTTGCCAATCATAACGAGGGCAGTTGACTCGCGCATATCGTCGGTCTCTGGCTTAAACGAGAGTCCCCACATAGCAACAGTCTTTCCTTTCAACGCTTCTATACTGCCAAACGCCTTGATGAGTTTCTCGAAGATTACCCCTTTCTGATGTTCGTTGACACGCTCCACGGCTTTCAGCACTTCCATCGAATAGCCGTTCTGGTCTGCAGTCTTAATAAGAGCCTTCACATCCTTGGGGAAGCACGAGCCACCATAGCCACAGCCGGCATAGAGAAACTTACGGCCAATACGTGTGTCGGATCCAATTCCCGCGCGCACCATATTAACATCTGCGCCCACACGCTCACAAAGATTAGCGATATCATTCATAAACGATATACGTGTAGCGAGCATGGAATTGGCGGCATACTTGGTCATCTCTGCAGAAGGAATATCCATAAAGATGACGCGGAAATTATTAATGAGGAAGGGCTTATAGAGTTTAGTTAGCACTTTCTTGGCGTGCTCGCTTTCAACACCTACCACCACGCGATCGGGACTCATAAAGTCCTTGATCGCATTGCCCTCCTTGAGGAACTCGGGGTTAGAAGCTACGTCAAACTCAATGTTAACACTACGCTTCTGGAGTTCTTCCTCAATGGTCTGACGCACCTTACGGGCGGTACCCACGGGAACAGTAGACTTGGTAACGACCACCACATAATGGTTGAGATTCTGACCAATGGTACGGGCAACTTGCAGAACATATTTCAGATCGGCAGAACCATCCTCATCAGGAGGTGTACCAACAGCCGAAAAGACAATCTCAACATCATCGAGCACTGAAGCCAAATCGGTGGTAAACTTGAGACGCCCTGCGGCGACATTCTTTTTCACTAGCTCGTCAAGACCAGGCTCGTAGATGGGTATCTCGCCATTCTTCAGACGTTCAATCTTCTTCTCATCGACATCAACGCACGTCACGTTAGCACCTGTGTCAGCGAAGCAGGTTCCCGACACCAAGCCAACATATCCCGTTCCAACAATTGCTATATTCATAAACTCTTAACTTTCAATTAGTCAAACACTTCTGCATCTTTCAAGAAGGGTTGATTTAAATCTTTTTCACTGGTTTGCACGTTCGAAAAATTGATTGGCCACTCAATGCCGAGTGCAGGATCGTTCCAGCGGATACCGGCCTCAGTTTGAGGAGAATAAGGATAATCGACCTTATACGTAAAAATAGCCTCTTCGCTAAGCACCAGAAAACCATGAGCAAATCCACGTGGAACGAAGAATTGGCGTTTGTTTTCCTCACTCAGTTCCACCATCACATGCTTACCAAACGTGGGACTCGATTTTCGGATATCCACCGCTACATCAAGCACACGACCCTTGATAACTCTGACAAGCTTGGACTGGGATGTGTTACCCTTTTGGTAATGCAAACCGCGAAGTACTCCGAATGACGACTTCGACTCGTTGTCTTGGATAAAGTCTATCCTGCCCACATGCTCATTAAACTCGGATTGTTTCCATGCCTCCATAAAATAGCCCCGGGCATCATTGAACACCTTCGGTTCGATGATAAAAACACCCTCAATATCTGTCTTGATAAATTCCATTCTCTGAATTTTTGTGCAAAGATACAGTAAAAATTCGATTTATTCGAAATTTTAAGTTTCTTTTATTTGTTTATCTCATTTTTTTGCTGTAATTTTGCAGTCGTGATTGAACTTGAGAGACATATAGAGATACTTCTACTCAATAATGATTGCGTGATAGTTCCCGATTTAGGAGGGTTTATGACGCATCATGTTGAAGCAAGGTA
>Ga0310786_10008323_pt1 | contig 13335 bp, 2 predicted proteins | sample AusTroGonzalo_MG_FD_203881 | JGI IMG/M metagenome (GOLD analysis project Ga0310786, IMG submission 203881) | Bovine rumen microbial communities from tropical cattle in Woodstock, Queensland, Australia - Gonzalo_03 (v2) (version 2) | ecosystem: Host-associated > Mammals > Digestive system >... | reverse complement strand
AAGAGTTAGAAATTCTTCCTGTGGGTGATGAGGTGTACAAGCGTGGCTACTCCCTTGAATCCCTTCGTGACTTGGAGATGGTGCGTCTCAACTCACAGGAGAGTCGCGACGGTTATTTCTTCGATGATAGCATCCGTCATCTATTTAACCTGTTGTCTGATGGACATAATGCCACCTTATCGGGATATTACAAGAGTTTCCGTGTGCGTCCCATTGATTCTCCATTGTTTAACAATAAGAATCTGAAACACCTTGCAGATGTACGTATTCGAAACATCAAGTGGCAAGAGATTATCAAGGCTCTGTCGCTCTCTAAAAAGAAGAACTACTGTGGACGTATCAGCTATGCCAACCTGGGCGTGAACCAGTTGGGTTGTGTCTATGAGAGTTTGCTTGCATATCGTGGATTCTATGCCGAGGAAGATTATATTGAAGTGCACAAGGCGAATGATCCTTCAGATGGTACATTCTTGGTTCCCTACAGTCGTATGGGTGATTTTGATATTTCAGAAGTACTTTGCAACCAGGGAACAGGTGAACCCATTATTCTGTCCAAGGGGACATTTGTATATCGACTTAATGGACGTGATCGTCAGAAGTCTGCTAGTTACTACACCCCAGAAGTACTAACACGCAGCACGGTAAAATATACCTTGAAGGCCATCATTGACGATGTAGCAGCAAATAAGCGTAAGGCTACAGAACTTCTTGATCTGAAAATACTGGAACCTGCAATGGGAGCTGCTGCCTTCCAGAATGAGGTCATCAATCAGTTGGCAGAAGCCTATCTTACCCATCAGCAACGACAGCAGCGCGAGAATGGTAGGAGCATCTGGCGCATACAGCCAGATCACTATCGCGATGAACTTCAAAAGGTGAAGGCTTACATTGCCACACACAATGTGTATGGTGTTGACCTCAACCCAACAGCCATCGAGTTGGGCAAGTTGTCGCTTTGGCTGAATGTTATCCATAAGGATATGGAAACTCCATTCTTTGCCAACCGTATTTGTGTGGGTAACGCTGTCATTGGTGCTTGGCTGAAGGTATATAGCAAGAACGAGTTCTATGGCATTTCTGAGCGTTACGGTGCAAAACTGAAGCCTAACAAGTGGTGGGAGAAGGCTCCACATAAGGTGAAGTTCTTCTCTAATCGTGTGAACCGTTCCATAAATGATGTCTATCATTTCCTTTTGCCCGATGCCAACATGCTGGGTGTACGTAGCATCAAAGAGCAGAAACAGGCAAACCCTGTTGCTGAGAAACGTATGGCAGCCATACTAAAGAACTGGACAGAGCCTATCGGTGCGTATGAGTTCCAGACACTTCAGCGTTTGTCAGCTAAGATAGATATTCTCCTGAAGGATTATTACACCGATCAGATTTCTATCGAGAAATATACTAACAATCGCCGTGAGATATGGGATGGTATAGATCATTCAGGCTCAGAGTCGCTCTTCAAAGAAGAGGAACAGGCAGAGAGCTATGCTCGTAAGCAAGAGCTCTTCGACACGCGTTATGGACATAACAATGCTTATCGCAAGTTGAAACTGGCGATGGATTATTGGTGCTCGTTGTGGTTCTGGGAGTATAAAGATGCCGATAGCCTTCCTACCCGTGAGGAGTATTGGGCAGACATAGAAGCATTGCTCGATGTTGACAACGATAAACTTGATAATCGCACTCGTCAAGCATTGGAACGTGCTGATAAGGTATGTGAAGATGAACCAGAGTTCAATCGCATTTCTGAGGAAGATGCGCAGATTGTTGCCAAGACACAGGAAGAAATGCTCACCGAATCTAAGGGCAAAACGTCTTTATTCTCCGATGAAGATCCGCAGCGCCTCAAGATTGTCTGCCGATTGTCTGAGCGTTACCGTTTCTTCCATCCGATGTTGGAATTCATCGAAGTATTCTGGCTCCGTGATGGATTTGATATTATTTGCGGAAATCCGCCTTGGCTGAAAATGGAGGTCGATATTCAAGGTATAATGTCCGAGAAATATCCAGAAGTTGCTATTCGTAATATTAAAGCCGCTGATATTAAACTAAAATATAAGGATAAATTCTTCGAAGAATGTCCTGCTTTAGCAGATTTGTACACTACAGAAGAGATAAGTACCACATGTACGATTGAATTCATGAATGCATATTGCTCTTATCCTATTCTGGTGAATCAGAAGAACAATTTATACAAATGTGTGTTGGCAAACGGATTCACGTTATTGAACGAGGGCGGTTTCATGGGTTTGTTGCATCCTGATGGTATCTATGATGATCCAAATGCACAGACACTTCGCGAAGAGGTTTATCGTCGTTTGAAATATCATTTCCAATACACGAACGAATTCCAATTATTTGCAGAAGTTCATCACTGTACTAAATATGGTTGTCATATTTATAGTGGTTCAAGTTCAACGGTGTCGTTTGATTCTATTCACAACTTATTCCACCCAAATACAATTGACGGATGCTACGCTCATGACGGACATGGCTTGTGTGGAGGTATAAAAGATGCTAATGGTAACTGGAGTACAGAGTCTCACAAGAGTCGAATTGTTCATTTCACGGAGAAGGAACTGCGTGTCCTCGCTGCTACATTTGAAGGGAATGAGGATCTTTGGTCAACAACAAAACTCGTAAGTGTTCATTCTTCCGAAATCATCAATGTTCTCAGCAAGTTTACAACAGTAAGTACAAAAGCTGGAGATTTCGAGTATCTTATTGGAGATGGCCTTCGTGAGAATACAGCAGTTGAGAAGGGTGTTATGGAAAGAAATACCAGTTACCCCAATATGGAGAACTATGAAATGATATATAGTGGTCCTCATTTCTTTGTAAGTAATCCATATTATAAAAATCCAAGGGCTGTATGTAAGCTGAATTCTGATTATGACCCCATATCATTGTCTGACTTGGATGCAGACTATACTCCTCGCTCCAATTACAAGCCTCTTTTACCAACCAAAGTGTATGTTTCAATGGTAAACGGCTTTCAAATAGGACAGGATTCCGAGGGCAAACCACTTTATGATAATTGGATTGATTATTACAAATTGGTGTTTAGTGCTATGGTGGGGCCTTCATCAGAGAGGACACTTGCGGGTTCTATTATTCCTCCCAAGACATCTCATGTACATGCTGTCATTTCAATTGCATTTAAAGACAAGGAGCATTTGGTGGAATTAACGGGAATGTGTGCTTCCTTACCTTATGACTTTTATATGAAAGCCATTGGATCAAGCAGTATTATCCCTTCGCGACTTGCCTCCTTCCCCCTCGGCATCTCCGACAAGTTCAAGCCGGCGCTCTTCTCTCGAACTCTTCTCCTCAACTGTCTTACCAAGCATTATGCAGACCTTTGGGAAGAGATGTGGAAAAAAGAGTATAAGCAAGAATCTTGGAGCATTGAAGATAAACGTCTCAAACCATTTGCTTCATTGACAGAGCAGTGGCAATGGGGCACACCATTGCGTAATTACTTCGAGCGCCGCCAAGCATTGGTAGAGATAGATGTGATAGCATCAATGGCTCTTGGATTAAGCCTACAGGACTTGGAGATGATTTATACCATCCAGTTCCCCGTGCTTCAGCAGAACGAGAACGACACCTGGTATGATGCTGAAGGTAAGATTGTCTTCACTTGTTCAAAGGGTCTAACTGGAGTAGGCCTCGACCGCAAGCGCAATGTAAAGACAGGTATGCTTGGATGGGAAGATATTCGCGGTGAACAGGTAGACGAGAATACCTATGCAGGTACATCGCCTACTCATACCCACACCATTGACCCTGCAAAGAGTGAACTCTACGGAGGCCAGCAACAAACTTTCGTAGCTCCTTACACTCGCTGCGACCGCATTGCCGATTATCGCACCGCCTGGGCACATTTTGAAAAGATATTTGCAGACAAAGAAATCTGATAACTAATTGACATATGGAAATTATTAACAACAATATATTCACCGGAAAAGAAAAACTGGTTATCTATTCATTACTTACCAGAGTGATGGACGCGGACGATGTGCGTAGAGGAGAAGAAATTTCTTATTTGGAAAACATTGCAGCTGCTCTAGCAATATCTAAAGAGCAGGCTGCACAATCCAGCGAACTGTCATTAGATGAATGCAAGGAAGAATTGTCTTCATTCGACGACAAACAAAAAGCTGAAGTAAAGCGTATTCTAGTAGGCATGGCTTATGCTGACGGTGTATATGTAAAACAAGAGGAAGACCTAATTGAGTCTTTGAAATTGGACATAAGCCGTCAAGAACTAGAACTCATTGCAGAATGGCGCGATGAGGAACAGAAAATTGTGGGCTTTTATACCTGTAAAAAGGATGGACGTTTCTGCATTGAGGATATTCGTTCTCTCAGGTTCTCAGAATTAAAGTACAAAGATGATGGTGAAATTGTCATTGATGTTAAACAGATTCCAGATTTGACGCTTAACAAATACTACGAATTCTCATGGACAACAGAGCTGGATGACAGTGAACGTGGATTCCATGTCATTCCTAGGGAGTATAAGTTCAAAATGGTTCAGGCGAAAGAACTCGTAGACCGCCTATATGACAACTGGAAGAACAAAGACTATGATACAATCAAGCAGATGTCTGAGGTTCAGAGAATGGTTAATACTCAGTTGACGGCTAGCAGTGATGGTACTTTCATATATGAGTTGCTGCAGAATGCAAACGACTATCCTGTTGTTATAGATAACCAAGTTCAGCTAGTAGACGTTGAGTTTCATATCACAGACCATTATCTAATCTACAGACATACTGGTAGATTCTTTTCCCCACGAAACATCGCTGCAATAAGCAAAATGTCAGATGGTGAAAAGAAAAAGGAGAAGAATGCCATTGGCTATAAAGGTATTGGTTTCAAGACTGTATTTAGCGAAAACCAGTATGTTTATCTTGAATCTGGCGAATATACTTTGCGTTTTGATGAAAGTATAACGAGGAAAGGGCTTGGCTCTTCCAAGTTCCCGTGGCAGTTGATGCCTATTTGGACACCAAAGAAGGAGGTTGCCCAAGAAGTTATCAATGCAATGAAGAATGCACAGGACTTCAGGGTTCAGATGGCAATTCGTCCTGATGATTCTTCAAAACTGCGTGACGGGGAGAAGTCCTATGAGTATATCTTCAATGACATCTTTAAGGACGAGAAAGATATTTTATTCATTCCAAACATTAAGTCTGTCAAGGTTTTCTATGACGGAGATGAGCAAATATGCAGAATAAAGGATCCAGAGAAATGGGTGCTGACGGAAAAACCTCTTGTTTATAAGTTCACTGATGATGAAATTGAAGAGAATAATCGTGAGGTTGTTTCCAATAAGCGTATTCCAGAGAAATATAAGGATTTTGAGGACACCCGTGTCTCTTTCGCATGTCAACGTGACGGAAGAAAGATACTGCCTGTTGAGAAGGCTCGAATTTACTGTTATCTACCAACGCAAGTATCTTTGGGATTCCCGTTCCTTATGAATACTGATATGATTCCTACAGGACCTCGTGATGATTTTGAGAAAAAAATCAAATTCAATCACAAGATAATGAAGATTGCTGGTGGCAAGTTGGCTGAATGGATCAGTTCTTTATTGCATAGTGGTGAATATGATTTATGCTCAGTGTTCACAATAGTTCCTTCTTTCGATGAGGTTGAGAATTATGAGGATTTTATTGAGGAGTTCAAAGAAGGTTTTGATAACCAACTTGATGATTTGGAGTTAATACCATGTGAGAATGGTGAATATTCTGTCATATATGATACAATAATTGACGAAACAGGACTTCTAAGTTCTGGTATTATTACTGATGAAGAGTTCTTCAAACTATCTGGCTGGGGAGGTTCTTTGCCTGCCAAAGAACTTAGAACAAATCGTAAGTTTAAGGCTTTTGTAAAAAAGTATATAGATTCTTCCAATATCTTTGACACGGATGCTCTGTTAGATATGGTTCGTAGAGAAGAGTTCCAGGAGTGGCTCAAGGATCAGGGTAATAATAATAAGTTTTTGAAGTTCCTGCTGGATAATGATTATCTTGAAGATTTTCTTGACGAGGAGATTTTTCTTGAAGATGAAGGTTCTTTGCAAAAAGCAGATGCACTTTTCTATGACGTAGACGAATATCTTGTCGACTTACAGGCATTCACTAATCATATTTATTTCCTGTCGCCTAAGACAAGAGAATTCTTTAAAGACAACAAGAAATGGGATGCAATTATAGATGCTTTTGATAAATTTAATTGCGATAATTTTATTGATAATGTGCTTCTAGATGACGACAATTTGGAGGAAACTATAAATAAACTTCACGACAAAGAAACTTCAATTCATTTTTACAAGTTCCTTGCTGAAAATGTACGTTTCGGAAGTAATTATATGGAACTCCCATTTGTTAATGATAAGGACGATGTCGTTGATAGCTTTGAAGATTGTTTCATATTCTTTTCTTCCGAGAAAGGTCATCAAGTATGTGAATCATCTTGGTTATCGCCTATAGATATTGAGTTTATCTCTAATGAGTATACGGAAAAAACAAACAAATATTTTAAAGACCATTTCTCTGTCCGTGATTTCTCAGACGAAATCATTATAAACGAAATTATCCTATCAGATGACTATAAGAAAGAAATATCTGATGATATTGATGAAAATTATGACGTTAGCAAAGATTTCGTAAAGTATTGTTATTCTCATAAATCTCTTTTTGCTAGTGGCACTTTAAATAGTTATAGTCTTAAGGTGTACGATGGAGATGGTGAAGAACAATGGTATATCGCAGATGGAGATGTATTCTTTCCATCTTCCAAATATGATTTCTATGCAGGAAAATCTTGGGTTGGTTCTTTATGGATGGTGGCACTTGAAGATGACTATTTTAAAGATACCACAAACTCTGAAGATTTAAAACGGTTTATTGAAGATGCATTCGGAGTTTTAGAATTGAATGAATCCAATTTCTATTCGAACGTAGTTAAACCTAACATAGATGATATTCTCGAAATAGTTTCTGGAGATAACGATCCTGATGGATGTAAAAATATTGATTTCGTTAAGTATCTGGATGATAACTACAACTTGATTTTTGAAGAAAATCGAGATACAGAGTTGTTTAGCTCTTTTAACCCAGTTTCTACTAATAATGGTGATCTCAATATCGACGAAACAGTTTATATTTATGATGAGGAACTGGCACAAATTACAGAATACGACTGGTTCCCTGAAGATTTAATATACTTGTGCAGCAAGGAATATGGAAAATCTCCAGCTCTTAAGGCTATTGGATGTAAGCAATATAGCTATTCAGATTTTTATAACGATGTACTTGTTGGAGAAATAAGTACAATCAATGACTATATTGACACTGTTGAGAAGAGCGTAGAATTTCATAATTTCATTATATCTAATTTACGAGGATTAACCACTGAACAACAAGAAAAAATGGTCAATGCCAAAGTTTTTCTTTATGGTGGTGAGGAAGCCAATGAAGCTGGTGGTCACAAAACACTGAGTGCAAAAGCAAAAGAGTTGTTTGACAAAAAACTTGTGGAATTTTCAGATTTAGATATTATTGATCCCCTCTATAATACTGATGCAAACACTGAGTATTGGGAAACCAGATTAGGCAATACGAAGTTTACCGTTACACATTTCTTTGCCTGGTTGAAAGACAATTCGGATACATTTAGCGAAACAATTAAGGAGGAGTCGTTGAATGTCGTTTTCTGGAGGTGGGTTAAAAGCAATGTAACTATTAGCGACAAGTTGAAGGAAGATATTCCCGCATTGCCTATTTTGATCAATGGAAACGAATTTGCTGACAGCACTGATGCCATTTACTTCTCTGATGCTTATTTGGGCGGTAAAAGCTTAGAAACTTATGTAAGAAGATTCGACGAGAATGCTTTGTTCCTAAGTCCTGCGTACATTGCTGAGGGCGACAAAATAGACTCATGGCTCCAATTCTGGAACAAAATAGGTGTTAAACAGGAAGTTTTAGATGTCATTATCGAAACGATAATCCCAAACCTGTCAGATCTTGAGGACGATAGCTTGCCAATGCTATTCGCTGAATATCGGGAAAAGCTTGAGGAATACTACGGAGATGAATTCATTTCTCAGATTACAGATCTTTTAGTTAAAGGTAAGGATGGTACTTTCTATTCATTAGATGAATGTATCTATATTGATTGTGAAAAGGAAGAGCCGTTTGCATATATTGAGTTGCCTAATCAAATAATCTTTAATACTGGCGAAGAAAGGCGCTTGATTAAGGAACTTATAGATGAATGTGATGGTGATTGTGTGTCAACACTAAGCGAATGGCAACAGCGTAAGGTTGACCGGTACCTTGAAATGCAAAGCGAGGATGAAGATTCTATTAGGGATTTTCATTATCAATTCATCAACGATTTATCTGTTATCAGAAATACTAGAACGGATAGTCTTAAGGATATAGAAAGAGTTAAAGAAATATGGTTACTGAATAGGGATAATGAATTCTGTACTGCAGATGATTTAACGATGGGATCAGTTTATAATCCATTCTTTGACTTCGAGCAATGCGAGATAGAACTTAATTATGTAAGTGATAACTATAATGAAAAGAGTTCAGAATATACTGGAAGATTATTTAGGTCTATGGGAATGCATTATGATTTCAGGAAGGATGATGTTGACTACCTGGAGCAAAGAAAGTGTGCAGTGTATTTCTGGAATTCATACCTTACCAAACAAACAACAGACATATCTTCTATTATAGACAATATTATAGATAAACATCTCTTGGATGATATATCGTGTATACCAACAAGGGATTATATGAAATCACCATGTGAGTTGTATAATGGAACAGAGATTTCAAGATATGTGAAATATGTTGAAGATTGGGAAAACAAGATTCCATTAAAAGACCTTCCTGAGATTAAATTATCTGATGATTCGACAATCTTTGAAAGACTACCCTTTAAGGAATCATTGGATTTCCTTGACGCTCTTTATGCACTTGTAATGATACAAGGGAGGGAGAAAAGGCCCCAGCTCCTTCGATGGATGATTGACAGTTATGATGAAGAGTACGATGCTGTCATTCGTGACTATCGTGAAGATGAACATGCAACGTGGCTTAATACTAAAAATGAGCCTGTTCAGATTAAGGAATTGTATGCTTTGGATTATGGAGATAAGTCTTTGGAACAGTATTTTGGATCGAACAATCCTCGTATAATCAATAAAAACTATCTACCTGCATATGATTCTTTCAAAAGCGCCTGTGATATTTTGGGCATCAAAATAATCTGTGCTAAAGATTTGGTAATGGTACCAGAGAACGACACTTTATTTACGCAGAGAGATAGGGCTTTAAAACTCTTCGCACTTGTAATAGCTGGTAAAATTGATTTTGAAGGCTGGCAAGATAGATATAATGAGTATTGTAATAAGCTAGAAACACTATCTTTACACAGATGTAGCTCGATTAAAATATCATATAAAGAGGACGAATCTATTAATCAGACGCTTAAAAAATTCTATCATGAGAAAGGTTCCGACGATTTCTATTTCGTTAAATCTTTGGATGACAAGAGAGTTTTTCAATATTTCGTAAAGGAATATTTAGAGTATCTCGGAATTAAGGATGGAGACATCGCCCTAGAACTAGTCGAAGATATTATGGACAGTGAGCAAAATGCTCTAGATGTCGTTAAAGCAGACAATTTCCTTATGACAGACGAGAATTATAAGAATGAATTGATTGCCCTTATTCCTGAAATTAGGCGTGAATTGTCTGGAAATATGGCTGTAGAAGATGAGGATGATTCTGTTATACATCGCCCTTCATTCACAACGGTTAAGAACGACGAAGACGATGTAACTGATGATGGAATTGTTGATGATGAAGAATCAGATGAAAGTAATGAATTAGGAAATTATCAAGAAGAGGCCACAAATCACGATTCACATATTGATGATGAAGATGATGAGTCTGCTGAGGATGAAGACACATTTGAAAATGAAGATGATACCACAGATTATTCTTCACACGCATCGAAGGAGAATCATTTATCACCAAGCAGAAGACAGATTCCACAATACCAGAAGCCTGAAGAGTATAATGATGTCGAAGGCGATGCAAGGCAGGATGCTTATAGCACCCCATCTAACAACAACAGCCACCAGTCATCTAACGATAGTAGTAGCTCATCAAAAGATAGTCGTTCTTCATCAAGCGACAGTAATCAAACTTCGAAATCGCCATCTAAGGAGACTCGTCGCCATCCAGAGAAATCAAGAGATGAGGAAAATGTTCCTCAGACACAATCTTATAGTAAAAATAAGTCGCAATCTGCGCCTGAAGATGAACCTTCATCGAACTATAATCCAATTGAAGATTTGGCTGAAGACAAAGAGAAACAAATATTCCAGCTTGAGGAAGGAGAGGCTGACTCTGATGAGCTTGAACACTACGACGATTTATTCGAAGGCGGCTTAACACAAGAAGAAATATATGACCAAAGCACACTTGTAAAGACACGTGTGTTTAACGATTTTAAGGAGCATAAGTTAGACCTTGAAATGAGTGAAGCCGAATTTATAAGAAAGACAAGGAATAAGAAAAATTTCATAGTAAAGACCAAAAAGGGCACCTATATTCATGTCAAAAGTGCTTTCAATGGAATTTTGTATCTTTCTCCTACTTTCTGGAATAGAGTGCAATTAGAATCGGCTGTCGTTTGTGTTATACTAAGTCATAAAGCCAAGAATTTCTTGTACATTCACAACCATGAGGAGCTTGAAAAGCTTATAGGTGGAGATACTGTATATGTGCAGGTAAAAGGTGCTGATAAGATTGGTATAGTAAATCAGCTATTTGGAAAGAGCCTAACAGGTGCAAAAAATAAAGTCTTTACGATGCTAAGAGTTAAGACAGGTGGTAAACTTGACTATTTATTCCAACCTGCAAGGTCTGAATGGGATGAAGACGAAGATGAACAATATATTGATAACTTATGACATCACAGATAGAGAATTACCAGAAATTCTTTCTGGATCAGGCAAATGAGCAACAGCGAGACTATCGAAAGATACGTTTTGCTTCCATGAAGCAGCTTTTCAGAGAAGAAAAGGTGTGCTATGCTGTCATTGATCATATTAATAATGAGCGAGGGCATATTGTCTTGAAATTCAAGAAGGGATATGCGCCACGTCTTAAAGTATTACGTTCATTTGTTATGATTTATAAGGGTGCAAGAGCTAAATGGGGAGAGTTCCCCCCACTATGGGAATGCATATTTAACGACTTTATAAGGTCTAAAGATTATTGTTCTCCTTATTCTGACATCACACCTTTATATTTCCTAAATAAGAATGATGGTAGTTATGATTATGTAGGATGTAGTTCAGTAAGCTTAGATATGTTCAGTAGAATTAAAGCTGCAATTGAAGCGAAGAAGACTGTCCATGTCTTAATATTTGAACCAGAACCGCCAACTGCATATTTCTTTAATCTTAAGAACTATATTGAGCAGTATCCCTATGATAAAGACCTTCTAATTAAGCCTGTTATCAAGTATGAGGATTGGCATCCTGAAGAGTTGGCATTTAATCCAAATGATGACTTGTCTATACAAAGAACAGTACTTGAAGCCCTTCATAGTGAGCATTGTGTGATACTTCAAGGCCCTCCAGGAACGGGCAAGAGCTATACTATAGCCCATATTATTGCCCAATACCTGAAAAATGAAAAAACAGTTTGCGTTACTACGATGGCCAATAAAGGCTTAGTGGAGCTTATCACCCAGCCACCACTAAAATATTTCCTCGAAAAGGGAAAACTATACAAGACAATTCTGACTGCGGATGAAGCTGCTCATGCTCGTGGCTTAAAAAATGCAAGCAAAGATATGATAGTCAATGGTGGTGAAGCTCTGTTTTCAACGAATTATAAGCTATCCATGCTATTTGCTCCTGAACAGGGGGATGCTCTCCCATCATATGACTTGGTGGTTATTGAAGAAGCATCGCAGGCATATCTAACAACAATCGTAGCATTTAAGAAGTTAGGAAAAGATTGCTTGATTGTTGGTGACCCGATGCAGTTACCGCCTATTGTGATGAATAACAGAAAATCAGATTATAAGGTTTGGAATGCTGATATTCAAGCTGACGGACTAACTACATATGCATTAGGCTCTGGCGACAAGAGCTTTAGAATTACGACTACTTTCAGATTGACTGAACCGTCAGCAACATTAACTGGAATATTTTATAGCAATTCATTAAAATCGGTCAGGAAAGAACTTGTTGATTTCTCAGGCTTAGATTCCACGTATTTTCCAAAAGAAGGCGGAGTATTATATCAAGTCGTGACAGGAGCCACTAATGGAGTTTCCTCAAAAGCTGCGCTTGAAATTATAGAGAGAATTATTGTTATGTTAGAGAAGAACTATCCGAAATCAACACTAGCAATCATATCACCTTTTAAAGATACTATTAAGAATCTGCAGAGTAAATTCTATACCGACAGGAGAAATATAGACATAACGGTTGAAACTATTGATAGAGTCCAAGGAATAACAGTTGACTACGCTATTCTTTACTTCCCATTAAGGAATATAGGCTTTGCACTTGATGAAAGACGTTTTAATGTTGCCACGAGTCGATCCAGGAGCACAACTTTGATTATATCGGATATTCCACTAACGAAAATGCTATCAATACCTCCTAGGGTTTCTACTTTCATTAAGCAATGCAAGGCTATAGGCGATAATAAGATTACTGACATAAAAGATGAAACCAATCTTATAGAAACGTTATCACGTAATGACGTGAAAGCATTATACCCTGGACTTGAAAAGATAGTTGATGTATTGTTAGATTATAATATTCCATTCAGTCATGATGGAGATGTTGACTTGTTAGATAAGGACGGGATTGTTATTGCCAGTGCAGGAATGTTGCTAAAAGACTATCATATCGCAATTGATCCCGTTGACAACGACTCTAGGCAGATTTTTGAACGTGCAGGATACAAAATAATATCTTCAAATGAATTTAGTATTGAACTTTTAAAACGATAAGATATGTTACCACTTCAACAAGCACGTGAAGTACGTGATTCAATAATTGAGTATATCAAGGCAACCTTCAAGTTCAAGGAGAAGGATGTTAGTGATGCATTCTACCGCTTTATTGAAGATAAAGAGGATGGCTTGTTCAAGGGGCCATTTATATCGTTGAAAACTCCTTTTGTATCGGCAACTGAGGAGGAGAGTAAGAATATACCTCTGGATATTGCGCCAACCTTCCCGCCTTATAAGCATCAGCTG
>Ga0310786_10008321_pt1 | contig 13339 bp, 6 predicted proteins | sample AusTroGonzalo_MG_FD_203881 | JGI IMG/M metagenome (GOLD analysis project Ga0310786, IMG submission 203881) | Bovine rumen microbial communities from tropical cattle in Woodstock, Queensland, Australia - Gonzalo_03 (v2) (version 2) | ecosystem: Host-associated > Mammals > Digestive system >... | reverse complement strand
TTCATCATGTGGCCAATGGGGAAGAGCGCCTTCTCCAGTTGCCAGTCGTATATCTGGGCTAAGAAGTCAGTCTGATCCTTGACAGGGTCGGGGCTGGTGCAAAGCCATTTGAGGGTGTCGGTGGGTAAACCGCCGACCACAGGTTCTACCTCCGTAGTCGCATAGTGCCCTGTGGCGATGAGGTCGTAGTCGTGGCCACGCTTCTCGTGGAAGGCACCGAACTTGATAAGGCGGTTGCACATGACATCAGGGTTGGGGGTCAGTCCTGCACGTACCTTATCCATCGTGTATTGCGTCACCTGATCCCAATACTCACGATGACAGTCGATGACCTCCAGCTTGCAGCCATACTTATGACTGACGGCTGTAGCCATCTCCAAGTCCTCCTCGGAAGAGCAGTCCCACTCTTCTTCCTCCTCAGGACCTATCTTGATATAGAAACAGTCAGGATGCAACCCCTGGCGTGCCAACTCATAGAGCACTACGCTGGAGTCGACACCACCTGAGAGCAATACTGCGATACGCTTGTCGTTTAGATTCATGGGCTTAATAGGCTTCGCGATATTTGTTTTCGTCCTTGTCGTCTAGCATGGAGAGGTACGACTGGTAGCGACTCTGTGCAATGTAGTGGTCTTCAACGGCTTTAAGCACTGCACAGCCTGGTTCATGGGTGTGCGTGCAGTCAGAGAAACGGCACTGCTTGGAGAATTCAAAGATTTCCTTGAAATAGCTCGTCAGCTCCTCACGCTCCATGTCGAAGGTGCCAAAGCCCTTGATACCTGGGGTGTCGATAAGCCAGCCTTTAGTGTCGGCGGGTGAAACGCCGACAGCGAGGGGAATCATCTCGCTGAAGGTGGTGGTGTGCATACCTGTCTGGTGGGCATCGCTGATTTCGGCAGTGCGTTGGTTGGCATGAGGGATGAGGCGGTTGATGAGCGTTGACTTGCCCACACCGCTGTTGCCACTGAGCAATGTGATCTTGTCATCCAGCATAGGACGTAGCTCTTCGATGCCTTCACCTGTCTCTGCTGAGACGATGCGGCACTCATAGCCGATGGTCTCATAGAGATTGACCATCATCTGCTGGTAGTTGCGCTCGTCATCGTTGAGCAGGTCTACCTTATTGAATATAAGGATGACGGGTACACGGTAAGCTTCGGCAGAAGCCAGAAAGCGGTCAATGAACGTGGTGCTGGTCTCTGGCTTGGCAACGGTGACAATGAGCAATGCCTGGTCAACATTGGCTGCCAGGATGTGGCTCTGCTTAGAGAGGTTGATGCTTTTGCGGATGATGTAGTTCTTGCGATCCTCTATCTCCGTAATCCAGCATTCGTCGTTGACAGTAACCCTGTCGCCTACGGCCACAGGATTCGTAGAGCGGATTCCCTTGATGCGGAAATTGCCCTTCACCTTACAATCAAGGAGCTGGCCATCGTCTGTGAGGACGGTGTACCAGCTTCCCGTATTCTTAATAACGAGACCTTTCACTCTTCACTTTTCACTTTTCACTAGCGAAGCGCTTATACGGTCATGATTTCCTTGTTCTTGGCTTCCATCAGCTCGTCAAGCTTCTTGATGTACTTGTCGTGCAACTTCTGCAGGTCGGCCTCGGCGTCCTTCTCCAAGTCCTCAGAGAGTCCTTCCTTGATGGCTTTCTTCAGCTTTTCCTTGATGTCAGCACGAACGTTGCGCACCTCAATCTTAGCCTTCTCAGCAATCTTGTTGCACTGCTTGACGAGGTCACGACGACGCTCCTCGGTAGGCTGGGGTATACCCAGACGGATAATCTCACCATTGTTCTCAGGGGTAATGCCTACATCAGAGTCCATAATGGCCTTCTCAATGTCGCGAATCTGCTTTCTGTCCCAAGGCTTGATGGCAATGGTGCGAGCATCGGGAGTCGAGATGTTGGCAACTTGGTTCAAGGGAACTCTGGAACCATAAGATTCTACACGTACACCATCCAGAATGGCAACGTTGGCACGGCCGGCGCGTACACGGCTTAGCTCCTCTTCCAGGAACATGGCAGCCATCTGCATGCGCTCTTCAGCATCGGCTAATGTCTGTTTTACGTCAATCATATTTTTATTGTTTATGTGATATCTGCCACAAAGATACTACATAAATTCCGAGTATGCAAAGCATTTTATGAAAAAAGTTATAAAAAATTTTGTAAAGTGCCGTAAGTTTTATACCTTTGCCTACATAAACCTATGATACTATTAGCCTAAGAATGTTTGAGCAGATAAGTGAAATATCATTATGGGGCCTCCATCATTACGTGCTCTGCGTAGTGGTGATTCTTGTCGTGGTGATTCTGGTTGTGGTGTCCTACAACTGGGTATACCTGAAACGTGCCAAAGAGGCCAATGCCCGTCAGAAAGAGCAAAACGCCCATCTGGCGCTGGTTTTGCAAGCTGGACGCTTACGCATCTGGAAGTATTTGCCTGCTACCCGTCATTATATCTTTCTTTCTGAAGAAGGTTCGATGGAACAGCGCTATAACCCCATTGATTTTGCCCAGTTCTTCGATCGTGACGACTTTGAACGGTTGCGTTCAACTATCTTTGACATCTCTGAAGGTAAGAAAAACAGTGCCGTCGTCACTTTGGTCAGCAATGCCAAAGATGAAGCCTTCCTGCGCCACTATGAGGTAACGGTGTCTGTTGATCGTCGCGACAGCATGGGTCGTGTTACCAGTATTCTGGGTATCCAGCATGATGTGACAGAGGAATATCGTCGTCTGGAGTCGACCAACCAGTTGCTGTTGCGCTATCATACGGTATTCAATTCCTCCCTCATTGATATTGTGTACTACGACAATAAGGGTGTACTGCGCGACATCAACGAGAGAGCATGCAAGGCTTTTGGTGTTACTGATCGTAACTTTGTACTCCAAAACGACTTCCTGCTGAAGAACAATCCTATTTTCGCTGATCTCGACATTCAGGTGATGAGCAATACCCGTACTTCTTCTATCGTAGACTTCCGTAACTACGAAGATCCAATCTATCATTTGGATGAGTTTGGCCTGACGGGCAGGAAGATGTACTATGACTCTACCATCAATCCTATTCGTGATGCCGATGGCAAACTGGAGGGTCTCTATATGGCAGGTCGTGATATTACGGAGATGGTGGTGTCGTATCATCGCCAGAAGGAAGGTGCCGAGAAATTGCGTAAAGTTACTGAGAGCATCCAGGAATACATTTCCAACATCAATTTTGCATTGCGTATCAGTAATATACGAATGGTGAACTACTATCCGCAGTCGTTTACGCTGGAGCTGTCAGACAATATTACCCAGTCCCAGATGCGCCTCTCCCAGTTGCGATGCATTCGTCTGGCTACACCACGCTTCCGTCGTACCGTATCCAGTGCGTTGAACCGTATGGACCATTTGACACCTTATAATATTAATGTCAATATCGAGACAGAGATTCGTGATAAGAAAGGTCGGCAGATATGGTTGTTGTTCAATATGGTTCCCATGCTCGATGAAGAAGGTAAAGTGGAGCGTTACTATGGCATGTGTCGTGAGATGACCGATATGGTAGAGATGGAGAACCGTCTGGCCGTGGAAACCAAGAAAGCCCAGGAGACAGAGCTGCTGAAGCAGTCGTTCCTCTCGAATATGAGCTATGAGATTCGTACGCCGCTGAACAATGTGGTAGGCTTTGCGGGATTGTTTAATACACCTCATGATGAGGCTGATGAACCAGCCTTCGTGGAACAGATCAAGACCAATTCCAATAATATGTTGAAGCTGGTCAACGATGTGATGCTACTGTCCAGTCTGGATGCTAATATGGTGGAATATCATAAGGAATTTATCGATTTCGCACTGGTCTTTGCTAGCCATTGCCAGCTGGGATGGAGTAATGTTGATCCACAGGTGAAAACCATTATTGACAATCCTTACGACAGTCTGGTCATTAATATTGACGAGGAACACCTAGGAAAGGTCATCGAGAAACTCTGTTGGATGTCGACATTGACCTTGAAGCATGGCTATGCCAAGGCCCGTTTCGAATATCGCCGTGGCGAACTCCTTATTACCATTGAAGATACAGGAGAAGGTATTCCAGAGGAAGGCATGGCACACATCTTCGACCGTTTCGTACACGATTATGATGATCAGCTATTAGGTACGGGTCTCGACCTGCCTATTGTTCAGGCCATTGTCCGTCAGATGGGAGGCTCCATTGAGATGGATTCTAAACTGCATCAGGGAACTACAGCCTGGGTATCTATTCCTTGTGAGGCCCAATCCGTAGAAAGACGACGTGAGGAAATTACTTCAAACACCACAGAAAATATGCTGCTATGACAATACTGACTATGATATATCACCTGTTGTTCGCTGTATCGTTTGCAGCGCTATGGCCGATACTGCTACTGATAGTAGTATTGCTTGCACTGGCTGCCGTGTTGGTACAAAATCACCGTGTGCGTCGTCGTGTCCGCCAGAGTATTGCCTCTGCCACCTCTACTTATGAGATGATGGAGAAGGCTCTGAAAATTGCAGATAATGATGTCGTCCTCTATGATATTCCTGGTGGCATTATTCGGAGAGTGAGAGGTACTCTGCTTGTCAAGACGGAGTTGAAGGCTGAGGACTTCAGAAAGTACATTCATCCAGAAGATGTGGAACGGGTGCTGGCTACTGTCTACCAAGTGATAGATGGTAAGCAAAAGTCTGTAGAGTATAGTTATCGATGGGATATCAATTATGGCGTTGGCGAACCTCAATGGCTCTATATCCGTAACAATAGTGTTGCAGAATATGTTGCTGGAAAGGATAAACCCGTAAGCATCATCAGTGTATTGGTTGACGAGACGGATATACACAATCAGCAACAGGAAGAAGAAGGGTTAGCCCAGCGTTATAAGAAAATCTTTGAGGACTCTATCGTTGGCCTGTCGTTTTACTCGCCTGAGGGCTGGCTATTGGCATCCAATAAGATGATGCGTGAAATCTGTCACTTTGATAGTGAGGAGAGTGACGCCTTCTTCTCGAAGATGAACCTGTTTGATATGGCTCCTTTCAACGAGGTGCTCGACCGCTATCATCCTAACGAATATCTCGCCTGCTCGCTAAGTGTCGTTCCCGAGCGTGAGATGTATATCTATCTGGAAATCGGTGTCCATCCCATCTATGACGAAGAAGGCAAACTTGTCTATCTTTCCGTTGCTGCCCGTGATATTTCAGAGGAGCGTAGGTTGTATATGCAAGCCAAGAAGAATGACCAGGAGATTCAGAAGGTTAACGAATCTATCCAGCTCTATGAGAAAGAGCTGCGCTACATGATGGAAACCTGTGGCTTGCAGGCTTGGCGCATCACGTTGGATCGTGATGTAATTGAGTTCTACAGTGGATTGAGTACGGTACAGCGACAGTTTACACTGAAGCAGTTGCAGAGTATATTCTATAATCAGGAGGACGAATTTGTGCGCGCCCTGGACGATCCCGCCAAGGCTATCGCCAAACCTCTTAGCTATATGGGACGTATGCATCCGAGGGTGACACAGAGGGATGTTGAACCTCAGTGGGTGCAGATTAATAGTATTCCGGAATATGACAGTCAGGGTAACCTTAAAGGTGCCTTTGGCGTTTGGCGTAATATTCACCAGCTCATGGAGAAGCAGGAACAGCTGAAACGTGAGACAGAGCGTGCTAACGACTCGGGTCGCATGAAGAGTGTGTTCTTGGCAAATATGACCCATGAAATCCGTACACCACTGAATGCTATCGTCGGTTTTTCTGATGTATTGCCGTTACTCTCTACTCCAGAAGAACGTCAGGAGATGATCCGTCTTATCATGGACAACTGCGACATGCTGTTGCGTCTAGTCAACGATATTCAGGATGCAGCCTCACTGGATAATGGCGCTAGCGTGGAAATCAGACCTGCGGAGATAGACTTCTCTAAATTCTTCGATGAGCTTTGTGAACAGCTGCAACAGCGTCTGCGCGAGCCTACCGTAGTATTCATCAAGGAGAATCCATATCCTACTTATATGGCGATGATCGACGAGATGCGTATTCGTCAAGTCTATACCAATTTTGTAACCAATGCAGTAAAATATACCCACCAAGGACATATCAAGGTGGGATATCGTAAGGAGTGGCGCGAAGAGAATGGCGAGAGCCGTGAAGGTCTCTATCTCTATTGTGAGGATACTGGCGACGGTGTTCCCAAGGAGATGCAGGATAAGCTCTTTGAACGTTTCTTCAAACTAAACGACTACATACAGGGTACCGGTCTGGGACTCTCTATCTGTAAGGCCATTGCTCATGCTTGTCATGGCTCAATTGGCATAGAGTCCGAGGGACAGGGTCAAGGCTCTACCTTCTGGATGTGGATACCTTGTAACGAAATGAAAAAGTAAGAACTATCAACCATGACTAATCAGTATCGTATTCTGTTGACCCTTCTCTGTCTGCTGGTGCTTGCGCCGCTACATGCGCAACCCAGTGATAGTATGAGAGTCTTCAATCGTGAACATCCGCTAGTGTATGAGGATGCCTGGGACCTTTGGCCCTATTCTTTCCTCAATGCCAATGGTGAAGCGGTGGGGTATAATATTGATCTCATCAAACTCATCTGTGAGGAGCTGGATATCCCTTATGTAATCAAGCTGAAGCCTACGAAAAAGGCGTTGATGGACATTAAGACTGGTGAGGCCGACCTGATGCTGGCAATGGATGCTGACTATCACAATGAATACGGACAAGCAGGTAAGTCAGTGGTGCAGATTTTTACCCATAGTGTGCTGCGTCGTAAGAGCGACCCTCTCCGCATCAAAACTGATGCAGACTTGGAAAACAACAAATTCATCGTTCATGAAGGGAGTTTCGCTCATCACTTGATGAAGGATAAAGGCTGGGAGAGTAGGGTGGTGCCTTATAATGATATGCGTGAGGCTGTGCAGTATGTTCATAATAATCCCCACCAGCAGATTGTATGGAATACGCTGTCGCTGAAATGGTTGCAATATACGTTACACTTTGATGATTTGGAATTGACGCCTGTCAAGATGCAACATGGTGAGTATAGGTTTTTCTCGAACCAGCCCACTCTGCTTGACATCATTGATGAGGTCTATTTACGGTTAGAAGCTGAAGACAAGTTGCAGCCCATTCAGAATAAGTGGTTCTATCCAGAGCGTAAAGACAGTGGAATCCCTGTATGGATATGGTTTGTCGTGGGCGCTATGATCTTGGTTCTGATAGGTGCTATAGGCTACTATTCCCTCTATCGCTTCCGCGAACAGAAAATGACGAAGACTATTCGCCGTAGCAACACTCGTCTGGCACATATCCTCAGCACGTGGCATGTACATGTATGGACTTTCAATGTCGACACAAAAACGGTTACGGTGTATAACGACAAAGGTGAGGTGGAGGCTGACAATCAGCCACCAACCATCTTCTTCAATCGTATGCAGGCCGAAGACGTGAAACAGCTCAGCAGCATGTTGTTGGACATTGCTGAAGGCAGAACAGAGAAATCGAAGGTCGAGGTGCGCTCGAAACATCCGGTTACTGGCGAAGAGCAGATACTTTCTGTCGTGATGTCAGTCTTCCGACGCGATAAAGCTGGGCGGGCTGTCGATATTATTGGTACTTACTGCGATGTTACTGCCGATCGCCAGCGCCAGCAGCGTATCAAGGATTCCATGCTGCGCTATCAGTCCATCTTCCATTCTGCAATGGTCGACACTATTGTCTACGATAGCAAGGGCTATATGTACGATATGAACGAAAAGGCTGATACTGCCTTCCCTGGTGGTAAGGAGGGAGCCTTGAAGAACCGTGTTAACCTGCGTGATGTGCTAGGTGGCGAACTATCGATAGATGATTTGCAGCCGACTTGTTTTACGAGATTATATGAAGTTGGTCGAGATAATCGTGTCTTCAATTCGGAACTCCACAGACGTTACATGTACTATGAGCTTCAATTAATGCCATTGCGAGATAGTCAGGGACACCTGATTGATATATTTGGTAGTGGACGTGACGTGACAGAGGTAGTAAAGTCTTATCAGCGACTACAGCATAACCTGGAATTACAGGAGCATGCCAATGAAGATATGGACAACTACTTCCGCAACATCAACTACGTGTTACGGAATGGTGGTGTGCGCATGGCCCGCTACTCCCCAGATACACATACCTTATTAGTATATACGAGTGTTGGCCATAAACAGAGTGAACTGACTCAGACACGTGCGTTGGCACTCACTGCGGATGATTCAAAGCGTAGCGCCCAGCGCATGCTTAACAGTATGGATAACCGTACGTTACAGCCACAAAAGGCATCCTTCAATACCACTATCCGTATCAAGAAAGGTATGCGTCTCAGCATCTTGATGTCGTTTATCCCAGTATTGGACGATCAAGGTCGTGTCAAGGAGTATTTTGGTGCTTGTCGTGACATCAGCGAGATTAAGGCTACTGAGGAACAATTGGCACGGGAAAGTGCTAAAGCGCAGGAGATAGAGACCGTGAAGAATGCTTTCCTGCGAAATATGAGCTACGAGATTCGTACACCGCTCAGTTCGGTTATCGGTTTTGCTGAACTCTTCGAGATGTCCCATAGCTCTGAGGACGAGATATTGTTTATTGAGCAGATCAAGAAGAACTCTTCTCAGCTGCTGAAACTGATTAACGACATCTTGTTCTTATCGCGATTAGATGCCGGCATGATTGAGTTCAAGCGGAAACCCGTCGACTTTGCTCAGTTCTTTGATTCCCATTGTCAGTCTATTTGGGGACGCGACCATCATGAGGGAGTAGACTTGGTCACTGACAATCCTTATGAAACGTTGGTAGTTGAAATCGATGACCAGAATGTAGGACTTGTCATTGATCAGATCATGGAGAATGCTACGCAGCATACCACAGAGGGTATGGTTCGTGCCAGTTATGAGTACACAGGCGAGGGAGTCGCTATGGCTTTCCAAGACACGGGTTGCGGAATTTCAGAAGACCGCTTGGAGCAGATATTTGAGCGTTTCGTGTCGTCTGGTGGCAGTCATGGTACTGGTCTCGGTTTGGCCATCTGTCATGATATAACCACACAGATGGGTGGTAAGATTAGGCTCAAGTCAGAGGTAGAAAAGGGTACTATTGTATGGGTAAGCATACCATGTAAGTGTACTGAAATTGTCAGGAAATAGAAGAAAGACTACACAATGAAACGTTCAATCATATATATACTGTTAGCGTTGTTCCTTGTCGCCAAGCCTATGGTGACAACAGCCAAAGACTCCTACGGCTTCACCGAAGAACATCCGTTGATAGTCGCTTGCGACTGGGACTTCCGTCCTTTTGAGTTCTTGGATAGCGAGGGAGACCCTGCTGGTTATAACGTTGAGGTGCTAGACATTATTCTTAACCGTTTGGAGATTCCGCATAAATTCGTTATGCAAGAATGGCAGACTGCCAGCGACATGTTTGTCAAACATGAGGCAGACCTGTTACATGCTCTCTCCGAATATTACAAGGATTCTCCGTTTATACAAACAAAGAAATATGTCAACTACTATAACATCCGTGCTGCTCGCCGTGTCGATGCTCCCCCCTTCAGTGGCGTAACACACATGGATAGGGGTGCTAGAGTTGGTGTAAAGAAGAATGACTATGCAGCACTGCGCGTATTTGAAATCGATACCATAACATTTGATGTTCAGTATTTGTCGCCCAAAGAGGGTCTGACCCGTGTGCGAGCCCGCCAAAGCGATTATTATCTCTGGGGACAGATTCCTCTTGAGAAGAAGATACAGGAGTTAGGTATTGACAGCCTCGTATTGGATGAGGTGAAGGATGTTCCTGCTGGTGAATTACGTATCATAGGCTACGAACAAGAAATTATAGATGCCATTGACGATCAGTATACCCGTCTGGAACAGGCTGGTGAGTTGCAGCGTATCTATGATAAGTGGTTTTATCCGGAGCGTGTCCACGACGATGCTTCTCCGATTGCTCCGTTTATCTTGGTGGGACTCGCCGTAGCAGGTATTATCGTATTTATTGCGGGTCGTCTGCTCTCTTTGCGTGTACGTGCTTCAGTGCGTCGAAATACAGAGCTGAACAGCATAATGGCTTTAGCGCTTGATATGGATGACTACTTTGTCCTAGAGTATGATGTCATCTTAGGATATGTGAAGAATATCCATGGCAATCTGTTGCCCAAGGGTGGTGTTTCCATAGAGGAACTGGTTGAGCGTATTGCCCCTGAAGAACGTGACGAGTTCAAGCAATTGATTGATAGCATGAAGCGTGGTGAATGTGACTCGTGGACGGTGCAGCGACGTTACAATGCTGGCACTAGCGAAGAACCGCGATGGAAGACTTATGTCGGTGGCGCCATTATGGAGCGTGAGAATGGTGTCCCCCGCTATATTGTACATACAGTCAAAGACATTACCAACGATCTGAAGGACGAGCAACGTAACCAAGAACTGGCCGATAAGTACATGAAAGTCTTTGAGACCAACATGATGGCCATGTCGTTCCACGATGCCGATGGTTATCTGATAAATATGAACCAGCGCATGCGTGAATTGTTGGAAATAACTGAAGAACGTGAAAGTCACTTCCGCATGGTTTCCTTCTTTGAGGACCCGTTCTTAAAGGGCTATGTTGATCAGGGCCATCTTGCAACATTCCATGTGTGTGGACGTTTGCTTTATCAGGACTGGGGACTTGATAAGTATATTGAAACACGTGTCGTTCCTGTTAAGGATGACACGGGCCAGTTGGTCTATTATATCGTTACTTCTCGTGATGTGACAGCAGAGCGAGAAATGTATATGAAGCAGCGTAAACACGAGCGCCAACTGAAAGATACTCATGATGCCATCAACCGTTATGAGAAACGGTTGCGTTACCTGTTGGAGGAAAGTAATATGTATGTATGGACCTTCAATCAGTACGAGCGTATCATCCGCTTCACACGTAGCTTGCGTCAGACCGAGTATTCTGTTTCCTTGGAGGACTATCTGGCAGGTATGGACGAGGAACAACGCCCAGAAGCTGAGCGCATATTCAAGGAGGTAATATTGACAGGTGAACCTTTCAATGTTATCCACAAGTTCAACTACACGCCAGTTACTGACCATCTGACCTGGTTTGCTATCAGTGGTATTCCAGTGTTAGGCGAGGATGGTCGTCCCAAGGAGTATTTCGGATTGGTGCGCGACATCTCCGACCTGATGCTTGCCCATAAGAAACTGCGTGAGGAAACAGAGCGTGCCAACGACTCTGGTCGTCTGAAGAGTGCTTTCTTGGCTAATATGACCCACGAAATCCGTACGCCACTCAATGCCATTGTAGGTTTCAGCGATTTGTTACAGATGGTTGACAGTCCTGACGAGCGTCGCGAGTTCATCCGCATCATTCGTAGCAACTGCGACATGCTGCTCCGACTTATCAACGACATCCTTGAAGCCAGCAGCATGGGACAAGCCATTGCCATTGAACCAGTACCCCTCGATTTGCCTCCAGTCTTTGACGATATCTGTCAGACGTTGGAGCAACGTGTGCAGGGAACCAATGTGCAGTTCCTGAAGGATAATCCCTATGACACGCTGTCTGTGGCATTGGATAAAGGACGCCTTCAGCAGTTGCTCACCAACTTTGTGACCAACGCCGTCAAATACACCCAAGAGGGACATATCCGTGTGGGTTATCGCAAGGAGTCGCGCGAGATTAATCGCCAGCGCCTTGATGGACTCTGCTTCTACTGTGAAGACACAGGTGCAGGTATTCCCAAAGAGAAGCAGTCGGCCGTCTTTGAGCGCTTCGTTAAACTCAACGACTTTGTACAGGGTACAGGTCTCGGCCTTGCCATCTGTAAGGCCATCGTCGACAAGTGTGGCGGCCGCATTGGCGTCACCTCAGAGGGCGAGGGCCATGGCTCCACCTTCTGGTTCTGGGTGCCCTGTGCTACTTCTTGACGTTTTTGTTGGCTGGCAGCAGGCGGACGTTGGTGAGGTTGAGCTTAGCCGTCTTGGGATCTATCTGCTGGCCGTTGGCGTAGTACATGAAGGTACTGTTCTGGATGTCGATATCCTTCACATTGTCCAGTCCGAGGATGCCAGCAGCCTTGATGGCGGTACCTGCACCGTAGCACACCACGCGGTCGATATGGATGTCTTGGAAGTAGGGCGCCACCTTCTTCTGTGCGTCGGTAAAGGTGGGCACGGCGTTCAGGTCGCTACCAGCAGGGCGATCTACGTAGTCGCACTGGAAGACGATGGCCTCGTCCTTGATGTCGTTCATCACGATGTCGCTGATGTACATCTGCTCGGTTTTGCCACCACGACCCAGTCCGCTCTTGAAGCGCAGACCCGTGTCGGTGCCGCTGAAACGACAGTTGCGCACCACGATACGGCGCATGCCCTGTACGGTCTCGCTGCCCAGCACGAAGCCACCGTGGGCGTGGAAGACGGTGTTGTTCTGAATCAGGATGTCCTCGCAACCGTTGGCGGGAGCCTCGGGCTTGTTGCCACCGCTCTTCATGCAGAGACCGTCGTCGCCAGCATCGACGGTGCTGTTGACGATGAGTCCGATGTTGACGTCAGAGAAGTCAATGGCATCGCCGTTCTGGGCGTTCCACGGGCAGCGCACGGTGACGCCGTCCACGATGACGTTCTTCGAGAAGCAGGGGTGCAGGTGGAACTTAGGAGCGTTCTGGATGGTAACGCCCTCTATGAGCACGTTCTCGCAACTCTCGAAGCGTACCAGGTCGTTGCGCAGCTTCTCCTGTTTTTCGGGGCTGTCGGCAATGTTCGGGTAGCCGCCTAGGTCGTTCCATGGGTACCACAGCTTGCCGCCGTCCTTCTCTACGCCGCCAATGACCTTCTTATATTTGTTCCACTCCACGTCGCTTACCTTCTGGCGCTTGACGGGTCGCCAGTGGTCGCCATTGCCATCGATAATGCCTTCGCCAGTGATGGCTATGTTCTTACGCTTCGAGGCACGGATGCCCGCAAAACATTTCGTTGCTGACTTGGGATTGACGAACAGCGACTTGTCGGGCGACATCAGGATAATGGCGTTCTTATCCAAGTGCAGCTCGATGTTGTCTTTCAACTGGATGGGGCCTGTCAGCCAGATGCCCTGTGGAACGTTCAGACGTCCGCCGCCAGTCTTCTGCAGCTTCTTGATACCGTTCTCAAAGGCCTCGGTGTTCAGTGTCACACCGTCACCAACGCCACCTACCTCGGTGAGGCTGACCTCGTTGGCAGGAATAACGGGCGCCGAAACCTGTGCCATCTTCGTCGGCAGGTTCTGGTAATACTTGGAGTAGTCCCTTGTCTGTGCGTG
>Ga0310786_10008320_pt1 | contig 13340 bp, 4 predicted proteins | sample AusTroGonzalo_MG_FD_203881 | JGI IMG/M metagenome (GOLD analysis project Ga0310786, IMG submission 203881) | Bovine rumen microbial communities from tropical cattle in Woodstock, Queensland, Australia - Gonzalo_03 (v2) (version 2) | ecosystem: Host-associated > Mammals > Digestive system >... | reverse complement strand
CGTCACCTCGCCGGCAACGAGCGAGAGCGCCGCAACCATAGCGCCTACGGCCACCGCAACGATGTTGATTATATTTTTCATGTCTTTCTCCTTTTCCTTTTATGAGTAAAATTTCAAAGCCGACAGCCGACTCCTTCGACCAGGTCGACGGCGTACTCGTCGCCGTCTTCAGTTGTCAGGATCAATAGCCCGTCAGTCTCCTCGACCGTGCACTCCGCCTCAAGTACGCCGCTCTCCGAAGCGACGTAGAGGTATGCCGTGCTGACGAAGCCCTCGGCAGGCTCGTCGAGCGTCAACCAGAACGCACCCGAGCCGTCGGCAAGGACGCCCGAGTAAAGCCCGGCGGGAATCGCAACGACGCCAGTCGCGGCAGCCGGCGCGGCGGCTGCGGATGCGGCTGACGGTGGAGTGACCTCCACCGAACTGGAGGTCTTGTTCCAGAGCGCCCAGATGGTCGGCGTGCCGCCGGTCGTCCACTTCATCGTAGAGGTTCCCGTGCCGTCCGCGTTGTAGCACTGGCCCGTCTTGCTCGACGCCGACACGAAGTATCCGCCGAACTTGTAGCCGGACTTCGTAGGCATCGCGCGCGTCGGGAACGGCTGGTTGTACGTGACAGTCACGTAGCTGTCGCCTCCCGTGCCGCCGTTCTTGCCAAGCGTCACGCGCACAGTCCACTTCGCCCAGAGCGTGACGGCGGATGTCTTGTCCCAGTTCCTCACGCTCTCCATCTTCGAGTTGTAATACTGCTTGCCGAGGGGATTGCCCTTGGCGTCGCATGCGAGCGTGTCCCAGTAGCCGCCGAACGTCCAGCCAGATTTCTTAGGCGCGGTGCGCGGCGTCGGCATCGGCTTGCCAGTCGTCGCCGTAACGTAGTTGTCGCCGCCCGTGCCGCCGTTCTTGCCGAACGTCACCTTCACGGAGACCGCCTTCTCCCACTTCGCCCAGAGGGTGACGTTGCCCGACTTGTCCCAGGCGTGCGCGCTCGTGCCGTCCGCGTTGTAGTACTTGACGCCGCCCGCGCCAGTCGTCGACCAGTACCCGTCGAACACGTAGCCCGACTTCGTGGGCATCGTGCGCTTCGGCATAGGCTGGCCCTTCGTGCAGGTGACGTAGTTGTCGCCGCCGGCGCCGCCGTTCTTCCCGAACGTCACCTTGTTCGTCCACTTCGCCCAGAGAGTCGCGGCGGACGTCTTGTCCCAGGTACGCACGCTCTTCATGTTCGCGTCGTAGTACTGCTTGCCCTTGGGGTTGCCCTTCTCGTCGAGTGCAAGCGTGTCCCAGTAGCCGCCGAACGTCCAGCCGCTCTGCGTCGGCGCGGTACGCGGGGTCGGCATCGCCGCGCCGTAGGTCGCGGTCACGTAGTTGTCGCCGCCCGTGCCGCCGTTCTTGCCGAATGTGACCGTGTACTTTTCCGCTACCTTGACGATGAACGCGAGACCGCCCGTTTCGATCCCCGCGCCTTCGAAGAGGTTCTTCACGCGCGCCGCCTCGCCGGTCGCGTCGGACACGTAGACGGTGGTGAAGGAGTACGTGCCCGAGAACACTTCAGTTCCAAGGTTCTTCAGGCTTTGTGGAATCGACACGCTCTCCAGGTATTCGCAATCCCTGAACGCCCTGTCGCCGATATCCGTCACGCCCTCGGGGATTGCCACGTTGTTGACGTTCTTGCCGTAGAACGCATACGCCCCGATCGTCTTCACGCCGGAGGGCACCGTCACGTCCCCGGACTTGGCGTAGTTGCAGAGAACGCCGTCCCTTATAACGAATCCTTTGCTGTCGGCCAGGCCGTCGCAGCCTGCGAAGGCATAGTCTCCTACGCTCTTCACGCTGGGCGGAACGTTGATCGCCGTCGCTTTCTTGCACCCGAAGAACGCCCCATTGCCGAGATACGCTACACCGGCAGGAATCGTAAGCTGCGTAATGTTCTTGCAGTCATAGAATGCATTGTCTCCGATGCCGGTCACGGGCCAGTCCTCGATGACGGACGGCACGACAACCGCGCCGGCCGTATCGCGCGGGATCGCGAAGAGATTGTCGTTGTAGATCTCAGCCTCCGCGTCGATGATGCGGTAGTGCCACACGATGCCGCCGACGTCCGTCCACGTCCGGCAGCCGGTGTCGGTCCATCGCGCATAGTACGTCACGTCTGCCTCGACGACCGTCGACGGCAAGATCCGCGTGCCAAGCGCGGTTTTCTTCGTGTACCAGCCCATGAACGCCTTCCCGTCCTTCGTCGCCTTCGGCAGGGCTCCGACGGCTTCGCCCCACGGAACCGACTTCGACGCGGTTCCGCACGTGCCGCCATTGGCGTCGAACGTCACCTTGCAATTCGGCGGCTGCGCCTTGACCGTGATGTTGCCCATGTCGCAGCCTGCGGCCACGAGCAGCGCGCTCACGCGGTCCACCTCGCCCGCCACGTCGTCCACGAGAACCGTTATCTCCGCCGACGAGTCGAAAAACACGTCGGCGCCGATCGACGTCACGGTCGAGGGGATCTTCACGCTCTTCAGGTTGTCGCAATAGCCAAATGCCCTCTCTCCTACGCTCGTCACGCCCGTCGGCAGCACGACGCTCTCCAGACTGTCGCAATCCCAGAACGCATACGTTCCAATTGCGGTGATGCCCGCCGGTATCGCCGCAGTCTTCAAATTGGGGCACTGCGTGAACAGGTACGGCTCTATGGATTTCACTCCCGACGGAATCTTAACGTCGTGCAGGCTCTCAAAGCCGCTGCCCTGGAACGCGCTGTTGCCGATGCTCGTAACGCTCGACGGTATGTCCAGCGTCTTCAGCTGGGGGCAACTCCTGAACATGCCGCTCGGGATTCTCGTCATGCCGACCGGAAGCGACACGCTCGACAATTTCGCACAGCCGTTGAACATGTCGTAGCCAAGATTCTTCAGGCTTTGTGGAATCGACACGCTCTCCAGGTATTCGCAATCCCTGAACGCGCTGTCCCCGATGCTCGTCACGCTCGACGGAATCGTTACGCCCGACAGTCCGCAGAATGTGAACGCCTGGTCGCCGATGGCCGTGACGCTGCTCGGTATGGTCACGTGCCCCAGCCTGGCGCAATTGTAGAACGCATACTCCTCGATCATCGTCACTGGCATGCCGCCGAGCACGGAAGGAACCGTGATGTCGCCGGACGTTTCGACGTCGATCGCCGCCAGCTGGTAGCCGCCGTACAGGCACGCATGAACGTCGTCGTCCGTGTCGTAGGACCAGTCGATGTTGTCGACCTTTTGCACGTCGGCGACCGCCGTGACGGCAAACGCGACCGTTGCGGCAAAAACCCTTACAGCCCCGCCGAGCCAACGGCAGACGCTAGACAACACGTTATGTTCGTTCATTTTCTACAGCCTCCTGTGCTGAGCAGATGCAGTCAGCCACCTCCACCATCATCCTGTATTATACCAAAAATCGGGCTACAGTCTACTTCGTCCAGAGCGCCCAGATGGCCGGCGCGCCGCCGGTCATCCACCTCATCGCCGAGGTGCCGGTGCCGTCCTCGTCGTAGCACTGGCCGATCCTGTTGTTCGAAGACATCCAGTAGCCGCCGAACGCGTACCCCGGCTTCTTCGGCATCGTCCTCTTCGGGAACGGCTGGTTGAACGTCGCAGTCACGTATTCGTCGCCGCCAGTCCCGCCGTTCTTCCCCAACGTCACGCGGACCGTCCACTTCGCCCAGAGTGTCGCCGGGCCCTTCTTGTCCCAGGCGCGGACGCTTTTCATGCTCGCGTTGTAATACTGCCTGCCCTTCGGGTTGCCCCTCTCGTCCATAGCGACAGTGTCCCAGTAGCCGCCGAACGTCCAGCCCGCGCGCTTTGGCGCGGTGCGCGGCGTCGGCATCGCCGCGCCATACGTCGCAGTCACGTAGTCATCGCCGCCAGTCCCGCCGTTCTTCCCGAAAGTCACCCTGCATTTCGTCGGGACGACGCGGTAGTCGACCACAAGGTCCGACGGGCAGCCCTCGAAGACCGATCGGTCGAGGCGGCCGCGGAATTGCGCCGGCAGGCTCGCGCTCGCCAGGCTGCCGCAGAAGGCAAAAGCGCAGTATCCGATGTCCGTCACGCCGTCGGGTACCAATACAGACCTCAGCGCGGAAGCGTCGCAGTATTCGGCGTCAAACGCGCCTGCTGCAATCGTCTTCGTGCCGACTGGCACGACGACCGACGCGGGACATTCGCCAAGAAAGCCGTAAAGCGCGTTGCCGTACGAAAGGAGGCGGAACGTGTCCACGTCGTAGTCCCGTCCGGCAAGCACGTCCCGGAGCAGGTCGTAGTTGTCGATCTGCACGGACGAGTCCCTGACTTCGCGCTTCGCATATTCTGCGAGCTCCCCGAAGCTGACGTATCCGTCCGAGTCAGTGTCGGCGGAACCGTCGCGCCAGCCGCGGAGAATAGCGTGCGTGAATTCGCTGCCGCGTTCGTCCATCCACGAGTATTCGTCCCAGTCCGCCGCGGTCATCCATGCGACCGCCGGGATGCCTTTTGCGACGGTGCCCTTTGCGGCAACGCCCGTTGCTGCGGCACCCGTTGCAACGGCGCGCCGCATTTCCAGGCTGCGCTGGACGCCCGCCGCGAAATCCCACCTCGCCGCGGCGTTCCTGGCGGACGCGCCGACGCTCGCCGACTTGAACATCCCGCCGGAATGGCAGGCGTCAAGCACAACGACAACGCGCACACCGTCTGCGAACTTCGCCAAGTCGTCGGCGAACTCGGTATCGCGCCACGTGTCGTCGGCCATGCAGAGGCACGCCCCCTTGTAGCCGTCGTATTCGTCTCCATGGCTGGACTGGTAGTACAACACGGTGTCGCCCGCCTTGGCCACATTCGCCAATGCGTTGAACTTCGCCCTCACCGCGTCCTTCGTGGCGTCGAGGTTTGCGACAAGTTCGCAGTTCCCGGATGCGCAGAAGCCGCCGCGCGTATAGGCGTCCATCATGCACGCGGCGTCCCAGTCGCACCCAAGGAGATAGTCGTACATTGCGGACTCGTATTCGTTAACCCCCACGAAAAGGCCGTAGTAGACCTTGGCGCCGGACGGGGGAGACGCGGCATGCAGGGTGGCCGACGCGAAGACCGACGCAACCAATGCAAATCTGGCCAGCATCGTCATGTCAGCTCCTTGACGCAGTTCCCGCGACGGGGTCGACGGCTAAGGTCTCGCCGTCTTCCGTAGTAAGGATAAGGAGACCGCCCGTCTCCTCCACCGTGCACTCCGCCTCAAGTACGCCGCCATCCGAGGCAACGTAGAGGTATGCCGTGCGGTCGAAGCCGTCGACAGGCTCGTCGAGCGTGAGCCAGAACGAGCCGGAGCCGTCCGCGAGAACGCCCGAGTAGAGCCCGGCGGGAATCGCAACGACGCCAGTCGCGGCAACCGGCGCGGCACTTGCGGCAGCGGGCTGCTCTACGCAACTCCCCGTCTTGTTCCAAAGCGCCCAGATGGTCGGCGTGCCGCCGGTCGCCCACTTCATCGTAGAGGTTCCCGTGCCGTCCGCGTTGTAGCACTGGCCCGTCTTGCTCGACGCCGAGACGAAATATCCGCCGAACTTGTAGCCGGACTTAGTCGGCATCGCGCGCGTCGGGAACGGCTGGTTGTACGTGACAGTCACGTAGCTGTCGCCTCCCGTGCCGCCGTTCTTCCCGAGCGTCACGCGCACCGTCCACTTCGCCCACAGCGTGACGGCGGATGTCCTGTCCCAGTTCCTCACGCTCTCCATCTTCGCGTTGTAGTACTGCTTGCCGAGGGGGTTGCCCTTGGCGTCGCAGGCGAGCGTGTCCCAGTAGCCGCCGAACGTCCACCCCGACTTCTTGGGCGCCGTGCGAGGCGCAGGCATCGGCTTGCCGGTCGTGGCCGTAACGTAGTTGTCGCCGCCCGTCCCGCCGTTCTTGCCGAACGTCACCTTCACGGAGACCGCCTTCTCCCACTTCGCCCAGAGGGTGACGTTGCCCGCCTTGTCCCAGGCGTGCGCGCTCGTGCCGTCCGCGTTGTAGTACTTGACGCCGCCCGCGCCGGTGGTCGTCCAGTAGCCCGCGAACGTGTAGCCCGTCTTCGTCGGCATCGTGCGCTTCGGCATCGGCTGGCCCTTCGTGCAGGTGACGTAGCTGTCGCCGCCCGTGCCGCCGTTCTTGCCGAACGTCACCTTGTTCGTCCACTTCGCCCAGAGGGTCGTAGCCGCCGTCTTGTCCCAGGCGCGAACGCTCTTCATGGATCCGTCGTAGTACTGCTTGCCCTTGGGGTTGCCCTTCTCGTCAATGGCGACGGAGTCCCAGTAGCCCGCGAACGCCCAGCCCGAGAGCTTCGGCGCGGTGCGGGGGGTCGGCATCGCCTTCCCGTACATCGCCGTAACGTAGTTGTCGCCGCCGGTGCCGCCGTTCTTCCCGAAGGTAACCTTGATCCTGTCGGCGCAAATCCTGCGCCCCTGCCACGTGTCCTCCGCCAAGGCATCCTCCCAGCCTACGGCTGGCACAATTGACACTAGGTCTTCTGGCGTACTCGCGTAGATGCACGTACCCGTTTCCGGGCAAGCCCCCAAATACGTCACACTATACAGTCCGCTGCAATCAGAGAACGCACCCGTCTCGATCCTAGTCACGCCTGCCGGAATGGTGATGGATGTAAGCATGCGACAATACCTGAACGCACTTGAACCGATGCTTTCCAAGGTGTCGGGCAACGCAAGGGAATTCAGTTTCGTGCAGCCGGCAAACGCCTCTTGCGCAATGTCCTTCAAGGAGGCTGGGATATCGATGCACGTCAAACCGGCGCAGTTGTAAAATGCCCGCGTTCCCACCGTTTTGAGAGTGTTGGGGAATGTGACGCCATGCAGTTGGTCGCATGACCCAAACGCGAATTCGCCTATGTCAACCAGCCCGTTTGCAAAGAGTATCCGCTCCAAATTGCAATTGAAGAATGCGTACCCGCCAATGGCTGCCACGTTGCCTGGAATCACCACGCTCTTGAGTTCGGAACATTCTTCAAAGACATTTGTTCCTATTGACGTAACAATTCCAGGAATCTCGATGTCGGTTGCACCGTTGAGTTCCACGGCTTTCAGTACTCCGGCCTCTATGGTCCAAATCGGCTCCGCCTCTGACTTCCAAACCGCGTAGAGCGTCTCGGTCTCTTCCGAGACAATGGAATTCTCGTCGATCAGCAAGCCCGCGTCGGCCAGCGTGCTCCATCCGGCGAAACGGTATCCGTCCCTAGACGCCGTCGGGAGAGAGCCATATCGCTGTCCGGCCATGAATGCTGCCGACGGGACGGGCACCGCCCCTCCGTTGCCGTCGAAAGCAACCGTCGTGTCTCCTTCCGGAGCCTTCGCCTCCTGCCTTACTTTCACAGGCCACTTGAATCCTTCGTATTCAATCGCGAGAACGCATTCTCGCGGCACGTTATTTGTATTTTCATCAACCCAGACCGTGAAAGAATTGTATCTGAGTGGTGCGGCCGGATCATATGCTTTGTCCGCCGCAACCCATTCGGGAGCCCCGCTTACAAAGAAAATCGCATATGGATCGTAAGTGGAGCTACTCGGATTGATACGGTCAAGGTAAATGGCAATGCCTATTTTACGGCTGCCTTCGTCCGCGCTGAACACCACCTCGTTCGTCCCGATGTTCGCGCGATATACGGCCACACATGTCGCGTTTGTCGGACCAGTGGTTCCGCGGGCGGTTACGATTTCGTATTTATATGTCCTTCCCAACTCGACATCGCAGTCGGTAAACCATTGGTAGTAGCCTGTCCCCGTCAAACCCGTGGCAATGGCAACATCGTCTCTGTAGACGGTATAATAATCGCCACAGGGGCTATCCATCCATTCTTCACCAACATCTTCGCACTCCACAAGTTCTGTGAAAAGCATGCGGCAACCGGGATCAGAATACCCGACGCCCGGCATTTCGTCAGGGCTTGGAACATGATTCCATCCGCACACAAATACATCCCGGTAGAAACTTCCCCAACATATATAATTATTTATTTCTCCGCAACACACCTCCCCCCTTGCGAAAAGCCCAGCGAACATCGCCGCACCTAGCAGGACCATCAGTTTCTTCATTGGCATTCTCCTTATAGTTGACGTATCCGCTGCCCGTATTTCGTATTTTACAAAATCCAGAACCGACCTGCAAGTTGGCTTGACAACTGCGCTACTCCCACTTGGCCTTCAATGCGCTGATGTAGGAGTGGGCGATGGTCTCCGATGTGACATGATGCCTGCATCCCTGCTTGTCAGTAAAGTACCAGCCCTTGAATATATGCCCGCTGCGTTGCGGAATCGGCAATACGCCGAACGGCTGGCCAACGATGCGGGTCAGGGTCGTCGTGGCGAGGCTGCCTCCCGCGGGGTCCAAAGCGACCTTGAACGTCGCGTCCTGCCCATCCGGCTCAATGTTAATGCTGAAGAAGTGGATGCCGTCGGAATTGCACCAGCCCACGCCCTGCTCCAACGAGAGGGCAAACGGGCATCCAGCTTCCATGGCGACATAAAACGTCGTCGTGCACCACCCATCCTCTCCTTCGCCGCCCAATGTCGTGATCCAATGCGATGTGCCATACGTCGCCTCGTAAACGTAAATGCATTCACCTGCTGATATTTCCGCCGAAAGCGTCACCTTGCACACGCCGGTGAAATCTGGCACGAACATGACACGCGCCGTCGTGCCAAAGTCTGCCCAATACGGTCTTTCGTCTGTCGTATAGCCAGGCGCCTCCCTTGCCCGAATGTCGTCCAGCAGATATCCGTACACCGTCATTGGCAGGTGGGCCGGGGAGATTTCGACCGCACTGCCCGTCGCACTCACGACCTCATACAGGCTCCACATATCGCCGGATCTCTCCCATTCCGGGTCTTCGGGGTCGTAGAAGACGACGTCTACGCCTTCCGACTCGTTGTTTGACTCGTCGCTTTCAGCAACGATCCCCGTGCCGTCTGCGACTACAAAGAATTGAGTGTAGTTGAGCGCATGCACGTCGCGAAGGCTGTACGAGCACGTAACACGTCCGCCGGCGGCGATCGCCCCAACGCTGCACGACGCCATGAGGGTTGGCGTCTGGGGACCCGTTTTCTCGATGCCATGCCCATACAGGCGGTAGATATGCGCCACCGACGCCGACGACGCAGCTGCGCCGACATTGCGCACCGTAAACGTCAGTGTCGCCTCGTCGCCAACGGCCAGCAGCCCGCCGTCCAACATGGGGCCCGTGACGTTCACGTTCTCCACGACGAAATCGGGGCGGAGCTTCTCCCATTTGGCCCAGATGGTCGTGCCGCCATTCGCCTTGTCCCAATTGCGGGCGCTGGTGCCGGCCGCCGTATAATACATCTTGCCGTCAGCGCCCGTGGTGTCCCAGTAGCCCGCAAAGCCGTACCCGCTGCGCCTGGGCATCGTGCGCGTCGGCATGGGCTGGTTCGCCACGACGGTCACATAGTCGTCGCCGCCGGTGCCGCCGTTCTTGCCGAACGTCACCTTGCACGTCCACTTCGCCCACAGCGTAATGTTTCCAGCGACGTCCAGGCCTCGCACGCCGTTGCCGTTTGCGTCGTAATACATCTTCCCGCCGGGTTTCAGGGTGTCCCAGTAGCCGGCAAACGTCCATCCGCTGCGCTTCGGCATCGTGCGCTTGGGCAGACATTGTCCATATGTCGCCGTCACGTAGCCGTCGCCGCCCTTGCCGCCGTTCGCCCCAAGAGTGACCTTGTATGTGCGCGCCGTCCATTTCGCCCAGAACTTAGTATTGCCGCCGGCCTTGTCAAAGTTCCGCATGCTCGTGCCGTTTGCGGCGTAGTACTGCTTGCCGCCAGAGTTGAGCGTGTCCCAGTATCCGCCGAACGCATAGCCCGTGCGCTTCGGCATAGAGCGAGTCGGCATGGGCTTTCCGGACTCGACGGTTACGTAGTCGTCGCCTCCCGTGCCGCCGTTCTTGCCGAATTCAACCCGGGCAGTCCACTTCGCCCACAGAGCGGCGTTTCCTGTCTTGTCCCAGTTGCGCACCGCGACCCCTTTCGCGTCGTAGTACATCTTGCCGCCGTCTTTCAGCGTATCCCAATATCCCGCGAACGTCCAGCCGCTGCGCTTCGGCACGGGAACGAAGGACATCCGCTGGCCGTATGTCGCCAACGCGTTGGCATTGCCCCCCGTACCTCCATTGTTCCCGAACGTCACGGTATATGTGTTCGCCGCCCATTTCGCCCAGAACGTCGTGTTCGCGCCCTTGTCGAAGTTCCGCGCGCTCGTGCCGTTCGCGGCGTAATACTGCCTGCCCCCGGAGTTGAGCGTGTCCCAGTATCCGCAGAACGTGTAGCCGCTACGCTTCGGCATGGTGCGAGTCGGCATGGGCTGGCCGTACACCACAGTGACGCGATCGTCGCCGCCCGTGCCGCCGTTCTTGCCGAACGTCACGGTATATGTATTTGGCGTCCATTTAGCCCAAAGCGTCATGTCCTCTCTGCTGTCAAAATCCCGCACGCTCGTACCGTCCGCGGCATAATATTGCTTGCCACCCTCCCCAAGGGTGTCCCAATATCCGGAGAATGTATAGCCTGCGCGTTTCGGCATAGTACGAGTCGGCATGGGCTGGCCATGCGTCGCCGTGACATAGTCATCCCCTCCAGAACCGCCGTTCTTCCCAAAGGTTACCCGGCACCTGATGACATCCTCTTCCCACACCGCCGTCAAGGTCAGATCCCCACACATCTCCCAGCGGTAACCTACCGTGTAAACATCCGGATCTTCTTCTATAGAGCATCCGTCTTTAACGTTCCAGCCGACAAAATGATATCCCGCTTTGGAGTACCCGCATTTAGGCAAATAGTAGTTAATACTTGTACCTGAACAGATGTCTATGATTTTCTTCACGGCAGACATCGTTCCGACCCCACCGCCAGAGTTAAATCTGACATAGATCGCCATCTTGCAATTTGGATCTTCGGTAATCGTCACAGTTGTCGAATAACTGTTGTTGGACTCGTTGGATTCCTTCACATTTCCATCAGTATCTGTCACAATCCTTAAGGTGTGGGTGCCAACGGACAGGCTTCCCAGCCGATAACCTGTAACAAAAACCCGTCCGCCGCTAGACGCCCCATTGGAATACCAGGAATATCTCAGCGAGCCATCGACGTACAACCTCGTATAGAACTTCGTGCTAAAGGTTTTTCCGGAGCACGCAACATTCCAACTGACGTACAAACTGTCGGTATTAACGAAAGACGTATTCTTCGAGGATGTAGAACTAGAGGACGTGGAGACTACCAGTGGCGCACTCCACCCACTTGGCGCAGACGGCGTCAGGTCTGGGTCGACGCTCGGTGTAGGAGTAGGAGTTGGCGTGGGCGTGGGGGTGGGCGTGGGAACTGGCGCAGGAGGGGCCACATCAGCATATTCCACGGTAATTCTGTACTCAGACCTACTGGTAAAGGCCAGAAACATGGATTCTGTTACATACCGGCCCTGTCTCTCAAAAGGCACCGCCGTAATCCAGATGTTAATTGATTGAGTTTGCTCTAACTTGAGTGTCCTCGTAGGGTTTACAGGCATGTCACCATGAACATTACCAATATTAACAAGAAGTCCAGCCACTGACGCTGTATGCAACAAGCTTATCTTTTCTACAGTAACATAAGCCACCTTGTTGGCAGGCACAGAGACAACATATTTGTCTTTTGTGCCCGTGCCAGAAAGATAATGAGAATAGTTTCCTGTAAGGGCAACAATTCCTGAAGCAGTCGGCCGATCCGTGGTCAAAGTTCCCTTGTCAGATGTTACATGTATGTGCACAGCCCACGAACATGTTGGAGCGACAAGAAAAAATAGTGCAATAAAAAGGGTCCACTTGAAACCACAATGCAACAGGCTACACCGTAGTGGCAACAGCCTGAGAGCTTCCGTAAATGTCATTACACTAAGAGCCTTTCTCATGGCCATAGTAGATCCCCCTTGTACTTGAATTCCTCTATTTATTCATCACCTGAAATTACCTATTCCCCTGTCGACAGGGTTCAAGGAGCGACGTGGCGACAAGCGTGCCCCAGACCCACTCAAGACAGTAGGACGCGCCGTCTTCCGTCGTAAGAATCAAGGTGCCGTCAGACTCCTCGACAGTGCACTCCGCCTCAAGTACGCCGTCTTCCGAGGCGACGTAGATGTAGGCCGTGCGAGCGAAGCCCTCGGCAGGCTCGTCGAGCATCAGCAGGAACGAGCCGGAGCCGTCGGCAAGGACGCCGGAGTAGAGGCCAGCGGGGATGGCGACGATTTCAGCCACGGCACTTGCCGCCGCGGCAGGCAGTACGACGCAGCTTCCGGTCTTCGTCCAGAGCGCCCAGATGGTAGGCGTTCCGCCAGTTGACCACTTCATCGACGCAGTGCCCGTGCCGTCGGGATTGTAGCACTGGCCCGTCTTTGTAGATGCCGACACAAAGTACCCGCCGAACTTGTAGCCCGACTTCGTGGGCATCGTCCTCTTCGGGAACGGCTGGCCCTTTATGACCGTGACGGTGCTGTCGCCGCCGGTGCCGCCGTTCTTCCCAAGGGTGACCTTTACCGTCCACTTCGCCCAGAGGGTCGTAGCCGCAGTCTTGTCCCAGTTTCTCACGCTCTCCATCTTCGAATTGTAGTACTGCTTGCCCTCCGGGTTGCCCTTCTCGTCGCAGGCAAGAGTGTCCCAATAGCCGCCGAACGACCAGCCCTTGAGCGTCGGCGCGGTGCGCGGCGTCGGCATCGCCTTCCCCGTAGTCGCGGTCACGTAGTTATCGCCGCCCGTGCCGCCGTTCTTGCCGAAGGTCACCTTTACAGAAACCGCCTTCTCCCACTTTGCCCACAGGGTGACATTGCCGCTCCTGTCCCAGGCGTGTGCGCTTGTGCCGTCAGCGTTGTAGTACTTCACGCCGCCTGTGCCTGTAGTGTTCCAGTAGCCTGCGAACGCATAGCCGGACTTCGTAGGCATTGTGCGCTTCGGCATTGGCTGGTCCTTCGTGCAGGTGACGTAATTGTCGCCACCAGTGCCGCCGTTCTTGCCGAACGTCACCTTGTTCGTCCACTTCGCCCAGAGAGTCGTAGCCGACGTCTTGTCCCAGTTCCGGACGCTCTTCATGTTCGCGTCGTAGTACTGCTTGCCCTTCGGGTTGCCCTTCTCGTCGAGGGCGAGCGTGTCCCAGTAGCCCGCGAACGTCCAGCCGGAAAGCGTCGGCGCGGTGCGGGGAGTGGGCATCGCCGCGCCGTATGTCGCGGTGACGTAGTTGTCGCCGCCAGTGCCGCCGTTCTTGCCAAAAGTAACCTTGTAGGTCGCAGCACCGGATGCGCGAATCGCGCGGTACTGCCACGTCCCAGCGG
>Ga0310786_10008319_pt1 | contig 13340 bp, 9 predicted proteins | sample AusTroGonzalo_MG_FD_203881 | JGI IMG/M metagenome (GOLD analysis project Ga0310786, IMG submission 203881) | Bovine rumen microbial communities from tropical cattle in Woodstock, Queensland, Australia - Gonzalo_03 (v2) (version 2) | ecosystem: Host-associated > Mammals > Digestive system >... | reverse complement strand
TGATAATGAACAGCACCGTGCTCAGACCCATATCGGTTATAGGAGCCAGGAAGTTGCGCACACCCTCGCTTGAGAGCAGCGGATAAGATGTATCCTTAAGCATGCTCAGACCCAGGAACAGGAATGCAAATCCAATCAGGAATGAGCCGAAATCCTTGGTTTTCTGTTTCTTGAAGAATGATGAGAGTACAAATCCCACGAATATCAGCGGAATGGCAATGGCACCAAGGCTGAATGATCCGTCCATCGAAACGGCAAACAGCCATGCCGTTACCGTAGTACCGATGTTTGCACCCATGATGACTCCGATTGCACTGCGCAAGGTCATAAGACCGGCGTTCACAAAACTTACCAGCATAAGTGTTGTTGCGGTCGATGACTGTACGAGTACGGTCACTAAAAAACCGGTAAAAAGGCATTTACCGGTGTTCGAAGTCATCTTTTCAATAAAGGAACGCAGGCCCTTACCTGCAAATCTCTGAAGGCTGCTGCTCATGAGGTTCATTCCGAAAAGGAACAACGCCAAACAGCCTAACATCTTGAGAATCTGGTAAAAAATATCCACTTCTAAACCTCTTGTGTATTATCGGTACAAAGGTAATAATTTTTCAATTATTACAAATTTTCAAGTACAAGTCCGTCATATGCAAACTGAACGTGCTCCGGGAACTTTACGTTCATGATTGCATGCATGCCTGCACGATGGCTCATATGTACGAAATATGTCTCTTTAGCTCCCACTTTCTCTGCAAACAGCACAGCCTGGCGCACATTCTGGTGCGTGGGATGCTCCTTGGTATGCAGAGCGTTGACAATCAGAGTCTCAGTCCCTTTTATCATCTCAAAAGACTCTGCGTCAATGGATTTCATATCTGTTATGTAAGTCAGTTTTCCTATTCTGAAGCCCAGGATGGGCAGATTGCCGTGCATTACGCGTATGGGCAGTATCTCCAGGTCACCCACCGTGAACTTCTCGGCAGGACGTATTTCACGCAGTTCCATATGGGGCACACGCGGATTGACGGTTTTGCCAAAGCAGTACGGCATGCTCTGCACGATATGGTCTATAACATTACCCTCAGCATAGATCGGAATGGTGGTCGTGGTGCAGTAAGGACGCAGGTCATCAAGGCCTCCTATATGGTCGTAATGTTCATGCGTAACTATCACAGCATCAAGTTGTTCAATACCGGCCGTTAAAGCCTGCTGACGAAAGTCCGGACCACAATCTATAATGATTTTGACGGTATCGGTTTCAATCAGGGCCGATGTGCGCAGACGCTTGTCATGCGGGTCTGTCGACTGGCATGTCTGGCAATGGCAGCGCATCTCAGGTACGCCGATTGAAGTTCCGGTTCCAAGAAAAGTCAGTTTCATATGTAGTTGACCTCGGTCGAGAGGGTTATTCCGAATTTCTGTTTCACATCGGCAATGATGGTGTCAGCCAGGCGCTTGACATCGGCCCCGGTGGCTCCACCCTTGTTTACGAGCACCAGCGCCTGCTTCTCATAAACGGCCGCAGGACCCAGTGAGCGGCCTTTCCAGCCCGTTTTCTCAATAAGCCAGCCGGCAGGAACCTTGATTCCGCCCGGTGCAGGATATGAAGGCACATCCGGGTAGTTACTCCTTATTATATTGAACTCCTGTTCCGATACTACCGGATTCATAAAGAAGCTTCCGGCATTGCCAAGTACCTTGGGATCAGGCAGTTTGCTGTCTCGGATTGAAATCACGGCCTTGCGTATGTTTGCCAGCGTGGGGCCTCCCAGACGTTCCACCTCCTGCTCCAGCGCACCGTATCCCAGCTTGGGCTGAGGTTCCTTTGAGAGCGTAAAGATCACATATGCAACAGCATACTGGCCTTTCAGCTCGTTCTTGAAAATGCTCTGGCGGTATGCGTAATTGCACTCTGAGTTACTGAAATCACGCTCGGATCCATCGGCCAGGCTTATGGTCTGGACGGTATCGATGACATCCTTGGCCTCAACGCCGTAGGCGCCGATGTTCTGGACCGCGCTCGCCCCTACCTCGCCGGGAATGGCCGACAGGTTCTCTACTCCCCAGAAACCATGTATCGAGCACCAGGCCACAAAATCATCCCACACAACACCTGCGCCCACCTTCACATGAACGTGGTCATCGGTACTTCCTATTATCTCTATGGTAGATATCGTGGAATGCAGCACAGTGCCCTTGAAATCGCCCATAAACAGCAGATTACTGCCTCCTCCTATCATCAGAACGGGCTTCTCAATATCCAGCAGGGCGTTTTTGAGCTCGTCGGTAGTAGCCCAGTCAATCAGGCTGTCAGCCCTGACGTCCATACCGAAAGTATTCCTGTCCGCAAGCGAGCAATTGTCTCTTATTGTCATGCTGCAAAATTACTCATTCTAATTGTTGAAATAGCTTCTTTTTTGCTAATTTTGCGCCTTGTAAAAAAGTATCGTGATGATTGAGAAAATAGAACAGCTTATAGCCGAGATCAACGGCCTCAAGGCATCAACAGCCGAAGAGCTTGAATCACTGCGTCTTAAATACCTGAGCAAGAAGGGAGCCATCAACGACCTGATGGCCGATTTCCGTAACGTTCCCGCCGAGCAGAAACGTGAGGTCGGTCAGAAGCTCAACGAGCTCAAGAACCTTGCACAGGACAAGATAAACGCCCTCAAGGAGGTGTTCGATGCACAGAAGGCAGAGTCCGAGAAACCCGACCTGACCCGCACCGCATATCCCACCGAGCTTGGCACACGTCATCCCCTCAACATAGTCAAGAATGAGATAATCGAGATATTCTCACGCCTGGGATTCGTACTTGCCGACGGCCCCGAGGTTGAGGATGACTGGCATGTATTCTCATCCATGAACTTTGCCGAGGATCACCCCGCACGCGACATGCAGGATACATTCTTTGTCGAGGCACATCCCGACATCATCCTGCGCACACATACATCGTCGGTACAGAGCCGCGTAATGGAGGTTTCAGAGCCCCCTATCCGCATCATCTGCCCGGGCCGCGTATACCGTAACGAGGCCATCAGCTACCGTGCACACTGCTTCTTCCATCAGGTTGAGGCCCTGTACGTCGACAAGCACGTAAGCTTTGCCGACCTCAAGCAGGTACTGCTCTACTTTGCACAGCAGATGTTCGGTCCCGACACCAAGATCCGTCTGCGTCCCAGCTACTTCCCCTTCACCGAGCCATCGGCCGAAATGGATATCAGCTGCAACATCTGCGGCGGTAAGGGTTGCCCCTTCTGCAAGGGTACCGGTTGGGTTGAGATCCTGGGTTGCGGTATGGTCGATCCCAACGTACTGGAACTGAACGGAATCAACAGCAAGGAATACTCAGGTTTTGCACTCGGTATGGGTATTGAGCGCATCACCAACCTCAAATATCAGGTCAAGGACCTCAGAATGTTCTCCGAGAACGACGTCCGTTTCCTTCGCGAGTTTGAGTCAGCAAACTGATAATTAACCTCTTATGAAAAAGAGGGAGCTATATGAACTATGCAGCCAGAGGCTGGCAAAGGAATTCCCCGAAGCCGCCACCGAGCTGCATTTTTCGTCTCCTTATGAGTTGCTCTGTGCTGTCATGCTGTCGGCCCAATGCACCGACAAGCGCGTCAACATGGTCACTCCCGCCCTCTTTGAGGCATTCCCCACCGTTCAGGATATGGCAGCAGCCACCCCTGAGCAGATATTCCCCTACGTTAAGAGCGTATCGTACCCCAATGCCAAATCCCAGCATCTGGCTCAGATGGCCCGTATGGTCTGCGAACGCTTCGACGGTGAGATTCCGCAGGACCTGGACAGCATGACACAGCTGCCCGGCGTAGGCCGCAAGACCGCCAACGTGATGACCGCAGTGGCATTCGGAGGCCAGGCCATGCCGGTCGATACCCACGTCTTCCGCGTAAGCCACCGCATAGGTCTGGTACCAAAACGCTGCACCACTCCGTTAAGCGTTGAAAAAGAGCTGGTTAAGTATTTCCACAAGGACCAACTTTCACGCGCTCACCACTGGCTTATCCTTCACGGCCGATACGTATGCACAGCGCGCGCACCAAAATGTGCAAATTGCTGCCTTAATGACATATGTTTGCGTGATTTTGATTAATTTTGCGGTCTGTTACCGATAGGCAATGGAAAAGAAAGACATTTTTGAAAGCATAAGGGATGTAAAGAAGTCCCTTCAGAAAGCCGATAAGTACATCCCCAAGGTTGAGGAGCGCTCTATTGACCGTGCCGAGATAAAGGAGGCGGTCAAGCTGTTCCGCCATGTGGTATTCGGCAATTTCTTCGGAGCGGTCGACCTCTCCACGTCTTTAAGCCGTCTGTATACCATTCTGTCACACCAGATTGACTATATCAGCCGGATATTCCGTGAGTCTATGCCCTGTTGTGCCGAGGAGATCTCACAGCAGTTTATCGAGAGCATTCCCGAACTCCGCAGTCTGCTCGGTACCGATGTCAAGGCCATCTTTGACGGTGACCCCGCAGCCGTAAGTCACGAGGAGGTAATCCTGTGCTACCCCTCACTGGTAGCCATGTACCACTACCGTATGGCACACCGCCTGCTTGAGCTGGGCGTGCCCATCCTGCCCCGCATAATCACTGAACTTGCACATTCTCTGACCGGTATTGACATACATCCGGGAGCCCGCATCGGTGAGTATTTCAGCATCGACCACGGCACCGGCGTAGTTATCGGCGAGACTGCAATCATAGGCAACCATGTCCAGCTCTATCAGGGAGTTACGCTTGGTGCCAAGAGCTTCAAGTTTGACGAGAACGGCAATCCTATCAACGTACCGCGCCATCCCATCATCGAGGACAACGTGGTCATCTACTCCAACACATCGGTTCTTGGCCGCATAACCATCGGCCACGATACGATTATCGGAGGTAACGTATGGCTTACCCAGGACCTGCCGCCCTACTCCAAGTTTTTTCAGAACAGAGAGAAATAATTTAACCATAAACAAACAGTAACTATGACAATTGATCAATTCAATTTCGCTGGAAAGAAGACTTTCGTACGCGTAGACTTCAACGTTCCCGTTGATGAGAACTTCAACATCACCGATGATACCCGTATCGTCGCTGCTATGCCCACCCTGAAGAAGATCATCGCCGATGGCGGTCGTCTTATCATCGCTTCACACATGGGTCGTCCCAAGAAGAACCCGGATCCCAAGTTCTCACTCAAGTACATCCTGAAGCACGTTTCAGAGTGCCTTGGTGTTGACGTAAAGTTCGCTGAGGACTGCGCTAAGGCTCAGGACGCTGTTGCCGCTCTTAAGGACGGTGAGGCCCTGCTGCTTGAGAACGTACGTTTCTACGCTGAGGAGGAAGGCAAGCCCCGTGGCATTGAGAAGGAGGATCCCGCTTACGATGCTGCCAAGAAGGAGCTCAAGGCCGCTCAGAAGGAGTTCGCAAAGACTCTGGCCAGCTACGCTGACGTATATGTAAACGATGCATTCGGTACCGCTCACCGCAAGCACGCCACCACAGCCGTTATGGCTGACTTCTTCGATGCTGACCACAAGATGTTCGGCTATCTGATGGAGAAGGAGGTTGTTGCAGTTGAGAAGGTCCTCAATAACTCAGTTAAGCCTGTAACCGCTATCATCGGTGGTTCAAAGGTATCTTCAAAGATCACCATCATCGAGAACCTGCTTCAGAAGGTTGACAACCTGGTTATCATCGGCGGTATGGCTTACACCTTCGTTCTTGCCAAGGGCGGTAAGGTTGGTAACTCACTCTGCGAGCCCGATCAGGTAGACGTTGCTCTGGCAGTTCTTGCCAAGGCTAAGGAGCTGGGCGTAAACATCGTCCTCCCCGTTGACTGCCTCGCAGCCGATAAGTTCGACAACAATGCCAACACTCAGGTAGTTGACAACAACAACGTACCCGACGGTTGGGAAGGTATGGATATAGGTCCTGCTTCAGCAAAGGCTATGGCCGGTGTAATCGAGTCATCAAAGACCATCCTCTGGAACGGTCCTGCCGGTGTATTCGAGTTCAGCAACTTCCAGGCCGGTACAAAGGCTATCGCTACCGCAGTTGCCAACGCAACTTCCAAGAACGGTGCATTCTCACTCGTAGGTGGCGGTGACTCTGTAAGCGCTGTTAAGCAGTTCGGTTTTGCCGATAAGGTATCATACGTATCAACCGGTGGCGGTGCTCTGCTCGAGGCTATCGAGGGAAAAATCCTTCCGGGTATCGCTGCTATCAAGGGCTAATCCGAATAATTTTCGTATATTTGAAACCGCAGGGCGTCCGTTCCTGCGGTTTCTTTTATTATGGGTGTTGAAGAGGATATAAAAAAGCGTGCGCAGCATATCAGGGAACTCCTGCTGCAGGCACATTTGAAAGAGGCATTGGAGCAGATCCAGGCTCAGATGTCCGGTGTGGCCGATTGGTCCGCCTCGTCCCGTTTCGAGGACATAGACCGTTCATACAAGTACATGCTCCAGTACTACAGCCAGGGTTCGCCCGATGAGCACCGCAACGAGGTCTACCGCCAGTTGGTGCGCCGCGCCCTGCTGCTCAACGACGACGTGCTTCAGGCCCGTCTCCAACCCGAATCCATGCTTCTCTACTATCAGCACCTGCGTTCCCGTCTTTCCAGGACCGAGAATATTGAAGGACTGCGTCTGGCTCTTGAATCCTTTGTGGAACTTGGCGATACCGAATCCCACGAGCGTAACCTGGGCATCCTCTTTGACCTCATCTGGACCAACGGCGAGTGGACCTTGGAAGATTCAGCATCACTGCTTGAACTTATTGATTCTCCGCTTGTTATGGAGGATGATTCAGCCCTTGTCATAAGTGCCGTGACACTCTCTCTGATGGAGCGTTTCGACCCGCTCAAATGCATATTCCTGTGCCAGGCTGCCGAGAACCTGAGTACCGCCGTATCGGTCCGTGCACTCACCGGACTTGCAGTTGCATTGGGCGGCTACAAGGAACTGATCCCCTACTTCCCCGAGGTGACTAACCGTATCAGCCTGCTGCAGGACGTACCCGGCATCACCGAGCGTATGCTCAAGGTCCAGATGTCACTGCTGCTGTGCCGTGAGACCAAGGAGATAGACCGCCGCATGCGCGAGGAATTCATCCCCACAATGCTGCGTAACCCCAAACTGGGTGACCTGATGCGTGAGGAACTGGAGCGTGACGACGTCAGCCCCGACTGGAACGAGTGGATAGAGAAACCTGAGATCAAGGACAAACTCATGCAGATGTCCGAACTCCAGATGGAGGGGGCCGATGTCTATATGAGCACCTTCTCCAACCTCAAGAACTACCCCTTCTTCCACGAGATACATAACTGGTTCCGCATATTCAGCATGGATCAGCCCGATGTCCGCAAGGCCCTTGGAGACGATGCCCTGGCCTCTACAATCGGCAAATCAATGCTCGCCAGCGGCATTTTCTGCAATTCTGACAAGTATTCAATAGCACTCACCTTCTCACAGATACCTCGTGAGCAGCGTGACCTGCTTACGGGACAGATAAATGAAGAGGCCCTTGAGGCCATGGATGAGAAAGCCACCAGCGCATCACCCCAGAATGTCACGGAGACCTTCTCGGCCCGTCAGTACGCCCATGACCTGTACCGCTTCTTCAATCTTTTCAGCCGCCGTCACGAGTTCCACAACCCCTTTGACGGCAATCTTAACCTGTTGACGGACAGTCCGGTATCACCACTTCTCCAAACTGACGAATCGGAGCAGGCCATAGCCGCCTGGCTGCTTGGAAAGAACTATTTTGACGAGGCGGTGCAGGCATTCCGTCTGATGGAATCCACCGCACACCCCTATTCCACCGATTACCGTTTCTATCAGCAGATGGGATACGCCCTGCAGCGCACACAGTCATATAAGGAGGCTCTCGAGGCCTACCACCGCGCCGACCTTATCCAGGCCGACAACAACTGGACTCTGCGCCATTCGGCCCAGTGTCTGCGCATATTGGGACAGCCCGAGCAGGCACTTGAGATGCTGCTTCAGGCCGAGAAAAGAAGCGCCGACAACCTCTCGCTGCAGATTCAGATAGGCGACTGCCTGGTTGACCTTAAGCGTTATGACGATGCCCTGACGCGTTTCTTCAAGGTGGATTACCTCAAGCCGGACTATCCCAAGGCATGGCGGGCCATCGGCTGGTGCGCCTTCCTGGCAGGCAGAACTGACAAATCCATAGAGTATTACGATAAACTGCTTAAAGGCAAACCCACTGCCAACGACTGCCTCAATGCCGGTCACGCATACTTTGTTGAGGAAAACATACAGCGCGCCGTCTCCCTGTACCGTCAGAGCCGCAGCATGATGGGCCCCGATGAGTTTGAGGCCGAATTCAACAAAGACCGCCGCATTCTGGCCTCCAAAGGCATTGCCGAGCAGGATTTCCCGCTGCTGTGGGACCTTATAGAATAACCAACAAACAATGCATATATGAGAAAAACTGCCCTTTTGTCCTTTTCCTTGTCCATGCTCCTGTTGACAGCATGCAACAACACCCCGAAATCTACTCTCAGTTACGCCTACGACTCACAGATTGAGGATAACGTAGAGCGTACTCTCAAGAAAATGACCCTTGACGAGAAGATAGGTCAGATGCTTCAGCTGAACCTCCCGGTAATAGGTCACAACGACCGCACCGGCAAGTTTATCATAGATGAAGAGAAACTTGAGGAGGTAATAGGCAAATACAAGGTAGGATCACTGCTCAACAACCCCCAGAGTATTCCTCCCACCCCCGATGAGTGGTACGCAATAGTAAAGAGAGTTCAGGATAAGTCACTGGATGTCATGGGAATACCCTGTCTTATCGGACTTGACCAGAACCACGGCACAACATATACCAGCGGCGGAACCCTGTTCCCGCAGAACATCAATATGGGAGCCACGTTCAACCGTGATGCCACAAGAGAGGCCGCCAGTATCACCGCTTATGAAACCCGTGCCAGCAATGTCCCCTGGACCTTCTGCCCCACACTTGACCTGAGCCGCAACCAGCTCTGGTCACGCTGCTGGGAGAATTTCGGTGAGGATGCCTTCGTGAATGCCGCAATGGCTGAGGCCGCCGTAACAGGCTTCCAGGGAAAAGACCCCAATCATATCGGCAAACAGAAAATCTCCGTATCACTCAAACATTACATCGGCTACGGCGTCCCCGTATCGGGCAAGGACCGTACACCGGCTGTAATCAGCCCTCTGGAGCTGCGTGAGAAGTATTTTGCACCCTATCTGGCCGGTATACGCGCCGGTGCCCTTAACATCATGGTCAACTCTGGTATGGTGAACGGCGTCATGACACACGCCAACCATGAACTCCTTACCGTATGGCTTAAGGAACAGCTTGGCTGGGACGGAATGATCCTGACCGACTGGGCCGATATCGACAACCTCTACAACCGCGACAAGGTTGCCAAGGACAAGAAAGAGGCAATCAAGATGGCCATCAATGCCGGTATAGATATGTCCATGGACCCCTACAGCCTGCAGTTCTGCGATATCCTCAAGGAACTTGTCGAGGAGGGTTCAGTACCCATGAGCCGTATCGATGACGCCGTACGCCGCATCCTGCGCATGAAATACCGCTTAGCACTTTTCGGCAAACCTTATACGGACCCCAAGGAGTATCCCGATTTCGGCAGTGAGAAACATGCCCAAGCAGCCCTCCACGCAGCCGAGGAGAGCATGGTACTGCTCAAGAACGACGGCATCCTGCCCCTCAAGAAAGGAACCAGGATACTGCTCACCGGCCCCAACGCCAACAGCATGCGCTGCCTTGACGGTGGCTGGAGCTACTCATGGCAGGGAGATATTGCCGATGTCTGCGCAGTAGGCTACAACACCATCTATGAAGCATTCGTAAACAAGTTCGGAGCCGATAACGTAATCCTTGAGCAGGGTGTCCGCTACACACGCGGTGCCACATTCGAGGCCGAGGCCAAGCCTGAAATCGAGAAAGCCGTTGCCGCAGCCCGCAAGGCCGATGTCATCGTAGCGTGCATCGGCGAGAACTCATACTGCGAGACTCCCGGTAACATATCGGACCTGACACTGTCACAGAACCAGCGTGACCTGGTCAAGGCACTTGCTTCAACAGGCAAGCCTATCGTACTGATTCTCAACGAGGGACGTGCACGTATCATCGCCGATATCGAGCCTCTTGCAAACGCCATAACAGACATAATGCTGCCCGGCAACTACGGCGGTGACGCACTTGCCAACCTGCTGGCCGGTGACGCCAATTTCAGCGGCCGTCTGCCGTTCACCTACCCCAAGGAGGTACATTCACTCATCACATATGACTACAAGCCTTGCCAGGAGGTCGACAAGATGGAAGGTGCCTACGACTACGATGCTGTAGTATCAGTACAGTGGCCCTTCGGCTACGGCAAGAGCTACACCACATTCAAATATTCCGATATCTTGGCAACAAAAGCCGGCGGCCAGGGCATTGGTGACAACAACTTCAAGGCAGGTGACCAGATAACCGTCTCAGTCACGGTAACTAACACCGGTGATGTTCCCGGCAAGGAGAGTGTGCTCCTGTTCAGCAGCGACCTTGTAGCCAGTGTTTCGCCCGATGTCCGCCGCCTGCGTGACTTCACCAAGATCGAACTTGCTCCCGGTGAGAAAAAAAGCGTACAGCTGTGCATCAACGCCAATGATCTGGCCTTTGTGGGAGCCGACGGCAAGTGGGTTCTTGAGGAGGGTGAGTTCCGCATCCAGATAGGCACCGAGACAGCTACAATCAACTGCACTGAGACACATAAATGGGATACTCCCAACATTATGTGAAATAATGCCCCGGCTACGTTTAACTTTTTCCTATTTTTGTAATCTAATAGAAAGGAAAATTAAATAACCAAATAACCAATTATCTAATATGACAGCCAATAGACTTTTCAAAAGTATCATGCTGCTCTTGGCATGTGCTTTGGTTCTGTCCACACAGAACGTTTCCGCTGCGAAAAAGGTCCAGGAGGGCCAGGTAAAAGCCTCACAGCGTTTTGTTCATAACTACGGAGGTCGCGGTAACCCCTATCTGCCCCTTTGGGAGCATGTACCCGACGGCGAGCCCAAAGTATTCGAGGATCCAGACCGTCCCGGTCACTACCGCGCATATATCATCGGCTCACACGATGTAAGCGCCAACCGTTACTGCGGTCCCGATATCCGTATCTGGTCAGCACCTATCGACAATCTGAACGAGTGGCGTGATGACGGCCCCGTATTCACCTATCAGGCAGCCAACGGCCGTTGGGACGTAATGTACGCTCCTGACCTGGTCGAGGTCATCGAGAAGGATGCCAAGGGCAAGGAAAAGAAAGTCTATTATCTGTATCCCCACAGCCGTGGTCCCCGTCGTGAGGCAATGGTCTGCAAGGGTGACCGTCCCGACGGCCCCTTCACTCCCCTGAACCTCGACGAGAACGAGGCAGCCATCGCAGGCAGCTGCATCGGCTTTGACCCGTCAGTATTCATCGAGAAGATAACCGATAAGAACGACCCCGACTATGCAAAGGGCTTCCGCGCTTACGGTTACTGGGGTTTCCAGCACTCAACAGGTGCCCAGCTTGACCAGGAGACCATGTACTCCGTACGTCCCGGCACCGAGCCTGTCGATCCCCTGCTCCCCGCCAGCTCAAGCTACGGCCGCGTACGTGACCGTCAGGGAACAGTCTACACAGCTCTCGCTGAGGGTCAGGATCCCGGTGAGTTCAACTTCTTTGAGGCTTCATCCATCCGTCAGGTTGGTAACAAGTATGTCATGATATTCTCAGGTTACTCAGGTCCCGACTACGGTCTGGGTTCAACCAACTCAGCTCTGCGTTACTGCTATGCAGACTCTCCTCTGGGTCCCTGGAAGAGCGGTGGCGTAGCTGTCGATTCACGTGGCGTCACTCTGAATGAGGACGGTACCAAGCTCATGACCAGCAACTTCGCACACAACACACACGGAAGTATCGAGAAGATCGGTGACCAGTGGTACATTTTCTACCATCGTCCCCCCAGAGGCAACGGTAACGCCCGTCAGGCAATGGTTGCTCCTATCAAGATTGAGTGGGATGAGAAACCCGTATCAGAAGGCGGTAAGGTTAAGATCCACGGATATGATCCCTATGCTCCCGATGAGATCTGGGAGGCCAAGGCTTCAAACGGTGACTGCTACAGCGGCGCCGAGGTTACATCCGAGGGCTTCAACATCTACGGTCTGCCCCCCTACGCTTACTATTCAGCAGGTTACGCTTGCGTATTCATGAACAAGAACGGCGGTCAGAACCGCAACTCACTGCAGGACAACTGGGATATCTGGAACAACGAGCAGATCTGCAACGTTGACGCCGGCGATATCATCGGCTACAAATACTTCGGTCTGGGCGGTCTCAAGAAGGACAGCAAGGGTATCGAGGCATTCGATGGCACCACTTCAAAGCAGCATTCATCATTCAACGTATGGTTTAAGCGTACAGCCGGTGAGGGCGGTATCAACATCAAGATAATGATGGACGGTCCCTGGAAGAACGACGTTTGGAACGGTAAGGAAATCGGTAAGATCAAGATCCCCGCAAACTCACAGGTTGACAAGCTTGAGAAATATACAATCGATGTATCTGAGTTCGTTGACGATATAGAGGGCAAGCACGCCATCTATCTGATCTTCGACGCAGCTACCGACGGTCCTCTTGGCCAGTTCTACGGATGCGGATTCAACAACAAGACCACATCCCTGAAGCGCCCCGTACCTCCCTACCTGACCGTAACCATCGGCGGCAAGGAGATTGAGCTTCCCGCTGAGCCCGTTCACTCAAATGACAACAACGGTTACACCGACAACACTCATTATGAGATGAACTACAAGTTGGAGCCCGGCCAGAAGTCAAAGGTTGCCGTAGAGTGCCTCTGGTCAACAATGCAGTTCTGGATAGAGCAGATCAAGGGCGATGAGGGCACAGCCGTCATCACCGCCGAGTACCTCTTCCCCGGCACCACCAGCAAGCAGACCAAGGTCTACAAGATCAACATCTCAAAGTAAAAAGAGAATTGAAAATTGAAAAGAACCTGCGTATCCACGTAGGTTCTTTTTTGCACATAGGACCCGTGCCATAGCGAACGGTAGTGAGCGTGTTTACGGAGTAAACTAAAAAAAGGTTGGTTGACCAAGCGGGTTCGGGGGTGTAAACTATATGTAAAAAGAAATCGGATCGTATCTACGACCCGATTTTTGCGGAAGAAGAGGGATTCGAACCCCCGGACCCGTGAAGGTCAACGGTTTTCAAGACCGCCGCATTCGACCACTCTGCCATCCTTCCTTAAAGC
>Ga0310786_10008315_pt1 | contig 13342 bp, 16 predicted proteins | sample AusTroGonzalo_MG_FD_203881 | JGI IMG/M metagenome (GOLD analysis project Ga0310786, IMG submission 203881) | Bovine rumen microbial communities from tropical cattle in Woodstock, Queensland, Australia - Gonzalo_03 (v2) (version 2) | ecosystem: Host-associated > Mammals > Digestive system >... | reverse complement strand
CTTGGCCTCGAGGTTCTTGCGGAAGTCCAGGTCGCGCAGGTCGCGGTTGATCTTGACCATGTCGTAGAACTTCTCCACATAGAACTGATAGGTATCGTTGATGTCCCGGAAAGCGGTGGCGGGCACGGGACCCGCTTCGCGCCAGCGGTTCTGCAGCTCGCGGAACGCCGGGAACTGGGCGCTGACATCTTCCTGACCTTCGACGAGGGCTTTGAGCTCCTCGATGATGGCCTGCTTCTTGGCCAGGTTCTCCTCGCGGCGGGCGTCCTGCTCCTTATTGTATTCGGCGCGCTCCTTCTTGTAATCGGCATACAGCGCCTTGAAGTTCTGTTCGACGGCCTCGAAAGGATTGTCTTGGCTGGACTCCGCGTCATCCGACACGCCGCTCTCTCCCTTGAGGCGGCCCAACAGCTTGTAGAAGGCGGACTTGATGGCCTCGGCCTCCTTGGACCGGCTCATCCGTTCCGCGCTGTCTTTCAGCTGGACAAACATATCGGAAAGTTCCGAGAGGGTCTTGTCGGCGAAGGATTGGGTTTCGGCCTGGGCCGGTTCTGCGACGGGTGCCTCTTCGGCGGGTACGGTGTCAAGCACCTGGTTTTCTACATCTGCGGAGTCTTTGATGATCTCCTCAGGAATGATGTTCTCGCTCATATTATCAGAGTTTATAAAAATGTTATAGCTGACAAATATACTAAAATATAAAATAAAAAGGGTATTTTTGCGGTACAAAACCAAGCATTATGCGAATCGATATCCTTACCGTCGTGCCCGAGCTGCTGGAGAGCCCCCTCTCCTACTCCATCGTGGGCCGCGCCGTCAAGAAGGGCCTGGTGGACATCCGGGTCCACAACCTCCGAAAATACGGCATCGGCCCCCGCAAGAACGTGGACGACTACAGCTACGGCGGAGACGCCGGCATGGTGATGCGCATCGAGCCGGTCTACGACATGATCCAGGAGCTGCGCGCGGAGCGCGACTACGACGAAGTCATCTACCTTTCCCCGGACGGCGAGCGCCTCGACCAGGGCATTTCCAACGAGCTTTCGCTCAAGGAGAACCTTATCCTGCTCTGCGGCCATTACAAGGGCATCGACCACCGCATCCGCGAACACCTGGTCACCCGCGAGATCTCCGTGGGCGACTACGTCGTCAGCGGCGGCGAGATTCCCGCGGCCCTGCTGACCGATTCCATCGTCCGGCTCATCCCAGGCGCCCTGACCGACGAAACTTCCGCCCTGTCGGACAGTTTTCAGGACGGACTTCTCTCTCCGCCCGTCTACACGCGGCCCGCGGAGTTCAACGGATGGAAGGTTCCGGACGTTTTGCTCAGCGGAAACCCGAAACTCATTGAGGCATGGCAAGATGAGCAGGCTTTGGAGCGCACGAAACGCCTTCGTCCGGAGCTAATTAATAAATAATTTTAAAATCATCGGAAAATTTTTTGAGAAATTTTTCAAAAAAAAGTGAAAAAAGTTTGCATAATTAAAAAATGTGCGTAACTTTGCCATCAGAAATGAGACAACAACTCGGCTCCGGTTCTGTGCCGGAGACTTCTAACCAACAATAATTTAAACCTTCTATAAGGTAATACACTACTAACTAACCGTAACAACCCGCTGTGACAGCGGGTTGTTTTCGTATATAATAGGTTATACCGAAAAAAGAACGTATCTTTGAGCGAGAAAGTATTGTTGGTATGAAGAAACTCCTCTCCCTCGGGGCTGTCGCCGTGCTGGTGCTGGCGGCATCCTGCACCGGCGGCAAGCCGGACTTCAAAACAGAAAAACACAGCAGCGAGCTGACCGCAGATTATGCCCGCCTGAGCATCCAGGCCGAACTCCCGCTCGCGACGACCGACGGGGCGTCCGTCATGCGCCAGACCCTCGTGGACGTGATGGACAAGGCACTCAGCCACATCGACACCTATGAGCAGAAGCGCTTCTTCCCGCGCTTCGACGGCGACGTCAACGACGCCGAAACCCTGTTCTCCTATTATGAGAAACAGGCGCTGGAGGAGATCACCTTCCTCTCACAGGGCATGTTCGACGAGCGGGCGGAAGGCATCCGCGAATCCGAGACGCTTTCCGACGAAGAGAAAGAGAAGTTCGTTGCGGATTTCCCGGGCTGGGAATTCGATTTCAACCTGGAAAAGACCTGGGAGACGGACCTGATCGCCGTCTTTGACTCCCAGAATTATGTATACATGGCCGGCGCGCACGGCGGCGTGATCGGCGAGGGCCCGATGACCTTCGACAAGCAGAGCGGCATGCGCATCCGCGATTTCTTCGTGGACGGCGCCGAGAAGGACATGCAGTCCCTGCTGCGCGACGGCATGCTGGAGTACTTCAAGGAGCGCATGGCGGCCGTCGGCAGCGAACTCGAGGACCATCTCAACCTGAAGAACGGCCTGATTCCGCTCCCGCAGTGGGCCCCGCGCCCCTGCCAGGACGGCCTGACGTTCATCTACCAGCAATACGAAGTGGCCGCCTACGTGGACGGCATGCCTGAATTCACCCTCGCCTACGAAGACGTGGCTCCCTACCTGCTTCCGGAGGCGAAAAAAGACCTGGGCCTGTGAAACGGATCGTAGTTAAAATCGGCACGAACGTGCTGACGCGTCCGGACGGGACGCTCGACGTCACGCGCGTATCCGCGCTGGTGGACCAGGTGGTCGGCCTGCGCAAGGCGGGCTGGGCGGTGGTGCTCGTGAGCTCCGGCGCCGTGGCCTGCGGCCGCACCGAGCTGCGGCTGGACAAGGACCTGGACAGCGTGGAACAGCGCCAGCTGTATTCCGCCGTCGGCCAGGTCCGGCTGATGGATCTCTATTACCGGCTCTTCCGCGACTACGGCCTGCCGATCGGCCAGATCCTCACCACGAAACAGAATTTCGAGACGGAGCGCGAGCGGGACAACCAGCGCGCCTGCATGGAGGTGATGCTCCAGCATGGCGTCGTGCCCATCGTGAACGAGAACGATACCGTGAGCGTCACCGAGCTGATGTTCACCGACAACGACGAGCTCTCCGGCCTCATCGCCGAAATGGTGGGCGCCGAGACGCTCATCCTGCTGAGCAACATCCCCGGTCTGTACGACCGCCATCCCGAGGACCCGGCGGCGAAAGTGATCCGCACCGTCCATTGCTCGGACGACCTGTCCGGCTGCATCCGGGAGGAGAAGAGCGCCTTCGGGCGCGGGGGCATGTTCTCCAAATACAATACTGCGCGGCGCGTGGCGGCCGGCGGCATCCGCGTGCTGATCGCCGACGGCAAGCAGGAGCACATCCTGCCGGACCTGCTGGAGCGGCCGGAGCAAACCGTTTTCACTGAATTCCTACCCTGAAAGATGAATCTTTTCGAAGCAGCCAAGCGGGCGGCGGCGCAGGTGGCGCTGATCCCCGACGCGGAGCGTGCAGCGGCGCTGGAAGCCGTTGCCGACGCGATATGCGCGCATAGCGCGGAACTCCTTGCCGCGAACGCGGAAGACCTCGCGCGGATGGATCCGCAGAATCCCCTCTACGACCGCCTGAAACTCACGCAGGAGCGCCTGGACGGCATTGCGTCCGACATGCGCCACGTGGCGGCACTCCCCTCGCCGCTGGGCCGCACGCTGGAAGACCGCACCCTGCCGAACGGCCTGCGCCTGCGCAAGGTCAGCGTGCCTTTCGGCGTGATCGGCGTCATCTACGAGGCGCGTCCCAACGTGACCTTCGATGTCTTCTCGCTCTGCTTCAAGAGCGGCAACGTCAGCCTGCTCAAGGGCGGCAGCGACGCGGACGCGTCCAACCGCGCGGCGGTGGCGCTGATCCGGCGCGTGCTGGCGGAGCGGGGCCTGCCCGAAGAGGCCGTGACGCTGCTTCCGCCCACCCACGAGGCGGTCGGCGAGCTGCTCGGCGCCGTGGGCTACGTGGACCTCGTGATCCCGCGCGGCGGCCGGCGCTTGATCAACTACGTCCGGGACAACGCCAAGGTGCCCTGCATCGAGACGGGCGCCGGCGTGGTGAACACCTATTTCGACGCTGCAGGAGACCTGGAGATCGGACGGCGCATCGTGCTGAATGCCAAGACGCGCCGCGTCTCGGTCTGCAATGCGCTGGACTGCCTGATCGTGCACCGGGACCGCCTGGCGGACCTGCCCGCGCTGGTGGAGCCGCTCGCAGCGAAAAACGTGCTCATTTATGCCGACGAAGCAGCGTTCGCAGCCCTCGACGGCAAGTATCCGAAGCTGGAGCCCGCCACGCCGGAATCCTTCGGCACGGAGTACATGGACTACAAGATGGCCATCCGCACCGTCGCTTCGATCGACGAAGCGCTCGCGCACATCGCCCGCTACGGCTCCGGCCACAGCGAAAGCATCGTCACGGCCGATCCGGCCGCTGCGGAGCGTTTCCGGGCGGAAGTGGACGCCGCCTGCGTGTACGTGAACGCGCCGACGAGCTTCACCGACGGAGCCCAGTTCGGCCTGGGCGCGGAGATCGGCATCAGCACCCAGAAGCTGGGCGCACGCGGCCCGATGGCCCTCTTCGAAATCACCACCTACAAATGGCTCATTGACGGAAATGGCCAGGTGCGTCCGTAGCACCCGGCCATTTCCCGTTCAATACTTTCCTGACCGTCACGGACGGCGGTTCCACGGCTCCGCGGCTTTCTCGCAGAGCGCGAAGAAGTGCGTCCGGAGGGCCGGCCAGCTGTAGTACGGGCCGGAGACGGGCTCGATGCCCGGGAGCTTGATTTCCTTCTCGTTGTAGAGGATCTTCGTCAGGACCTCACCCTTGTTGTTGCGATAGAAGACCATCTGGATATTGGTGGCCATCGGGACCTGGAAGAAGGCGTACCAGTTGTGCAGGTGGGCCTCCTTGTACGGGAACACGCGGTATTCCGGATCGTCCACGCCCAGCAGGGCGAAGAGCGGAAGGATGGAGGTGTCGTGGCCGAAACGCAGGTCGGCGGCACGCTGGCTGCCCGACTCGAGCGCGGCGTCGGCCTTCTGCACGAAGTCCAGCAGCAGCGGGCGGATGGCGTAGCGGATCACGTCGCCCTGCTCCACGGAGCCGCCCCACATGCGGTAGATGTTGTCGTTGCCGTCAGCCCAGAAGTACGCGAGCTCCTCGGGAGTGAAGTATTTGCGGTAGATGTCCACGCCGAGGAAGTCAATCAGCTGGCAGAGGCCGCCGGTCGTAAAGATGGCCTTCACGAAGGGCTCCGGATTGCCAAGGGCCTTGACAGCGGCGTCATAGTCCGTGAACAGCGGGGTCAGGAAGCGGCGGAGGTCATAACCCGGCTCGCCGGCGAAGGGCTTGAAGCCCTGGGGCTGCTGGGCCATGCCGGGATATCCGCCGGGGAAAGACGGCCGCTGGCGCGGCGGTTCACCGGGACGCGGAACGCTCAGGCTCGGGTTGATGTAGGCCATGAAGCGCTCGGCGCTGGTGAAGGTGAACTGGATCTTGGGGAACTTGTCCTTCAGGCCGTAGGTGAAGTTGCACATACTCACGATGCAACGGAAGTTGGTACTGGAGAAGCAGTTGACTTCCTGGCGCGCCTTGTCCTTGAAGATGCTCGGATAGCGTTCGGCCATGCGGGCGGCAATCTGCTGGTGCTCACGGGCGCCGCGCGGGGTGAGAGATCCCTCCATGCCCTTGTGGGCGTCCACGATGGTCTCCACATCAGCCCAGAGCGCCTTGCCCGCTTCGGTCAGGAGGCCGAGGGAGTCGAGGTAGGCGAAGCCCTGCTGCGCGTTGCGGCCGAAGGTGGAGTTCTGCTCATAGCGGGAGCCGTGGCGGCCGTAATGGCTGATATAGAAGGGTTTGAATCCCTTCGGAGCCGGGGTGTCCACGAGCGGATCGAACTCGTAGGAGTGCATGTTGTTGGATGCGCGGTCCGGATTCTCCGTGAAGAGACGGATGACGTCGTTGTTCTGTGCGCCGGCGCCCAGGCAGAGAGCCAGCAACAGGGGGATGGACAAGAGTTTTTTGAAATTCATATACGATATAGTTTTAGCATTCGATAGTCTCAAAGGTAAATAAACTGTTCCGTTTTGGCAAATACCCCGTTTCCTGGGATAAAGGATTTGATACATATTTGAACGATTTTGGTCCTGCGAAGCCCGAAAAATGCTACCTTTGTAACCGCAATGTTACACAGAATCTTCAGAACCCTCCTGTCGCTGTCGCTGGTGCTGCTCTGCATCGGCTGTTCCGCGCGCGTGAAGCAATACAAGGTCGAAGTCGTGAAGGAATATACCCACGACACGGGCGCCTATACGCAGGGCCTCTTCTTCAACGGGGGGCGCTTCTACGAGAGTACAGGCCAGTTCGGCGAGTCCTCGTTCCGCGAGGTGGAGCTCGCCACCGGCAAGGTGCTTTCGCAGATGAATTTCCAGCAGAAGTACTTCGGCGAGGGCTCCGTGATGCTGGGCGACAATCTCTACATCCTGACCTGGCTGAACAAGGTCGCCTTCGTCTATGACGCGAAGACGCTGGAATACAAGCAGACCTACTCCTATCCGCGCGAGGGCTGGGGTCTGACCACCGACGGCAAGTCCCTGATCGCCTCCGACGGATCCGCCCGGCTGTTCTTCCTGAACCCGGAACTCAAGCAGGAGCGCTATGTGGACGTGAAGATGGACGGCCGCCCGGTGCGCTACCTCAACGAACTGGAATACATCGACGGCAAGGTCTGGGCGAATGTCTACATGACCGACATGATCGTCATCATCAATCCCGCCGACGGCACGGTGGAAGCCCGCATCGACTGCACCGGCCTCCTCCCCCGCACACTGCGCACCCAGAAGACGGACGTCCTGAACGGCATCGCGCAAGACCCCGCCACCGGCAAGATCTACCTGACCGGCAAATACTGGCCCCGCCTCTACGAAATCCGCCTGGTACCGGAGAAATAGGGATTCTGAAAGAAACATTTTTCCCTGCCTGAAAGAAACCGGCAAAACCTGAAAATAACGTATATAATACGCTAAATAGCAGGTTTTTAACGGTTTTGCATTAGTATTCTTCCTATCTTGGTATCAGGACGGGGTCGGTTATCCCCGTGTCTTTTTTGAGAAAAGTAAATTTTTCTATACCTTTGCGATGAGAAGATATAAAGTTCGGCAGGTTATCAAACTGCTTCAAGACGACGGATGGGAACTGATGCATATACGGGGAGATCATCGTCAGTTTAAGAACAAGATGAAGCCTGGGAAAGTGACCGTTGTCGGAAAGCTGCGGGATAACCTGAGCCAGGAGTTATTGAACAGTATATGGAAACAAGCCGGATGGAAGTAAAATAATATGTCGTATGAATACGATTGATATTAATATCGACTGGGTAGACAGAAACTTCGGGGCGGCTGTCGCTGATGAACGAATGGCCTGCGTGGCCACCGGAAAAACGTTGGACGATGTGGAACGCAATATCGTCGAAGGGTTGAAATTCCATATAGAAGGCATGTTGATGGACGGTGACGTCGTCCCGCCGGAGTATTTGGGAGACTGGACACCGGCTTTCCATCTTACGACCCGGGCTCAGCTCCGTTATGCCGACGCATATATCACCCGCAAGGCTCTGGCCCGGGAAACGGGCATCAACGAGCAGCAGCTCTGCCATTATGCCAATGGCAGGAAAACACCCCGCCCCGATACGCGTCGTCGAATCCTGGAAGGTATCCAGGCCATCAGCAAACGCCTCTCGCTGATTCTTTAATTCGCGACGCGAATGTCGGTCAAGCAACACAAAGTGTCATTCCTATGGAAGAGCCCATTCTCAATGCCCACAACAAAGATGAGTATCCGCCGATGCACACGGCGGAGCATATTCTGAACGGAACGATGGTGCGCCTGTTCGGCTGTCCGCGTTCGCGCAACGCGCACATCGAGCGGAAGAAGTCGAAGTGCGACTATGCTCTCCCCTGCTGCCCCACGGACGAGCAGGTGGTACAGATTGAGGCGGCGGTAAACGAAGTCATCGGGCGCCATCTGGACGTGACCATTGAATATATGTCGCGCGAGCAGGCGGCCGCCACCGTGGACTTGAGCAAGCTGCCGGAGGATGCCTCCGAGACACTCAGAATCGTCCGCATCGGCGACTATGACGCCTGCGCCTGCATCGGGGCGCATGTTAAAAACACCGCTGAAATCGGCACCTTCAAGATTCTGAGCCACGACTTCGAGGATGGTCGCTGGCGGGTCAGGTGGAAAGTACAATAAAGATGGACCATCTGCCGCTCAATGACATACCGATGCTGGTGTCCTGCATCAATTTCCTGCTCAGGGACGAGGAATTCGAGAACCTGGACCAGATCTGCTTTTGCTTCGGGGTGGAGCGGGAGGAGATGGACCGGATTCTCGCCAGTGGCGGCTATGCTTATTGCCCGAAGCAAAACAGAGTCATCTGAGCCATGGACCATTCAGCAATCGAACAGGCATACGCGTTCTTCCATCAGAAAGAAAAGGTGTATCGTTATTCCACGTCAGAAGCGGAAAAGGACCACATCGAAGACGCGATTTCATCCTACGTTAATCAGATGTCGCCGGAGCTTTATGAGGCTCTGTCTGGTGGATCAGATGCCTTCCTGCGAGAGCATACGACGTTTGCTGAAGACATAAGTGATGCTGTTGACAAACTGGAGCATTGGTTATAGACCCTAACGTCATAATGTTATTTCGAGTTATGGAAATCACAATAAACGGACGAACGTGCCGGCTTTTCGGGTCGGAGCAGCCAGCGTGCCTGCTGGTGCAGCCGTCGGCGCGGCACGAGACCGCGACGCTGGAAGCCGAGGCCGCGCAGATCGCAGCGCTCTCCCCTTCCCCTTTTGTGCTGGCGGCATTCGAGGTTGAAGACTGGATCGTCGATTTGATGCCCTGGCCGGACGGGAACATTTCCCGCGATGCAGAAGCGGGCCGGCACGGGCAGGAGACGCTGCAGTACGTGCTGCTGTCCCTGCTCCCCGCGCTGCGGGAGCGCTACGGCGACTTGCCTGCCGTGATTGGCGGCTATTCGCTGGGCGGACTCTTCTCCCTGTGGGCAGCGGCCCAGACGGACAGTTTCCGCGCCGTGGCAGCGGCCTCCCCGTCGGTCTGGATCCGGGACTGGCAGGCCTTCAGCGAGCAGCATCCAACGCTGGCCGAAGCGGTTTATCTAAGCCTCGGCGACCGGGAGGAGCATGTTCGGAACCAGGCCATCGCCCGGGTCGGCGACGGCATCCGGGCACAACATGCCTTATTGCAGCAGCAACTGGGGCCGGAGCGCTGCGCGCTGGTCTGGGAGCCCGGAAATCACTTCACAGACAACGAAGGCCGACTGGCCCGGGCGTTCGCCTGGTGCATCGGGCGTTTGTAGGCGACTTGTCCTCCGAGACGCTCAGGATCGTTCGCGTTGGCGACTATGACGCTTGCGCCTGCATCGGAGCACGCGTAAAGAATACCGCCGAGATCGGCACCTTCAAGATTCAGAGCCACGACTTCGAAAAAGGCGTAGGCAAGCTGGAGCGATTACTTCTTCCAAAGTTTCGGGAGGAATCCGTAATAGAGGAGGTGCCTCCAGGTGGACCAGTCGTGACCGGTTTCACCGACACAGAAGTACTCATATCCGATTCCGTGTTTGTCAAGAGCATCCCGGAAGGCCTTGACGCGCACATTGAACATCCCCTTCTCTTCTGCACCTCCCTGTCCGATGAACAGATAATCCACCTTGTCATTGGCTTTCGGGTCATTGAGGAATCCGGCCAGGGTCTGCTCGGGCGCGTTGTCACCCGCGCTGAGGACGCCGAAGTTTGCGAAGAGATCCAGCGACTTCAGGCCCACGAAAATCGTGTGGCGGCCACCCATCGAGAGACCGGAAATGGCACGGCCATGAGGATTTGCAATGGTCTTGTAGTGACTGTCGACGAAGGGGATCACGGCCTCGCGATACTCACGCTCCATGATGTCGAAGGTGAGATCGGCATGCTGAGGATGATTGCGGTGAATGACCTGATTGTTCACAATTGCAATCAACATAGGCTCCGCTTTCCCTTCCGCGAGAAGATTGTCCATGATGAAGTTCACGCGTCCGTCATACATCCAGTTGGACGGGAGCTCACCGCTTCCGCCCATAAGATAGAGAACGGGATATTCCTTCTGAGGGTCATACTGCGGAGGGGTATACACATAGATCTCACGCTCCCCTTCGGTAACGGGGCTATAGTAGATATGACGGGTGACGGCTCCGTGGGGCACGTCCTTCGCATCCCACCAGGAGGGTCCGTCGCCATGGACAATGAGCTCGCTGTAAGGAGGCATCGCCGTAAAGGCAGCATAAGTATTATTGGGATCCGCCATGCTGACTCCATCGACAACGAGGTTGTACTGATACATATCGACCGGAAGCGGGCCGATTGTGAGGGTCCAGATGCCGTCTTCTCCTTTCGTGAAGGGGATGTTCCCACGGACTCCCATCACCGTGGTCATGGCGCCCGAGAGGGCGACAGACTCAGCTTTCGGCGCCCGGAGCCGGAAAATGACGGTATGGTCGTCATTCACCTGCGGCGAGTTCAGATTCGCACTAAAGGGAATCAGGCCCTCGGTGTCTTTCTGGGGGTTATAGCTGAGGTTTACGTTCGATTGCTGGGCAAAAGCCGTCATGGCAATCAGTAGCGACATCGCCACGGAAAATGTTCTCTTGTTCATAGGGAATGTATTTACGCTGCAATATACGAAAAATCAGGGAATCAGAGGGCGCAGCTTTCGTCCGTGCAGAGGTCCTTGGGAAGAAGCCCCGTTGCAGCCTTCCCTGTCAGGGCCGCGGAGATCTTGCCCGCGATGACCGTGGATACGGCGACTTGGCCATCCGGGTTGATCAGGTACAGTGACGGAATCCATTGGACGCCGTAGGCTGCGCCGATGGCGGAATCCTTCTTTCCCGCCGAATCAAACAGCTGAACGCCAGGGAGTTTGTTCTCCGCAACAAACTGCTTGAGCGTGTCGAATTCCCGATCGAACGAAACGGATACGAAGCGGACTTTTGCCGGATCGGCAGCCGCGTACATCTCCTTGAGCTGGGGCACTTCGGCCCGGCAGTCCGGGCACCAGGAGGCCCAGAAGATCAGAACGACCGTCTTGCCCCGAAAGTCGCTGAGCCGGACCGGCTTGCCGCCCAGGTCGTTCAGGATGAAGTCGGGGGCCTCCGCTCCCGGCTGGAGCAGGGTCGCTGCATACTTCTGGTCGAGTTCTTCTTCCTCGGGTGTTTGGGCATAAAGCCCCAGGCTGAGGGTGGTCAACATCATCACGGCAAGGATTATCAAACGTTTCATCGGTTCGTTGATTGACTTCTGCAAAAGTACGGAAGTTTTCGGGAATCTTAACATCTTTTAACATCTTTCATTTGGGGGTTCGGAAGCTATGGACTATCTTTGTCTCGCTATCCAATATATTGATTTTCAAATATTTAATTTTATTATTTATGATTGATGACTATCAAACGAATAAGGTTTATTTAGCGGAAGGAATCAAGGGGTATCCGAAAGTGGCGGAGCATCTGCTATGGGCGCTATATTCGGAGGGAATCGAGTCGGATTATCTGCCACATACGAGATCGCGGAAGCATGTGTGGGCACGGGATTATATGCCGATTCAGCTGGAGGAGGACCGGTTCCTGCTATATCGGTACAGTCCGGACTATCTGAAAAATTATCCGGACTATATCCCTGATTATGAGAAGATCGTACGGAATCTGAAATTGAGCTGTAAGATAACCAACCTCGTCATTGACGGCGGAAACGTTGTCCGGTGCGGGGACTGGGTAATCATGACTGACAAGGTGTTCAAGGAGAACCCGCTTTATAATGAGTATTACTTGAGGGACCGTCTGGAGCGACTGTTTGAGGCGAAACTTATGGTTATTCCATGGGATCGGTATGAGCGTTTCGGGCATGCGGACGGAATGGTTCGGCCCATTGGCAAGAACTACGTCCTCTTGAACCATTACATTGATTTCGATAAGGATCTACGAAAGCGGATCCTGGCTGCGCTCGGAAGTGTTTTTTGTGTGGAAGAGCTCCATTTCGACTCCCCGTGCTGCCCCAGATCAAGTTGGGCTTACCTGAATTTCCTGCAAGTGGCCGGGCATATCTTTGTCCCCGGACTGGGGATCCCGGAAGACGAAAAGGCAGTAGAACAGATTCAGGTCCTTTATCCGCACCATAAGGTTATGCTGGTGCCGGAGTGTCAGGACCTGGTACGGGATGGCGGCGCGCTTAACTGCGTCACCTGGAACATTCTATCTGAAAGGAAGCAAGGAAAAGAGAATTTACCCGTTTAGTCGAAAGGCATATTCGGCGTCCAGGAATCTCTCGTACTCGCCTATGAGCACTTCTTTATCTATATCCGTTCCCTTATAGTTATATGCAAGGATGCTTTTAACCTTCTTACCGGGGTCCGGGTTCAATCCATGCCGGCTATTCGGAACGATGGGACTGATTCTTTGCCACTCATGCGGGACCAGTTCAGGAAACCCTTTTACATTGCCGAAAGCGTCAAACTGGTCGAATAGTTCTTCGCAGGATTTCATCGGGCCGTCAATTACCTGAAAGGCATTGGGGGTAAGCTTCTCAATCTTCCGGATCAGGATGCCGCCGAAACCGGCGTCATGAGTCAAATGCGGTTTCTTTGAGCCTTCAGTAATCTTCACGTGGCTTTCAAAAGCGATATCAACGCCGCTGGCATGGAAGAACCATGTCCCCGGAGGGCAGTTTCTGGGATACGTGATGATGTCACGGTGACTGTCACAATAGTAATAAAACTCAATATCCGCCATCCGGTACAGGGACTCCCCCTTCCGGATGGCAAAGTGGTTTATCAACAGTTTAGCCAATTCGGCGAATTTCTCCCCCATCGGTCTCCCGTCCCGCAGCCAGGACCGGGTCATCTTCTGTCTTAGTTCTTCTGTGATCATTCTTGATGTAAATATAGGAATTTTCCGGGAAAGATGATTCCGCACCGGGAGGTCTGGCAAAAAGGTATTCTGAAAGAATCCGGTAAAACCTGAAAGAAACCGCAAATACCCCCTGACGTTTCTTTCAGGTCCTTGGAATTCCAGTCTCTTATCCGCTTCTTCGCGGAAAAAAAGAGATGGTTTCTCAGGGACTTGTTTATATCACAAATTCGCGCTATATTTGTGGCGCCAGAATGTCGGCCTTATGACATGGGCAGAGTTTAAAAGGTTTGCCTGCAGCCATGGTTGGGTGTTCGCAAGGCACGGGGCGAAACACGATGTTTATCGGAAAGAGGGCAGGGAGGATCCTTTGCTGATTGAACGGCACTGGAACGACGAGATGAGGCCCGGCATCCAAAAAAGATTACGCAAACAAGTTG
>Ga0310786_10008314_pt1 | contig 13343 bp, 10 predicted proteins | sample AusTroGonzalo_MG_FD_203881 | JGI IMG/M metagenome (GOLD analysis project Ga0310786, IMG submission 203881) | Bovine rumen microbial communities from tropical cattle in Woodstock, Queensland, Australia - Gonzalo_03 (v2) (version 2) | ecosystem: Host-associated > Mammals > Digestive system >... | reverse complement strand
TTTGCAAAATTCTTCTGCCGACTTCCTATCAATGTTTACCACGGGATAGGTAAAATAGGCGGGATGCGCGTGATAAAGTTCTACAAAAGGTTCATTATAAGCATATTTATTGCGCCATTTTAGTGTGTCTGGGTAACAGGCTGCATACAAATCTTCCTTGCCATTGCTTTTCAAGTCCGAAAGAAACTGACTGTACATTTCGTTGCTCACATCATACTTCGACACATAAACATTGTCGGAAATCTTCACTAGCGACTTTTCAATGTCCTTTACCTTGACATTCTGTGCGGAAACCGCCATTGTCGCAAAAACCAGAATTGTTAAAACAAATGCTTTCATAATATAAATTCTATTTATTTTATCGTCATATAAACGACAATTGTTGGATATTATTGTGTCAAGATAGATGTTTTATTGGCTAGATTTGAACATTATGCAGACTGTGTTTTAATTTGGTACGATTAGTATTGCCCGCTCTTTCAAAAAAAATTAGAAAACTAAATTTCCAAATTGCAAAATGCATTATTTTTGTGCGTTTTTCTAACTAACACAAAATTTCGCAAGATGGAAGAAAAGAAGGATTCACTGAACTTTATCGAACAAATCATTGAGAACGATTTGTCATCAGGAAAAGTAACTAGCACATACACTCGTTTCCCACCAGAACCAAACGGTTACCTGCACATCGGACACGCAAAGTCCATCTGCCTCAACTTCGGCATCAAGAACCAGTACCACGGCAAGTGCAACCTGCGTTTCGACGATACCAACCCGTCGAAGGAAGACGTCGAATATGTAAACTCGATAATCGCCGACATAAAGTGGCTCGGCTTCGAGTACGACAAGCTGCTCTACACGTCCGACTATTTCGACCAGCTTTACGAATGGGCCAAGATGCTTATCCGCGAAGGCAAGGCATACGTCGATGAGCAGACACCCGACCAGATTGCCGAACAGCGCACCAATCCTACCGTTCCCGGTATCGAAAGCCCGTTCCGCAACCGTCCCGCCGAGGAAAGCCTCAAGCGCCTCGAGGAAATGAACGCCGGTATGCACGAGGAAGGCTCGATGGTACTGCGTGCCAAAGTTGATATGAACTCGCCAAACATGCACATGCGCGACCCGATTATGTACCGCATCATCCGCCGTCCGCACGACCGCACAGGCGACAAGTGGAATATCTACCCGATGTACGACTACGCACACGGACAGAGCGACTACATCGAGGGCATCACCCACTCCATCTGCACCTTGGAATTCGAGGTTCACCGTCCGCTATACGACTGGTTCCTCGACCAGATTGACAAGACCGGCAAGCGTCCTCAGCAGATTGAATTTGCACGACTGAACCTTTCATATACAGTAATGAGCAAGCGCAAGCTTCTCGAACTCGTGAACAACAAGTACGTAAGCGGCTGGGACGACCCACGAATGCCTACCGTAAGCGGTTTGCGCCGTCGTGGTTATACGCCCGAATCAATCCGCACCTTCGCCGAGAAAATCGGTGTTGCAAAGCGCGAAAACATGATTGATGTAAGCCTTCTCGAATACTGCATCCGCGAAGACCTCAACAAGCGCGACTACAGAATATTGGCAGTCCTCGACCCTCTGAAGGTCGTGATTACCAACTACCCCGAAGGTCAGACCGAAAAACTCGAGGCACAGAACAATCCCGAAGACGAGAACGCAGGAACACGCCAACTCACCTTCGGACGCGAAATATACATCGAACGCGAAGACTTCATGGAAGATGCTCCAAACAAGTTCTTCCGCCTGAAACCGGGTGGCGAAGTTCGCTTGAGATATGCATATTTCATCAAGTGCAACGAAGTGATAAAGGATGCCAACGGCAACATCACCGAACTACACTGCACCTACGACCCCGAAAGCCGTGGCGGTAAATCGCCAGACGGACGCAAGGTAAAAGGCACAATCCACTGGGTAAATTGCGACACCTGCGTTGATGCAGAAGTTCGTCTCTACGACCGCCTGTTCACCAAGGAAAATCCAGATGACCTTGCCGAAGGCGAAACATACCTCACATATCTGAATCCGGATTCGTTGAAGGTTGTAACCGCAAAGGTCGAGGAATACATAAAGGAAACAAAGGAAACCAGTTTCCAGTTCGAGCGCAAGGGTTATTTCTGCTTCGACAAGGATTCGACACCCGAGAAGCCGGTATTCAACCGCACCGTCACACTGAAGGATTCGTGGGCTAAAATTGCTGAGAATGACAAAAAGTAGGACGGCATTATTCCCCGGTTCGTTCGACCCTATCACCGTAGGTCACGAATCTATAATACGGCGCGCACTGCCGATGTTCGACAAGATAATTGTTGGCGTCGGCATCAACTCCGAAAAGTCGGCTATGCTTTCGAGCGAAAAGCGTGTGGAACTGATAAAAAAGGTATTTGCCAACGAGCCAAAAGTGGAAGTCGTAACCTATTCGGGTCTGACTGTTGACTTCTGCAAGGCTCACGACATCAGTTTCATACTGCGCGGACTGCGCACCTCCGCCGACTTCGAGTTTGAGCGCTCGATAGGACACGCCAACCAGCTTCTCGACAAGAACATCGAGACCATATTCATGCTCACTCTGCCCGAACACACCTTCATATCATCCAGCATTGTCCGCGACATTGCCAAGCACAATGGTGATATTTCGGTTTTTTTGCCAAAGGCGATTGGAAGAGAGGATTTTTAGAAAGTAGAACAAATTCCGAACGCTTTGTTTATAATACCATAAGCCTATAAATCAATAAATTACATAATGTTTTCCCATCAAAATCGGAGATTTTGCTCGCACAAATCGGAGATTTTTCAGTAACAAATCGCAGATTTTTTTGAAACAAATCGGAGATTTTTATTACCTTTGTGGCAAATAAAAATACGGTTATGATTAGGCGGGAACAAAGTGACATATTGATTAGCAGAATCGAAGAACCTCGACATACAATACAAGTTGTTGCTGGTCCACGGCAAGTCGGCAAGACCACAATGGTAAAGCAAGTGCTGAAAGAAATTTCAATACCATCACTGTTTTTCAACGCCGATGCAGTCAATCCCGATGACAACGGATGGATTTCGGACAGATGGAGTGAAGCCCGTGCAAGAATTGCCTACGCAGGCATCAAGGAATTTCTACTTGTTTTCGATGAAATTCACAAAATAAGCAACTGGAGCGAACAAGTAAAGAAAGAATGGGATGCCGACACTCGTAACGATTTGAACATAAAGGTCATATTGTTAGGTTCCTCGCGATTGCTATTGAAAAAAGGTCTTACCGAATCGCTGGCAGGAAGATTTGAGATGATACCGCTTGGACATTGGTCGTACAAGGAAATGCACGATGCTTTCGGCTGGGACATCAACAAGTATGTTTACTTTGGCGGATACCCAGGGAGTTCTGTATATATTAACGATGAAAAGCGCTGGCGCAGATATATGCGTGATTCGATTGTTGCTCCCGCCATAGAAAAGGATGTCTTGCTGACAACTTATATATATAAACCAGCCCTTATGCATCAAGTGTTTCATTTGGGATGCAGTTACTCAGGAGAATTGCTATCGTACAACAAAATGCTTGGCACTCTACAGGATGCGGGCAACGCAACTACACTTGTCAACTATCTGGAAGTTCTTGGCGAAAGCAAGTTGATTACTGGATTGCAAAAGTATTCGGTTGACAAGTCGCGCAAATACAGGTCAATACCCAAGCTACAAGTGTTCAACAACGCCCTGCTCACAGTAATGACCGATGGCATGACATACGAAAAGGCCTTCACCCATCCTGAAATATGGGGTCGCTGGGTAGAATCCGCTGTTGGCAGTTATCTGCTCGACAAGGCTGGAGAACTCGAATTTCAATTGTATTACTGGCGTGAAAACAATGAAGAAGTTGACTTTATAATAACTCGCGGAGAAAGCATTGTAGCAATAGAAGTAAAAAGCGGCAGAAGACAGCAAAACTCAGGTCTTTCAACTTTTGGAAATATGTACCATCCTAAATTTTCGCTCGTTGTCGGTGGAGACCACATGCCATTGGACGAATTCTTTTCTGGAAACTTAGAGAATTTGCTATAGGTTAAGATTTTTATTCAAGCATATAGCCTGGTACTCAAAAAACGAAAACCCTGAAAATTGAGATTTTGGCTATCATCGCTTGCGGTACATTCGTCAAGAATGTTGCCCTTGATAATTGTATGGCAAATAATAGCACAAAACACAAGGAAAACATTTTTATGTTAGAAAATATTGTATTTTTGTGTTGTACGCAGTGCATTACATTTGCTGTAAAACAATAAGTGGAAAGGTTTAATCGGAATGGATAAAATTACAATTATAGTGATGTTTCTTGGCGGACTGATATTTTTCAGTCACCTGCTCAACAAACTATTCGACAAGACAAAAATTCCAAATGTCCTAATATTAATCACCTTAGGCATAATTGCAGGATTCTTCATAGACAGCAAGATGTTTTTTGGAGAAGTGGGCCGCGTATTTACAACCATAACGTTGATAATTATACTGTTTGAAAGCGGCGTAGGCTTGAAATTGCAGGAACTGAAATCCTCAATCCTTTCGGCAACATTGGTGACTATAATAAACTTTATTTTTTCGGCAGGCATAGTCATTGGCATCACTATGTGGCTTGCCGACTTTGATTTCACCACCGCACTTTTCCTCGGCTCCATACTTGGTGGCACATCATCGGCTGTTGTAATACCAATGGTACGCCAACTCAATATGGGACAAAAAGCAGGTACCGTGCTGCTACTCGAATCGGCATTTACCGATGTGCTTTGTCTGGTGGTCGGCTTGGCGGTACTTGAAAGTATGAAAGCCGGTGACCTTGAGGCTACTGCAATTCTCGGAAATATGGCAAAGTCGTTCCTGCTGGCAATATTGCTCGGACTCTTCGGAGGCTTTGCTTGGAGTCTGCTACTCAACTGGATACGCGGAATCAAAAATTCGATGTTCACTACTCTTGCCCTCGTATTTATAATTTACGGATGCGCCGAACTGCTTGGACTAAATGGCGGTATTGCAGCATTGTCGTTTGGAATCGTGCTTGGCAATTCGGAATATTTCGACAAGATGAAGTTGTGGAAACGCATTTTCAAGATAGAAACCGCCAAGATAAACGACAATGAAAAGAATTTCTTTTCCGAAATCGTATTTGTATTTCAGACCTATTTCTTCGTATACATCGGCATTGTAATTGAATTCGGCACACCTCTGATATATCTCATTTCCACAATGATAGTGTGCATCGTAATACTTGCAAGGATTCCTACTATGCGGCTGCTTGTGCGAAAGGACTGCACTCCCGAAGACAAACTGCTTATGTCGGTGATGATGCCGAAAGGACTTGTGCCTGCAATTTTGGCTTCCATTCCGCTGCAGGAGGGGCTTCCGCACGGACAGGAAATCGCAGAAATCGGCTATGCCGTTGTGCTGACAAGCATAGTTATGTGCAGTATGTTAATAATAGTATTAGGCAAGAAAAAGAAGGTCGAACTTCCTGATAATTCTTCTACAATACTCCCAATAGAAAACCAAACCGAAACAGCCAATGGAAACACAGCAGAAACAACAGACTCAATACACAACGAGGATAAAAATTAAGTCGCTCGAAGGTGGCGGCAAGCATATATTTGTTCCTTGTAGCATTGGCGGTACGAAGGCTATAATACTGATAGATACGGGCTGCTCCAATACCGTATTTGACCGCAGTTCAAAGCAGTTTTCACACATCCGTCTGCACGACATCAAGGGAACAAATAAGAATTATAGTCTCAATGCATCAATAGACGATGTGAAAGTCGGAAAAATCAAGGATTTTGCAATTGGAAAGTTTACAACAGACCTTAACCGTGCCGTATTCATCAGCCTTGAGCAAATAAACACGCTCTACGAAACTATGATTGGTTGTAAGATAGTTGGGATATTAGGTAGCGATTTCCTTAAGAAATACAAGGCAGTGATAGACTTTGGCACAGGAAAACTGACGTTGAAGAAATAGATTTTTGATATTGCCACCCCAATATTTTTTGCTAACTTTGCCATTCTTATATTGTAACTGTTGAAACAATGGAATATTCAGCAAAGGAAATTGCCGATTTACTCGGCGGCAAAGTCGAAGGTGACGGTTCGGTTATGATTTCGAAATTCGCAAGAATTGAATACGGAGAACCAGGAGCCATTTCGTTTTTAGCAAACCCAAAATATGAGCAATACATATATACAAGCAAGGCCTCGGCTGTGATTGTAAACGACAACTTTGAACCTCACGGAGATATTTCAGCGACTTTGATTCGTGTCCCTGATGCATACAAGTCGGTTGCCGATTTGCTTCACATCTACGCTGTTAAGCAGACACCAAAAGGTCGTGAAATGCGCAGTAGAATTCATCGCACAGCAAAGATTGGCAAAGGATGCTATATCGGTGGGTTCGCTTACATTGACAAAAATGCCGTTCTCGGCGACAATGTACAGATACATCCGTTGTGCTATGTTGGCAAAAATGTGAAGATTGGCGACAATACAATATTGTATCCTGGCGTTAAGATTTACTATGATTGCGAAATTGGAAAGAACTGCATAATTCACTCAAATACGGTTATTGGTGCCGATGGTTTTGGTTTTGCTCCGAATCCCGATGGCGAGTTCGAGAAAATTGAACAGATTGGAAATGTTGTCATCGAAGACAATGTGGAACTTGGTGCTCTGGTTACAATCGACCGTGCAATTGCTGGCTCTACGATAATCCGCCGTGGAGTAAAACTAGACGATCATAACCACGTGGCTCACAATGTTGAAATTGGCAAGAATACCGTAATGGCGGCGCAGGGTGGAATCGCAGGTTCGGCAAAGATTGGCGAAAACTGTATGTTCGGCGGTCAGGTGGGAATCGGCCCGCACTCCAACATTGCCAACCGCACCAAGATGCAAGCAAAAACAGGAATCGCTGGCACCGTGAAAGAAGAAAACACAGCCCTTATGGGTGCGCCAGCAATGGATGCTCGTAAGTATCAGCGCTTGTATGTACGCTTCAAGCAGTTGGACGATATGGCAAAGAAGATTGACCAGTTAGAAAAGCAGATTGAGGAGTTGAAGAAAAAGGGTGAATAATGGAAGAAAACAATCTCATATCACTCTCTCAGGCGGTTGAAGCCATTAAGACTGCAATTCTGCAAGGTCAATACGAAGCATTGAAAGATGTTAATCGTGTGCAACTTGCGGTGTATTTTGCCATTGGCAAGTATCTGTCGAATAATACCCGCCGCCTTCCGTATGGAGCAAGTGCATTGAAAGCAATTAGCGAACAATTACATAAGGAAATGCCAGGGTTGCGAGGTTTCTCGGAAACGAGTTTGAAAAAAATGAGATTGTTTTTCGAACATTGGAAGATGTTAGATCCAAAATCGTGCGTTGCAACGCACGGTTCTCAAAAGACAGAATCGTGCGTTATGACGCACGATATGACAATAGCATCGTCAACCGATAGTTTTGGCAAATTGGAATCTAATAATATGATTGATATATATCATTCAATAGCAATCCCCAATATTGTAGGATTCCCTGTCGAGGATTTCTTCAAAGTTCCATTTACCCACCACGTAGAAATATATCGAAAAGTTGAAGACTTTCAAGCACGTTACTATTACATCCGTAGAACCGCGGAAGAACACTTGTCTGTTGAAAGACTTGAGAACCTTATAAAACAACAAGCTTATGAGAATCGTGCTACAATACCCAATAATTTTTCTGCAACCATTCCTAATTCTACGATGGCTCGCAAAGCAGTGATGACGTTTAAAGATTCGTATGCGTTGGAGTTTATCAACACGGAAGAAATAGGAGAACGTGACAAACAGGATGTAGATGAGAAAGTTGTTGAACAAAAAATAATTCAGAACATTAAGAACTTCATTATGACTTTTGGTAATGATTTTGCCTTTGTAGGCAATCAATATCATCTTGAAATCTACGGCGAAGAGTTCTTTCCTGATTTAATCTTTTTCAACCGCGAATTAAATGCCTTGGTGATTGTTGAATTAAAAATTGGTGATTTCAAGCCAAGTTATTTAGGACAGTTGACTACATATTTAAAAATATTGGACCTCAAAGTTCGTAAACCTCACGAAAATCCATCTATCGGAATTGTGCTTTGTAAGTCTGCAAATAAAGATTTAGTGGAATTTGTTATACAAGAATTTGACAGACCTATGGGTGTTGCTACATATAAAACATCCGATGATATGCCCGAAAATCTTCGCAAAGCCTTGCCAAGCATTGACGATTTGAAAAGTATATTGTCGGGAGATAAAAATTTCGAAAAATGAAATCCCTGCTTGAAAGAATTTCGCGAAATGCCAACTTCGATTTGCTGTCGGATTTGCTGACGAAAGACGAACCTAAAAAGTTGTTGCTCAAAGGACTTGCAGGTTCGGCAAAGTCGTTTGCTGTGGCAGCAACATTCGCCCGTACAGGCGGGACAATCTGCGTGCTGCTTCCCGACAAGGAAAGCGCATCGTATTCGTACGACGACCTCGTGAGCATACTCGGTGACGAATCGGTAATGTTCTACCCAAGTGCTTTCCGTCGTTCCATCGAGTATATGAAGGAAAACAAGTCCAACATCGTGATGCAGACCGAAGTGCTTTCGCGCCTCAACGCCACTCGCAAGGGATTTGTCATCGTTACCTACCCCGAGGCAGTGATGGAAAAGGTAATCCGTACCCGCGAACTCACACGCAACACTCTTAACATAAGCACTGGCGACAACCTGTCGATGGAAAAACTCATCGATATGCTGAACGACTGGAATTTCAGTCGCGATGACTTTGTGTTCGAGCCAGGAAGTTTTGCTGTGCGCGGTAGTCTTATCGATGTGTTCTCGTATGGAGCAGAAAAACCTTACCGCATTGATTTTGATGATGATATAATTGAGAAAATTCGCGAGTTCGATCCTGAAACCCAAAGTTCGACCGACAAGTTGCGCAAAATCCGCATCATACCCAATATCTACGACAAGCAGACCGTAGAGGACAGAATTTCGTTTTTCGAATTTATGAACAGGGATTTTTCGCTTTGGATTGATTCTCCAGACTATGTAACCGACAGTATAGAAAAGAATTACAAACTGGCGGAAACCCGTTATGCGGAAATTTCTGAAAAAGAAATTTTGGATGAGGAAACCTATATCATCAATCCAAAGTCAAACCTAATTGACCGGGAACAGTTTGAGGCAGAAGCAAATAGCCGTACTGTTGTGGAAATGTCATCGCGGTCGTTTTTCTCGGCAACAAATGAAATCCAGTTTGCCACCGAACCGCAGCCTGCTTTCAGCAAGCAGTTCGACCTGCTGATTTCTAACTTGAAGCAAAATACCGAAAACGGGTTCGACACCTATATATTAAGCACTAATGAAAAGCAGTTGCAGCGTCTGCGCGACATTTTTACCGACAAAGGCGAAAATCCTGATTTCAAAGGAATTGGCGCATCGTTGCACGAGGGTTTTGTCGATAGCGATACCAAGACCTGCGTTTATACCGACCATCAGATTTTCGAGCGTTACCACCGATATACAACAAAGAGCATATCGAAACCCAATGCGCTGACAATCCAAGATTTAAAAACCTTGAACCCAGGTGATTACATTGTACACGTTGACAATGGAATCGGACGTTTCGTTGGATTGCAAAAGATTAATCACAACGGGCGTATGCAGGAAGTTGTCACGCTGTCGTATGGCGAAAACGATTTGCTTTATGTCAACATACATTCCTTGCACCGCATATCCAAGTACCGCGACAAGGATGGCGAACCGCCTGTTATACACAGACTTGGCTCTGGACATTGGAAGCGATTGAAGGAGCGCACCAAGAAGAATATTAAGGACATAGCACGCGACTTGATTTTGCTTTACGCAAAACGGCGCGAGCAGAAGGGCTTTGCGTTTTCGCCCGATTCATATATGCAGGTCGAATTGGAATCATCGTTTATGTACGAGGATACGCCCGACCAGAGCAAGACCAACGACCTGATAAAGGCCGATATGGAATCGGAGGTGCCGATGGATCGCCTTGTATGTGGCGATGTGGGTTTTGGAAAGACAGAACTTGCAATCCGCGCGGCTTTCAAGGCGGTGGTCGATGGGAAGCAGGTGGCTGTGCTTGTGCCGACAACAATTCTTGCATTGCAGCACTACCAGACCTTTTCGGAACGACTGAAAAATTTCCCTGTAACAGTTTCATACATAAGTCGTTTGAAGTCGGCGAAGGAAATCCGCGAAACACTTTCTGACCTAAAATCGGGCAAGATAGATATTATTATAGGTACGCACAAGTTAGTTGGCAAGTCGGTGGAATTTAAGGACTTGGGGCTTCTTGTGGTCGATGAGGAACAAAAGTTTGGCGTTTCGGTGAAGGAAAAAATCAAGCAGTTGAAAGTAAACATTGATACTCTGACACTTACGGCAACGCCTATTCCGCGAACCTTGCAGTTTTCGCTTATGGGAGCAAGGGATTTGTCGGTAATAACTACGCCTCCGCCCAACCGCCAGCCAATAGCGACCGAACTTCACGCCTTCAACAACGACACAATACGCAATGCCATTTATTACGAAGTTGGTCGCAACGGACAGGTTTTCTTCGTTCACAACCGCATACAGAACATCTACGAGGTTCAGAACCAGATTGCTAGGATTTGTCCCGAAGTGAAAACCGTTGTAGCACACGGGCAGATGGGCGGAGAGGAACTGGAAAAGATAATCCTCGACTTTATGCGTGGCGACTACGATGTGCTTATTAGTACCGCAATTGTGGAAAACGGAGTTGACATTCCAAACGCAAATACAATCATGATCAACAATGCCAACAACTTTGGACTCAGCGACTTGCACCAACTTCGCGGACGAGTAGGACGAAGCAACCGCAAGGCATTCTGCTATCTGCTCACACCTCCATTGGATTTGCTCACACCCGATGCTCGTCGTCGCTTGAAGGCAATCGAAGAGTTCTGCGAACTTGGCAGTGGTATAAACATCGCTTTGCAGGATTTGGACATTCGCGGAGCAGGAAATATTCTCGGTAGCGAGCAGTCGGGCTTCATTGCCGACATTGGTTTCGAAACCTATAACAAGATTCTGAATGAAGCCATTGATGAACTGAAAGAAACTGAGTTCCACGATGTTTTCAAGGACGAGGAAAATGCCTGCAAGCCAGTTGTGCGCGACTGCATAATGGAAACCGACCTCGACCTGATGATTCCAGACTTCTATGTATCAAGCACATCGGAACGAATAAAGTTGTACCGCCAGATGGACGAACTGAAAGATATGCAGGAGTTGGAAAAATTCCGCGATATGCTTGTTGACCGTTTCGGCAAGATTCCAGATGAAACAGAAAAGATGTTCGATATGGTGAAACTGCGCTGGACAGCGGTACGTCTTGGTTTCCAAAAGATTGCCATAAAGAATGGCGTATTCCTCGGCTATTTCCTGCAAGACCAGAAGTCGGAATATTATTCATCCCAACTTTTCATTTCCATATTGCAGTTTGCCCAGAACAATCCGCGCAACCTCACTGTAAAACAACACAACGAACGACTGATAATGAGGCTTGAAGGCATCAGCAAACTGTCGCAAATTGTGGACTTTATGACGAGGATGGAAGAAACGGTGACCGAAAGTAAAAAAACAGAACAATTTACGCATTAGATAATAAAAACAAATTAAGTATATGAAAATAATAACATTCAACCTCAACGGAATACGCTCGGCAATATCCAAAGGTTTGTACGAGTGGGTGGAATCGCAGTCGCCCGATGTTTTGTGCGTACAGGAGACAAAGGCTCAGCCCGACCAGATAGACATTCTGAAATTCAAGGAGATGGGATACAATTCCTACATTTTCTCCGCCGAAAAGAAAGGTTACAGTGGTGTCGCAATCTTTATGAAGAAGGAGCCAGACCTTGTGAAAGCAGGCATTGGTATTCCCGAGTTTGATGCCGAAGGACGTCTTTTGCGTGTTGATATTGGTGACATTACAATTATCGACTCGTATTTCCCGTCTGGAACTATGGGCGATGTCCGTCAGGATGTGAAGATGAAGTATCTTGCTGCTGTACAGGAGTTTATCGACGAACTGAAGAAAGAACGCCCGAACATTATCCTCGCTGGTGATTATAATATATGCCATAAGGAAATCGACATCAGCAATCCGCAGAACAAAAAGGGAGTTTCCGGATTCTTACCCGAAGAGCGCGAATGGATAACCAGTTTCCTTGCAAGCGGTTTTGTTGATTCTTTACGCGTATTCAACACTGAGTTACCGTAGTGGTGCGAAGGCGAAGAACCTTGGTTGGCGTATCGACTACCAGATGGTTTCGGAACCATTGGCTCCGAGGCTGAAGTCTGCAACCATCTTCCCCGAAGTGCAGATGTCCGACCATTGTCCGTACCAGATTGAAATAGAATAATACTGCGCTGGCTGAGCGTAGTCGAAGCCAGTGTTTTAATGTTGTTAATATGTCGTTATCTTTGTTGTCGCGTTTCCCAAATCCGTTCCTCAAGGGAATACGGAGGCTGAAAAATGTGGGCAAAGTCGTTTACATCACTTTCGATGACGGACCAACCCAAGATGGTACCGAACACATATTGGAGATTCTTGACAGATACTCTGTTAAGGCAACTTTTTTCTGTTGTGGCAAAAATGCGGATGAGCATCCCGATTTGTTGAAAAAGATTTCGGAAGCAGGGCATACTATAGGTTATCATTCTTATTCTCACAATGATATACTAAAGACAAAACCATCGGAGTGGCTTGCCGATGTGGAGCGAATTTCGGCGGTGTCGGACGCGAAGTTGTTTCGTCCACCGTATGGTAGAATTTTGTTCCGTCATTATCTCAAATTAAGGCGAAAGTATAGGTTCGTCTTTTGGGATGTTATGTCGTATGATTACGAATCGAGCCGCTCACCAGAAGACATTATGGATTTGTTGCAAAAGTCGGTACGCGAAGGGTCGCTAGTTGTCTTTCACGACAACGCAAAAGCAAAAAAGAACACGCTTGCCGTATTGCCACAGTTCATTGAGACTATGATGTCTAATGGCTACTCGTTCAAATCCTTGTAACATCAGTTTCTGTGGTCTTTGGCTCGGAGAAACAATCAAATTGATCCACCTCCCATCCCAAAACAATACAATTTCTAATTTGTACTATAAATTTAGGGTACTATATACAAGTTGACAAAAAACTAAGTTACTCAACTGTCATTCCGCAAGTTAGAACAATAACGCGATACGGAACGAGGAGCGTAATATTGTTCAACTATGC
>Ga0310786_10008313_pt1 | contig 13346 bp, 11 predicted proteins | sample AusTroGonzalo_MG_FD_203881 | JGI IMG/M metagenome (GOLD analysis project Ga0310786, IMG submission 203881) | Bovine rumen microbial communities from tropical cattle in Woodstock, Queensland, Australia - Gonzalo_03 (v2) (version 2) | ecosystem: Host-associated > Mammals > Digestive system >... | reverse complement strand
GGGTGAAGCCCTGACCTGCAATGAGATTTTCTGCATCGGCAATGAGGGCACGATGACTGACCATCACACCTTTCGATTGGCCCGTGGTGCCTGTGGTGTAAAGGATATCCGCGATGCCGTCAGGAATATCAGAAGCCTGCAGACGGACCTTTACTTCCTGGAAGAGGGACTCGGGCATGCCATGCTCCAACGGAGCTGCGACACCACCAGCGAGATGGGTGGCAAGGTAGGTGACAAGGAAATCTATGTCCTGAGAGGAGCGAAAGCAATGGACATCGTTGCGAGATAACGACTTACTCAACTTTTCGACCTCCTGCCACAACTGGGCATAGGTGTATGATTGATCCCCACAAGCTACCGCCACCTTGTCAGGATAGCGCTGGGCGTTCTGATGCAGATAATCCTCGAGAGACATTAATACTTATTTTAAACCACGAATTTTACTAATTTCACGAATTGCTTGCAGTAGCACCAAGCTTAGATTGGACGAGGGCGACGAGACTGTCGAGCGAACGGAGGTTACGGGGCGTGGCGTCTGTCGCGTCGAGGGTGATGCCGTACGCATCGGAAAGGGTCATGAGGATGGTGGTGACACCTAAGGAATCAAGCTCACTAAACAGGAAGTCGCTGTCGAAGTCGACCAACGGCAGCACATCTTCTAACATCTTACGAATATCTTCTTTCATCATAAACTACGAATTATTATTTAGACCACGAATTTTACTAATTACACGAATCATTATTTGGACACGGATTAAGCGGATTTTTTATTACAGAATCGAATCCAGAGACGGAACACCATCGGGGGGATGACGAAGGCCATGAGCACCACGGAGAACATACCCACAATGGTGACCTCGGCCAAGGAATGGAGGGCTGGATGACGGGCTATGATCAACGAACCAATACCAATGAACATGATACAGGCCGACAGGAGGATGGCCCTGCGATAGGAGGCCAGCATGGGTCGATGGTGCTTGTACTCATAAAGAGTGCCCTCGGTCATGAAGATGGTATAGTCGTCGCCCTGGCCGAAGATAAAGGTGCTCAGGATGATATTGATAATATTAAACTGGATGCCCAACAGCGCCATGATGCCTAAGATCCACAACCAGCTGACGGCCATGGGCAGGAACGACAGCATCGCCAGAGGCAAGCTGCGGAACGAGGCCCACAGGAAAAAGAACACGATGCAGGCACAGGCCCAGCCGATGTAGTTGAAGTCGTCGGAGAGGTGGGTGGCGATGGAGGAAAAGAGGGATGGGGTATTCGAGGAATGAGGAATGAGAAATGAGGAATGAGAAATGTCTGAGGCAGCAAGGAAGGAGAAGAAGGGATCGAAGGAGTCGGGGGTGAAGCCGATGTGGGCAGCCTCATCACGGAGCGAGATAGAGAGCTGGTCGCGGTGGGAGGAGGCCCAGGACTGCCAGAGTTGCAGACGTTCCTGCTGGGCTTCGGGCGTCGAGGGGATACGACGGTTGAGTTCCTGTTGGCGCTGGGTGTCAGTAGGCATCAACTGCTGTAGCAGGGCCATGTCGGTACGCTGCTCGGGCGTCATGTAGTTGATATGGGTCAGATCGGTATCAAAGGCCGTATTGAAGCTGTGATAGCCGAAGAAAGCGGTAAGCAGGAGGAGGATAATGGGGAGGAGTTTTTGGTAGATTTTCGAGGAATGAGGAATGAGAAATGAGGAATGAGAAATGTCTGAGGCAGAATCAGCGGCAGGAGTATCCTCCTTCCTCGTTCCTCCTTCCTCCTTCCTCGAAAAACGCACCATCTGCGGGAGCCAGATGAGGGTGAAGAGGATGGTGCCGATGAGAAGGAAAGAACTGAAAAGGCCGAGATCGCGCAGGGCGGCAGCACGAAGGGGAACCAGAGCGAGGAAAGCGCCTACGGTGGTGATATTTCCAACTACAAGGGGTTTCACGATTTCTTGCAGTGCCTGACGCACATCGCTCGTATGGTCGAGATGGGCGATGAGGTGCAAGGGGTAGTTGACGGCAATGCCTACGATGATCGACGAGATGCCGATGACGATGACTGACACCTCCTGATGCACCCACGACAGACAGGCTACGGCAAAGACCCACCCCCATCCTATCGTCAGCGCTATCAACAGGATATGTCGCAGACTGCGCAGGAAGAACCAGAGGAGCAACAGGATCAGCACCACAGCGATACTGACAGAGAGCAGTGAGTCGGTCTTGATCTGTGAGGCATTGGTGACGGCGATGACAGGGCCTCCGCAGAAGCGGATTATTAAAGGAGTCAGGAGACAGGAGTCAGGAGTCAGGAGATGAGAGTCAGGAGTCAGGAGACAGGAGACACTGTCGGCCTTAACTTTTAGTACCTCCAACAATTGTTCGTTGGAGGCGGTTTCGCTGCCGCCATAGGGGGAGGTTAAGAGGACGAGGGCACGACGATGATCGGAGGTGAGCAGACAACCGTCGTAGATATCAAAACGGGAAAGGGCTGCCGTGTCTCTCATCAATGACATCACTGGCGAGAACAGTCCTAAGGGATCGTGGGTTATCTCATCTTCCATCATACTGCCCACCATTGGCATCAACAGTCGTTCTCGGGCTTCCTGCAGACGCGAGGGGATGAAATCGGGCTGCTGTAACAGACTATCCATACGCTGATAGTCTGACGCTTCGAGCAGGAACGGCAGTTGGCCATACAACTCCTCCTGCTGGCCTTCCATCTGTGAGAAGTCCGTCTGCACAGTCAGATCCTTCAGATCTCCGATGGCGTCGAGGAAAGTCTCCACGCCCTCTACCAACAGATCGGGATCGTCCACAGTACTGTCACGTTGCTCGATGATGGTGACGATGAGACTGGTCTGAGCTTGACGGTCGTAGTCGTTGAGTGCAGCCCGTTCCTCTTCGTCGAGGGGCAGGAAGTCGCGGATGTCCTCCCTGTAGGAGAGTCGCGTCACCGACAGCACCATAAGCAGTGTGACCATCAACATCGATGCCACGCACCACCAGCGATGGTTCTTCATCCAGTCATAGATCTTCAACGTCACTCTCCTCATTCTTTCACTTTTTCACTTTTTTACCTTTTTACGTTCTCTCAACAGGATTGGAATAAATACTCAGGAAGATGTCCTTCAACTGGTCGAGGTCGCAGTCGTCGTACTTGTCGAGCTGACTCAGACGACGCAGGAAGGTATCGCGCTGTTCCTTGGTATAGAATGACTGGAAGGCCTTGCTACCATAACGCAGATCGTGGGCGATGTAATTGTTGGGCCAGAGGCGATAGGCAGGGTTGATACGACTATCGATGAGCTGTGCCACAGCCTTGTGGTACTCATTGTTCGTCAGATCGTCAAACTGTGTCAGTTCCTCCTCCGTGATAGGTTCGCAGAGTTCGAAGTGTACCCTACCCTTGCGCTGGAGGATACCTGTCAGGATGCTGTTCAGGTCCTCGCCAGGCTTCTTGATATACTTGGTGTACTGCGACTGGTAGAGTTCGATGGCCTTGAGGATGTCGCACGACTCCCACTCGTAGCTCACTGCCACAGGTACGATATTCAGTTCCGAGAGGGCCTGGATCTTATCGTCAGGACGACTCATGCAGAACATCTTGATGATGCCTTGGTCGGTGGCGTCGACACCATCCTTCGTCCGTCCGTTGCGCTGGGCGATCCACACACTCTGGTGTTTCTCCAGAATGGCGTAGCGGATATACTCAGAGAGGTGCAGTGAACTGCGATAGAATTCCTTGATACTGCCACCAGGACGTTCCACCTTGAACATCTTGTTACACTTACCGATGTCGATGACCAACTGGCTCGACATGAGGTTGGCACCAAAGGTAATTTCCGTCGTATCAAAGTCCTGCGTCAGAAGAAAATACTGCAACAGACTGGCGTCGAGCATGATATCACGATGGTTGCTGACGTAGAGGTAATTCTTGTTGCGACTCAGCCGTTCGATACCTGAGCAGGTAAACTCGCTGATGCTCTCTTCGATCACCCGTTCGTTAACACGGAACATAGTCTGCGACTGGAAGTCGTGCACATTCTTGTAATTGGCTATACGACGGCGCACATCTTCGAGGGGCTCGTCAGGATAGACATACGATGCCAGCAGCGGGAATGAGGTGCTGGCAGCAATGCGCTGCATCGCCTCGGGAAACTCCTCCGCATTATACGGCCTTATATCATCAAACTTATTCATATTTCACTATTCACTTTTCACTTTAGTTTTCTTACCCAGGCGAGGAAGGCCTGTTTCCACTGACGACACTCTGCGGTGCCTTTCTCGTCGGAGGCACCAAAACCATGACCACCCGTCTGATACTGGACATAGACATGGGGCACATGACGCACGATAAGGGCAGAGTCGAGGAGCTCGGAGTTGTGATAGTCGACCACGGGATCATCCTTACAGTTCACCAGGAACACAGGAGGACAGTCAGCAGGCACATGCTCCTCCAGCGACAGACTGTCGCGCAACTGCTTGTTGCCCTTACGGCTGTCACCCAACAATGCCCGACGGGAACGCTTATGAACACATGGCTTCGACATCGTGACCACAGGATAGACAGGTACTACGAAAGCCGGACGCTCCTGAGGAGGGAACAACTCCGCTGCCGACATCACCAGATGACCACCTGCCGAGAAGCCCATCGCCCCTACCCTCGCCGAGTCGATGCCATACTCCTGAGCATGACTGCGCACATAGGACAACGCCTGACGCAGGTCGTTCTGAGGATCAGGATAGCGGTTGCCACGGAACAGATACCGATAACGGGTGATAAAGGCTGGCACATAGGCCGTACGATAGCGCAGCACAAAGGCAGAAATGCCATTCTGCTGCAGCCACCGGGCCACACCATGACCCTCGGTCTCGATATCGTGCCAGAAATAGCTGCCACCAGGACACACCACCACGGCCTTGTTGCCTGTGCCAGGTACAAGGTATGGTGTCAGCTCCACGTTCTTACTGACATTCATCCCTTCCCAGATATTCACCGTCTCTGAAAAGGTGAAAAGGTGAAAAAGTGAAAGGGTGAAAAATATCAGCAATAGTCTCTTCATATTAATTATCAATTATCCATTATCAATTTTCAATTTATCTATCACGCTGTTCTGACCTAAGATCACCTCACAGGTGCTGATGGCAGTCAGGGGTACACCACAGAAGCCATGCAGGTTATTGTTCTGTCCCGTCAGCAGCAGGTTACTCACCTTCGTCACCACGGGCAACTGCGAGAGGGTGATATTATGGCAGTCCTTGCTGAAACCACAGATGGCCCCCTCCTTCACACCATAGAAGTCGCGGATGGTCAGGGGCGACGAGGCATTAATGTCGTCGATAGCCTCACGGAAACCAGGATGCAACTCCTCCACCAGCGCCAACAGCTCGTCGGTCCGCTGCTGTTTCCACTGTTCGTAATCACTGCCACGACGGCCCACAGTGGTGTTTTCCCAGCGTCTCACCATATCGAACTGCATGGGTGCCGTCACCAACACCTTGTTCGACCACGGGCCCTGATTCTCCTCTGGTGGTGTCATCAGCAGGAAGCCCATCGGCCACGATGCCTCGTCACGACAGAAGTGCCATATCTCGTCGTAACGGCGGGTGAAGTATTCGGAGTGGTTGATATAAGGGAAGCTGCCATCCTTCATCTTAATATATAAGGAGAAGGCGGAATAGCTGTTGGGGATCTCGTTCATACGATCACGGAAGGCCTTGGGGAAGGCACGCTCGTCCATCAGCGTCAGCAGCGTACAGGGATGGATGTCGGAGATATACCAGTCAGCTTGGTACTGACGCCCCTTTGCAGTCTTCACATACGCCACTCTCCTGTCTCCTGACTCCTGACTCCTTTCTACTTCCACCCATGTCACACCGTCGCCAGCCACGACCTCACCACCATGCTCCCTGATCACGTCGGCCAACAGGTCGGCAAAACGGCTGCTGCCTCCCACGAAACGACTGACACCATTGATATAGAGCACACTGATCACGGCATGTACATAGGCGGGCGTCCGTCCGCCTATGCCTCCGTAGAGCGGATTCATGTAGGCCACCACACTGCGCAGTTTGGGGTCTGCGATATATTTGGCAATAAACTCGTCGGCTGCCATGAGGAATTCTTCAGAGTGGTTGTAGAGGTTGGCACGCGTCGGACGGAGATAGAACAGGTCGAGTTCCTGTGTCAGTGCGAAGATGGCCTCGACATAGCGCTGCAGGTTCTCACGCTCCTGAGGGAAGGCCTTGGCCAACGAGTCCACGAAGCGCTCCCTGCCCTTAGCAATGGTGTAATGCTGATGATCCTCCGAGAAATACAGATGGTCCGTACAATCATCGTCCACATCGCGCAGGTTCACCTTGTCTTCGATACCTAAGTAACGGCAGATGCGCCAGATATTACCTCCTGGCCGCATACCACCCACAACGTGCATGCCTGTATCGAACACCTCACCGAAGCGGGTGAATGTCTGTAGTCCACCACCGATGGTTGCATTCTTCTCCAGCACTGTCACGTGCAAGCCTTCTTTCGCTAAGATAGCTCCACAGAACAGTCCGCCAAGACCTCCACCGATGATTACTACATTATCCATTCTCAATCTTCAATTTTCAATTATCAATTATCAATTATCAATTGTCAACGGCCCAAGGATCTCCGTACAGGTAACGATGGTGCCTACCATCACACCGAGGATGCCGTGCGAGTTGATGTTCTGACCCGTCTGCAACACATTCGGCACTTTCGTACGATGAGGCACACGACAGGCAGCACCCAACGACACATCCTTGGCGATGCCATACATCGAACCACCTTCCGTACCAGTATAGTCCAGATAGGTCAGTGGCGTCGAGGTGTAATAGTCTGCTATCTTCCCGCGCAGTCCTGGGAACTCCTGCTCCACTGCCGCAAGCAGTCGTTCGGCCTTCTCGTGCTTAAAGGCCTCGTAGTCCTCACCACGATGGCCCACATGTGTACCCTTCCACCGCTCCACATCAGCCATCTGCATATACGAGAGGATCACACCCGTCTTGGCAAACTTCGGCTGAGGCTCATGACAGAGATGCATATAGAGATAGCCCTTCGGCCACGATGCCTCATCGTAATGCTCACAGCCCCAGGGGGAGTCCTGAATGTAGCCATAGAAATTTGAGTTCATATAAGGCATCTCACCATCCTTGAAACGGAGGTACACCGAGAAGCCTCCCACCGTCTGGGGGATGGCGTTGATGCGCTTCCTGAAGGCAGGACGTATCAGGTTGGTATCGAGCAGCTCCAATGTCCGCATGGGATGTGCGTCGGAGATCACGATATCCGCTTCCAAGTAATCTCTTTCCCCTCCTGAGTAGGAGGGGTGCCCGGAGGGCGGGGTGGTCTGAACCGCCTCGGACAATCTTCTGTGCCCGGAGGGCGGGGTGGTCTGAAACTCCACCCCCGTGGCATGAGTCTCGTCGCACACAATCTTCGTTGCCTTGCATCGTGTGAGCACCTGTCCGCCATAGCGTCTGATGGTATTCACCAACGAGACAGCCACCTGATCGCTGCCTCCCACGATACGGTAGGCACTCTGGTTGTAGAAGTCCAAGATAAAGGCGTGAGTAGAGAATGGAGTCTTGTCTTTCTCTGCGGCATAGAGCGGCAGATTACCCACCAGTACCTTCGCCAACAACGGGTCGGTGATCACCTCGTCGATCACCTCGTTGATGGTGCGCATCTGGTATTCCATATTCACGGCAGCATCGGTCTCCACATGTTTCAGCGAGTGGAGCGACGAGGCACTGGCCACCTTATCCACCAGATCGAAATATCTCACGAGGGCATCGCGCTGCGAGGGGAAGTAACTGCTCATCTGGTCGATGAACGCCTCACGGCCGTTGGCAAAGCGGAAGTGCTGACCACAGAGCGACACCACATCGTAGGCCGTCGGGTCGAGCTGCGACAGGGTAATGTCCGGCTTCACCTCCAGATAGTTCAGCAGTCTGTCGAGCGTCTGTCCCTCACCGGCACTGCCGATGAAGTGCATGCCCGTCTCGAACTTACCACCTCGGCGAGAGAAACACTGAAGACATCCGCCCACCTGGGTGGCCTGTTCCAACACGGTCACCTGATAACCATGTCTCGCCAGGATGACACCACATGAGAGTCCTCCTAATCCGCTGCCGATGATGATAACCTTCTTCATACGTTTTGTTCTATCTCGTTGGCCATGGCCTCGTATTTCTCGATATAACGCCTGCGCATCTCCTTGGTCTGTTCCTTCAGCCTGCCCATCGCCCTGAGTGACTCAATGCTGACGGGTTCGCCCACATCGATCCTCACAGGTCCAGGATGCAGGGTATAGGTTTTCTTCTTCAGGATCTTCCCAGGGCCATAGAGACACATGGGCAGGATGTCCACGTCCAACTGATCAGCCAGCCAGAAGGCACCCTGATGGAAACGGCCTATCTGACAGTCCTTCGAGCGTGTGCCCTCAGGATAGATGGCTATCGAATACCCCCTTTCCACCAGCGACCTCAACTTTGGCAATAATTCCTCCAGACCGTCGCGTACAGGGTAGTACTCGGCGTTGCGTATCAGCAGACCGTACGAGGGATTATTCCATACCCAGTCGTTGGTCAGGAAGATGATATTGGGTGTGAAGATCAGTTGACAGAACAGATCCAGATGCGACTGGTGGTTACAGATCACCACCCTCGGACGGTCGAAGAGCGAGCTGACTCCTGTCTCCTGACTCCTGTCTCCTGACTCCTGACTCCTGTCTCCTGACTCCTGACTCCATATATTATACGAGAATTTCACGCCGGGGATACCGTGTGTCAGCATCACGAACCGCGAGGCCCTGTACATCAGCTTATGCAGCCATCTGTTTTCTTGCGTCTTTTCACCTTTCCAGCTTTTCACCTTCAGAAGCAGCCATACGAGAGGCTTCACGATCACGAACATAAAAAACAGGAAGAACAGCAGCGCATAGATCGTACGGACATATTTCATCAGCCATCGCCAGAGTCGCAGGGGCAGTCCGTATACCACTGCCAGGAAGCAGAGCACCGTGTTCAGCACTGAGATCCTCGCAAAGTCCATGCCCGGCCGGAAATGACTCACGCGCTCCTCCTTGGGGGGATAGTACACATTGACAGGCACCGGCACCAGTTCCACACCATGCCAGGAGGCAAACACCAACAGTTCCAGCTCGGCCTCATAACGCGAGGTCAGCAGACTCAGACCGTGCAGTTTCTTCAACGGATAGAGCCTGTAGCCCGTCTGCGTGTCGTCGAGCTTCTTGCCCGTCTGCACCCACAGCCAGAAGTTTGAGAACTTATTGGCAAAGCTGCTGCCCTTAGAACGGTCAGCCCCATCCAGCATCCTACTGCCGAGGATCAGTGCCCCAGGGTGCTCCTGGTTGGCATGCAGCATCGTCGGGATATCCTCTGGGTAATGCTGACCGTCGCCGTCGAGGGTAATGGCATAGGCAAAGCCCTTCTCCAAAGCCTTGCGGAAACCTGCCTTCAAGGCTGCGCCCTTACCACTGTTCTTGTCAAGCGTCACCACCGTCAGACCATCCTTTGCGAGTCCTGCAAGGATGTTGGCCGTCGCGTCAGTACTACCGTCGTTCACCACAATCACGTCATCACACTGTTCCAGTGCCCCAGCCACCACACGACCGATGGTTCCGCCGTTGTTATACGTCGGAATCACCACGCAGATGCCTCTGGCTCGTAACAGTGTCTTTGTCCGTGACTGCTCCTCCATGGTCTATATCTTAATTTAATGTAAAAGAGATGGCGGTCATGATGGTGTCGCCATCGGTGACATCGACCTGTGCGGTCACAGCGTCAGGAGTGGCCTGGATCTGACGGAAGGTGTAACGCACGCTGGGGTGCTGCAGGGGTGACACGACGGCGAGGAACTTCACGTTCTTTACAGCCTTGATGGCCAACGGACGCTGCAGATGATCCTCCAGCAGTTCCTTGGCAATCTGAATGACGCAGACACCCGGAGTGATGGGCTCGCCAGGAAAATGGGCCTTGTAGATAGTGTGGTCGGGTTGCAGGCTGATGTCATAGCAGACAGCGTCCTCAGAAGCCGACTGACCATCAATCACATATAAGCTATTCTTTAATACCATATTATAGTTAATTATTTATCTTTACATTTTTCAGAAGGATAACGGTACGTTCGCCCTTGGGTTCGACAAGCTCGACCTGATGGACAAGCCACTGGGCAGGAGTGACACGGAGGATGATGCTGGCGAACATGCGACGCACTTCCTTACGACGAGGAACGAGCGTGGCCACCCACTCAGTCTTCTTCTCGTCGGCAGGGGTTAGTGACACCTCAAAGTCCTGATCGCCCACGAGGCTCTGGCCAGACATTATGTTCGTCATCAGACGGGCCATCTCCCTATACATGCGATTGCGACGGATATCAACCTCACGACTGCCACGGCTGTCGCTCATAAGCACCTTCTCTCCATTGATCTCAAATGTGTGGGCCGTAGGCGTCAGATACTCCCAGCGCAGACCATCGGGCTGACGGTAGTAGAGCCGTCCTGTGGAGACACTCGCGCTGCTGAGCAGCTTGGTCTGTTTGGTCTGTACGAAGTCGCACTGCATGGTCTTCATGCGCTTGGCAGCATCGACAATATGTTGACGGGCGACCTTGGCTTCCTGAGCATGGGCAGGTCCGGCGATGAGCAGACAGCCAGCCACAATGAGCAGCACACCCACCCACTTCGTCCACGACACCTGTTCATGGAAGAAGACCACGGCGGCAATCATACCGATGACGAAACTCATGCTGACCATCGGATAGGCCACGCTGAAGGGGAAGACCTTCACGATGTACATCCACAACAGGGAGGCCATGAGGAAACAGAGGCCGCAGACAGCAAACTGCCAGTTGAGCAGCACACTGGTCCAGAACGCACGGTTCCAGCCGAAGGGGGCCATCCGCATCAGGGCGAATTTCAGGAACACCTGTCCAGCAGTCAGCAGCAGGCATTGCAATATCACGAGAGGAATAATCTTATACATATGTTATATTATTGATTTGAAAGTACTATCGCGATGGAGTGGATGGATGGGAGATCTGTGACGCCCAGGCGATCCATGAGGGAACGATAGAGGGGTGTGGTCTCATCGTGACAGCCGACGAGTACAGTCTTACAACGGCCAGAGGCAAGTTGGCGGCGGGCATCGCGCAAGGCCCACTCCAAGGAGTCGTCGCCCTGGGTATAGGTGACGTTATAGCCATGGCAATGCGTGCGGATGGCGATGTTGGAGCCGATAGTGTTGTGGGTGCTCTGCATGAAGTTCGTGGGACTGAGCATCACCTCACCCTCCTGTTCAATCTGCGTGAGCAGCGCCTCAGAGTTCTCCATGCAACCCAACGAGGTGCCAGTGATAATGGCGTCAGGACAGTCGATGCCAGCTTGTTTCAGAGCCTTCAACGACGAGAGTAACGAGGCTTTCATAAGCTTACCCATACGACGCGCCTCCAAGGGTTTGACATAGTCGCGGATCTCAGAGAGCTCGTCCTCAGAGGTGATCTCGATGCGGGAGAGTTCCTTGATTGTGGAATGTGGAATGAGAAATGAGGAATGAGAAATGTCTGAGGCAGAAAAGACCAAAGAGGAATCATTCCCTCCGAAGCCGAAGGAATTACAAAGCACATGGCGGAGGTGGCAGTCGTCAGCACCCTGGGTGGGGACGATGCCGTCGGCCATCGGCTGATGCCAACCGAGGTTGGCAGGCAGGAAACCGTGGTGCATCGCCAACAGACAGATGACAGCCTCGATGCTGCCAGAAGCACTGGTGGTGTGGCCTGTAAAACCCTTTGTACTCGACACAGGAGGTATCTGCGAACCAAACACCCGACGCAGGGCGACACTCTCGCTGAGGTCGTTGTTGGGTGTGCCTGTGCCGTGGGCATTGACATAGTCGATGTCTGTGGGTTTCAGACCCGCCATTGTGAGCGCCTCCTCCATGGCTAAGAAGGCACCCTCGCCATTCTCTGACGAGGCCGTCTGATGGAAGGCATCACAGGCGTTGCCATAGCCAGTAAGATAGGCGTGAACGGCAGCCTGACGCTGACGGGCATGTTCCTCTGACTCTAACACCACATAGGCAGCTCCCTCACCAAGGTTCAGACCAGCACGCGTCTCGTCGAACGGTCGACAATGCTCTTTGTCGAGAATCATCAGCGAGTTGAAGCCGTTGAGGTGGAACACCGACAGGGCCTCCGTACCACCAGCCACCACGATATCTGCCTCGCCAGCCTTCAGCATCTCAGCCCCAAGAATCAGGGCATTGGCAGCCGAGGAACAAGCGGTAGAAACAGTGGTGCACTCGCTGAAACAGCCGAAATGGTCGGCTATCTGACGGGTGTTGTCGCCACAACTGTGGTAGTCGAGACACGACAAGTGGGCATCCGAGGTGCGCAGGTCTGTGAAATGGCGCTCTGTGACGTCCATACCGGCTACGGTGGTACCAGAGATCAGGACGATTCTTTGTGGAATGTGGAATGTGGAGGGTGGAATGAGAATACCAGAATCCTCCAGTGCCTGACGTACGGCCAGCATAGCCATGAGGGCAGTACGACTGACCTCCAATGAGACGTCGATGCCCAGGAGCGATTTCATCTCGTCGTCGGACAGCTTCACTTCACCAACAGGCAGTTCATGATGCTCAGAGGGCAGATAGCGCATGGTGTCGATACCCGTCTGCTTACGACGCAGAGAGTCCAGCACCGATGCCTTGTCGGCTCCAATGGCGCAGATGATGCCTTCACCAGTGATGGCGATGTTCATTTCTTACGGTTTTCGTTGACGTACTCAGCAATGGTCCTCACGTTCTTGAAGATGGCCTTTCCCTCTGCAGGCGAAGCCAACTTGATGCCATAACGCTTCTCCATCAGCACAATCAGTTCCAGCGCATCGATTGAGTCGAGACCCAGACCGTCGTCGCCAAACAGTGGGGCGTCAGTGTCAATCTCATCGGGAGTCATCTCCTCAAGGTTCAGCGCTTCTATCAGCTGCTGCTTTAATTCTAAAATCAGTTCTTCCATATCATTATAATATTTCAATTTTCCGCTCGACCCGAAGGGGCGCTTGCTACCAACGGGACGCAAGAATCTTCAATTTTCAATAACTTAATCTCTGCCACAAAGTGCTCTTCGTCCTCGTAGTCGAGCCAGCCGGTGAGGAAACTCTTGTTGGCAGGGTCGAGACAGGAGGCACAGAGGATACCCTCCATCTGTTGTTCGCTGCGCTCAGGCAGAATATAGAACGAGGTCTCACCATAATAGTGGTTGCGGATGGCAATCTCACCCGTCACAATGTTGGGCAGTGTATAAACGAACACCAA
>Ga0310786_10008312_pt1 | contig 13348 bp, 8 predicted proteins | sample AusTroGonzalo_MG_FD_203881 | JGI IMG/M metagenome (GOLD analysis project Ga0310786, IMG submission 203881) | Bovine rumen microbial communities from tropical cattle in Woodstock, Queensland, Australia - Gonzalo_03 (v2) (version 2) | ecosystem: Host-associated > Mammals > Digestive system >... | reverse complement strand
CCTGTACTGACACGCCATTCGGCTGTATCTGCCAGCCGTGATACCGCGTCCCATCATAACTCAATGTCACAAAATACCTACTCATACATCATCCATCTTACTTCGTAACCCTGATCCAGTCAGCATCCACCCAACCGCGATCACATTTGGTATCGCTCTCCGCAGCAATATATCCAAACTTCGCACCAATCCATTTACCCTCCTTCATACGGAATTCGCGTCCGCAGTCGGAGTATCTCTTGCCGTCCTTGCTCCAAGAGAACCTCACCTTCGCATCTTTCACCTTCAGGCGCAGGTAAATATCCTCATGAATGCCTGGCTTATAGTCGGTCTTGTCGACGGCAGTAGGTTTCAGCGTCGCAAGGATTTCCTCCGTCTGGGAGTTGCCCTTATCAGCACCGATACAAGTCATTTGCACCAACTGGAATTCCTGGCCTAAACGACGCACGACCATCGCAGAATAGTCGAGCCCCATCATAATCAGACCGCCAAACTGCCCATCTGCCTTAGAGGTCATGCGAATCTTGGTCGTCACCGTAAACTCGTCAGCAGGTGTCTTCTGGAGCAACAGATTGGGTACTTCCCAGAAATTCTTCCAATCCTTCGACAGTTTATAGGTGAAAATACGGAAGGTGCCAAAGGCAGTAGGAACACCGAACTTCTCGTCGTAATTGGCATGCCATTGCCACTGCTTGCCCATCACAGGCGCATTAAATTCATCGCTCTCCACAGGATTCATTATCACGTCTGAACTACTCTGAGGCATGATAAAATTAGTGACAGGCTCGCCATTGATACCCATGATGGGCCATCCAGTAGACCAGTCAACGGGATTCAGATGTACCACACGCCCATAAGCCTCCTTATCTTGAAAATGCAAAAACCAGTCTTCACCGTATTTCGTATGTACCCAACCGCCTTGATGAGGACCGTTGATTTTGGTTTTGCCCTGTGCCATGACAATCTTATGTTCATAAGGACCAAAAGGTGATTTACTGCGCATAGCCAACTGGAAGCCAGTGGGCACGCCTCCGGCAGGACACATGATCCAATACCAACCATCACGCTTATAGAACTTCGGTCCCTCGCATGTACGATTCTCGCTACCATTACCATCGAAGACAATGACAGGTTGTCCGATGGCCTTCGTACCATCTGCAGACAACTCTCTGACCGTCAACACACTGGCGAATTTCGCACGCGAATTGGCCCAACCATTCACCAGATAGCAGCGTCCATCGTCATCCCAAAGGGGCGTCGTATCGATATATCCCTGACCACGAATAACACAGACGGGATTCTCCCATTCGCCTGAAGGGTCTTTGGTCTTTACCATATACACGCCATAATCAGGATCTCCCCAATAAATATAATATTCGCCATCATGATAGCGGATACTAGGAGCCCAAACGCCATTACCGTGCTGAGGAGTACTAAAATGCTGCTCCAGTTCTGCATCACCAGTATAGAGTGACTTCAGCGCATAGCCGATGATCTCCCAATTCACCAGATCATTCGAATGAAGAATGGGCAGGCCCGGTACACAGTTAAACGATGACGCCGTCATATAATAATCCTCACCACTGGGACCAACACAGACATCGGGATCGGAATAGTCGGCGTTGATCACAGGATTGGTATAGGTACCATCTCCATTGTCAGGCGACCAGACTTCAGACTTATATTGGGCATGGGCCATAAGAGGCAAAGCTATAGTTAATAGGACTAGTTTTCTCATATTTGTTTGATCTTCAATTTATATGTATTGTCAGAATATTCTACTCGCATCACATGATCAGAAAGGCATTGTTTGGAGAGTGCTAATGCCACATGCCCCATTGTTCTTCGCAGATTGATTTCGACACAAGGATTCAATAAGAAGTGATGGTTATCCTCACCTCTCACCACCATCATGTCCACGCCGAAAGGACCGGCATATTGATCACGATAGACAGGTTCGAGATAAGCACAAATCTTTTCTTGAACAGCAGTCAGTAATTCTTCTGGTATATAACGGTTTATCATTTCTTGCTTTTCTTCTTCTGATGCAAGAATATTACCAATATAGGCACCATTCTGAGTATGGAATATCGAGAGTCCCAAACAACGTACATGACCTTGGCCATCACTCTCAAACTCCATACCAAAGTCCTTCACTTTATGACAAAAAGACTCTATGACAACGCTCCCTTGAGAGGCTATCACATTCTGTATCCAGCGTCGCTGATACTCATTAAGCTCTTTGTCAATAAATCGGATACCTCTTCCACTACTACTCCAGGGAGCCTTAATCACAATCTGCTGATAAATCCGAAGGGCTTGCTCCACCTCCGCCATCAAGTCCGCCTGCCAAGATTCTCCAATGGTTCCTTCGAACTCGAGTTCTCTCAACAAATCTACTGCATACTTACGATGCGACAGATCGCGAATCATGGCTATCTCCTCTTCCGTAGGCACCGCCGTCACACCATAGCGAAGCAGAAAACTGCGCAGCGCTAGATCCCAGCCCCAAGGTTCCACATGCGTGATGTTGAGCTTCGCTAACTGATGCTTATCCACAAAGCCATCGAAACCACGATGCATCACTCGGGCAAAATCACGTTGTGCAGCTTCCACATCCTCTACCAAGACATAGTCCTCAGAGGCCCAGATTGCTGGCAAATAACCTAGGTCGTGCCGAAGTTGTCTTCCAGCATGAGGCGAAGTGAAATTGCTGAGGTTTGCGGCCAGAGCAATATCGTGTTCCGGATTAAAAATATGTAGTGTTGCCATGTTTCAGGGCGCAAAGTTATATAAAAAAACTCAGTTCTCACTAAAAAAATTTGGTAATATGAATCTTTTGTGCTATTTTTGCACAATAATTCAAATAAAACTATCAATATGCCAGTAAAGATTCTTAGTGTAGACGACGAGATTGATCTCGAATTGCTGCTAACGCAATATTTCCGTCGTCAGATCAGGAAGGGAGAATATGAGTTTCAGTTTGCCCACAACGGACTGGAGGCATTGACCATGCTCCTCAAAGAAAAAGACTTCGATATTATCCTCAGTGACATCAACATGCCCGAGATGGACGGTCTGACACTCCTGACCAAGATCAACGAGATGCAGAACCCGGCCCTGAAGTGCATCATGGTATCCGCCTACGGTGACATGGGAAACATCCGTCAGGCCATGAACAATGGTGCTTTCGACTTTGCCACGAAGCCCATCGACCTTGATGACCTGAGTGTGACCATAGAGAAGGCCATTGAGCAAATCACCTACATCAAGCAGATGCAGAAGGAGCATACCCAGCTGGAGTCTATCAAGGGCGACCTGGCTGTGGCCCGCGAAATCCAGCAGGCCATCCTGCCACGCATCTTCCCACCCTTCCCGGAAAATGCCAGCCAGCTCGATATTGCCGCTTCGATGAATGCTGCCAAGGATGTGGGTGGCGACTTCTATGATTTCTTCCGCATCGACGAGGACCATATCGGCTTTGTGATTGCCGATGTGAGTGGAAAAGGTGTGCCTGCAGCCATCTTCATGGCCGTGAGCAGAACGCTGATCCGCGCAACGGGCATCAGGGGTGTCAGTCCTTCGGAATGTATTACCTATTCGAACGGATTGTTGGAGAAGGAATCGGTCAACAATATGTTTGTGACCGTGTTCTATGGCATCTACAACATCAAGACTGGCGAGATCAGATATACCAACGCCGGTCATAACCCTCCATATGTACTGAAACAGAACGGCAGTCTGGAGCGATTTCCTGTATCTGGCAATATGGCCATCGGTATCTTCGGTGACTTCGAATATACGGAGGCCACACTCCAGCTGGAACATGGCGACACGCTCCTACTCTATACCGACGGTGTGACGGAGGCCATCAACCCCAGCGAGGAGGAGTTTACGGAAACACGTCTTGAGCAGACATTGAAGAAGGTGTCGGGACAGACCTGCCAACAGATCATCGACACCATCAAGGCCGATGTGAAGACCTTTGCCGACGGTGCAGAACAGAGTGACGACATAACACTGCTGGCACTGAAGAGACTATAAGAGGTGAGAGGTGAGAGGTAAGAGGTAAGAGAATAGTGAAGATTAGGAATATCATAACAGGTGTTGCGGGACTGCTGCTATGTGGCACAACAGCTGTCGGTTTCTTAGGCTGGCAGAGGGAAAGTCAGAAAGTGGAAGACCTGGAGAAGCAGGTGGCTATCATGCGACAGCAGGAGATGCGTTCTGCTATCGACAGGAGCGTGAGTGCCCAGATGGAGGAGCTGGCCAACGAGCAGCGAGAGATTTCCGACGAGAAGCGTGAGGAAGCCCTCCAGCAGACACGCGTGGCCAACGAGATGCGTCTGCGCTCAGAACTGGAAAGACAGAACGCCATCATCGCTGAGAAAAATGCCGTGGCTTCAGAGAAAAAGGCCCTGGAAGCTTCGGAGATAGCAGAAAACCAACGTAAGATGGCTGAGCACCAGCGAATCCTGGCAGAGATGTCCAAGCAAAAGGCAGACACACTCAGCTATATCGCCCTCGGACGTTCCTTGGGTTCGATCTCCACCATCCAGGCACAGGCAGGCAACGAGGATGTGGCCAATCTGCTCTGTTATGCCTCCTATCTTTATACCTCGCGCTATAGGGGTGACATCTATTACCCTGCCATCTTCCAGTCGCTCATGCAGTCGAGTAAGAGTATGACCACATGGACGGAGCATATGGGTGCGGTGATGAACCTGGAATATATGCCTGGTGAAGATAACCGACTGGTATCCGTGAGCAACTACGGTGAGGTCATACTCAGCGAAAGGCAGGGAAACCATCTACAGTCGAAGGTGCTCTTCAAAAACAGCAATTTTGATTTCCGCGATGTCATTATCAATCGTTCTACGGGCTGGATCTATGCCGTCAGCCGCACTGGTCATCTGGTAGTCATTCAGAACGACCTCAAGACCGTCAAAACCATTGTCATCGATAAGATGGAACACCCCATGCGACTGCATGACATCAGCGAGAACAACCTGCTGATTATCGGTGAGAACAGTCTGCAGCTGTTTGATCTGAAACGAAATATCATCAGGAGCACCAAGGAGCTGGACTTCCGCGTTACTATGGGTTCACGCAAGAGTGGCCTGCCTCTGCTTTTCGACGATCAGGGCAAGATGCATCTGGTGTCAGGCCTCGAGCATTTCGATACGGAAGATGTGCCTGTGCAAGGACAGGTGACAGCCTACTGTGAATCGAAGAACACCGGTATTGAGGCCTACGGTATGAGCGACGGCACCATCTGGCTGTGCTACAAGGATGGAAAGAAACAGAAGCTGTTAGGCCATCTCTCACGCATCTCGAAGATGAAACTCAACGGTCGACGGCTCTTCTCATCGAGTTACGACGGCAAGGTGAACCTCTGGATTACAGACAATGATAAGATTGAGCCCATGACCCTCATAGAGACGAAGAATTGGATCATGCACTTCAACTTCGACTCAACGAAGAACACGTTCTGGATGGGTGATGCCAAAGGCGGTCTGACAGCCGTTAACATCTCGGTGCCTATCATGGTGGAATCCGTCAAGAAGAAACTCACCCGTGACCTGACAACCGAGGAATGGAACTACTTCATCGGGCAGTCGGTGCCGTACGAGTCATTTTTAGTGAATAGTGAATAATGAATAGTGAATAGTTATGATGAAAAGGAAACCATACCATCAAGTGAATTGGATTGTGAAAGTACTGACAGTACTATTCACTATTCACTATTCACTATTCACTGCATCCACTGTCTCAGCGCAGGGCATTCCCTTCTTCCGGAATTTCATGTCAGAAGATTATCATGCCAACAACATGAACTTCGACATCGAGATCGATGAGAATGGTACGATATTTGTGGCCAATTTCGAAGGACTGATGTACTACGACCATGCCGAATGGCGCATCATCCGCACTCCGGGCATCACCCGCGTCACAGTGTGCTATCGGGCTGAGGACAACCAGATCTGGGTAGGTGGCTACAACTATTTCGGAAAGATTGAGAGGAAAGACAACGGCGTAATATTCCTCAAGAGAATTGGTAGTCAGGATCTGTTCCGTGGAGAGGTCAGGGAAATCTACGAAGAAAACGGCAAACTCCTCTTTATTGTCAGCAACGGCATCATCTATGAAGTGAAGGACGACCAGGTCAGTGTCTATAAAGAAGTCAATAAAGATCTGCTCAAGATAGGCATGCTCGACGTGGTGAACATCGAAGCCCTGGAGAGAGGTGATAAAGATGTGGCCATGAACGATACCGTATTGGAAGAATCCGTGGGCAACGGTCTCACTGCCATTGTGAGGAAGAATTCCGGACTGGTGATCAGAGACGACAACAGCCACACGAGTTATACCATCAACGATGAAAACGGAATATGTTCAAACAACCTTTCCTATGCCATCTTCGACAGCCGAGGACAGTACTGGGTAGCAACGGGCAAAGGTGTGTTCGCCGTTCAGATTCCATCCTCCTATTCCCGCTTCACGTCTCACGAAGGACTGATAGGTAGCGTATTGACATTAGAATCATTCAATGGAAAGATATATGTGGGCACCGACGATGGACTCTTCCGTCAGGAAGGCATGCGCTTTGTCAGGGTATCCGGTATCAACCATGCCTGTTGGGATCTGGAGGAAAGTGGCAACAGCCTGTTAGCGGCTACAGCCGAGGGCATCTATCGTCTGTCTGCTGATGGAAAGGTGAGCCATCTGACAACGACAACCTCGTTTATCTTATTGGAGGATGGTAATACCATCTATAGCGGAGAGATCAACGGTATCTATCAGCTTCAGGCCAACGGTCAGAACCACACGAGGGTTTGTAACCTGGAGAATGTCAGAAAGCTCCTGAAGGACGACAACGGTGTGATCTGGGCACAGAATCTGTATGGTTCCATCTGGCTCAAGAAACCTGGCGACAACTTTAATCTCTATAAGACAGGCAATACGAAAGAGACCATGTCGACCATCGTTCCTCTGAAAGGAAAAATAGAGATTGTCAATGCTGAAAGTGCCAAGCCTTTCCCCTATCCCCTCTACTCTTTCATCGATGACAAAGGAATCACCTGGCTGACAAATAATGAGGGAAAGGGCCTCTACCGTTGGAAGGACGGCAAACGACTGGACGATCTGCAGCAGCAGCTGTTCCCCCTACACGAGACAATCGTCCGTGCCCTTTACATCAAGGACAATCTGGTCTGGATTGGCAGTGACAACGATCTGACAGCGATCGACCTCAATGTGAAAGACCCGATGCTGAACATCAAGCCCGAGCTCTTTATCCGCTCTGTAGTATTAAACGGCGACAGCATTCTTTGGGGAGGCTTCGGAAAGATGCCGGAGAAGCTGGCCGATCTGAACCACTCTGAGGATAATCTGGCATTTACCTTCTCGCTTACCTATACCTCCATCGTAGGAAAGACACTTTACAGATACAGGTTGGACGATGGCAAATGGAGTGCATGGTCTACCAACACCCATGCCACCTTCACCAGTATATCCGACGGTGTCCACGCTTTCAGTGTACAGGCAAGGGATGCCTTTAACAGACAGTCAGACATCGTCAGCATACAGTTCAGGATCACCCCACCCTTCTACAAGCAATGGTACATGAACCTCATCTACCTGCTCATCCTGTTTGCCATCTTCTATGTCCTCTTCAGGTTACGCCTGCGCAAACTGGAGAAAGACAAGATCCGTCTGGAGAGAATGGTACAGGAGCGTACGGCAGAAGTGGTGAGACTGGAGAAGATGGCTACCGTGGGTAAACTCACGCAGGGCCTCATCGACCGTATCCTGAACCCGCTGAACTATATCAACAACTTCGCCAAGCTCTCCGAGGGTCTTGTGAAAGATGTGAAGGCCAACGTTGAGGACGAGAAGGAACAGATGAACGAAGACAACTACGAAGATACGATGGACGTGCTCGACATGCTCGGCGGAAACTTGCAGAAGGTGGGTGAGCACGGACAAAATACCACCCGCACCCTCAAGGCGATGGAAGAGATGCTGAAGGACCGTAGCGGAGGTGTCATCGAGACAGAGCTCACCTTCATTCTCAAACAGAACAAGGAGATGCTCGAGAAATACTATTCTCAGGAGATGGCCGACCACCATATCCGCCTGGTCTTCGACATCCCTGACACCCCTGTGCCCATAGAGGCCAACCCCGAACAGCTGAGCAAGACCTTCATGAGTATCTTCGCTAACTCTATCTATGCAATGGTGAAGAAGGCCCAGCGCACCACCTACGAACCGGAGCTGAGCACGAAGGTCACCACCGTCGGAAAAAACATCACCATCGTCATCCGCGACAATGGTATCGGTATCGAGGAAACGATTATCAACAAGATCTTCGACCCGTTCTTCACCACCAAACCCACTGGCGAAGCCTCTGGCGTTGGACTCTACCTCGCCCATGAGGTGATACAGAACTACGGTGGCGACATCCGCGTCGATTCCGTCAAAGATGAATTCTGCGAGTTTACCATCACGTTGCCCGCACTAATGAAATAAGCTTATGGAACAAACCATCGAACAACTCCAAGAGCAATTGAAGAAGCAGGAGAAGCTCGCCTCATTAGGGCTCCTCAGTGCCGGTATTGCCCATGAGATCCAGAATCCCCTGAACTTCGTCATCAACTTCAGTAAGATGTCTGACAAACTTCTGAAAGACCTCACAGAGATTGTAGAAGACAACGAGGACAAGTTGCCTGAAGCCGACCGCGAGGACCTGGAAGACATCGTTGCCGACCTGAAGGAGAACATGGCTAAGATCGTAGAGCACGGTGAACGTGCCATCAGCATCATCCAGGGCATCCTGCTTGTTTCCAGAGGCAAGGAAGGTCAGTTCCTGCCTACCGACATTGTGAAACTCGTGAAGGAATACGTGTGGCTCTCCTATCACGCCATGCGTGCCAACCATAAGGGCTTCAACATCAGCATCCATGAGCAGTATCAGGAAGGTCTGCCACCGATCATGGTCATTCCGCAGGATCTCAGCCGTGCCGTGCTGAACCTCATGAACAATGCCTGCTACGCCGTGCGAAAGAAGAGCCAGACGGCTGGCGAGGACTATAAGCCGGAAGTCATCATCAGTGTGGAAGTCAGGGACGAACAGCTCATCATCACGCTGAAAGACAATGGCGAGGGTATGAACGACGAGGTGAAGCAGCGCCTCTTCGAGAACTTCTTCACCACCAAGCCCGCCGGACAAGGTACAGGCTTGGGCATGGGTATTATCCGCAACATCATCGAAGAAAGACATGGCGGAAAACTGACGTTTGAATCGACAGAAGGCCAAGGCACCTCCTTCACCATCACTATACCCATCAGAAAATGAGAATGAGACGACACCTTATTATAATAATAGGATTCCTGTTGACGACCCTCTCTGTCAGCGGACAGGAAAACATACGTCAGATCTATAATCAGGCAGAGAGCGAATACGATATCGGACGCATCGAGCAGGCCATTCTGCTGTTGCAGGACAATATCACTGCCTTCCAGGGCAATCTCAAACAGAGTGCCTACCGACTGCTGGCCCTCTGCTGGCTAGGTCTCGATGATACCAAGAAAGCAGAGCAAGCCACCCAGAGTCTGCTGAATGCCGACCCCTACTATACCGCCTCACCCCAAGACCCGCAGCGATTCATCGATATGGTGGAGAACCTCCGCTCGGGCCTCACGGCAAAGGTCACCACAGCCTCCAGTCAGGCAGAGTCATTGGCAGAGGTTCCTGTGCCCATCACCCTCATCACAGAGGATATGATCCGTAACTGTGGCGGACAGAACCTGCAGGAAGTGCTCGCCACCTACGTGCCAGGCATGAACATCATCGACTGCAACGACGACATCAACATTGCCATGCGAGGCATCTACAGTAATGGTCAGGAGAAAATCCTCATTATGCTCAACGGCCATCGCATGAACAGCTACTGTACCAACATTGCCTCACCCGACTTCAGCGTCAGCCTTGAGAAGATCAAGCAGATAGAGGTGCTGCGAGGACCTGCCTCATCGCTCTATGGCGGTGTGGCACTCACAGGTGTGGTGAACCTCATCACCAAACAAGGTGCTGATGTCGACGGTGTGAAGGTAAAGGCAGGCGTAGGTAACTACGGACAGCTGCGTGGCGACATCATCCTCGGCAAGCGCTATTTCGACCTCGACCTGCTGGTATGGGGCAGTCTCTACAAGAACAACGGTGAGGAGATGAAAGTACCGGAAGAGCGATTCGAAGAAGACATCTACGACATGCCCTACGACCACTTCAAGGTAGGACGTATCGGCAACAAACCCTCGCATGATTTCGGCATACAGCTGAAATGGAAAGACATGCAGTTCCTCTATGACGCCCGATTCTCACAGATCGTGGCACCTTTCACCATGAGTACGCTGGCCAAGACCTACGACTGGGACAGGTATAAATCGATGAACGGCTATTCACCCAGCTTTGCTACAACATCGCACCATGTTGACCTGAGCTACAGCCGACAGTTTAACAAACTCTACCTCAAAGGCAACATCGCCTACGACAACTCCGACCTGACACACTATCAGGTGCTTCTCGACACATCGTTCCCTGCATTAGGCACATTGTTAGGGTTTGAGGTTGATGCCCTTGATAACATTTTCAATTATCCCGGACTCTTCAGATACATCAACGGTCAGGAGCAGAACTACAGTGTACAGCTGAAAGGCGACTACAGCTACGTGAGCAGTACAGAGCATAAGGGCGACCTTGGCTTCGGAACGGAATTTTCGCATTTCCAGCTCGACGACGTGCGCTATGCACTCGGCTATAATTACACCAATGTAGCCCCGGAGAATTCAATGATTCCAGAACGGGGTAAAGGTCATGAGAACAGCTATAACGCCTTCTTGCAACTGAAGCACCAGTGGCGCTCATTCATCCTCAATGCCGGACTGCGATACGACCATAAGAAACGTGTCGACGGACATACGCTGAATGAGTTTTCACCCCGTGTGGCACTCATCCTCATGAAGCCCAAATGGAACATCAAGCTCAGCTACTCGAAATCGTTTGTTGATGCACCCTACCTCTATCGTAAGACCGACGAGCTGCTGCCATTACTGACAAAGAACACTAGTCTCGATGACTATTCCACCCTAAACCCGGAGTTCGTGCATTCCTTCCAGATTACCTTCGCAGGATTGGAATGGGCAAAGGGATTGGCCTTCGAGGTCAACGGCTTCTACAATAAGGCCGAGGACCTGATTATGACGCACATTATCGAGCATTTGAACGAGGCGGTCAACAAGACCGCAGGTGTGGAAGTGATAACCAGCTACCGCAGACCGAAGTACAGCGTCGAATTCAACTTCACTTGGATGCGCACCTTCGAATCGAACCTCTATATCAAGCACATCGATGCCAACAACAACACGCCTGCCATTACGTCGAATGTGGTCTTGGCCTGGCAGGCAACACCCCGACTGAAGCTGTTCTCAAATGTGTTGTTCGAGAGTAAGCAGACCTCTTATAACCTCGACCTTACACAGATGATTCTATACACCAATATCGCTACCTACATCCTTGAAGCGATGGCGGAAGGATATTACGAATCAGCGCTGGAATGGACGGAAGAGATGGAGAGAGTGCAAAAAACACTCATCCACGAGGAAGATATGAAAGCCCGCGCCATCATGAACCTCGGTGCAGAGTATAAGTGGGGCAACCTGACCCTCGGTCTGAATGTGCGCAATCTCTTCAATACGCAATACAACCGTAGCGGTATGAACACCAAGCTCATTCCACAGAAAGGACGCTGGTTCATGTTCGATGTGGCATATAAGTTCTGACCAAAAGACCGATTTTCGCCCCAAATCCTTGATTAAGCGCAAAAATAACATTATTTAATACAGAAATTGCAATTTAGACTTTGCAATTTGAAGAAAAAGTAGTAATTTTGCCGCACTTTATAAAGTGTAGAACAAATCAATGGCATAATGGAGGCTTTTTTCAGGACACATAGATACCTTGTGGAGCATGTCAATGCACCAGTTCGTCGAGCCCTTATGGACGAGATCAACTGGAACGACCGTTTGATTGGTATTAAAGGCACCAGAGGCATTGGAAAAACCACCTTCCTGCTGCAATACGCCAAGGAGAAGTTTGATATCAACGACCGCCAGTGTCTGTATATCAACATGAACAACTTCTATTTCCAGGGTCACGGTATTGCCGACTTTGCCGGAGAGTTCTATCACCACGGAGGCCGCACACTGTTGATCGACCAGGTGTTCAAACAGCCTGACTGGAGTTCAGAACTGCGCAAGTGCTATGACCTCTACCCCAACCTCAAGATTGTTTTCACTGGTTCCAGCGTGATGCGCCTGAAGGATGAGAACCCCGAGCTCAATGGCATCGTACGGTCGTATAACCTCAGAGGCTTCTCCTTCCGCGAATTCATCAATCTGCTGACGGGCAACCATTTCCGTCCCTACACCCTCGATGAAATCCTCCGCGACCACGAGCGCATCATCAAGCAGATCCTGCCCAACGTATCCCCCAACCGGTATTTCCAGGACTATATCCACCATGGTTTCTATCCATTCTTCCAGGAGCACCGCAACTACAGCGAGAACCTGCTGAAGACCATGAACATGATGACCGAGGTGGACATCCTGCTCATCAAGCAGATCGAGCTGAAGTATCTCACGAAGATCAAGAAGCTCTTCTACCAGATAGCCGAGGAGGGTTCGAAGAAGGCACCCAACGTGAGCAAGCTCGCCAACGACATCGAGACCTCACGCGCCACGGTGATGAACTATATCAAGTATCTCACCGATGCCCGTCTGCTGAACCTCATCTACCCCATCGGCGAAGACTTCCCCAAGAAGCCCGCCAAGGTGATGCTCCACAACTCCAACCTGCTCTACGCCATCTATCCCATTCAGGTGGAGAAGCAGGAGGCCATGGAGACCTTCTTCGTCAATTCGATGTGGAAGGACCACAAGGTGAACATAGGTGGTCGCGACTGCAACTACACAGTCGACGAACAGCTGAAGTTCCGCATCATGGATGCCCAGCAGATGCAGCGCATGAAGCTGCAGGACGATGTAATCTACGCACGCTACAACACAGAAATAGGACGAGGCAATCAAATACCTCTCTGGTTACTAGGCTTTCTGTATTAGTTAGTAATATATAATTAGGTTTTCATTTATATTTTTAAAAACAAATGGCTAAAGAAAAGAAATTTATCACCTGTGATGGTAACGAGGCAGCAGCTCATGTGAGCTATATGTTCTCGGAGGTAGCCGCTATCTACCCCATCACCCCGTCTTCGCCTATGGCGGAGCATGT
>Ga0310786_10008311_pt1 | contig 13351 bp, 14 predicted proteins | sample AusTroGonzalo_MG_FD_203881 | JGI IMG/M metagenome (GOLD analysis project Ga0310786, IMG submission 203881) | Bovine rumen microbial communities from tropical cattle in Woodstock, Queensland, Australia - Gonzalo_03 (v2) (version 2) | ecosystem: Host-associated > Mammals > Digestive system >... | reverse complement strand
AGAAGTAACGCAGAACCACGGGACCGCACCTCATGCGCATCAGACGTTCATCGGAGGATAAGCTCGAGATCGGCATGTCTTCGCTGATCGACTGCGTGTTCCTCCTCCTCATCTTCTTCCTGATCACCACGGTCGCCAAGAAGGAAAACCGCGACATCGACATCGACCTGCCCGTCTCCACGTCCTCGCTCGACGTGCCGCCGGACAACGATACCATGGTCATCGGCGTCAACAAGGAGAAAATGCTGTTCTACAACGGCCGCCCGGTCACGATCTCCGAGCTGCATCAGATCCTGCTGGAGCTCTCCGAGGAATCGCAGGACCGCCGCATTCGCGTGGACTGCGACAAGGCCGTCGCGTTCAGTCGTGTGGTCGAGATCCTCGACCTCTGTTCGTTCCGTGGCCTGCACAACGTCGCCGTCCGCACCTACGACGAACAGTACAACACTCGCTGAGTCTGGCGTGCGGATGACAGGAAAACGATTGATTCTTTCCGTCCGCCTTTTCTTCTGAGCGGACAAATGCCGATTCTTTTCTTTTTTTATTGTTTCCCGCTTGAAATAATCCGATATGATGCTATAGTATATGATACATCAATTGTGGTGGGTGTAGCTCAGTTGGTGGAGCGTCTGACTGTGGCTCAGAATGTCGCGGGTTCGAGTCCCGTCTCCCACCCCATTTTTATGCCCTCATTCGAGGTCGAAAAGAGTTGATTTGACAGGAACCGACAAAACCTGATTTTTCCTGCCTTCGTGACATAAATCCCCTAAAAATCCCCTAAAACTTCTGAGCTCAACGCTGAGCATGAAGGATAGGGGATTTGAGTGTCCGAAAGGGGGATCCATTCCAGGAGGCTATCCCCGGATGCCTAAACAGAGACAAGAATCATCCCTTTGAGACGTGACTGGCCTGTTTTGTCCCCCGTAAATCGGGATAATCTTCATGAAAACGGCTCTTTTAGGGGATTTTTAGGGGATTTCGCCTCAAAAACGCACATCAATACTGTAAAAATATCTTCGCATTTCGAGGTAAACAAGCTCAAAACGATAATCCTGCCGGTTTAAGTGGCAGAGTCTATTCCCCCATACACATTTACAAGTAGGTCGATATTTCGACTTAGTTGTAAACGAACGCACGTTTTGGTGGTTGTTCAATAAAGGCCGCCAACCTGTAGGCCAATTTAATACTGGAGGTAGAAAAACGTATCTCTGAGGCCACTTTGGCCTCAATTCCGGGATGCAGATCAACCTTAACGGATTTTTTGATGGACAGTGGCATCTGAGCGGGGTGTTACGAGAGCAATTGTACCGCCTACTTGGAAATCCAGCCATCTTTTGGATGCCACAGGACCGGCACGATGCGCTGTTCAAGCAGGACCGGAAGAAGAAAATCCGAAAGACGTTTAATAATCAGCGGGAAATTGGCGGGAAGTTGATTCAGGGAGTTTTTGCGGAGAAACGCGCTCCACTGGATTTGCTTCATTTCGGACATTGAAAACGTCTCGGAGAAACAGTCCGGGCAAGCAACAGGAACCGGGGTACTGCGACGTTCAAACGTCTTGACCATTGCCAGCCGGAGAATCTGATAGTCAAACTCAAATTCCTCCGAGATTGTGTACAGGTCGGCAAAGTCTTTCATCCGGCTGTTTTGCTCTCCGCGTATTACCATCGCATGAGTCTTTTCCGCAATGACTGTGGCTTTCGGGTACGTCCGAAGCACAGGAACAGCGCCGTTCAGCAGTACAGGGTATGACATCTTCTCCGGCTCAGGCGTTACCGCGTCTCCGATTCCGATGTCGAACTGAAGCCTAAGCCTGGCGTTGCCGAGAAACGCATTGACGGCGATGCACACGCCTCCGTATTCATTCTCTATCCGTATCGGTTCAACGCTGACCGATTCAGCCTCATATCGCATGCCGTCCGAACCGGAACTGTCTATGTCGCAGATTTCGGTAAAGACCTTTTTCAGATACTCGTCATCGGATCGTCCAAAGCAAAGGAAATCGGCATCCATGGTATGCCGGTAAGCGTTGCCGTTCTGCCAGACGATGAAAAGTGAGCTGCCCTTCAGGACGAAGTTATCCGCATACGGGGATATGCTCAGGCGGTAGAGAAAACGCTCGTTCGCGTAGCGTAGCAGCAGATAGTTGTAATTCCAGCCGTGCTGCCTCGCCAGATTGTGCAGTTTCGCTGTAATCGATGCCGCTATATTTACCGGATTCTCACGGCTCATTGACCATCATCTCCACGTAGGGGGTTATCACTCTCTGGACGCGGCAAACACGAGCAGCCTCGTCCAGTTCCGCTATCGTAAACTTGTGCTGCCGCCATCCGTCGCGCAGCGCTTCGAGGGCGGTGTCAAGCCCGTATTGGTTGCGGAATTTGAAGCAATCGGCCACCGTTTTAGCAGGGCTGTAGATTTTGACCGGAAGCCCGTTCATCGTGTGCTCTTCAATGCCGAAGCTGTAGACCTTATCGGAAAAATGAATACAGCGCATCCCAAAATCGACACGCGGGGTACGACTACCCTGCTTAACCGCGATCCAAACCTCAGTCGGATTCTGCGTGGTAAACTCGTGAAAGCGTAGCGCGGACAGCAGACAAAGAACGAAATCGGTTCCACGTTTCTGAAGCACCTCAATCTCGGGGTACTCGGACACATGATTCTCCGCAGGGACATAAACACCATACCCCTGCCGAATGAACACCCCTTTGCGACAATAATCCGCAAGCAGCTGATGCGAAATGCCAGCTTGTTTGGCCTGTTCGGGTGTGAACGCCCTGCCGTCTCTGGTAAGATGCCTGACTGATCGAGAGATGTAGTTCATATTGACTCAGTTTTTGCTTCTATGTATATAAATATATATCATCATAGACGATATTGCAAATCCAAAACTCGAAAAAAGATGATATCTTTTCATCTTTTTGTTCATTTCTCCTCACTTTAGGCACAGCTCACTACTCGCTCTCATTTATATAGAAATAAAGATAAGACCGGAGATTTCTTTTTGAGACATAGGAAAACCTTAAGGTTGTTTTTTGTAGCGGGGAACAAAGCAAAAGTGAAAATCTCATCGGAGAGTGACAGCGGAGCTGAAACATCTAAATTACTTCGTTTTGTGAGATTTTATATCTAAAGTATAAAAAGATACTTGTCGGTAAAAAATGAGGAGAAGGTTTATTTTATTCCTATCTCCTCGGTCGATTTAATATGCTTTCATCCGAATAATTAAATCATTGCACCTCCTGACCATGGCATTGATCGCGGCAATGTCTCGTTCAATCAAACTCAACGTCTCCCTTACCTCGCAACGGCGGTTTATCAACACTTCGTCCAGATTGACGATAAAGTCGGAGCAGAGTGCATCGAAGCCGGTCTCGTTCATCCAGACGGCAACTCCTTCCCGGATCTTCTCGGCAACAGCTTCGATCATTTCCGCGAACGGTCCCGTCTCGGTGGTCGGATTGAAGTAGTCGGCGAAAACCTGTTGAGCTTCGCCGGTGTCGCGCTTCCTGAACTCCCAGAGCAGATTCTTCCAGCAGTCAATCTTTTTCACCGAGATGGTCGCCTTTCCTGTCACCTCATCGACGTTCACGAAGAAGCTGCTTTGCAGATCGGGCAATTCCAGCCGTTCGACTACGGTGCGGATCATGGCCTCGGCCTCTTCCGCAGGAAAGCACGGCTCAAACTTGATGCCATCGTCCTTCAGCATCCGCAGCGCAAAATCCCGGAAAGCCTCGTGGACGAACTTGCGGATATTATTCCTGCGTTCGCCGTTCCTGTGTAGAGACAGCGAGAAGTCATCCGTCGTGATCCCCTGGATGTCGTCCTTCATCTGCTTCACGAGCGCGCCCTTCTGCTCGGTGATGATTCGCTGAAGCTTCCTGCTCGAAAACATCTTGCCGTCGAACGCGTGGTCGTGGCAATAATGGAGTTCTCGCTTGTACTTTGCCGGATTGAAGTGTCCGCTCGTTACGAGCCTGATCTCATCCATAGCCGGATTGTCGCGGTCACGAGGGGTATTCAGCAAGTAGTCCCGGAACTGCGTCTGGTATCGTTCCAATGCATCCAGGCGATTCCGCGCATCCAGCTGCTTCGCCTCAAGTCCCCTTTGATTTTCTGTAAGTCCATCCAACATGGTTTGAGCTTCGCGCACTACGGCATCAATGCAATTCCTTCGCCGGATGGGACCGATATTTCGGATCAGGTCGTACCGGATGTTTTGCTCCAGGGAACTGAACTGTGAATCATGCAACAGCTCTCTCCTCAGCCTGCCGCCGAGAGAATCGTCGAAGATGGCGCTGTCGGCCTTGCCGAGGTTGGCGTAGACTTGTTTGAATGCGCGACTGAACGTGTTGAACATCCGCGCTGCCTGTGTGCGCTGTTTGGTGTTTTCCTCGGTGATCCGTTCCAGCGGGAGCCACGGCTTTGCGCACATTTCGTTCTGGATCAGCCATACGGGGGTGTTGGGGCTTCGAGCGTGGATATCATGCAGGATCTTCGTGGCGTTCCTGTTCAACGGGGCGACGCTGCTTTGCAGGAAGAGCAGGAGATCGCTGTTCTCAATGATCCAGGAATACCGCTCGGACGCGCTGGTCGTCCATTCTGAGATACCGGAATCCAAACCGGGCGTGTCCAGCAGAACGATTTCCGAGGACAACGGCGAATCCTTGTTCTGGGGCACCTTCACAACGACCATGACAGGTTCACACGGTAACATGTTCTGGTCGGCTTCCAGCACGGCCTTGCACAACGCGTTTTCCAGGTTCGCCGGAGTAAGCGGGTACTGGTGACAGGTCGCGCTTTTCACGTCAGCGCTCTTCTTGACCTTCCGCAAGCAGAGAAAGACCTCGTTCAAACACGCCTTTGTCAGTTTCTGGTCGGCATTGTTCGGCAACCAGATTTCGATCTTTCCCTGCGGTTCCTGCGTACAGGTGATGAGCGCAGGGCGAAGCGTCGTATCGAAGCCAAAACCTGTGGGCGAGGCGTTTTTGTTTCGCGCGAGCAGATTGATGAGCGTGGATTTGCCCGATTTCAGCATACCGATGCCGGACACCACGAAGTATTCAGAACCGAAGGCGTCGAGCGCGTTCATGAGGTAGGCCGACCATTCAGCCATATTTGCAGCGTCCTCATTTGTGAGCGTTTTGAAGGTGGGTTTTGTACTGAAGCTACGCTTCCATTCGTTAAGTTGTTTGAGTTCGTTTTCGTTCAGGATGTTCATTTTTTCCTCTTTGTTTCAATTTTGGTTGACTGATCAAAAAAAGCTAAAGCGAAGGATAAAAGTTCTTTCGGACTCTGGATGAGGGGACATTTGGGATGATCTTTGTCACGTTGCCCGGCTGCATCTCACAGGTAGATGCAAGAAGCCGGACGCAACGGACGCAAATAATAAACTTCTTATTTATATAAAAGCACTTTTTTATCTTATCCATTTTTTCATATGCAATAAGTTAAAAAAATACGTCCGTTACGTCCGCCAATTAAAAGATATTGGGACAGTTTCCATTTTCTCCGTTTAGTTTCGTTCAAAACTGCTTGGGTCCTGTGAGAAAAACGCCGGAGGGAAGGCTTAAACTCCTTCGACCTCCGGGATGCAGTACCCGTTGGCATGGTTGCATCAGATCCATGCTGGATTGTTCTCCTCACCGTCAGGCGAAGAGCGCAGCCTTGCGACCGTCCAGGCCGAATGCCCGGTTCAGGGCGAGGTAGCTGTGATCCACACGCTGGGGCGAATATTTTTTGACGATCTCCGTGATCGAGTTCAAAAGGCTCCATCGTGTCGGTTCTGCGAACTCCTCATGCGAAGGCGACTTGAACTCGTGGAAAACGGGCAGGATGTCGCAGGAGTTGATGACGCCCAGCTCGGCTGCACGCACGATGCAGCTCCGGGCTTCATCATCGTCCTTCAGGTAGGCGTCCTTCAGCTCTTCGCAGACGCTCTCGGTGGTCAGGAAGTCGTCTTCGAGTGAAGCCACGGCTCGGTCGATGAGTTCAGCCAGGACGATGCCGCTGGTATGGCGGCGCTTGATAACGGTCGTACCACCGAAGGCCATGTTCGTGCAGACACACACGACGATTCCTGCAGACAGTCCCACGGCAAAGGATTTGTCGTGGCTGTTGCGGATACCGATGCAGCGGTGCCATTCAGGAGAAGACGAGCTGGAAATCTCCATTACGCCAAACATCTTCTGTCCTTCACGGGCAAGGCCGAACTTTTCGCCTTCGATCTTCCATTTATGCGCCCTGACAACCTCGGTTACAACTTCGATGACATCAATGTGCGGTACGGGTTTCCATGAAGCGGTTGAGCAGGGGGTGCCAGTCATGGCGACCTCATCCCTGCACACGAACTTTCCTTCCTGCATAATCAGTCCCATGCTTCAGCCCGCCTTCCTGTGTGCCGCCTTGCACCGTTCACTGTAAGCACACTCCAAGCAGTTCATGCAGGATTCGACCGGGAGGAAGATGCCGGTGTTGATGGCCTTTTCGATCTGCCCGGCGAGGTAGACGAAGCGGTCGAAGTCGTCCTGGTTCCTGCAGGTGTAGAACTGGTGATGTGCGGGCGCTTTCGCCTTCGTGAAGACGTCGAACCGGAACATCGGCCTCCGACCATGGAGCTGACGGTAAGCGTAGCAGAAGGTCGTCGCCTGAAGATCTCGGTTGGCTTTGCTGTTCGGCCACTTCATCGAGGCCGTTTTCCAGTCGCAGATCGTTTCGTCCCCGCCGTCAGTAACAACGAGGTCGAATTCTCCGATGAGCGGCTTCGACAGCCCCGGCACCTCGACGCTGAACGATTCGGCGACGCTTTTAACCGTGTAATCGTCCGGCCATTCAGCCAAGGCCACGTCCAGCATGTCGCATCCGCGTTTTTCCCAGAACCAGTAGTCCTCATCCGGCTTGTACGACAGGTTCTCGCAGACTTCGGTTTCACCTCGGAAGAAAAAGTCGAATTCCTCCTTGGCGTCCTCGATCGTGTAGCTCGTGCCCTTCATGGCGCGTTCAGACAACACAGCGTGGAAGGCGCGACCGAAGGGGATGCTCACGGAGGTGCGTTCGACCTCGGCGTGTTCGATGTACCGGAAGTAATAGCGCATCGGGCACGTCAGGAACGTGTTGAACGCGCTGTACGACCAGTGCGGTTTCTCTCGGACAGTTTCGATTTCACGTTCCATGGTCAGGCCGCCTTTCCGTTGAGCAGGTCGATGGCGCGGCTGCATTGCGTCCGGCTGAGATCTTCGAGCGCAGCCACGTTGAACCGGGCTTTCAGCTGTTCGATGGTGTAGCCGCTCTGCCGGGCGAGGTCGAACAGGAACTTGATCTGTTTCGGGGACGCGGGAGAATCGGTCGCGGGCTTCTTGCTGTAGGCGGGCTTGCTCTGCTGCGCGGGCGGGATTGGGAGCTGAGGTGCATCGGTCATCTGACCGACGCTGGCGTTTTCTCCGTGGAGTTCGGCTTCCACACTGTCACGAACCATAGCGAACGTTTCATGGATGCGGGCGTTCAGCTGTTCCGGCGTGAGACCATCCGGCAATTCGACCTCTACGGACGCGTGGTAGGACTGGCTGCTGTATTCAGTATCAGCCGGGACCTTTTTGCTGTAGGATGCGTTGAGTTTTAACATGGTGTTTTCCTTTCAAAATGATTTGCCCCCGACAACGACGAGTTGCCGAGGGCAGTGTTTCAGTTTTTGTTTTGTATTTTTCAGCGTTTTGCCAGGTCGTTGATGATCCTGTCTGCCTTTTCACTAGGGAGCTCTTCAATGCAGGAAATACCGTACATCCTGCAGAAGTCGGATTCATCGACATGTCGATTAAAGAGATGCCACCTCAACATCCTGGCCAGCCTGTCAGTAATCTGGCCGGAAGAGAACGGTATCGAGGAGTTCTTTTGCATGGGCTTTGCATCCTCTCCGCATGTCCCACTCGCGTCTTTGAATATGGCTTTGGCCTGGGCAAGGATGAAGCGGATTTCCCGCAGATTCGATTCAGCATTTCCTTTTATTTCGCCGGAAATACGAATCTCGAGCTCGGAGTTGTTGTGGTGGATGGTGGATGTTACTTCAATTACAGCTGGCATAGCGTCACCTTTCTGTTAAATAATGATTCTTATGTCCGATTTCATATCGGTCCGCATTTAAAGTAGCACACACAGGCTAAACGCTGTTTGGGATTTGAATCAGAAGCCGCTTGCAGTCCTGATGCGTTCGATGGTGCGCTTGGTCTGGACGTATTCGCGTTCCTTCTGCTTCTGTGCGATAGCGACCTCGCGGACCTTGCGGCTCATGACGGCAGATTCGTCGTACATGGCTTTGAGTTTGGCCTTCATCGCTTCGATGTTCACGGTCAGCTCGTCAAACGGGGTCAGTTCCTTTGCGGATTCATGGTTCGGGGTGTAGGTCTGCACAGAGGCAGAAACGGTGTGGATGGTGTTAGTGTCGATCATGGTGGTGGTTTCCTTTGTTGTGGTGGTATTGGTGGATACGGTGGATTCTTGTGGTTGAGGGGCAGTCTCCTCCGGCTTCTGCTCGGAGGCGGCGGTCTGCGTCTTCATTGGACGAATGGGCATGGCAATATACTGCCCGGTTCCGCCTGTGCCGACAATCGGACCGTAAGCATCGTTCAGCTCAATCCGGGTGTGACCTTCGGCTAGCAGATGGGCAAGGAACTCTTTCCTGACCGTAAAACTCAAGTCGCCCCAGTTCTCGTCGAACTCGGCGAGGATGCTGAACAGCATTCCGTTCGAGCTTTCCAGATGAAGATTGTTCGGGACTTCAGGCAGACGGCTCAGCTTGATGCCGTTGTTGTTCTGCGGATCGTCTGGAACACTTCTCAGGTAACGCTGAAGTCGTTCGGCTCTGTCCGGCAGAAAGCTGACGTAGTACATCTTCTTTGTTCGCTCTGGGACGACGATCTTCCAGTTCGGATAGTTCTCTTTAAACGCCTTTGCCCGCCAGGTCCAGTTTCCGAGCGTCAGCTCGAAGTGCGTGTCCTCGTCCTTCTGCCAGGTCGTAAGCTTGCCGGATTGGCCGAATACTTTCGTGGTAAGTAGCGCGAGCGGGAACGGAATCGTGACGCTACCCATATCGAGAGGCAGCGGGATGTTCGCCAGTTCCTTGCCGTTGGTCGCCGTGAAACCGTCACGGCTGAGGTTGATTCCGCCGAGAACCTTGCGGACGTCCTGTCCTTTGTCTGCCAGTGGCGCGAGCATCGACAGAGCGGACAACGTGTCGGCAGGCAGCTCCGTGACGTTGACATCCTGATCCGAGATAATGTCCGACACAGGGAAACATCCGTTCACGGGAGCGAGCTTGACGTCTTCAATGAAGACCTCGCCATTCTCGACTGCTAGGTCCAGCGTTTTCTTCTTGCAGTTGCGGACGGTCTGACGGAACTGCTCGAATTCGACGAGAAACACAGAGAAGTCGTCTTCGAGATCGGTGTCCATCCTGAATTCGATTTCCTCGGTCATGTTGCGCGTCCGGAAGAAGAGCGTGTTGTTGGTTGCTTCGATCTGCACGGCACGATACACCGGGATCGGTGACGACCGACAGATCAGTTTCCCCAGAGCCGCAAGGGCTCCGGCCAGTTCGGTTTTGTTCAATGTTGTTTTCATGTCTTATCCTTTCGAGGTTGAGGTTGATGATCTACGAATCAGGGCCCGCAAAATCCAGTAATAGACGAGGAGGAACAGGACCAGCGCCGCCCAGCGAATCGGCCAGGTCAGCACGGACAGGGTTTCGGCGAAGACTTCGGGCTTCTCCTTCGCCACGGTCTTGATGCCTTCCTCCACGCCGTCGCTGACCTTGTAGGCGGTGATGATGGTTCCGGCTGCTGCGCCTCCAGCTACCACGGTTTTCCACGGTACGACGATCTCCGTTTTGCGAGGCGCAGAGGCTCGACGGTGCGAACGGTGGGTGTTTGGAGTAGCCGCGAATGTGACGACGCTCAGAACGGCCAGGAGGAGAGCGAAAAGCGGTTTCATTTCAGCATCTCCATCCGGCATGCGGCTTGACAGTCGCTGATGACCTGTGTCAATACGGCGGTTAGCTTGGTGGGGAGCTGTTTCCGGGCTTCGTAGAGATCATAAGTGCTCCATGCCGTTCCTCCGGCTGCGAGAGCAACGGCAACGGCATCCCCGAACGGGAAAGGCCCATCAGCAGCGGCAGATGCGGCACCGCTACCGAACGTTGCCGAGAGCCGGGCGACTATGCCGCCCATAGTCGAAGCCAGTGCCGAAATCGTCTGACGAATGAAAACGGCTTCGAGGGTAAGACCGCCAAGAGCATAGGCTTCGATCTCGGCATAGTCGGCATTGACGGCCTTCAGATGGTCCAGAAATCCGGCACTGTTGAAGTCGCATCCGTAGATCTTTGCTCCCCTGCGGCAGGGTGTGATGATCGGCTTCTCCAAGACCGAGGCCAGATACTCCTGCGTCTCGTGAGTTCCGGCGAACTTATCGCGGACCATAAGCCCGCAGAGCCTGCATGTCGCGCCGATCTCGGTCATTTTTTCCACGATGACGGGGATGTTTCGTCTGGCTTCGTCGAAGTACGGCTGCGCTTTTGCGTCAAGCTCGTCGATGTCGGCGACCAGAACGGGTACGGATCGCAAGGAACACGAGCCGAGGATGCCCAAGGACAGGGCAGTGAGTAGTCCGACGAGAACGAACGTCCCGCCGAACGGGAAATGAGGATGTTTCATGTGTTTTTTTTTCTCCGTGAGGTTGAGGTTGTGGACGGGACTTTTCCCAGTCCATCTGATTATGCCGCAGAAAACAACGATAATTCAGCGAAAAAAGGCGAAAAAGACCTTTTTAGGGCAAAAGACAAGAAAAAACGTTGTTTTTAATCTTTTTTACTCATAGTTTTTTAGAAAAAAAAAGGCTTGACTTTTCCTCGACATTGGGATAAATTGTTCATATAAATCTTTGTTCGCTCAAAAATGCCAAACAATTAAGTGTTTTCACTACTTCTGAATCAAAACAGGCCTCTCAAATGCCTGTTACCCTCCCCCACGCAAATAAAGCTTTCTTTGGGTTATGTTGGTTTTTCTATAAAAAAAGCTTGCATTCTGCTTAAAGAAGACTATATTATTTATATTGCTTTGGACACGGCAACCAACTTGTCGCACAAAGCGAAGACAAGTTTATTTCTGAATTGGGAAAACCGGGCATGATCGAAGTGGACACGACATATCTCTGGCAGATGCCGGGCGGCGTTGACGCCAAGAGTCTTTGCGCTTCGATTCCGGGCTCCTCAACCAACAACATTCACGCCGATACGGGGTCTACGCCTGTTTCGGCTTTTTCGTTTACGGGAAACACCTCATTGCCGCAGATTTCAGCATAAACTGAGCTGCGGCTTTTGTGTTTGGACGGCCTCGTTGCGGGACTCTATTTCCCGCGACGGGGCTACGGCATGGAAAAATTTTGGTTCGCGCGTGGCCTTCATCGAAAAAACACCTGACCGCTACTGGGGATTTGCCTATCTTCGCCCCCGAACGGAGAAAAAGGTCGCGGAAAAACTCGCAGGATTAAACTATCCGGTTTATCTGCCGCTCATCAACAAAGCTCGCCTGCACCACGGGACGAAAGTCGTCACAGCGCTCCCGATGATCCCGAGCTACATCTTCTTGGCTGCGGGCGATAAGGAACGCACGGAGCTGAAAAAAACAGTCAAGGAATTCGTACACATTGAGCTTCTCCGTGAGCCTCATGAGGAAGACACGCTGATTCGCGAGCTGAATGCCCTGCACCAGTTCGAGATTCTCGCGCAATCGGAAGAAGTCCTGGTCAATCCCGGCATCCGGCGCGGCGATAAGGTCGTCGTGACATCCGGCCCGCTCAAAGGGCTTGAAACCGAGGTCGTCCGCCGTGACGACGCTCGAAATGCGATCATCATCAATATTTCGATCCTGGAGAAAACGGTCGAATACCCCCTCTCCGCCGACGAGCTCAAAAAGATTACGGCTTAACCTCCGCCGCTACCTCAAAACACATTCTCTCGACAGAACTAAACATAAACAGTTTGTTCCGAGGAGAATCAAAAGAGGCTGCTAAGCAGTTTTTGCCTGAATATCTTCGGGAATCAATTCATCATTTCGGTGAATAATTGTTAAAAGCAAACTTTCCTATTAAAAGGGATTTCCCATGAATCGAATCATCGTCACCGGCGGAGCCGGATTTATCGGGTCGGCAGTCGCCCGACACATCATCAACAACACACCGGACGCCGTTTGCGTAGTGGACAAGCTCACATACGCCGGAAATCTGGAAAATTTGGCGACGATCGCGAAATCCGACCGGTTCAAATTCGAGAAGGTCGACATCTGCGACCGCGACGAACTCGATCGCGTGTTCGCGGAGTTCAAACCGACGCACGTGATGCACCTCGCCGCGGAAAGCCATGTGGACCGTTCGATCGACGGGCCGGGCGAGTTCATCCAGACCAATATCGTCGGCACATACACGCTGCTCGAAGCGGCGCGGAAATACTATCACGGACTGGACGAAGCCGGCAAAGCCAAGTTCAAGTTCCACCACATTTCCACGGACGAGGTGTTCGGCGACCTGAACGGGCCAGAGGATTTCTTCCGGGAAACCACGCCCTACGCGCCGAGTTCGCCCTATAGCGCCAGCAAGGCGTCGAGCGACCATCTGGTCCGCGCGTGGAAACGCACGTTCGGTCTCCCGACGGTCGTCACGAACTGCTCGAACAACTACGGGCCGTACCACTTCCCGGAGAAGCTGATCCCGCTGGTCATCCTGCACGCGCTGGACGGCAAGGAACTGCCCGTGTATGGTGAGGGCCTTCAGATTCGCGACTGGCTGTACGTGGAGGACCACGCGAGAGCGTTGTACCTCGTCGCCACGCAGGGAGTCCCCGGCGAGACCTACAACATCGGCGGTCACAACGAGAAGAAGAACATCGAGGTCGTGAAGACGATCTGCGCGCTGCTCGACGAGCTCAGGCCGCGTCCGGACGGCAAATCCTATGCGGAGCAGATCGTCCATGTGAAGGACCGCCCGGGCCATGACCTGCGTTATGCCATCGACCCGTCGAAGATCGCCCGCGAACTCGGCTGGAAGCCGCAGGAAACGTTTGAATCCGGCATCCGCAAGACGGTGCTGTGGTACCTCGAACACAAGGACGACTGGTGCGCGCACGTGCTCAGCGGTTCGTACAAAATGGAACGCCTCGGAACAGGAGAATAACAGATGAAAGGCATCGTACTGGCAGGCGGCGCGGGGACGCGTCTTCACCCGATCACCCGTGGCGTCTCAAAGCAGCTCCTCGGGGTCTACGACAAACCGATGGTCTATTACCCGATCAGCGTGCTCATGCTGGCCG
>Ga0310786_10008310_pt1 | contig 13353 bp, 11 predicted proteins | sample AusTroGonzalo_MG_FD_203881 | JGI IMG/M metagenome (GOLD analysis project Ga0310786, IMG submission 203881) | Bovine rumen microbial communities from tropical cattle in Woodstock, Queensland, Australia - Gonzalo_03 (v2) (version 2) | ecosystem: Host-associated > Mammals > Digestive system >... | reverse complement strand
GGAAGCCTGCGAATCACCGCTTTTCGAAACATTCAGGATATCGGATGCGGACTCGGAAGCCGGTACGGCTTTGGTCTCCCGATCTTCTTCATAGGAAAAAGGATCGTCGAGCAGAATCACATGATCCGTATTCAGCAGGTCGGACCGGATATATCCGAGCGTACCGTTGGCCAGCTGCACCGCGTACCAGATCTCGCCGGAGCTGTTCTTCACCCGGGCGCTGACGGTAAACTCCGTCCCCGCGGCGCGGATGGTCTGCACCCGGGTGGCACGGACGCTGGGCCGGGAGCGGACATTCACCCGCTTGATCGCCGTATAGCAGTATCCCTCGGCGTCGATAGACTCGACCACCGTTTCCGCCGACCGGGTCACCGTACGCGTCCGGGTGCGCATCTGCGGCGGATTGATTTCCCACCAGGGAAGAGAGTATTCGTATGAGGGCAGCCCGTATGAATCATATTCGGCATACACGGGAAGCACGGCTGAAACGACCATCAGCGCCGCCAACACCGTCACAATCCGAAGCAGTGAACGTTTCATGCAAATCTTCTCCCCCTGCGTCAGGTTTCAGCAGAATTATTACAATATATTTTAGATTTTGCTACGAATTCTGTCAACCGCCACATCTTGTGCCGCAAAGCTTCCCGGAGTATATATCCTGTTATTTCACGATTCGGCTGTAAAGAACCAGCGCGATACAGTCCGGCAAGGCCAGGATCATGTTCGCCGCGTTCATGATAATCGTCCAGCTCATGGTCCGGATCAGCTCCATCAGCTCATCGCTGTTCATTTCGCCGACCTCGTACACTTTATCCGCACGCATGGGCGGAATGTCTTCGCCGGTGCTTCTCTCCAGCGTCATGGTCAGCAGGGTCCCTTCCAGACCCGGCAGGCTGATCGTGGTCACGCTGGTCATCTGTTTTCCTTCGCCTTTCGTCCTGGCGATGGAGATCTCCACTCCCTTTGTTTTCGCGAACTGCGGATCCGTCACCAGACCGGACAAGTCCGGAATGTGCAGCAGCAGGCGAACCAGCTGTCCGTCCGCATCCTGCCAGACGTCCATGGTCACCTCGCCGGGGGTATCCGCAAAGACGGAGCGGATGAAATCGTCCGTAATCACCTGCTCGCCGATCCTCAGGCTGCCCTTTTTCAGTTCGTCCCCGATCACCGGAAGCCTGCACAGCTTATCCATCCCGCGGTTGACGATATCCCGGCGCTGCTCCTGGCTTACCAGATAAGAGGTGACCGTCACGGCGCCCAGCTCGTCCCGCTCTTCCGGCGGAATTTCCCGTGTCTCCACGGCCGTGGAGTTTTTGGTCATGATGTCCAGGTAAGGCTTCAGGTCAATCCCCGTGTCCGGAGCTTCGTCCGGCGCCTTGTCCAGGTACCCTTCGATAATATCCCCGACCCTGTTTGCGAGGGAATAGAGCTTGTCCAGATTGGCGCCTTTGACAAGCCCCTTGTCTCCCAGCGCCTTCACCAGCGTCTGCAGGAAGGAGGAAATCTGCTCCCGATGCAGGGTCAGCTTATTGTCCCCCAGCAGGGAACAGACCAGCCCGAATTCCTCGCCGGCCGACTCGCCGGCTGTCAGGGAAAACGCCTCCTCGCCATTCGAGATCAGCTCGACCCGGATCATATCCCGGTTTTCCGTCTTCTGCCGGGAAAAGCGCAGATGAACGGCGTCCAGCAGTTCCCGGATCATCTTCGTCCCTTCGCCCTCCAGAATGTTGCCGGAGGTAAAGGTGTAGTAATACTCCGTTGCCTTTTCGTCAGCAGGCCGGCTGTCCGCCAGGCCCGAAGCCAGCTGGAACACCAGCAGAAGCGATAAAAACAGACACAGACATTTCCTGATCAACAGTATTCATCTCCCTTTTTCTCGTTATCCGGTTTTACAGGTACCGGATCAGCTCATCCCGAACGCCGTCCAGGCGCGGATCGCTCAGCCCGAAGTTCATCTGCCGGTAAGACCACGCGCAGCGGGAAATCCGGTATTCCTCAAAGACCTCGTTGATCGCCCTGAACCAGAGCACCGTGTCCTCCGGCGTTACGTTCTCGATCACGCCGTATTCGCCGCAGTACAGACCGGTCCCCCGTTCCAGAGCCGTCGTGACGGCCTGGGCAAACAGTTCCCGGAAGTAGTCGGGCGTAATCCCCGCCTCCCCGAAAGGAATCCGGGCGTTGATATCCAGCTCCGGAACCCAGCTCGCTCCCTGATGGGTAAAAGCCAGCGGCTCATAGCAGTGGAAGTTGTAAATCACCCGATCATCCGCCGGCGGGTCCAGATCCTTCACGGCCTGGGCGCTGTTGTTCCAGTAACTGCCCAACAGGATCAGGGATTTCGGCGCGTTTTTCCGGATCCTCGCGATGCATTCCGCGGCGATCCGGTTCCAGGCTTTGCTCCATGCCTGCTCCGTCACTTCGTTCAGCATTTCGAAGGCAATCCTGTCCGGATCGTTGAAAGCGCGGGAAAGCTCTTCCCACAGTTTCCAGAAACGTTCCTGGTATTCCGGGCTGGTAAAGAAGCCTTCTTCCTGTTCATCCCTGTCAAAGGAGAACCCGGCCGTCTTGTGCAGGTCCAGCACCACCCGCAGGCCCCGTTCCCGGCACTGGTCCGTAACCCTGCGGACCCGCTCGAAGCCTTCCGCGCTGAACGTTCCGTCCTCCCCTTCGAGAACGTTGTAATCCATCGGAATGCGAACATGGTCCAGCCCCCATCCGGCGATGGTATCCAGATCCTCTTCGGTTATAAAGCGGTCCAGCCGTTCACGGGAATAATCACACTGGGAAAACCAACCGCCGAGATTCACGCCCCGGCGGAACCCGTATTCTTCCATTTTCATCCATGCCGCGCTCCTTTCCTGTATTTATTCCAGTATACACGAAGCAAGGCAATCCGGAAAGTACCAATTTATCTGATTCTTCCATTTCGTTCCATTGATCTGCATTTTCGTTTACCGGTTTTTCATTCGGCATCAATGGCTTCTTTCCGTTCCCGCCCTTCCTTCAGCAGCCGGCAAAGCGTTTCCGCGTCCCCGGCCGCGATGGCGTCCCGGTATTCCTGCAGGGATTGAATGAAGCGGTCCAGCTCAAATCCGAGATGATCGGCATTGTCCAGAAACAGTTCCGTCCACATCGTCTCGTTCAGTCTCGCCACACGGGTCAGATCCCGGTAACTTCCGGCGGAGAAAGAAAGATGGTCCGCCGCCGTAGGCGACTTGATATAGGCATTCGAAACCACGTGCGCCAGCTGCGAGGTAAAGGCAATCATCTCGTCATGCTTGTCCGCCGTGGTGATCGTCATGGAGCGGAAGCCGGTGCTGCGCAGCAGATCGCTGAGCCGGCTGACGACAAAGATATCTTCATGCTCCTTCGGCACAAGGATCATCGTCGCATCCCGGAACAGGTCAGCATCGGCATACTTGATCCCGGAAAACTGCTTTCCCGCCATGGGATGACCGCCGATATACACAAAGCCGTATTCCGCCGCGATCTGAAAACAGGGTTCGCACACGGCCCGTTTCACGCCGCAGATATCACAGACAACCGCGTCCTTCCGAATCGCGGGAGCCATGCGCCGCAGCGTTTCCACCGCCGCCCCCGGACTGACGGCAAGAAACAGGTAATCGCATTCCGGAATCCGTTCATCCGTCATTTCTTCCCCGATAATGCCGGTCAGCACCGCATACTTGCGCACGTGCTCGTCCACGTCCCATCCGATGATCCTGTGTCCTTTCGCGCCAAGCGCCTTGCACAGGGAACCGCCCATCAGCCCCAGGCCGACAACGCCAATCGTCACTGTTTCCATTTCGTTTCTCTCCATCATATGCAGCGTTCTGAACCCAATTCCTTACCTGATCGCGTCCCGTACCTTCCGGACCGCCCCGACGACATCGTCGAACTGTTCCGGGGTCAGGCTCTGAGGCCCGTCGCACAGGGCATGGGGAGGATCGTTATGCACTTCGATCATCAGCCCGTCCGCTCCGCAGGCCGCCGCCGCCAGAGCCATCGGTTTCACATAACGGGCCGCGCCGGTCGCATGACTCGGATCCACAACGACCGGAAGATGGCTGAGTTCATGCAGCACCGCGACCGCAGACAGGTCCAGCGTGTTACGGGTATAGGTCTCAAAGGTTCGTACGCCGCGTTCGCAGAGGATCACCTGTTCATTGCCGCCGGCCATGATGTATTCCGCGCTCATCAGCAGTTCCTTGATGTTGTTGGCCAGCCCGCGCTTGAGGAGGATCGGCTTGTCAATCCTGCCGAGTTCCTTGAGCAGTTCGAAGTTCTGCATGTTCCGCGCGCCGACCTGAATCACATCAACCTGTTCAAAGAGCGGCAGGTGGGCAATATCCATGATCTCGGTAATTACCGGCATACCGGTGCGGCGCTTGACCTCAAGCAGAATCCGGATCCCCTCCCCGTGCAGTCCCTGAAAATCGTACGGGGAAGTTCTGGGCTTGAAAGCGCCGCCCCGAAGGATTCCCGCCCCGCTCTTCTGCACCGCCCGCGCAATGGTTTCCACCTGGCTCTCCGACTCCACGGAACAGGGACCCGCGATCATCTGGAAATGCCCGGCGCCGAAAGCAACCTCATCTGTCACCCGGATGACCGTATCGTCCGGATGAAACTTGCGGTTCGCCTTTTTGAAGGGTTCCGAAATTCGGGTTACGCTCTGGACAATTTCCAGACCGCTGATCAGGTCCGTATCGATCTGCGTCGTGTCGCCAACCAGGCCGATCACGGTCTGGAATTCACCTTCGGATATATGCGTCTTGACGCCGTAGCTTTCCAGCCAGGAAATCAGATGCTCCCGCTCTTCCCTGCGGATCTCTTTTTTCAATGCAATAATCATGCCGCATTTGCTCCTCTCGGGTCTGTATGTACCTGCTTACCTTATCACCCGCAACGCCGGCTGACAAGAAAAACATTTTTTTCGGTGCAGAATAAATACATTTCTGCTTTATTCGCCCGCGGAAATCTGGTATAATGGACTTTGTTCCCGCGCGATCAATATAGTGGGATCAAAGCAACCGGTCTGCTTCCCCGGTTCGCAGTCCCTCCGGCAGGTGCGGAGCGGAGTCCGGACGGGGAAAGAACGGAAGCAGAAACTGAGCAGCTTCGGAGGATGAATGAAAAAGCTGATTTCGCTTTTCCTGGTTCTGATGTTCCTCCTTCCCGCCGCCCTGGCGGAAGAAGAAATCGTTGAAGACGTCATGCTTGACGACGAGGGGGAAGAGGTCGGGTTTTCCCCTGATGGAGATTCTTCCGGTTCGGATCAGTCTGTCTTCACCCCCTCCTACGGGAGTGAATGGCAGAGCGCTCCCGGCGCCAGCGCCTACTGGACCCTCCCGATGGACATCACGAACGAAGAAGCTGTCTGGAATATGCTGATGGAGCCGATCACCATCGTAGACATCGGGAAAGTCAAGAACCTGAGCCGTTCCCAGATGACCAAGAAGAATATTTACATGTACCGGGAGCCGGATGAGAACTCCAAAATCGTCGGGGAAGTCACTAACCTTTCCCAGGGGCTTCGGGTCATTGAACAGCTGGACAACGGCTGGACCCATGTGGAATGCTATTCCAGTTCCTTTTTCTCAAAACCCGCCACAAAGATCAAGGCATGGAACATTCTGGTCAGCGGCTACGTGGAGTCCCGATACCTGAAACAGGTCCAGCCCACGGACGAGCTGGCGCTTGTGGTGGACAAACTTACCCAGCGGCTGTACGTTTTCCAGAAAGGGAAGAGGATCGCCGAGCTGCTCTGCTCCACCGGCCTGGTCCAGTGGAACGGGAAAAAATACCAGCCGTACAACGAAACACGCTCCGGGGAGTTTCTGCTGATCAACATGACCGGCAGCCTCAACAGCGACAAGCTGAAGTGTTCCTACGCCATCCGCTTCAACGCCGGAGATGAGATTCACGAAGTCCCTCATCAGGTTCGCGGCGACGGTTCCTATGACTACCGGACCACCGAGCCTTCCCTCGGGCAGAAAAAAAGCCACGGATGCATCCGGGTTCAGCGTCTGCCGACGCCCGAGGGCATTAACATGGCCTGGATCTATAAAAAGGTCAGGGATCTGGATCTGTGCGGCAGCGTCAAGATCGTGATCTGGGAGGACTGGCAGGGCCGTCAGATCCCGGTGCCCGATCCCGACACCATTCTCTACTATAACGACAACGGGAAGGGCCAGTACTATCATCGCTGCGAGAAATGCGAATCGGCCTCTTCAGTGACCTTCTCCCCCTTCCGGTATGCCCAACTGGACGAAGCGCCTTTCAGCAAGCTGCAGGCCTGCCCCTGGTGCGTCCCGGTCCGCCGTGAATCGGACATCGACGAAATCAATCAGCGCTACGCCCCCGGCGGCGACCATGACGAGCTCCTGACCGAGCTTCGTCAGGAATATTACGATTATCTTGAAAACGACTGAACGGATCAGATCCGTTCAGCCGAAGCGGGCCCCGATCACGGAGGCCCGCTCTTTTTATCCGTTATATTTTTGCTTCTCTGGGCAGCACACAGCTGAATACAAGAAGCTCCCCTTCCATGGCGGCCGTAATTCGGCCGCCGTGTTTTTCCGCGATTGCGGCAGCGATCGCCAGCCCGATTCCGAAACCGCCCTTCTTCTCTTTGTTACGCGATTCATCCACCCGGTAGAACCGGTTGAACAACTGCTCACACTGCTGTCTGGTCAGAGGTTCCTCCACCGGATTGGAAACCCGCAGGAGCACCTGGTTTTTTCCCTCAGCGCGGATTTCCGCCCGGATCGGCCCGTCAGACGCGTATTTGACCGCATTGTCACACAGGGTGGACATCAGCCGCTGCAGGGAAGCCCGGTCGCCGGTGATTTCCAGTCCCGTCTCCGCCTCCACGATCATTTCCCGGCCGCTGTACTCAGCCATGGAGACAAAGGGTTCAGCCGTTTCCTCCAGCAGCTTTCCGGGATCCAGCTTTTCGATGGTCAGCGGCGGGTTCTCCTCCTCCATCCGGGACAGGTAAACCAGCTCGTCAACCAGCCGGCGCATCGCCGCCGTCTGCTTCTGGGTGGATTTGATCCAGGGATTGTCTTCGGACTCCATCTCCAGCAGTTCCATGTTAGTGGAGATTACCGTCAGCGGCGTTTTCAGCTCATGCGAAGCGTTGGTGATAAACTGCTTCTGCTGTTCCATGTTGCGGATCGTCGGCTCGACCGCTTTCCGCGACGCCAGCGTCACCAGCAGCCAGGCAAGCAAAATCCCGCCTGCGCAGGCTCCCACAGAGATCAGGATCAGCGTGCGCATCGTCGTCAGCCGCGTCTCGCAGCTGAGCAGGGTCACTTCCGTTTTCCCGTTCTGCAGCGGCTGAACCCGGAACAGATAATCCTGCAGGAAGCCTTCCGTACGTCCGTCCCCGACAGCTTTCAGGATCAGTTCCTTCGCGGATTCTTCCTCCAGGTTTTCCATCTGGTCCATCATCACGTACTTCACCGTACCGTCTTCTTCGACCAGCCCGCGAAACCAGTTGGCTTCCGAAACCATGTTCCTGAAATGCGGCGTTCGCCACGGGATCCGATCGCCGTCTTCCTTTTGCTGGAATGCTTCCCTTCTCTCGTTCCTGTTCTCCCTCTCCGTCCGCTCCTGCCCATCGGGTGCTTCTTCAGGCAGCTGGCTTCCCGGGCTCGTCAGGGTGATCAAGGAAAGCGTGTTATACAGCTCTCCCCGGACGCTGATCCAGTTCGCGACGTTCACGATTCCAACAACAAGCACCATGGCGACGGTCAGTGTCACCACGGCGATGCGGATAAAACGTCTCTGCAATTGTTTGATCATGACTGCTTCTCCAGGGAATATCCGGTTCCCCTGTGAACCTTGATTTCCGTTTCCGTCTGAAGTTCACTCAGTTTTTTACGCAGCTGGGAAATGTTGACCCAGACCACGTTGATTTCCGCCTCGGACTCCCATCCCCAGACGCGGTCCATCAACTGCTGAACGGAAAACAGATGCTTCGGATTCTCCATGAACAGCTCCATCAGCTGGTACATTTTCCCCGTCAACCGGACGGACCGGCTCCCGCAGCGAAGCTCGCAGCTGCCTTTATCCAGCTGCAGATCTTCCCACGCGATCACGTCCGGCACATAAGTCTCCCGACGCCGAAGCATGGCGCGGATCCTGGCCAGCAGCTCCCGCCCGTTGAAAGGCTTCGGCAGGTAGTCATCCGCTCCGGCGTCCAGCCCGGTGACCCGGTCTTCCACCGCGTCCCGGGCCGTCAGCAGGATGCAGGGCGTCTGGATTCCTTTGGCCCGCATCTCCCGCAGCGCTTCCACGCCGTCCCGCACAGGCATCATCCAGTCCAGGATCATCCCGTCGTACTCCCCTTCCAGGGCGTAGTCCACTGCTTCCGCTCCGTCATATACGGTATCCACCATATATCCGTTACGCTCCAGCAGCGTTTTGACCGCCGTAGAAAGATCCCGGTCGTCTTCCGCGAAAAGCAGTTTCATCTCGTTCTCCTGATATTTATCGGTTTATTCTTCCGTGTTTATCGTAGCAGATTTTTCTTCCGCTGTCACTACGACCGACATTCCGAAGACCACATTTTCATCCGGCGTAAAGTCGATCATCACCTTGTACTCCGTCGTATCCGAATCTTCTTCCGGCACTTCGGAAACATACTGGATCGTTCCTTCATAGCTCTTGGTGTCGTTTGATTCCAGGGTTATCGTTACCTTGTCCCCTGCCTTCAGTTCTTTCCGGTCGTCCGCATTGACCAGCGCCTTCACGCGAACGCTGCTGAGCGGGGCAATCTTCGCCACGATATCCCCTTTTGTGACCGCTGTTCCGGCTTCCGCGCTGACGGTGGTGATGACGCCTGCTTCCTCCGCCGTCACCTCGGTGCCGCTCATCTCGTACCGGTCAAAGGTGCCGGTCAGCGTCTCCAGCAGCAGATCTCCGCGCTTCACTTCGTCGCCGTCCTTCACAGCCACGTTGACGATCGCACCGGTCGTGTTCACCGCCGTCGGGTTCATCCGCGTCGCGGAACCGCGGCCGATCCTCTGTTTGTCGGAATACTCGCTGTCCCGGTAGATATAAATCACATCGCCCACGATAAAGTTTCCTTCCGTGACCTGTACGGTATAGCTCGTGCCGTCCACCGCCGTAACGACGCCGATCCCGTTCCTGGTGTTTGCCTTCTTGCAGAGCAGGTAGACCTTCTCACCCGTGTGAATCAGCATGGTATCCTCGGAGCTGTAGGCCTTTGCTGTTGACGCGCTGATCGTGTACTTCGATTTTCCCTCGATATACAGGTCCGCGCCGTACCGTTCCGTCATCGTCTCCGCGTCGTCGCCCGGCTCGACAAAAACACCGGACACGGTTCCGTCCTCGGCAGCATAGGTCTTTTCCGTCCGGTAAGTAAACAGCGTATCGCCGGCATTGACCCGCATACCCTGTTCCACCGCAACGTTTTCAACCGTCCCGCCGATCGGGGCATAGACCGGGATCGTCACCCCGGCCTCCACCGTACCGTTCAGGCTCAGGGAGTCAGCACAGGCAGTTCCTACCGCCAATACCAGGATCAGAATCATCGCCGCTACTCTGCTCAGGTTTTTCATGTTTTTTTCCGCCTTTCTCTGTTTACATTCCTCAACAAGTTTCAAAACAGCCCAATCAGGCTGGAGATCCGGGGCCATCAAAAGGCCCTCTTATGCCGCCCGCAGAGCGTCAATCGGATTGAGCCTGCTGGCTTTCCTGGCCGGCGCCCATCCGAAGATGATGCCGACCGCCGCGGAGAATCCCACACCCAGCAGAATCGCCCCGCCGTTGAACACGAAGCTGGTGCCCAGCACCTGACACAGGATCAAGGACAGGAGCAGGCCGAAGGCGACCCCCAACAGCCCGCCGATCATGGAAAGCAGGAAGCTTTCCAGCAGGAACTGGCTCTGGATCTGCCCGGGCACCGCGCCCAGGGCCTTCTTCAGGCCGATCTCCGCCGTCCTCTCCGTCACGGTAGTCAGCATCATGTTCATGATTCCGATGCCGCCGACCAGCAGCGCAATAGACGCGATACCCGCCAACAGGCTGCTCAGCATGGTTGTCATGTTCTTCATCGTGTCCTCAATGGACTCCATCGACGCCACAGTAAAACAGTCATCCTCATAGTCGAAGAGCTTATCCATGGCATCCTCGATCTCGCTCGCCGCCGCTTCGCTGTCCGCGCCCTCCTTCAGATACACCGTGAAAGAAGTCACCTCGTCGGAGTTGTTGACCTTCATGGCCGTCGTATAGGGGACAATCACGTCCGCCGATCCCATGAAGATGGAGGATACGCCGCCGCCGCTGTCTTCCTCATACCGTCCGACAATCGTGAAAGGCAGGCCGGAAACATAGATCGTTTCCCCGATGGGGTTTACTCCCAGGAAAAACTCATCCACCAGGTCCTGACTGACCACGCAGACATAGGTACTGTTGTCATCGTCGATGAAGGTCAGCCCTCTGCCCTGCACGATCATGTCCTCGTTCGCCTGGAAATAATAAGCATTCTTTCCGGACACAGTCTTGCCGGTCTGCACGTTCTTGCCGTAGGAAACCCGGCCGCCCAGGTTCACCGTGGGCGATACGCCGTCCACGCTCTCCAGAGCCGCGATCACAGCCAGATCATCCGGCGTCATGCCGGTTTTCAGGTCGCTGCCGGTGACCGAAACGGTCAGCGTGCCGACGCCCATGCTGGAGAAGGAAGAAGAAATCGTGCCCGACACGCCGGATACCGTCGTGATCAGGGTGATCACCGCCATGACGCCGATCATGATACCCAGCAGCGTCAGGAAGGACCGCACCTTGTTGTTCCGGATATTGTCCAGCGCCATGGTGACGCTTTCCCGGAGCATGATGAATTTTTTACGCATCATGCAGCCCTCCTTCCGATATCTCTCCGTCGATGATATGCACCACCCGGCGGGCATGGGAAGCAATCTTCAGGTCGTGGGTGATCATGATCACCGTACGCTTCTCATCATTCAGTTCATGAAACAGCTCCATGATCTGGGCGCCGGTCTTCTGGTCCAGCGCGCCGGTGGGTTCGTCCGCCAGCAGAATGGAGGGGTTTCCCACCATGGCGCGGGCGATCGCCACGCGCTGCTGCTGCCCGCCGGAAAGCTGGTTCGGCATGTGATCCATCCGGTCTTCCAGGCCCACCCGTTCCAGCATCGCCTCAGCCCGTTCCCGGCGTTCCCTCGGCAGAACACCCGCATAGATCAGGGGCAGCTCCACATTCTTCCGCGCCGTCAGCCGGGGCAACAGCTGGGAGTTCTGGAAGATAAACCCAATTTCCTTGTTCCGCAGCTCCGCCAGTTCCAGCTCGTCCATGTCCTCCACTTCCCGGCCCCGCAGGATATACTCCCCGGAGGTCGGCGTATCCAGACAGCCGATGATGTTCATCAGCGTGCTCTTCCCGCTGCCGGAAGGGCCCAGCACCGAAAGGTATTCCCCTTCGTCAATGCTCAGGGATACCTTCTTCAGCGCGTGGACGTCTTCCCCTTCAAGCGGATAGATCTTGTCGATATCCGTCATCCGGAAAAAAATGTCTTCTGCCATCGTCAGTTCCCCCGCGATCCGCCACCAGGTCTGCTGCTGCCGCCGCCGCTGCCCCCGGATCCGCCGCCGCCCGGGAACCCGCCGCTGAAGTCAGGCATGTTGCCGCTGCCGAAGTCCGGCATATTGCCGCCGCCGAACCCGCTGGATCCGCCTCTGCCGCCCGGCCGGTTGACCTGGGTATTGCCGAACAGTCCGCTGAACAGCCCTGCCAGGCCGCTCGCCTGTTCTTCCTTCTCGGCGATCTTATAGACGGTTTCACCGCTGGTCACACCGGATTTGATCTCGACATAGTTGCCGTTGCTGACCCCTACGGTCACCTCGACCTGCTCCATCTCGCCGTTCGCGTTTTCCTTGTAGACGAAGGCCGTGTTGTCCCGCGCGGTGCTCAGCGCTTCATTCTTCAGCATGGTCACGTCCGTCGCCTCGTCCAGCGTCACGGTGACCGTCGCCTGCATGCCCGGCCAGATGTTCTCCGTTGCGGAAGTATCCACGTAGACCGTTGCCGTATAGTAAGCTACATTGTTACCGGTATATTCCGCGTAGTTGATCTCGTCAATCTTCGCGTCAAAGCTCGCGCCCGCGGAGGAAACGGTCACTTTGCAGTCCTGTCCGACACTGACGCTGGAGATATTGCTCTCCCCGATCCGGACAGAAACCTTCATATGATCGAAATTCGCCACGGTGATCAGTGAATCTTCGGCCTTGACCTCGTCGCCCTTGGCGACGTTGATTACGCTGACTGTCCCGTCAAACTCGGCTTCAATCGTGTCCCCGGTGGACAGACGCATCAGCTTGGCGCCATCCTTGACCTTGTCCCCGACAGAAACATTAATCTCCCGCACCTTTGTTTCCGCAGGAGCCGTATAGGTGGCGCTGTCGATCAGCTGCATACTGCCGGTAAAGGACAGCGAATTGGATATGCTGCCCGTGGTAGCGGTATAAGGATCATAGGTGACCTTGTAATCCGCCCGCAGCTTTGTATATACCACATAACCGATCCCGCCCAGAATCGCCAGGATCACGATCAGCCAGATGATCCGCCTGATGATCCTGCGTTTACGGCCTTTCTTCTTTTTCTTTTCCGGCTTTTTCTCTTCCGTCTTCGGAGTTTCGGTTTTTTCGGCTTCTTTGATTTCCTTGTTTTCGCTCATTTCCGGGTCATTCCTTTCCCTTTCATTCCGGTTTGACAGTAACAGACTAAAGACTTAACTTAAAACGAAATTAAAACAGAGTCCACATCTCTGTGAACTCTGTATGAACAATACAACGTTTTACAGGTCGCCGGCCCCGCCATCGTCTTCTTCAGGCACCGGATTTTCCCCGTCCTCCGCATTTTCCGCGGGTTCCGACGTTTCCGGCGGTTCCGCGGTTTCAGCCGATTCAGGGATTCCCGCAGTTCCGGTTGCTTCCGCAGTATCTGCCGTTTCGCCCGCTTTCGGGGTCTCAGGCGCTTCCTCCGTCTCTTCCTCTTCCTTTTCCGCCCGGCACACGCCCACCACGGTGCTGCCTTCCGCCAGCCTCATGATGCGCACACCCTGGGTGGAGCGGCCGCACAGGCGCACGTCCGCCGCCCTGGCGCGGATAATGGTGCCGTCGTCCGTGATCAGCAGAATGTCCTCATCCTCATGCACGAACATCAGCGCCGCCAGGTCGCCGGTTTTCTCCGTCAGCTGCATCGCCTTAATGCCCATGCCGCCGCGGCCCTGCTCCCTGTATTCGTCCGGATCGGTCCGCTTGCCGTAGCCCAGCGTGGTGATCGCAAGCACGGTGGTTTCCGGCTCCACC
>Ga0310786_10008309_pt1 | contig 13355 bp, 19 predicted proteins | sample AusTroGonzalo_MG_FD_203881 | JGI IMG/M metagenome (GOLD analysis project Ga0310786, IMG submission 203881) | Bovine rumen microbial communities from tropical cattle in Woodstock, Queensland, Australia - Gonzalo_03 (v2) (version 2) | ecosystem: Host-associated > Mammals > Digestive system >... | reverse complement strand
ATCGCAAAAGAAATTACTTTGACTTCTTAGAAAAATCCGCCTAATTAAAGGCTCTGATTTATTTACGATACTAATTTTAGTTAAGTTTTGTCGTTCACTCAAAACTTAACTAAATCCTACCGCACTTCTAAAAATTAATCAACACTTTTTTTTAGAAGTTTTCATACTCCACAAACTTTTATTTATGCACTCCCCGACTGAAAGTTTACATATCCCGTTACTATTTCCACTTTCGCAGTTATGACAATTCTGCAAGGTTTTTATTATCTGCTCTTTTTCCTGTACTGTTTTAGAAAGAATTGCAGACTGACGTTCTAAACAGTTCTCCAAATCTTCAATCCGTTCCCTGTCTTTCTTGCGTTTTTCAATCTGCAACCAATTGTCAATTATCAGATAAATGTCCGCAAGAATTATAGCCCCGATAATAACATTGTCCATTTTTCTTACTCTCCCATTTCTTCGGCAACCTTACGAAGTGTTTCGTAAATAACTTCAACTTTATTTCGTTCTGCTTCATCACAACCAAACAGTTCGTAATAACCCCAATCGTAACAGATTTCAAGAGTGAAAAACTCACCTTCAAAAAGTTGTGTCATTCCATCACCAACAACGTTGCGAGTAAAATACATTCCCGCACTTGCGTCATCGTAACGCTCTTTGATTAAGTCTAAAACCTTTTCAAGTTCCTGTTCTCTTTCCATTTTTCTTCCCACCTACTTTGTAGGATTTCTTTAATATTTCGGGGCTTTCTTGCTACCCGATAATCTAACTATACCGCACTAAAAAATTATTGTCAATAAAAATCAATAAATAAAATAACTTTTTTTCTTGCTGAACTTTTCTTTATACGATATATTTTTATTATATTTATTTAAGGAGTGCTTATGGTAAAGGAAAAAGGTTTTGAAAATTTTAATTTCGGTGATAGATTAAAAGACTTGATTGCAAAAAAAGGTATCACCATTTCGCAGTTTTACAAGGAAACAGAAACACCATATCAGCGAATGTATGATTGGCAACGTGGCTCTTATCCTTCTGTCGTTACTGCTTACAAACTCGCTCTATACTTTGGTATCACGGTAGAAGAATTGATTTTAGGCAAACACATCACAAATCCGCTTGACCCTGTTGTAGCAAATTTGCAGAAAAGACTTGCAGATATTCAGAAGCTAACTGTATAATACTCTCACACACAATCAATACTTTTTATTTTCCTTTCGGGGCGGTAACACGCCCCTTTTTTATTCGCCTTCATCAAGATTGATTTCTAATTCTGACGCTAATTTATGCAATTCTTCAATCAGATAACCCGCCTGTACTGTATCTATTTCTGTCATAGAACACGGTTTTATCTGACCTGTCATTTTATTTATTTTGTAAGGATAACCCCTTTTTATAGCGTTCTGCTTGATATAATCTTCTATGTCGTCTACTTCGTTACCCGTAAATTCTGCTATCTGTTGAATATGACCCCATATATGAGCATTTTGAGAAGCCTTGCCCGTAGTTCTTGCTCTATACGGTGGCGACATTTCTAATTTGATATAATCGCCATAATCTTTATTTACCTTATCGACTAAACTTTTTACAACTGCCTTTAGTCCTAAATCAGTTACTTTAATTGTGAGTAAGCCTTCCTTGAAATTAAACCCCGCAATCTTCGCTATTAATTTCGTTTTCATCTTCTGCCCCTTCATCAACCCATTTATCGAAGCATAAATTAATCCAAGTTGCCCCGATACCAAAAATCATAATCAGTACACAAGCACTAACACCAAACACTTTCAACGCAATTTCTGCAACGCTCATTCTGCCACCCTTCTTTATTCATATAAAATCAAGCGAGGATAATGCCATCCTTTAGGGTGGCATAGGAATCGCTTGTTATCCTCCTTTCAGTTAAATAATATTTTTTAGATTCTAGCAAAATTAATTTTTTATAATTTACACTATCATTAATTCTAGTTCCATTTAATTTTCGTAAATCAAAATAACCACTTTGCCTTCTTCCAAATATAAAACAGTCAATATTATTATATTTTACTTTATCAAAAAGTCTAAATCCAAAAACTTTATATGGTGCTTGATTTAGTTTTTTCATACTGCCTTTTAATAAATTTGCTTTATGAATCTGTCTATTATGGCATCTGATTTTTTTCTGGAAATAAATATATCCTAATGGTTTAGCAAGAGGATTTCCGCTTATACATCTAGCGTCTATATAATGTTCTTTTGGAAGATTGTATTTAATTCTTGTACTTTTAGTTATGTATCCAAAAGTAAGATTTATGTTATCATAAGTCATTTTTAATTTTTCATATAAAGCCCATTTCATAATACCCATAAATGTAGCATCTTTAAAAGAAAAACCTCTTTTTAATTTTAATTGAATTTCTCCTTTATGATATAAGTTATGACATGTTTCACAAAGAGTAATTAAATTATTTGGTGCATCTCCTCCAATCTTTCTGCTTTGAATATGATGAACGTTTAAAATAGGGTCTTTTGATTTTCCTTTACAATTTTGACATTTATGACCATCTCTAAAAAGAATATATTCTCTTGTATTCCAAAATCCTAACTGTTCACCATTTTGATATTCAGTTCCTTGAATATTTGGATTTTTAATTTTCTGAATATCAAAAGAAGCAATTTCAACTATAAGATTTTTTACAGGTAAAATTTTATACACATTTTTAATTACTCTCAAATGAGTTTGAATTTTATGTTTAACAGATGGGGCAAACCATCCTTTATTTTTTGAATGTACCCTATTATTGAATCGAGATGGTCTATAACGTAAATGATTTCTTCTAGTACGTCTGTTTTCACGTTTTGTAGATAACAAATCTACAATATTGTTTCTAAGAGTTACCTCCGAAGCATATAATTCTTTTTTATTTGTAGTTGCACTTAATCCAACATGTTTACTTCCACAATCTACTCCAAGAGAAATATCTTGTTTGTAACCACTAGAACCATACAAAAGTTGAATTGTAAATGGTTCTCTTTTTTTAACAATGGCTTTCTTTTGTTTTAAAAGAATCCTTGCTTTTCTAGCCGAACACGGCATTAAAGGTTTACCGTATCGGTTTAAAACATAAACTAACATGTAGTTTACCTCCATAAAAAATGAAGTTGAATACCTTCGACAATGTTATTTCGTGGTTTGCTTATAAGCAACACTGTTCCTACCGTTCAGAACTGTTTAATCACTTACCTTAGAGCCGTAGGCTAGGTATAACACCCACGGGTAACTATACATTCACGAATAACGTAGTTCTCTAAGAACTTAGTCTAATAAACCATCGGCTATGAAAGCCGACACCTTTTAAGGTGGCGGTAGTTTACTTATTTTTATTTCACTTTCAATTAATTTTTTCAATCCTTCCAAATCATCAGCATTACACAATCTGATAATCTCGGCTTTCAGTTCATCAGTATACTTGATATATCCGCTTCTTGCTTTTCTCATATATTCCAAATCATCAGAATGACAGGACTGCATAAACATAACATACGGTCTTTCACTTACTTGATGATGTTCCCTATGGTGTTTTGCACACTGAGCGTAAGCATTAGGCGGGTAGAATATCAATGAAGGATTAGCCCCTTGTGTGTAGAAATGCGAACACTCCAAAGCCCCAAAGCAAGGTGAAGTTCTAATCATACATCTGTTATCCCGTCTTTTTATTGCGTCTGCAAAAGCCTTCTGAACTTTTTTAAGTGGTATATCCTTGTTTCTCATTTTTCTGTACTCCAATAAAAAAAAGGGCGTTAGAAATAAAAGCGGGTGGAGGGGAATACTTTCATTTCTTTGCCCTTTATAAGCGGTAGCGGAGAATTGAACTCCGCTTAAAACCTTATACCGCCATTACAAGATAAGTTGCGATTATCATAGCAAATACAAACCCACACCCAAAACTGTATAAAGCAAATTTTGTATCAGCACTCAAACCACATCTTGTATAAATCATTCTGCCATTTTTACTTTCAACTTTTATTTTCATTTTCCCCACCTTTTAATGTTCCCCCGAACACATATAGTAAAACTTCAACCTGTCGGGGGATATTTTCTTTTTTAGAACGGTACATCTTCAGGAAAGTCACTTCCTGTATTATCAGAATAATTCTGTGCCTGTTCCGAAGCCTGTCTTGCTTCCTTAGCGTTTGAATAGGTCTTATTTGCACTAAAACCTTCATCGGCTTTCTTTGCACCTACCAACTGCACATAATCCGCAACGATATAGACTTTAGAGCAATTATTACCCGCTTGGTCTTGCCAACGGTCTTGCTTCAAGTGTCCTTCAATCAAAACTTTCTGACCTTTTACAAGATACTGTTTAATGTTTTCTGCACCCTTTCCAAAATAGGTTACATCAAAATAACTAGGAATATCTTCCCAAGTTCCGTCAGATTTTTTCTTGCTCTGATTATTTGCAATACTGAATTTCAATACTGCACTACCATTTTGAAGATAAGAAAACGCTCTTTCATCTTCGCTTACATTTCGGGTAATTCCACCCAAAATTACAATCTTGTTTACATCAGTCATGTAAAACAACTCCTTATTTTTTATTTCGGGCTTTTTGTTTACCCGATGATTTCATAATACTGCACTATCAATTTTGTGTCAATAAAAATCTTAAAAAAAATGAACTTTAGAAGCCACCTAGAACGCCCCTTATTTTTGGCGAGTGGGGTTGTCGTGCTTCCCGCCCGTATCTCAGCAACACAAACACTTAAATATAAACTTTAATTTCTCCGTCTGTTCCGAAGTGCCAATTTATAAAAAAGGCAGATAGCAACGCTATCTTTTATGCCCCTTTATTCTAGTTTAAGCCTGTACTGCCCCAACCATTTTCACCCCGTTTAGTTTCTTCAAGTTTTTCAACTTTTACAAAATTAACTTTCGGTGCTTCACGAATTGCTAACTGACAAATACGCTCGGCATTTCCAATTCTGAAATCATCACCCGAATTATTAATAACGCAAGCACTGATTTCTGCGGTATACCCTTTATCAACTGTTCCGATAGCAACATCAATTCCTTTCTTCGACAATCCGCTTCTAGGTCTGACTATTGCTTCATAACCTTCGGGTAACTGTAATGCAAATCCCAACGGAATTAAAGTTCTCTGCCCTTTCAACAGAATAATATGCTCTGTCGGAAGTCTTGCTCTACAATCTGCACAAGCGTCATCATCGTGAGCAAAAATAGGCAACTGTCCGCCTTCAATTAACTTGATTTTTACATCAACATTTTTCATTTTCTTTACTCCTATTTCTTTATTTTTGTTTTCTTTTACTAAACTTGTTTCATTTACCATTTCCATAAAACTAAGAAAACTTACTTTTATGATTTTCTGCATATATAACCGTATAAAATATTTGTCAATTAAAATTTATACAATCCAATATTTTGATACAGTTCTTTTCTCGCCGTATCTATTCTTGACTTCTAATCTTTCAGAAGTGATATGCACTCCCTTTTTCTTCAACTCAAAAATAACCGCACTTAGTCGGGTTTCCCCCAATTCCGTAAATGCTTCCAAAGAAGTGATAGCCCCAAAATCTAGCATAAAATTAAATACTCTTGCCTGTGCTTTTGACAATTTGATTTCTGTACTTTCCATACTTCCACCCCTTAAAAAGATTGGACTTTGATAGCCGTTTAGAACACGTTTTCAGATTGACAATCTTTCCCGCTTTCACGCTATCCGCCCGCCCAAGCACTCACTAAGATTTTTTAAGTCTCGGTCATTTTCTTAGTGATTAATACATCAATAACAATAACACTTAAAATCATTGCTTGTGGGTCTTTCCCCACCGCCTATAATAACATTCCCGTACAACGTACAGTTATGAATGTTTACAAATTTGCAATAATGGCTATTACGATAAACACAATAGCACCGACAAACAATTTTTCAATTCCGAAGGTTGTCTTATTATAAATCTTGTGAACTACACACCACCTTAAAAGGTGGTGGCTTCTTGTTTTCGCTTCAACGATGACACTTGCATTACCAATCGACTAGCAACTGATTTTGTAGAGGTAGACATCTCTGCGGAGGGTTGTTCCAACCACTCGGCTCTTTTAGTCGAGCCAAACAATTTTACATTTTTTGAAGCATGAATATCTCTATCCATTGTATACCCACATTCACAAATATAAGTTTCATTATCTCCAATGTTATTTAAATTTCCACATTGAGGACAAAATTTAGTAGTAGGTAACCATTTGGATATTTTAAAGGATTTTTGTTCTTTTTCTAAAGAAACAAGTTTTCCTTTTACTCTTCCCAAATAAGAACCTTGAATTTTTCTTCCAAAAGAAAGATTATTTTTCTTTCCTTTTTTAGATTTTTTCTTTTTCTTCTTTTTCCAATTAACTAATTGCTCATCTTGAAAATAAATAATATCATAATTTGTTTTCAGATGATGAATCAGTTTATTAGATTCATCAGTTTTCTTATTTGAAAGATGTTCATACTCTCTTCTGATTTGATTTCGAAGTCTGTAATATCGCTTAGAGCCTTCTTTTTTCTTATGCAACTTACGTTGCAAGAATTTAAGTTGTTCACTTTCTGGCACATTACAGTTAAATATCTCACCATCAGAAGTAGTAATATTTTTTCTTATTCCAAAATCCAATCCGACTGTCTTATTGTTCTTTTTAGATTTGAAATAATCTTTATTTATACAGATTGAAATTTTTACATAAATTCCACTAGGTTTTCGAATCAATCTTCCATCTGCAACTTCATAATCTTTAAATTTATCAAGTTGTTCTAAACCATAAACACACAAATTTGAAAAGTTAGGAATGGTTATATGTTTTTTATCTTTAATTTTAATAAAACCTGTAATTATAGGAAGGGAATTTATTTCAGAAACATATTTTAATTTTCCAATTTGAATACCTTTTTCTTTTGCTTTATGAAGATTAGATATATTTGTTTTTAACTGCTTAATTATACTTCTATGATAAATAGAATGAAAATTTAATTTTTCATTTATTTTATTTCCATCTTTATCAAGTCTTGTAATTTCTTTATGGTCTTTATATTCATATTTGAAAATGTCATTTTCTTCACCAAAATTGAGCATATCATTATATACCCATTTTGCTTGTTTGAAACATTCATCAAATTTTTTATATGTTTCTTTAGAAGTATGATGACAATTAACTTTTAACTCAAACACTCGGATAGTTTGAGTCTTTCTTCGCTCTCTTGTAGCATTCAGAGAATCTTTAATTTTTTGTCGTTCTTCCAACGAAACTTCTTTTCTACTCATTGGTTTTAACTCAATTTCAAATTGAATAATATTTAGTTAAATTATACAATTAATTTTAGAATGTGTCAAATAATTTCAATTCCTAAATGCCACCCTAAAGGGTTGGTATCTTACGGAATTGTTTTTATGTTATAAACATACTTGTCGGGATTTGTAATAAATCCATAACCCTTCGGCATTTTTACTCCCGCAGAATGTCTGACATATCTAGGTACACTTGTTCTAGCACTAATTCTCTTTTTCAATGACGGTGTTCTAATTCCAACTTTCATTTTATATACTCCCCCTTAAAATACCCATATAAACCGCTCTAGGATTGACGTAGAGCGACTTTTAAGGGCGGGTTGATAATTTTACTCGACCCGATTAAAAATCAAGTTTTTCGCACCTAAACTCAATTCCCATTTCGTTTAAAGCTTCTTTCACTTTACGCAGTTCACTGTCAAAAACGTTTACGGTAATGACATACTCCTGTCGTTTAGGTTTTGAAATCTGACCTGTCAAAGCAAGTTCCGCTAGACTGCTGATTTCTTCTTTCTTTTCAGACCCTTCAACTTCCTTTGTCAATTCAGTTTTCTGTTCCGCAATTTTCTGTTCGTGTTCTCTGTCATCACGTTCTAAGGCTTCCTTCTGAACTGCTTCACGGTTTTTCTTCAACTGTTCCGCATAATCAAATACATCGCCCATATCCAAACAGTCTAAATAATAGGCTTTAAGAACATCAACATCGCTATCGGCATACTTTTCAATCTGCTTCAAATCTTTGTAAGTTCTTTCAATGGCGGTATCAATTTCCTTTTCGATATCAGTCATCTTATAACCTTTGTTCAGCCATTTAGCGTTGAATATTCTCTCAATCGGGAATAAATCAAACTTTTTATTCAGCCACAAACATTCGATTTTCTGCTTCTTGATATTCTTTTCTTCCTGTTCCTTTTCCTTGACAATTAAATCAAGGTTACCGCTTGCAACTCCAATTTCTTTTTCAAGAGCCTTGCAACGTGTTTCAAAATCAGAAACAGGCGACATAAACTCACCGATTATTTCAATTCGTTTTCTCTTAATTGCGTCTACCGCTTTATTAAGTTCTGCTCTTGCCTTCTTTGCACTGTCGCTATCACCCTTAAATAATTCGGGTGTGTAGTCCTTTAATCTTTCACGTGCAAATTTTTCAAGCCCTTCAATATTCGTTGTAAGTGAGCCTACCGCCTTTTCTAAGACGGTAAGTTCAAATTTTTCAACGGGGCTTTCATCAACTACGACTTTCACCCCTTCCATTACAATTCTACCTTAATTCCTTTTCTGCCTAGATATGCAGTACATCTTCCCAACATTTCATCGATTTTTTCGGGGTCATTATCTGCCAACGCTTCGCAACTCATATCAAGCGGTTTTCCTTCAAGGTCTGCTTCGTATTTTTCAATAATCTTTTTCAACTGCTCTCTAGATGAAACGGTAGGTTTTGAAACAGGCTTCTTTGTTTCTGTCTTACCTTCTCCCTTGTTTTCTTCCCGATTATCCTGTGTATCAGCGTCTTTGTTATCATCAATCAAGAAAAGACCATTTAACGCATACTTGCGGGCATAACTTGAAGTTGCACCTGTAATCTGTGCTTCGCTCTGACCTTTGGCACTCAAAGGCTCACGTGCAAACGCACTAACTGAGATTTCTTCGTTGCTTTCACAATCTTTAATTGTTGCGGTTGCCTTTACATAGATACGGTCTGCTACTGCGATAATTTCATCAGAAATAACAACCGTAACTTTGTTTTTTTCAAGTAACTCTTTGCAACTTTCAAGAATGCTCTCACAACTGCGATAACTGTAACCACCGAACTTATTAAACAAGTTCTTAGGTGCTTTCAGTTCCTTCTGAATTAAAAGTAATTTTTCTTTCAGTTCCATAATAACTCCCATTTTCTCGCCTAATCTCTTAGGTCTTGGTATAATTAAACTATACCGCACTGAAAAAATATTGTCAATAAAAATCTTTATAAAATAATTTCTTTTTTCGCCTTTTCAATGGAAATTCTACAAAGCATTTCCCTATCTTTTATTACATAAAATCGGCAAGAAAGATGCCACCTTTTAAGGTGGTGTGTAGTTCACTTGAAACAATACAATTTATTCAGAAACAAACTAGGCTTTTCATCAACACTTGCGAACGTGTTCGCAATATATATTTTAAATTTATTATTCTTTATTTTTTAAATTTATTATTAGGTACACTGAGTAAACATATCTGTTCACTGAGTAAACACTTTGTTTACTGAGTGAACACCCCGTTATACTGAGTGAACACCTGTTCACTGAATAAACACAAAAAAAAGGCGGTGAACATTTCTGAACACCGCCAAGTGCAAACCATTAAATTAATTATAGGAGTTACTTTTTTATATCACGCTCATACAGACTTTTCAAGTCTTGATATTCCAAAACCAACGTTTCATACTTTATTTCAAACTCTGCCAACTGCACAACCCATTCGCTAGACACTTCGCAAGTTCCGTCTTTGTTGTTTCTGATATATTCAGAATGGGGAAAAATCGGAGTATCAAGAGTAGGTACATAAACCCGATATTCTACCTTAGTGCTTTGACAACTGCTCAATAGCATTATCAACGCTATCGCCATTATGCAAATTATTGATTTTTTCATCTGCTTCTTTTCTCCGCTTGTCCTTTGCTTTCTCTGCTTCCACAAGAATATTAAACTCTTTTGTAAGCCCGTCATAAAGTTCTTCAAGTCTGTCTACCGTTGCCTGTCTGTCCTTTAATTTTCTGAATAAAACATAATTCACGAATAATGAAATTACATCAACAACCAACGCTACCAATAAAACATATTTCACTTTTTCACCCCTTTTTTTATTTTTGTTTACTGCATTAAAAACTACCCCAAAAACCCGTCTAGGCTTCAAAAAATAAGGGGTCTTTTATTAAGTTGATGATATTTCACCACCCCGATAAAAAACCCCGCTATTTTACATTTTCGGTACAACTACGCCAAAAAACTTCAACACCGCACCAAAGATAATTGCAAGCACGATATAAAATGCTTTATCGCCTATCTGTTCCCACCTAGTAAAAACTTTATTTTTCTTTTCGTTCTTTAATTCAACAAGTGATGTTTCTAATCCCTTCAAGCGAACGTTATAAATTTCATTTTGCTTCTCTTGAAGTTCTTCTGTCTTTTTTAATAGGTTTATCTCTCCCTGTAACTCTGCTTTCAAACTTCTATTTCTTTCTTCGATAACTTCACGAATAGAATTGTCATTTTCGTCTGCCCGAATGTAATTACTTCTCATTTCGGATTTAATGGCTTCAATGTCCTTTGCCATAGATGTGATTTTTCCCGATAAATCCATAAGCAGTTCTTCCATTTTGTCAGTCTGCATTTTGGTTACCCCCTATTCTTTCAAAAGCCTTCTGAAAAGCCTTGAAAACAGTGTCATAAAAGATTGTAGCCCCGCTTACTGCAATTACTCCTATCAATATTTTTTCGGGGCAGAAAGTATCTACTAAAACCATTATCGCCCCTACAATAAGGGTTACAGTAGTCCAAGTGCGTTTCCCGCCCTTTTGTACTAGATTTTTAATTACTTCGGTCATTCCGACTGTTGCCAAAACAATATAACTGATTTCTGAAAACTCCATTACTTGCCCCCTTTGATTTTGATTATTCTAGCGGTAACGGGTTTTCCCTTCGCAACGCATACACTATGAGCCAAAGTGTTGAACTCGACTTTGCCGTTTTCTACGCCTACCCAATGCGAATGACCGTTATAATCATATCTTACGGGTGTTCGGTCTTTTATGCTTCTGATTGAAGTAATTTCTCTGAACTCAACATCGCAACTTCTGCCTGTCAGATATTCGCAAGCCTTATTCCAAAATACAGTACAATCCTTATCAATGGCTTTTGCGTCAATCATTCTGCCAATTGTCAGAACGGCTTCTGCGTCATCAGGCTCTATTCCTAGACACCACATAAAAACTAATGCACAACAAGAGTAATCACGAATATTTTTAAGTTTTGCAGTTGGAAACTGCTGATATAATTTTTCCGCTAAAGTCTGTGGGTGTTTCATAAAACCGATTATAGCAACATACATTCCACCCGTCAAATCTGAAAAAAAAGGGTGTCCGCTAAGACACCCATAGAGCAAAAATATGAAATTAAAGAATTATGGAATTATTTGATTATAACTTAATTCTTAAGGTTTAATCAAGAAAAATTATACTTGATGACATTTCCGCTTTCATCTACATAAATCCTTGTTACATAAGTTCCCGTTGGTAAAGTTACGGTAGAAGCACCTATAATTCCTGTTGTCAAAATCAAACTGCTTCCCGTTAGATTTTTTACATAAATATTATAACTCTTAGCACCAACTTTATCTTTTGTAAAAACCAATTTAAAAAGATTATAAGGACTTGATACATTTCCCGAAAAACCTAAAGTATTAAAAACAACTTCATAAATTGACTGTCCGACTGTGTTAGGTAAATTGTACCATTTCACGCTATCAATAACGCTTGATTTATTACTTGCCTTTTGTATCTGACGTAACATTGTATGCAACTGATTTTTCAATTCCGCTTCGGTTTTTCCAAAACTGAAAGTCATATTGTATACACCTTTCTGCCAATGCTCTGTTACTGACAAAATCTGCACGGTGGCTTTTATATCAGAAAATGCAACTGTAATTCTGTCGCCTACGTCATACTGCTTTCTGTACTGATAAGGCGATTTAGCCAAGCCCGCCCCGCTGAATGACAAAGTTTTTACGGCTTCTTTCAGAATGCCGTCTGCTTTTGCTTGGTATTCTTCTTCTTTTGTCATTTCGCTTTCATTTGACCAACTTTCAAATCGGTCAAAGGCACTAGGACTGCTACCATTGATTAGGCTTTCACCTTCGTAAATATCACGCTCTGAGCCTTCGCCTTTTCCACCGATATAAACAACATTTGCAAAATTATCTGAACTGTCGTCAAAACTGCCGTTTGTCAAACTGTCCATATTTACATCGAAGAATACACCTTTGCTTCGGTCTGTTCCTTCGTAAACTTCAAAAAATAATTCACCTTCTTTGAAATTTACCCGCCAACCTATATCGCCATTAGTAGCAATAGTTTTCAAAACTTCATAAAGATTGGTATAACTTTCTGAAACACTGACTTCTTTACCTTTTAATTCTTTTAATTCTAAAGAGATATAACCCCTTCCTACAACGTTGCTACTGTTAATTTCCCACGTATTCAAATCTTTTGACAAACCGATTGCATTTTGACTATAAATCGTAAGATATAAATTAAGTATCTTGTTGTATACCACTTTTGAGAATTGCGGAATGTTAGTAAAATAAGTCTGCCAATTTATACCGTCATCAGATGTATAAATGTTGTTTAATCCTGTTATGATAATTTTGTTAGTTTCGGTAATATAACTAGCGTCTGTTAATCTGACATCAGAAGGAATTATGCCTTCGTGAACATCAAACTGTGTCGCATTTTCACTGATAGCATAAAAATTAAAACTATCGGCAAAAAAATTTTTATTACCAACTGCTATAAATTTTTTCGCAACAGGAGAATAACAAATTCCGTTTAATTGCACCCAATTAGAACTATCTGTTACTGAATAAACAGAAGTCCAATTAAAAAAGTCTGAACTTTTGAAAACAACACCTTTTTTCCAACCGTTTGAAATATTGGTAAATTCATAGCCTACGGCATAAAAAGTATCATAATCGGGAATATAAATAAAATTTAATAAATCTCCGCTTCCAAATTCAAATAAATCCAAATCAGAATAAGTCCAATTTACACCGTCTGAACTTTTGAAAGCAACGCATTTTTGATTATTACTACCCGACAATCCCCCCAATGAAACTAGGAAATAATATTCTCCCCTTTCTTTTACATATATGAAATTAAAAATTCTGTAAACTCCATAATTTGCAATCGGAGTGTACTGTATTTTATGAGTTTCCCAAGTTTCGCCAAAATCATAACTTATCCAACAATAAATATTTTCTTCGCTATCTCCACC
>Ga0310786_10008307_pt1 | contig 13355 bp, 14 predicted proteins | sample AusTroGonzalo_MG_FD_203881 | JGI IMG/M metagenome (GOLD analysis project Ga0310786, IMG submission 203881) | Bovine rumen microbial communities from tropical cattle in Woodstock, Queensland, Australia - Gonzalo_03 (v2) (version 2) | ecosystem: Host-associated > Mammals > Digestive system >... | reverse complement strand
ACACTGTCAGTATGATTTTGACAAGCCTTTACCCAAAGGCCTGATATTTGACTCATACATCAGGTATTATCTTGCACGTTGTCAGTCCATGTTCAAATATGACGGCCTGCCGGAGACCATACCTCAAAAGTGGTTAGAGCATTATCTCATGTCAAACGGCAGTTGTGTGTTCATCAAGAACGGTGATGACCTGATCGTCACAACCGGTGGTATGGGCGGACTGCCGGATGTTTACTACATCCCGACACAGTACATTGTTGCTAACCCTTATGTAAATGAAAGTGCAAGAAAGACATATACAATAGGTCAGGACTGCGTGCTTATCAGAAATGATACATACAGTCAGGGCCTTATACCTCTTTTGACACGTTACTGCAGTCAGTTGACAGAAAACGACCTGACAATGCAGACGGCAGACATCCTCTCACGTGCTATGTTAACGATCACGGCAACAGACACGCAGACCAAAGAGAGTGTCGAAAAGTGGTTACTTGATCTGCGTAAAGGTAAGTTGTCGGCAATTGGTGAACTGCCTGCAATGGTAGGAAATCAGGACCGTACAGTTAACATCACACCTTTTAGAGAAGTTAGCAATACTATTACTAACCTCATTGAATACCACCAGTATTTGAAAGCTAGTCTCTACAATGAACTTGGTCTTAATGCTAACTACAACATGAAGAGAGAAAGCATCAACTCTAATGAGTCACAACTTAACGATGACATGCTGCATCCTCTGATTGATGATATGTTGGCAAGAAGAAAAGAGGCACTCGAAGAAGTCAATGCAATGTTTGGAACTAACATTACTGTAGAGTTTAACAGTGCATGGTTTGTCAATGAAGTTGAAGAAGATTTGGCACTTGATCAGAAAGCAGCAGAGACAGAGACAGTCGACAACGTCGACAAAGAAGAAAGCGTCGCAGACTCTATACCCGAAGTGGAAGAGTCAGTAGAAGAGACAGACGAACAGGCAGATGCAGAGCAGATGCCGGATGAAGAAACACCCGAAGAGGAAACTGCACCCGAAGAGGAAACTGCACCCGAAGAAAATGCAATAGTCACGGCTATTGAAAATGCTGCAGAGACCATTGCAGATGCAATAGAGGGTGAGACATCCGAAAATGAAGAAGATACAAAGGACGGTGAAGAGTAATGTCATTTGAAAGCATAAACCTTAATCTCATTCCGACTGGTGATGCACCGGTCATTCATGCTGCACAGTATGACATTGACCGTCCTCTGATCATCAACATGTTTCTGGGTGAAGATGCGTTCACACCTACGGACCTTGACATTGAGTTGCAGGTCAGAAAGGTCGACAACAACATTGTCACGGCAGTTCCTGACACAGTTGACGGTAATACGATCACATTTCTTACTACAGAGCAGATGACCGCATGCAGCGGTTCAAATCTTTGCAGTCTTAAGTTTTCTGAAGGTGACAACCACATTGCAACGTTGCACTTCTTTTTAGTAGTGCAGCGTGATGTTTTGCAGGGTGGTCTTACATCACAGTCTGAAATACATGACCTTGCAGAGCAGATTGCAGAAATCGTTCCGTCAGTCATCGGTGACGAATACTATACTGCAGAAGAGGTTGACGAGAAGATTGCGGAAATACCGACATTTGACCCGACAAACTACTATACTAAGTCACAGCTATATACAAAGACAGAGACAAACGGACTGTTAAGTGCAAAGGCTAACACGTCCGCATTGTCTACAGTTGCGTTTAGCGGTAGTTATACGGACCTGTCGAATAAGCCTACTATTCCGGATGTCTCCAACTACTACACAAAGTCAGAGACATATAACCAGACGGAAGTAAACAACCTTTTAAGCACAAAGGCAGATACATCAAGTCTTTCTGCAGTTGCGACCACTGGTGATTATGATGACCTCTTGAATAAGCCGACTATTCCGGCAGCGCAGGTTCAGTCTGATTGGTCACAGTCTGATAATACGCAGGTTGATTACATCAAGAATAAACCTACTATTCCGGATGCACAGATACAGAGCGACTGGTCACAGGCAGACAATACAAAGGTCGACTACATCAAGAATAAGCCTACAGTGTACGCATATGGTGATCAGATGCCCATGTCCTCAACCGACACCGACAAGGTAGCGGACAGAATAGAAGCGTTGGAAACGGCTATGCCTACGTTAGACAGTGCGGAAAGTTCGGGAACAGTAGGTGTCAATGGCACTTGGCAAATACCGTCGGCGGTTTTAAATCATACTTTGGTTATAGTTTCAATTCGCCGTCAGGGTTTGGGTAATTCGGCTATTTTTAGTGTTGATGATTTGAAGGCTCGTGACGTTGGTTTTATGCTTGCAAGTTCACCGACACAATATGGAATTTTAAAATGCGATAACAACGGACTTTTAACAGTTCTCACTTTAAATAATATGAATGACGTTTTTGTTCGTGCTATTGGCATTTTCTAATTCGGCAAAATAAGAATTACAACGAATAAAGGGGGTTAAAATGTATAAAGAATTAAATACATATTTTCCAAACGCATTAGAGGGTGACGGCATCTTTACTGCGATCAGTCAGATAACGTGGTTTCCGGGTGTCATTCCTGCACATGTTGATACGTATTTTATGCTTAAGCACGGTGAGAAACTTGCATCCAAAGTGTGTGACAAGTTTGCAGATGCAGACGGTCATATTACCGGAGACAAGTTAAATGCCCTTGCAAACGTGCTGCACAATGCGTATTTTGTTAACTGGGAACATGAGTTCAAGACTTTGACAGTAGAGTATAACCCCATTGAGAATACAGACTACATCGAAGAGATAAACGATGTTAACCACAAGGAAACTGTCGGTAACAACGTCACAACGGGCAAAGTGACGACCAGTAATGACAACGTCACAACCGGTTCATTTGAAAATTCAAACGTTACAACGGGTAAGTATGAAAATGCAGACGTTACTACGGGTAAGTTTTCAAATGCGGATGTTACCACCGGTAAGGTAGGAACAACCAGTGAAACTAACGTTGCAGGTTTCAATTCTGCTACAACAGTGCCACAGTCTGACACGGCAGGTACAACAGACTACACCGGAGACGGCACAGACCCCATGACTGTAAACAGGACAACAGACTATTCCGGAGACGGCAGCGACCCTCTTACAGTGAGTCACACAACTGATTACAGTGGAGACGGTACAGACCCTCTCACAGTAACTGTCACAACTGACTACGGTGACGAAAACTCTGACCCGTTAACAATAAAGAGTTCATCAACTGTTGACTATGGTACAAAGAACGGTACACCCATGACAGTAGATGCAACAGGCAGTGAGGACGGAACATACGGCCGTACAGTCAGAAAGCACGGCAACATTGGTGTCACAACCAATGCAGAGATGATCAGGTCTGACATCGATGTATGGAAGTTAAATAACTTCTATGACATTTTATGTAGTGATATATGCAAGGTTATTGCTTTATCAATATTCTAAAAACAAAGAAAGGAACGGTAACAATTTATGGACGTTACACAGGTTGCAACATTGGTTAACAATGTAAACAATGAGATGATCGGTGCATCCGCTCTCCTCGAAGAGGACCTTTCCAATGTCGTAGACGTTGGAAAGGCAATTTTTGATGCTACATCATACGATAAGTATGTCGCAGCACTCGTTGATCACATCGGCAGAGTTATATTTGTCGACAGAAAGTACAGTGGTGAACTTGGTTCACTCTATCGTGACTCATGGGAGTATGGTGCAGTTATGGAGAAAATCTACGTAACTGACTACCCGACTGCAATTGAGAACGACTCTTGGAAACTCACCAACGGAACTTCTTATGACCCCAACGTCTTTTCACAGCCGTCAGTCGCTGCAAAGTTCTACAATAAGAAAACTACTTTTGAAGTAGACCTCTCTATTGCAGACATTCAGGTACGCAGCGCATTTGACAGTGCTACACAGCTTAATGCGTTTATCTCCATGCTCATGAACGCTGTAGACACTGCAATTGAGATCAGACTTGAGGGTCTTGCAGAAAGAGTTGTTAACACTCTTATTGCAAACACAGTCTTTGATGACATTTCTGACGGTGACTACACAAAGACAGGTACAAAGGCAATCAATCTTCTTAAGCTCTATAACGATCAGTTTGACCCTAACGGCAATGACCCTCTTCTTAAGAACGATGCACTCTACAACCCTGAGTTCATCAGATTTGCAGCACTTGTCATGTCAAAGACATTGGACCGCATCAGAAAGCCGTCTGTACTCTTTAACTGTGGTGGACTTTTGAGACATACACCCTCTGACATGCAGCACTTCATTCTTTTGAGTGACTTTAAGCGTGCAGCAGACGTATATCTTCAGAGTGAGACATTCCACGATGAGTACACAAGACTGCCCCTTGCAGACTCTGTTCCTTATTGGCAGGGTTCAGGCACTGATTACGGTTTCGACTCTATTTCCAAAATTCATGTTGACATCGTTGACCCCACAGACGATACAAAGACAGAGGAAGTTGAGATTGACGGTGTTATCGGTGTTGCTTTCGATCACTGGGCCGGTGGTATCAACTGCCCGTCACGTAGAGTCACAACCAACTACAATGCAAAGGCAGAGTTTACAAACATGTTCTACAAGCAGGATGCAAACTACTTTGTAGACCTTAACGAAAACTGCGTTGTATTTTTCATCGGTGACGATAGCGAATAATTGACTTAAAGTATACGTAAGTAGTTTTAACCGACTACTTACGTATATCATTAAATCAATTATGAAAGGGGTCACATATGGACGTTAAGAAATTTCTCATGGACTACTATTACGGGTCCGGTGTTGATGAGACAGTCTTTAAAAGAAGATTGTCATTTCTGATTGATGATGTGCTTTATAATGACATCAAGGCACGTGTTCAGGACAATAGACCTATTATCTATACATGGCAGAATTTGAGTGTTACACCTGCCGAAAGTATTGCAATGGTCAATAGTTATCTTGGTTTTAACATGTTTAAAAATGGTGTTAATTTTTATTTTTCTAACCCTGAAACAGATAGTGAAAACCCCGTTACCATTTCAGAAATGGAAAAGAAGTTAGACCAGTTCGGTATTACTCATGAGATGTTTGTGCAAAAATCAGACGATAGAGAACAGATTGAAAGAACTAGAAAATTCTTAAATGGTGAAGTACCTACAAACTGGTCATTATCTTTGCAGCAGTTTATGAGAAGAACTACAACACCACAGGATGATATTGTATATGGTCTGTTGTCAAATATGGGCAACTATTCAAGGGTTGAATTCACTTTTAGAAGTAACGGCTCATTTTTTATTGATGTAAGATATTCAGTATTACCGTCTGATTTCTTTTTGGATGAAGAGGTAAACAGTGCATATGCAAATGTACAGGGTTATACTATTTGGGCGCATATATCGGGTGACTGCGAAGTCATTTTCCCGTTTGACATCACCAAAGTTACTGACATTCAGATAAGATGCGGTTGGATAACAGACGGTATTTATTATTCATTTAACGGTGTAAATCTCTATGGTACATCGCCTGTTGATGTTGATATTTCAAACCCATACGGAACAGGCGGAACATCCGGAACAGGTGGCGGAGACGGAACTTTAGGACCGGGCGGACTTGATGACATTGACCCCGCTGTAATTCCGGGACTGCCGGGCATCAGTGCTGCAGATTTAGGTTTTATCACAATGTATAACCCGTCAGTTGCACAGCTTAAATCGTTATCAAGTTTCATGTGGTCCGGTGCTTTCGACCTTGCCACATATAAGAAGTTGTTTTCTGACCCGATGCAGTCGATCATCGGACTTGCTATAGTTCCGGTTGCACCGTCAACGGCAGGAAGTAAGAACGTGCATTTTGGTTCTATTGACTCAGGCATATCAATGCCTTATCTGTCGACAAATTTTGTACAGTTAGATTGTGGAAGTGTGGCACTCGAAAAGTATGTTGGTTGTTTCATGGATAATGACCCTTACACAAAGATAAGTATATACCTACCGTTTGTCGGCATCCGTCAGTTGTCTGCAGATGACGTCATAGGCGGTTCAATTCACGTTGTATACAACATTGACGTCCTTACGGGTGCATGTGCTTGTTTCATCGAACATTCAACAAGGGGTGTACTGTATTCATATAACGGTTCATGTATTACCAACGTGCCGTTAACGTCAGTCAATTTCTCCGGTGCTATTCAAAATGCCGTTTCTGCAGTCGGCAGCATGATCGGTATTGCTGCAGGTGTCGCAACAGGTGCAGCACCCATAACTGCAATGTCTGCAGTCGGTCTAATGACCAGTGCAGCGAACACGGCCCTTAACAGTAAACCGTCAGTTCAGAGGTCCGGAAACTTGGGCGGTAGTGCCGGCATACTTTCGATAATGAAACCATACGTGATAATTGAAAGACCTGCATTGTCCGTGCCGTCTAACATACAGCACTACGCAGGTCAGACATCAAACATCACAATGAGTCTGGGTGCTTGCAGAGGTTTCACGATGTGTGAGTTCGTACATATTGACGGTGTGTCTGCAACCAGTGAAGAGATTACGGAAATCGAGTCATTATTAAGAACGGGGGTTATCTTATGACAATAACATTATATAAGAACTTATCGGATAAAGTGGTTGTCGACAAAGACATCACAAAAATTGACAATGACATCAGCGGAACACTGCGTGAGGGATGCTCTATCATTGACCCCGTCATCAAATTTGAGGGTGTCTTTGACACTCACCTGACAGATGCAAATTACTGCTACATTACAGAGTTCGGACGTTATTACTACATCAATAACATTGTTTGTGTAGGCAACCTCTTTGAAGCACATATGCACGTTGATGTATTAAAGACATATGCTGCAGGCATCCGTTCCAACAGTGCAGTCATCTCACGTCAGGAACACGCATACAATCTGTATCTGCAGGACGGTGTGTTCAAGACATATTCACAGCCACATATTCAGGTTGCACAGTTTCCTACAGGTTTTAGTGATTTTGAGTTTATATTCAGTGTTGCAGGGGGTTAAGATCATGGATGCACAGACGATCACAACAATTATCAGTTCTCTTGGTTTTCCTATCGTTTGTTGTCTTGGTCTTGGTTGGTGGATAAAGACCATTACCGAGAACTTCAATAAACAGCTCGAAGAGACCAGAAAAGACCACAAAGAAGAGATTAAGGCCTTAAAGGACAGTTTGGACAATAACACTATCGCATTGACCAAACTGCTCGACAGATTAGAAAAGGAGTAAGTATGGCAAGTTTATTCAGAAAACCTTGTGTCACATCTGCGGAAAACGACATTGGCTACGTTTCTGACGGACTCTACAATAAATACGCAGAACGTCTCGATATGTGTGACTTCTTTGCCGGATGTGGTAAAAAGAACGGTGCAGTAGACTATTGTGCAATTGCTTATTGCTACTGGTTATTTGAGAATGTCATTATTGACAGTGGTGAACCTGATGACGATGACAGAAAGTACATGGTACATTATGCAATGTATCAGTCTGACAGTTGCTGCACGTCTGCAGGATGCACGCAACAGGCCAATGTATATAAAGACAATGGTGCTTGGTCATCTGATATGTCAGACCTTGCAGTCGGCTATCAGGTATTCTTTCAAAAGTCTAACGGTGTTATCTATCACACAGGCATGTGCGTAGACTGGGATGACAACGGTTTTTATACCGTTGAGGCTAATATCAATTCTTACCATACCGATAAGAGATTTTATTCTTATAGTGACTCCAAAGTTGCAGGTTTCGGCATACCGAGATTTGACGGGTATGAACTGTCGACCAGTAAACCGACAACACCTGAAATTCCTGCAGACAGTCACGTGCTTACGGATGCAGTGATCGAGAACTTGGCAAGACGCTGCATTGAGGGTGAGTTTGGAAATTACCCATTGAGAAAACAGTTAATAAACAGTCTGGGTTATGGTCCTATCTATTCACAGGTTCAAAAACGTGTTAATATGATCGTATACGGTAGATGACCGCCGTTTTAAGTGTCTTGTTTGGTTTTACGGCCTTGTGTCTCTGACATAGGGCCGTAATTATTCCGTAACAAAATTTGTATTGATTTCGGCTCTCATTTGTTATATTGTAATTACAACCAAACAAAATAAGACATTACGGAGGTATTACCATGAAAAAGACTTTTAACATTCCTACTTACAAGATTGAAGAATTTACCTCACCAATGGTGAACGGTAAGTCACTTACTGTCTATCATTTATATGTAGACGGCAACTACTCCGGAACATTTACTGATAAGACGGCATTGTTAAATAATATCAATGACCGCATAAAGTGTGTCATGGGGGTGTACTGATATGTTTATCAGAAAGTTCACCTATGATACGATGCTCGACCTGATCAGTACACAGGCAAGAGAGATATTGGAACTTCACAATGAAGTAAGACGGTTAAGAAATGATAAGAGATTATTGCAGAATATGTTAAAAGGTGACCCTTATGACATAGATTATCCTAACGAAAGGGGGTTAAACGGTGCTAATACCACCACACCAGACACTAACGGCAACATTAGATTTTAAGAAAGGTAATTTATTATGTTTAATACTGAAAAATCAACAAGACCCGAAAAGAAAACAACAGAGTACACGATCAAGGTCGACAAGGTCATTAAGACAAAGCGTGATGACATGCTCATGGTAAACCTTGACGTAAACGGTGTCCTGATCAACGGATGTTTCCTTAAGGAAGTCACAGTCAGGAATGACGGACAGAAGTACAAGGCAGGTGACAAGTGTTATGTCCTTGACTATCCACAGCAGAAAGTCGGAGACAAATACTATCGTACAGTATGGTTTCCTCTTTCATCCGAAAACCTTGACTCTATCATCGAGCAGGCTAAAGAACTTATGAAGTAAGTCACATATTCTGATGTGACTATTGCCCTGAACATCAAACGAATTAGCCGGTGTTCAGGGCTATTTTATAGGAGATATTTATGCGTTTAATTGATGCAGATGAGTTTAAGGAAAATATATTATCTGGGTTATATATCTTTTGTCAGGAAAATAAAGAAGATATTACTAATGCAATAGATTCAGAGCCAACAGTTATTCCTTTTGCATCAGTTCAATATGAGACTTTTAGAGAATACGAGAGGCCAATAGGTAAATGGCTTAATGACAGAGTTGCTTTTCATTTTACTTGTGATTATTGCGGTTGCAATATCAGGCAATCAAAAGACATAGTATTTGAAGGTAATTATGATTATAATTTTTGCCCTAATTGTGGTGCAGATATGAGAGGTGATAACAATGGCAAAGAAGAAACAACCTAAAACGCCCTTTTATGTTGAGGGCATGACCGTCAATGAGATACTTAATATCTCACCTGATAAGTTGGCAAAACTCAATAAGCGTGACATTTCACGTGCATTAAGAACGGTATCACTTGCAGCCAATAAGAGAATAGCACGTCTTAAGGATAAGGCCGTTAAAAAACCTGAGGGATATATCCCGAAGTCAAAAGGCAGTCAGATAAACACGTCTGCATTAAACTGGGTAACGAGTGACGGTCACAAGAGAACTAAATTCGGTGTTAAGAAGTCATCCACAAGAAATGAGATGCTGCATCAGATCAAGCAGATTAAACAGTTCATGGAAATGAAAACATCAACTGTCAAAGGTGCTACGGAAGTCAGAAAGGACATCGAAAAGCGTTTATTCGGTAAGACCAGAGAACAGGCAGCACGTGGGGTAAAGACCAAAAAGGCAAAGGCAGAGATTTATAGAAGATATGAGACAATGTCACGTGACGTGTGGTCCTACTATCGTAAGTTCTTGGAGATAAAAGGCCGTGACCCCCATGCCTATATGTCCGGCAGTGATGCTATCATTGAACTGATAGGTCAAAAGGTCGTCACAGGTGCAGACGAAGAGACTGCAATACAGTCTGCGTTAGATATGTTCAAAAGTTCATATGAAGAGGAACAGGCAGAATATAACGAACTGTTTAACGATGATGATTTCTGGACTATGGAATAATGTTTAAATTAGAGACCAAACAATACACCATTGATGATCTCGACATGATATTGAAAGAAGCATACAAGAACGGTATTCATACTAATAACCAGAAAGTTGGTTATTACAATATAGTATTCGCTTTTGACATCGAGTCGACTTCATTCACAGATAAACCGACACGTGAGGACCACAATGAAAAGAGGTCCGTCATGTATATTTGGCAGCTTGCCATAAACGGCCGTGTCATTATCGGCAGGACTTGGGATGAGTTCACAAGGACCATTGACCACATTGCAACTGTATTACAAACTGACAGATACCAAAGAATAATCATATACGTTCACAACCTTGCGTTTGAATTTCAGTTCATACGCAAGTTGTTTGATTGGCATAAAGTATTCTCTATTGATAAGCGCAAACCTATCTATGCGATCACAGAAAACGGCATAGAGTTCAGATGCAGTTATATACTCACCAACTACTCATTGGCAAAACTTGGTGAACAGTTGCATAAGTACAAAGTCAGTAAGTTAGTCGGAGACCTTGACTATAAACTCACCCGTCACAACCTCACCAAACTGTCTGATCAGGAACTGCAGTATTGCATCAATGACGTGCTGGTTGTGTCCGCATACATTCAGGAACAGATAGAGACAGAAAAGTATATCTATAAGATACCTCTAACATGCACCGGATATTGCAGGCGGTTTGTCCGTAAGAACTGCCTATACGGTGCTAACCGTAAAGAGTGGAGACATCAATATGCACGTTATCACTCACAGATGATGAGCCTGCAGATAACAGACGTTGAAGAGTATAAACAGTTAAAACGTGGTTTTATGGGCGGTTTCACTCACGCAGGGTCTTACTGGTCCGGTTATACCGTTGACGATGTCGACAGTATTGACTTCACATCAAGTTACCCGTATGTATTACTGTCAGAGCAGTTTCCGATGTCTACGGGTCAGTTGGTGCAGATACACTCTAATGAAGAGTTGGAAAACTATCTCTCAAAATACTGTTGTCTCTTTGACTGCAAGTTCTACAACCTAAAAGCAAAGTTCAAATATGAGAACTATTTAAGCACATCAAAGTGTTACCAGAAAACAAACTGCGTGGAAAACAACGGCCGTGTATATAGCTGCGACATCCTTGCCACAACGATAACGGAACAGGACTTTGCGATCATCAGAAAGACGTATACATTCGACAGATGCGACATTGCAAATTTCAGGATATACGAAAAGGGTTTTTTGCCCATTGAGATTATACGCAGCATAATAAAACTCTATTCTGATAAGACCACATTAAAAGGTGTAAAGGATAAGGAACAGGAATATTTAGTGTCTAAAGGCCTGTTAAACTCTGTTTACGGCATGATGGTAACTGACATCATAAGAGATGAGATAATATACTCTGACACATGGGAGATACAACCGGCAGACCCCGTTAAACAGATTGAGAAATATAACAATTCACGTAGGCGGTTTTTGTTCTATCCGTGGGGTGTCTGGTGTACGGCATATGCCCGTAAAAACTTATGGACGGGTATTGTAAACTTCAAAGAAGATTATATCTATTCTGATACGGACTCAATCAAATGCAAGAATATACAAGCACATCAGGAATATATCAAAGCATATAACAGACAATGCGAACTTAAACTCAGGCATATGTGTGACTATTACGGCATTGATTATTCTGAACTGTTACCAAAGACAATTAAGGGTGTCGAAAAACCTTTGGGTGTCTGGGACTGGGAGACCAAAGACAACATATATAAGAAGTTCAAAACACTGGGTGCAAAACGTTACATGGTATATCAGGGTGATGAGTTGTCTCTTACTGTCTCCGGTGTCAATAAAAAGGTTGCTGTTCCATACCTTGCATCCATGTACTCTATTGATGAGTGCTTTGATCACTTCAACAACGGCCTTGTAATACCGGAACAGTTCACGGGCAAACTCACCCACTACTATATTGATAAGGAATATAAAGGCACTATAACAGACTATCAGGGTGTCACTACAACATATGATGCAGTAAGCGGTATTTTCCTTGAACCTGCTGCATATGAGTTTGACATCACGGCAGATTATATAAACTTTTTGAAAGGAGTATATTACACAAAATGAAGTATTACAGTCTCTTAAACATACTTAAAAAGGCATGTAAGTATAACATAATCTTTGGTGAACGTTCCAACGGTAAGACCTACAGTGTACTTGACTACGCAGTCAAAAAGTATTTCAAGACGGGTAAACAGCTTGCAGTCATAAGACGTTGGAGAGAAGATTTCAGGGGCAAACGTGCAGGTGCATACTTTGATAATCTCGTTTATAACGGTAATGGTGAGAAAAAGATTAAAGAGTATTCAGGCGGACGTTATGATCGTGTGACCTACATATCAGGTAAGTGGTATTTTTCATTTTTCGATGAAGATTTAGGCAAGAACGTGCTTTCACCTGAACCATTCGCATATGCGTTTGCGATCACCGATATGGAACACGAAAAGGGCAACTCATACCCGTTGATTGACACTATACTGTTTGATGAGTTCATGACCAGAGGTATGTACGTTCCTGATGAGTTTGTACTCTTCATGAACACGTTGTCAACTATCATCAGACATCGTGACACTGTCACAATCTTCATGTGTGCTAACACGGTCGACATGATCGGATGTCCTTACTTCAAAGAAATGGGCCTTAAGCACGTCAAGGAAATGAAGAAAGGTGACATTGACGTTTACTCATATGGAGACAGTGGACTGCGTGTTGCAGTCGAATATAGTGACTCACCTAATCAGAATAAACCGTCTGATGTATACTTTGCATTTGACAACGATAAGTTGAAGATGATCACGTCCGGTGCATTTGAACTTGACTTCTATCCACACCTGCAGACCAGTGTAACGGCAAAGGAAGTTATATTCTCTTATTTCATACTGTATGATGAGCAGGTATTACAGGCCGACATCGTACACAGGAATAATGAGTCATTCACATTCATACATCCAAAGACCACACCCATTAAGAATGAGGACAAAGACATCATATTCACTACTGATGCAGACATCCGTAACAACTATATGGGTAAACTTGCAAGACCAATAAACAAGGCAAGCAAAAAACTGTATTGGTATTTTGCAGCCAACAAAGTATTCTACTCATCCAATGAAGTAGGTGAGATAGTTGCACATTATCTCAATTGGTGTAATACTAAATAGTACCTACTTAAAAGGTATATATCCTAATTACCACATCACTGCCGTTAGTGGCCGGTAGATAATAGTCACTTCTTGTTTGTTCACAAATAGGTCACCTG